>ERZ808054.176-NODE-176-length-85201-cov-9.218881_pt1 | contig 85201 bp, 77 predicted proteins | sample MGYA00380201_ERZ808054 | MGnify/ENA primary metagenome ERZ808054 (study PRJEB31490, sample SAMN06133419) | mouse gut metagenome | isolation source: Z5_2 | host: mice | place: China: Chengdu | collected 2015-05 ... | reverse complement strand
TTCATTGTCGTGATATGCTTTTTTCAAGCCTTGTATGTATTCTTGTGCGATGTTCATAAGATTTGTTCCTTTCTATTTTTTCTCCTATAACTTTTTATGATACTACGCTTCAACCATCATTAGAATCCCCTAAAACACGCTTCGATTGCATCTGCCAAATGTCTGGTCTATACTCAGTATATCAGATGATCATTTGTAACGCTATAGGCAATGATTCAATGGAGGTAATTATGGATATCGGAAAACAAATCAAAACGCTGCGTCTCGCCAAAGGGGTGACGCAGGAAGAACTGGCGGCGTATCTGGGCGTATCTTTTCAGGCAGTCTCAAAGTGGGAAACGGAATCGAGTACCCCTGACATAGCACTGCTGCCAAATATTGCAGTATTTTTTGGAATTACAATTGACGAGCTGTTCCAGCTTCCGAATGAGGCGGAGTTTGAGCGAATCGAGAATATGTTCTGGCACGAGCGGCAAATTAGCGCAGAAACATTCAGCCACTGTGTGCGCTTCCTAGAGGGCATCGTGCAAAATGACCCCAAAAATATCAGGGCGCTTGTCTGTCTGGCACGCCTCTATAACCACCGCGCCAAGGCCGACCATGAGACAGCAAGCGGCTATGCCAAGACTGTCCTTTTGCTAAATCCAGACGAAAAAGCGGGCTGGACAGCTTTTCTGCGGGCGGACAACGGTGTGTTTGGCGATGAATGGTGCGACAATCATTTTGGCACCATCGCGTATTTGAAAGCGTTTCTCAATACAAATCCAGATAATGTTTTCGCGCTTCGTGCTATCATAGAAAATCTGCTGGAGGATACGCGCTACAATGAAGCTGTTCCTTATATTGAACGGCTTCGCGCGGCGGCAAATACGTATCAGTATGCGCTTTATATGGGGGACGTGATGTTTCAAAAAGGAATGCTGCAAGAAGCCCTAGACTATTGGAATGCTGCGGTGGCGCGTGCGCCGCAAACTTGGCAGGCATATCTTCGCAGGGGAAACCGTTTCCAAAAACTCGGCAGATACAAAGAAGCACTGGCAGACTATGAACAATGCTTTCTAATTCAGGATTCCCCACGGCTCACCGACGGGCTGCACTCTATGGCGCAGCTCCATGAGATCTTAGAGGACTACCCTGCCGCAATCCATGACCGTGAGCGCATTATCAACTGTCTGAAAGAAGAATACCACACCACCTCCGGCGAGGGCATCAACAGCCAGCTTCGGGAGATTGAGCGTCTAAAAGCGCTGATTTCATAGCCGGCAAAAATTCCTTCTCATACGGCAGCAGCTCTGCGAGATATCCCCGCTCAGAAAGCATCTGCTCGATTTCGTCCAGCACCGCCTCACTGTCTGCGCTAACCGTGTGAAAATGATATCCCGAAGTCACATTCAGAAGCGGTGTTGATTTGCCAGAGCGGAGATTCTCCACGAATATGTGCACATCTCTGCGGCATTTGATATGCAATGCCGCAGTCATTTTGCCATAAGCCCTGTGATTGACCATCACGTCCAGCACCGTTCCGCCAAAGTCCACAATCGCATTCAGCTCGTCCTCCACTTCATCGTTGGTGTGATGCACTTTAAAAGTCCGCACGTGCTCCTGCTGGTGCGCATTTTCCAGATAATACCCTTTTGGCGTCGAGCGGATTGGATATCTGAATCATTGCCACCGTTCCAATCTCCTCAATGATTCCGGTAAACATCATTGACCACCTCACTCTCTATCAAAAAATCCTCCCCAAGTCTGGTGACAGTGCTGTTTTTCAGATAAAAAGCATCGGACGGCGACGGTACGCCCGCGCCCTCAACCGGTGTTCTGGCAGTTTCCCCGCCAAATAGTTTTGGCGCAATATATGCCTGTACCCGCTGCACAATCCCGCTCTGTAGTGCCGCCCAGTTCAGCGTGCCGCCGCCCTCGAGCAAAATACTGTCAATCTGCTCATCTCCCAGCCGCTCCATCAACTGCTGCAAATCCACATGCCCTTCCTTTTCATCGACCACCACAATCCGGCAGCCCGCATTCTCATAGGCAAGATGTCTGTCCCGCGCATCACAGCAGGTCGCAAGGATTGTCGGCACTTGTCTGGCGTCCGTCACCACCTGCGCGGCAAGCGGGGTGCGCAGTCTGGTGTCACAGACAATGCGGATTGGACTCTTGCTGTCTGGCAGACGGCATGTAAGCATGGGGTCATCTGCCAGAATCGTTCCCACCCCTGCCATGATTGCCGTATAGCGGTGGCGCTGCCTCTGGACATGACTGCGCGCCTCCTCCCCCGTAATCCACTTAGAAAGCCCTGTGCAGGCGGCAATTTTTCCGTCCATTGTCATCGCGTATTTCATCACCACAAAAGGACGCTTCGTCTGTATATAATGAAAAAAAACTTCATTTAACTGGTCGCACTCCTCGCGCAGCACCTCCTCTGTCACCTCGATGCCGTGCGCCCGCAAAATCTCAATCCCCTTTCCGGCGACAAGCGGATTAGGGTCTGGCGAACCAACCACCACGCGCTGAATCCCAGACGCTAAGATTGCGTCTGTACAGGGGGGCTGCTTCCCATAATGACAGCATGGCTCTAGCGTCACGTACATCACTGCGCCCTGCGGCGGCTCCGTACACGCTGCAAGCGCATTGCGCTCTGCGTGCGGACTGCCATACCGCTCATGCCAGCCCTGTCCAATGATTCTTTCATTCTTTACAATGACAGCGCCCACCATAGGATTTGGCGCTGTCCAGCCACACCCCTTCTCGGCAAGCTGCAACGCCAGACGCATATATGCCCTGTCATTCATATCATCACCTCCTAAAAACCAAAAAGTATGCGCGCCGCTTTTGCGGCTTATTTCCTCTGCTCGGGTCTGTGCATAAAAAAAGCTCTGAATGACACGTCATTCAGAGCTGCTTTTTCCATTACAGATTCGATACAATTTTTCAGAACTTATGTTCTGTTTATTGTATTTCAATCTCTTGATCTTCTTTCATCCAGACTATACTGTCGGCTTCGGAGTTTCACCGAATCATGCCCGCTGACAAATCAGCAGCCGGCTCGTGGGCTGTACCACCGGTAGGGAATCACACCCTGCCCTGAAGACGTTGTTATGCTGTTTACACCAACTAATATACCATAAAATAATTTGAGAGGCAAGAGTTTCAGAAAAAATGTAACCAATCCCCCCGCTCTATTGTATACTTAGTGAAAGGTCTTTCTAAATCAATACAAAAGGAGCACTCATGAGACAACCTGTACAGGAACTGGCAGCGTCCTATCAGGGCAGCCTCTTTGCCGCCGCATTCAATGTATGCAAGAATGCGCAGGACGCAGAAGATGTTGTTCAGGATACGTTTGTCCAGTATTACACAACCAAAAAAGAATTTGAGAGCGAGCAGCACATTCGCGCATGGCTGATGCGTGTGGCGGTCAACAAGGCAAAAAATATCAACCGAACTTTCTGGCGGCGAAATAAAATCTCTATAGAGGAGTATATGGAGACACTCGTCTTTGAGACGCCAGCGGCGGAGACGCTGTTTGAGACGGTCATGCAGCTTCCCGAAAAATACCGCATCGTCATTCACTTGTATTATTATGAAGAGTATGCGGTCCGAGAAATCGCACACATCTTAAAATTAAGTGAAAGCAATGTAAAAATCAGGCTGTCGCGCGGACGTGCAATGCTCAAAGAGACATTGAAGGAGGAATGGGATGATGACAAATAAAGAACGGTATCAACAGGCGTTTTCGGCACTTCCGTCCTCCCGGCAATTTCATTTGGAGGTAGAGGAAATGGCGATGATTCAGAAAAAGCATCAAAAAAATATGGCAATTGCAGCGGCTGTCGCATGTGCAGTCCTGATTGGCGCTGGCGGAACTGCCTACGCCGCAGATCTCGGCGGCATTCAGACGAAAGTGAGCTTATGGCTTTACGGAAAACAGGTGGAGGCCGTCGGGACACCAGATGAGAACGGACACAGTTATACGTTTACGTATCATGGCGAGGACGGCACCGAAAGTATGGGCTATGGCGGCATCAGCATTGACGAAGATGGCAATGAAAAATGGCTGAGCGGCGACGAACTTGTCACACAAATCAACGAGTCAGCCAGCGTTGAAAAAGACAAGGAGGGCAGAGTCTGGGCATATTATTATGACCAAAAAACAGAGATTACAGACTTGTTTGACGAAAATAATGTCTGCACAATCACCATGACCCATGAGGGCCAAACGATTCGCTTAGAAATCACGGATAACGGCGAGGGCGGCTATTCTTTTACACAGTTTAATGTGTCTGAGGAGGCAGAGACGGCTACCACCGCCACAACGTTCACAACGAAAACAGGCATTTATACGCCGGAGAATGAATCCAGCAATTGAATGCCCCAGCCCAGTGTACTAATTATTTGTAGTTCATGATATTTAGCATTCTTTACCATAATGAACAAACGGTCAGTACACTCAGGACACAGCGCGCAATCTGCCGCGCTGCTGGATACACCTAAACTTGCGGAAATCTTTTAAACAATATTTATCATAACTACTTATTTCCTGTATTTGGGAAGCTTGTCTGTAAGGCGGCTTCCCTTTCTTTTGCACACAAATTGCCCTACCTAAACATAATTCGCGGCAACTCCTTATAAGGTGCGGCTCGAACGCAAACCTTTGCACAAGGTTTTATCAATTCTCTATACAAAATATGATTCCAGCCAGTTTTCCCCTATTCGATTGCACATCTCCACACAGACAAAAATACAGCGAAAACAATACAACTTTTTTTGATGACACTACACGACGCCAAAACAAATGCTGTTAAGGTAACGCATAATATAAATTTGTTGTAATGGAAATAAAATCCATTTTATAAATAGTATTGACATTTATTGCAAACAATTATATGATATGTTCATCAAAATAATAAACATATAAAACAATAATAATCAGAAAGGAAGTGCAGCAAATGGATTATGATAAAATTACACTAGCGGAACTAAAAAAGGGATACCAGTACGACCCAGAGCAAGACCACTATATTTGCAATTATTGCGAACAGCATTTTAACGCCAAACAGATTTTTCCAATTGACAATCAGTTCTACACCGCGGAATACGCCGTAAACAAACATATTTGTACCGAGCACAAGGGCACCTTGTACCAGCTTGTCTCCTCCCACGCCAAGTACAATGCGCTGACGCAGAACCAGCGGGAACTTATGCTGCTCTTTGCCTCGGGAGAATCAGATAAGAACATAGCAAAGAAGCTGGGCATCACAGAATCCACTGTCCGCCGCCAGCGTTTTACCTTTCGAGAGAAGGCAAAGCAGGCAAAGTATTATCTGGCAGTCTATGAACAGGCCTTTGAACACAAGGGAACGCCAGATAATACCATTATCCCGATACACAGCCATGCAAGCTATGTAGATGACCGTTATCTGATCACCGAGCAGGAACGAAATCACATACTCGAAACCACATTCAGCAGTTTCGAGCCATTAATATTAAAAAACTTTTCTGCGAAAGAAAAGAAAAAAGTCGTAATACTGACCAAAATAGCCGAACAGTTTGAAGCTGGGCGAAAATACACGGAAAAAGAAATCAACCAAATTCTCAGGCCAATCTATGAGGATTACACAACGATTCGCCGGTATCTCATCATGTATGGTTTTATGGAGCGCGCCAAGGATGGATCGTCGTATTGGATGACAGAATAAAAATGATCCAGACCTCCTTTCATGATCGGAGTTCCTGGACCATACCTTACCAGCTCAACTATGAACTTATCAAAATTTCCCCCCTCTGCCGCCATGTGTTCTCCCAGAAGAAGATCTGTGCGTCCTCGATCCGCCGCCGCTGGAGCTGCTCTCTTTCTGCCGCACTTGCCGGTCCACGTGTGAATAGAGATACAAATCCCTCGCCTGTGTCACGTTCATACTGCCGCGCTTCACATATGCTGCTGCCGTCGGCTGAAACCGCACAGACTTCATGCTGTAACGCATCACCAGCGTGATGATGACTGCAAAAAACAAACCGATGAACAGCGCCCTGCTCAGATAGTATCCTATATGAAACGGGGACTTCGGAAGTTCACCGATATCATAGGGCGCATCGACTCTCGCCTGTGTGATAAATCGGTCGCAGAGGTGGGCAAAAGACGTGAAAGCACCCTCATAATCACCATCGCCCAAAGCGGGCAGAAATTGATCTGACATATAATCCATTCCGGCATCCGTAAACACGATAATCCCATAGCCAGACGTAGAAATCCACCAATCTCTGTCTTCCATGCTCACAAGAAGCAGCACGCCATCCCTTCCTGAGCCATAGCCATAGCCGTTCTCATCATAGAAGTCATCTGCGTAGGTCATGGGCGTTTTGCCATCAAGTGTGTCTGTCGTGACAATCACAATATCAAGCTGCTGCCTGCCGCTGATCTCATCTAGCAGTGACACAACCCTTTCCCGCGCTGATTCCGTCAAAAGCTCCGCCTTATCCACAAGCCTTGCGGCATTCTCCTCTTTCGCAAACGCCGCCATACCAAACGACAGACAGAGCACAATCATCAAGAACAAAGCTGAAATCCTTTTCTTCATAATAAAACACCTCCCTACAGCAGCCACAGCAAATAGCTGACGCCAAACGCCGCAGCACTGATCACACCCCATAAACCGAACAGCCATCTCGCAAATGCGCCGTTGTCCACCGGCAGGTCGCCAACTAGCTTTCCGGTCTGTCCATTCATGGCAAAAGTGTATTTTGTGCCCTTCCATGTCGTGTTTAAAATCCATATCGGATATAGCGCATAGTGCGCTTTTCCATGCTTAAGGCGGATATTAGCAGACTCCGGTACAACCGATACATAGCCTTGAACAGTTCCTGCAAAGCTGTCCTGCGTGCTGTTTTTTACCCGCTCGTTCGCCCGCTCCATACTCTGCTCGGCATCCACATCATATTTATCCGCCAGATATCCAGCCAAGTAAGCAGTCTGAAAGTCCACTGCCTGCGAGAAATCAAACGGCTCTATGGACTCCATCAGGTCATCGGGCATTTGGGAGGAACCATCTACAGGAACGCGCTCAAAGCTGATCGTGCCAGAGCGCATCACTGCAAAATAACTCGTCTTAGTATAATGGTAACTGCTGTCATTCCAGCTCTGTACGCGCGTCGCCCTGTATCGAAGATCTGCCTCGGCGTCGGCGTCAAAGAGCCAGAACGGGACATAAATCCCCTTCACTTCGTCTATGTGATTCTGATCTTTAAATACTTTCGGCAAAAACGGCTTATTTCTGTAATGCCTGTTCAGCGCTTCCTTTGCTGCCCTTTTATCCAGCTTAAACGGGATCACGTAATCCGGCTTCAACGCGCCGGAAAACTGTCCCATCAGCACCACAGGATTGTCACAGTAGGGGCAGGTCGTCGCCGCAGTGTTCTCATCACCGATAATTTCGCCGCCGCAGGATGTGCAACTATAGGTTCTGAGACGTTCTGTCTCACCCACCTGCCATGCAGTATTTGCCGATACCTCCCAGTCCATCTGGTCCGGCTGTTCATTCCTCAGTTCCCTGTCATAGCCTGCCAATGCCTCCATCTCAAATTCCGTATCGCAGAATGGACACTTCATTTTCTGTATCGAGCTGTCAAAGGCAATCGCTCCCCCACAACAGGGACACTTATACTCCTGTAACTGTGCCATCACCCGTTATCTCCTGTCATTCTCATCAAAAATATCCCCGCACTCCGGGCAGAATTTGGGTGGATGCGCCGGGTCCTCTGGCTCCCAGCCACACTTGTCGCAGCGGTAAAGCGGTATGCCCTCCGGCTTCTTCGCGCCGCAGTTCTGGCAGAATTTTCCTTTGTTCAGTGTGCCGCACGCACAGGTCCAACCGTCATTTGCAGGCTTTGGCGCCCCGCACTCCGGGCAGAATCTGCCTGTGGACATCGCGCCGCAGGAACATTTCCAACCGTCGGCAGGTGCCGCGGGCGACGCGGGCGCTGCTGCCGGCTGCTGTCCCATGGCGAACAAGTTTTGCGCATTCAGACCACCTGCATTCATCGCCATGCCCATTCCCACAAATCCATTCATGGCACCCGCAGCATTCCCGGCTGCCGTTCTCATGGCATCTGCCTGAGCGCCAGCCAACGTGGCACCCGCCATATTCGGATTCTGTAATACAGCAGTGCGCTGAAGCTGCTTGATCATCTCCGCGTCCTCAGGCGGCAGTGACACAGACCCCAGCGCGATGCTGACAACCTTGAGCCCGCGCAGTTTTCCCCACTTCGTAGAGAGCGCAGCGTTCATGGCTTCCTCCAGCTCTGTATTGTGAGAGACAATCTGGTTCGGGCGCAGCTCCAACTCAGACAGCCTGCCAAATGCGGGTTGCAAGGCACTGATAAACTCTGTTTTCAACTGCTTCTCAATCTCATCTCTGGTATACGCCTGCTCGACATTGCCGCAGACCTTGGTGTAAAACAAAAGCGGATCTGCAATCATATAAGAATAGACCCCAGAACAGCGAACGGAGACATCTACATCCAAGCCAAGCCTGGAATCCACCACGCGAAACGGAATCGGATTCGGCGTACCGAACTTATTATCCATGATTTCCTTCACATTAAAATAATAGACCCGTTGATCCTTACCCGTGTCACCGCCATATGTAAAACGCTTTCCAATCGTGCTAAATGTACGGGCAATCCCTGCGCCGAGACTTCCTGAAAAAATACTTGGCTCTGTCGAGGAATCATAGGTAAACTGCCCCGGTTCCGCGCAGACCTCGACAATTTTCCCCTGCTCCACGATTATCATACACTGTCCGTCCGCCACCGCGATTCCCGAACCGTTGGAGATGATATTGTCATTTCCCTTTGTGTTGGAGGAACGGCTGTTGATGCGTTTCTGACCCTTCACGACCAGTACATCCTGCTCCAAGGCATCACAATAGAAAAATTCCTTCCACTGGTCAGCCAGCGCTCCGCCGACAGCCCCCATTGCTGCTTTGATAAGTCCCATAGTAATACTCCTTTCTACTTTTGCCTATGAATGGCTCTATATAATAGTATACCGAAATTCTGTATTTTTTCAATATGTCATGAATTGTCTTAACATCATGTCATCTTTTTCTTATTCAATGCTTTCTGGATAATCGCGTCTATATTACTTTCATTCACTCTTTCTACGTTATCGTTCTGTACTTGTAGTACTGCCTGTTTTGACAAGGTCTCCTCGCGCGCTTGCTCGATAAATAATTCTGTCAGGTTTTCTGCATTAAATGCCGCCTTCAATACCTGAACTGCATATTCAGAAATAGTTTCCCAACCGCCATAAAGATTGTTCAACAGACATTTCTGATCTCGCTTTCTATAATATTAAACCGCCGGAACTCGGGAATCGCTTCCTTGAGGCATTGTTCTTTCACATCAAGAGCAGCATCTAACTTCGCAGCGAGAACAACATCTTTTGGATATAGTGGTTCTGGCAATGTGCAGCTCCTTATATCCTCATAGTCCTTGCACAGCGGAAGGTCATTTTCCCTGCTTAAATAGTCCAACATTGCAAGCAGATAAAAGCATTCTGGATACCACTTTCTTTCCCAGTAAATCCGTATTCGGTTTTCCTGCAACGTATCAATGATAAAGTCAAGATCTCCCTTGTCTTTTACTAAATGGCAGACGTTGCTTTTATAGATTTCAAAATTTTGTTCCCTGAAGCATTCTTCTAATAGTTCTTCCATCGCGACATGAAGCGTTTTCGACAATTTATAGAGCGTCACTGCGGTGCAGTTCTCCAAACTCGTTTTGCCTTTCACGAGGTCTGAGAGCGTTGTATATGGTATCTGGCTTTCCTTCGCACACTGGTAAACAGAAAGCTGCTTATTTCTTAACAGATCAATCAATTTCATTGTTTTTTCTCCATTTACTGATTGTTATTAATTTATTATAACGGTAGAACGTGATAGTGTCAAGAAATATGCCATATACTTCTCTATAACTAAGTAAATACTTCTTGTATTCGGTGCTAATTATTTTCTTTCAATGCGTATAGAATAACAATATAATACTTCGGAAAAGAGGTGGTTGTTACTTGTGCATGGAAGATTACATTGCTATGAAAATCGAAGAACTCTGTTCCAAGAGCGGAATCACCAGATACCAGCTCTCCCTTCGCTCAGGAATCTCACAGTCTGCACTATCAGATATTGTGAAAAAGAAAAATGTGCCAACCTTGATTACCGTAGAACGAATCTGCACAGCATTTGGGATAACGATTGCACAATTTTTCGCACAAGAAGAAGCAATCCCTGACCTGTCCGAAGAACAGAAAAAACTTCTGCAATTATGGCATGGACTTACTTTAGAAGAAAAGAAGATTGTGACAACTTTTATAGAAAGTATTCAAAATAAAAGATAAAAATATAAAACCCCCTCGCTCTCCACACAGAGCAAGGGGGTTTTAAAATTATGCCTTCTTACTTTCTTTCACCTTTGCAAATATCGCTTGCAGCAGAATGAAGAAGCACAAAAGTATCGCCGTTATAATATTCGCCCATGAACTGACGAGTTTTCCGTTTGATTTCACCAGCGTAGAAATCGTACCGTTAATCAGCACGCCGACCAGTGAGCCGAGCACATTCCCCACACCGCCTGTCAGCAGTGTACCGCCGATTACCGAAGATGAGATTGCGTCCATCTCCAGACCTGACGCCTGTGTGGTGGTGCCGCACATGGTATTTAGACAGTAGCAGATGCCGCCAATGGAAGTCAGCAGACTGCACAGCGTATAGGTCAAAAGCTTTGTTTTCTTGACATTGAGACCCATCAATGTCGCGGACACTTGATTGCCGCCCACCGCGTAGATGCTTCTGCCAAACTTGGTATATTTGAGCATCAGGAAAACGACAACGATGACCAAGAGCGCCACAAGCACTGTCGGACGGATAAAAGGTGTCTGATAAATGCCCTTTTTATTCGTATAGCCGCCGAATGGAATACTAATCTTTGTGTTGGAGATAGCTGTGAAGATCTTATCTGAGACAATGCTGACCTGATCCTTGCAGATCACTGCCGTCATACCTCTGGCAAAGAACATGCCCGCCATCGTCACAATAAACGGCTGAATCTCAAGATACGCCACACAGTACCCCTGCACCAGTCCAAAGACTGCGCCAATCACCAACACCAGTATCATCAGCACCGGGCTGCTCATGCCCCATTGCTCCATGCCAACTGCGAGAAACATACAGTCCATCGCAATCAGTGAACCGACAGAGATGTCGATACCGCCCGTCAGCATCACGCAGGTCATGCCGGCTGCGACGGCAATCAGTCCTGCATTGTTAATCAGCACATTCAAAAAGGTCTGAAGATGCGTAAAGCCTTTGTCTGCATAGATGATGCAGCCGCCAGCATACATGACAACAAACAGGATTACAGTGATTGCCAGTAATATATTATTGCCTCTTAGCTTTAATTTTTTCATCCCTATGCCGCCTCCTTTGCTCCTGCCTTCTTAGCGGACAGTTTTTTGAAATAATCCTTGACAGGCTGCGACTGGATTACAACGATTAAAATCACCACGATTGCCTTGAACACAGGCGCCTGCGCAGAGGAGACGCCCAGCGCGTACAGTGTCGTCGTAATCGCCTGAATCGTGTAGGCACCAATGATGGAGCCTGCCAGATTAAACTTGCCGCCGCCAAGGCTGTTGCCGCCAAGCGCCACTGCAAGAATTGCGTCCAGCTCCATGTTCAGACCGATGTTGTTTGTATCCGCGGAATAAATTCTACAGGTTGCAACCAGACCGGCGATACCTGCGCACAGACCGCAGATCACGTAACACAAGAGAATAATCTTTGCCGAATTAAAACCGGAAATTCTCGAAGCCTTTTTGTTGATACCAACACTCTGTATGTATGTCCCAAGCGCTGTCGATTTCAACACGATAGACGCGACCGCGACACAGACCGCCGCAATCAGAATCGGCGTTGGAATAATACCGCAGTACGCGCCGAAAAACTGGAAAGACGGAACGCGCACATACACGATATTGCTGTTGCAAAGAAGCAGTCCGATTGCCCTGCCCGCAGACCAGAGAATCAGCGTGGCAACCATCGGCTGAATGTTCATATATGCCACCAAAAAGCCGTTGAACAGACCGCAGACACAAGCGATTGCAATACCTGCGAACATGCCAACCCAGAGCGGAACCGCGTACTCGCTCACGTTGGTCACACCGTAGCCGGCAAGCAGCATACAGCACAGACCGCCGGAGAGACTCATCACCGAGCCGACGGAAATATCCGTACCTGCTGACGCTGATACCACCAGTGTCATGCCGATTGCCAGAATCGCTACCTCGCTGCCGCGGTTTAGCACGTCAATCAGACGCCCGTATAAAATACCATTGTTAATACTGATCGAAAAGAAGCCAAACGGCGGGTTCCCGCTCGCGATATCATAAATCACATTGATCATCATGACTAAAAGCATACTGAAAATCGGCAGGAACAGCTTCATTTTTGTTAATTTTTTAATATTATCCATTATTTTCCACCTCCTGCGATCGCTTTCATGACACCTTCCTGCGTCAAGTCGTCACCGCTGATTTCCCCGACTTTGGCACCGTCTCTGAGCACCGCCATACGGTTGCAGGTTCGCAGCATCTCTTCTATTTCAGAGGAAATAAACATCACGCTCTTTCCTTCGTCCGCCAGTTTGAGCACCAGCTTTTGAATCTCAGTTTTCGTACCGATATCAATACCGCGGGTCGGCTCATCTAAGATCAGGAAATCCGGGTTCGTCGCAAGCCATCTAGCCAGAATCGCTTTCTGCTGGTTTCCGCCCGAAAGCTGTTTGATTAACGTCTCCCTGCTCGCTGTCTTGATTTGCAGCATCTCGATAAATTTATCTGCGATCTCAATCTGCTTTGACATCGGTATTTTCTTGAAAATGCCCTGTTTTGCCTGCATCGCGAGAATAATATTTTCGCGGACTGACAAGTCGCCGATAATGCCCTCCGCCTTTCTATCGTCCGGCAAAAGTCCCATGCCAAGGTTCATGGCGTCAATCGGATTTTTAATCGACACTTCTTTTCCTTTGACCTTTAGTGTCCCTGTCTGTGCCCTGTCTGCGCCGTAGATTGCGCGCGCCAGCTCGCTTCTGCCGCTTCCGAGCAGCCCAGTCAGACCGATGACCTCGCCCTTATGAATCTCCAAGTCAAACGGCTTGATGGTTCCTGCGTGGCTTAATCCCTTCGCGTCTATGACAAGCGGCTCTTTTGACTTGTCACCGCTGCCCTCCTGCTTGATGCTGGCAAGATCGTCAAAATCCTTTCCCATCATGGCGGCAACCAGCTTGACGCGGGGCAGCTCGTCGATGGAATATTCCCCTACAAGGGTACCGTTTCGAAGTACCGTAATGCCGTCGCAGACTTCGTACACCTGTTCGAGAAAGTGTGTCACAAACATAATGCCAACGCCTTTTTCGCGCAGCCTTCTCATCATGACAAAGAGCTTTGCCACCTCGTTATCGTCCAGCGAGGAAGTCGGCTCATCGAGAATCAGCACCTTACAGTCCATATCCACTGCGCGGGCAATCGCGATCATCTGCTGTAACGCAAGCGAGTACTCCTCCAAATTCTGTGTCACGTCCACGTCCAAATCCAAGTCCTTCATCAGCTTTGCAGCCATCTCATTCATTTTCCTTCTGTTGACTGTGTGGAACTTGGTCATGGGCTCTCTGCCGATAAATAAATTCTCCGCCACGGATAAATTTGGACACAGATTGACCTCCTGATACACTGTAGAAATCCCCTTGCGCTGCGCATCGAGCGTGTCTCTATTGACAACGGGGCCGCTGATGCCGTCGAGATGAATCTCTCCGGCTTCAAATTTATTCACCCCGGTAAGGCACTTGATTAATGTGGATTTTCCGGCGCCGTTCTCCCCCATGAGCGCGCGAATCTCGCCTTTTCTCAGATTAAAATCCACATTTTGCAGCGCCTTTACACCGGGGAAGGTCATACAGATTCCTTTTGCACTCAAAACAATATTACTATCCATACCGCCATCTCCTCTCCAGAGTTTTTGTAAAAAAGTAGACACCGTACTTTTGCCAAACATTGCGCAGTCATAGGTGTCTGACAGCTAGAAAAAACGAGCATGTTTGAAAAATCATTCTGGCAGTGCGCATCACAGCATTGTACGTTCGTTGGTATCGTGTCACAAAGCCAAACGCACATCTGGCAGAACGCCTTTTGCAAACATGCTCTTGCAGTGCCAAATGTGTGAGGGGAGAAAAACATGCTCTCCCCTCTGCCACCACATCATATCGTTCATTTATATAGACAAATTAATATGCACGGCCGTCCAATACTTCCTGACTCATCGTTACTGCGTAGTTGCTTGTGATGCCCGGTGCGACAAACGCTTCATCGACAACGAGTGTCCATGCGTCCACTGCCTCACCTGCCTGTAATTTCTGGATAACTTCTGCCGCAAAGCCAGCCTGCAAAGGATTACACTCTACATTACAGGTGATCTTTCCGTCGAGTGTATACTGAAGTCCGTCATGTGTCGCGTCGAAGGAGATGATTGTCACATCGCCGTCAACACCATATGTAATGCCTGCTGCGTCCATCGCGTCCATTGCGCCGTATGCCTCGTTGTCGTTCTGGCACACCACAACGTTGAAATCGCTGTAAGACTTGATGAAGGACTCCATAACCTCCTGTCCGCCTGCCTGCGTGAAGTCACCGGACTGGGAGTCAAGTACTTTCCAGTTTGCGTTCTGTGAAACGATGTTGTTGAAGCCTTCTGTACGTCCAAGTGTCGCAGATGCTCCCACAGAGCCTTCAATCACAAGAATGTTTGCATCCTCGCCGTTTAAGTACTCAGCAAGCCAGTTTCCTGCCGCCTCGCCCTCGGCTACCATGTCGCAGCCAAGCGCTGTTGTGTAGAGTGAAGGATCTGCATCCACTGCACGGTCTACGATTAATACAGGAATGCCCGCATCCTTTGCCTCCTGAAGAACGGTATCCCAGCCTGCGGACTGAATCGGTGCGATACAGATATAGTCTAACTCCTGCTCGATAAATCCACGAACAGTTTCAATCTGGACTGCGTGGTCATTGTCGCAGTCTACAAAGGATAATTCATAGCCGTTTGCCGCGCTGAAAGTATCCTGATAATTCTTTGTGTTTGCTGCACGCCAGTCAGACTCATGGCCAACCTGTGCAAAGCCTACGCTGATCACTTCGCCGTCTGCTGCTGGTGCAGGTGCTTCCGCCTCTGCCTCGCTCTCTGCTGGTGCAGGTGCTTCACTCTCTGCCGGTGCGGGTGCGGGTGCTGGATCTGCTTCTTGGTTCTCCGCTGGTGCGGGCGCCGGATTTGCCGCCGGTGCATCGGAACCTGAGTTTCCGCAAGCCGTAAGGCTGGCAACTGTCATTGCTGCAACGAGTAACGATACTACTTTTTTCTTCATTTTTGTTTCCTCCCTAAATCTTGTTTGTCAGAAGCTTTGATCTTTCTGCAAGATAATTTTAACGCATTTTAATCTGTTAAGCAACTATACTTTGTGCATTTTATATAATTTCGTATAAGTAAACAATACAAATTTACGTGTATTTGTATATTTTTTGATATAAATTTTGTATATCATGTTGAAAATCTTACGATTATGTTGAATATCTTACGATTTTGGAGAAAAATTAGCGAAATAAGGACGAAATAAACGTGTCCATTTCTTTTATATTTATTATAAATATAAACAAATTATAAAGAAAATGTGAATATTTTCAGGAAAATATACATGAAATGGGAAGATTTTTACTGTTTTAGATCGCTATCAGAAGAAGAAATTTTACTGATCAGCTCTTGTTGACAGAGGAAATCTCCTCTCATCCACTACTGCGGCAGAACCAAATGACCTGATCGAAACTATGCTTCCATTTCATAGCCTGACGCTTATTCCCACTGAAAGCACTTTACAGAGAGTCCAAAGCAGATGACTGTAACGGCGCTCATAACAGTAAGCGGAAGCAGCGCATTATCAATCGGCAATCCAAGAAAGGCTGCTTTCTTTCACTGCATACCCTGCTGCCGATGCCATAATCATCTGCGTGATTTTCTTTTTACTGTTAGAAGGATGAAACGCAGGCTTGGCAATGCGCAGGTCCTGTTAAACAATCTCAAAGTACTGATACAGGTTCGCAGATTGTTAAAGCAGATCTCAGATATATTGGTAAAGAACCTTGTAAATACAAAACAATCAATATATAATAAAAACAAATCAAAAAAATAAAAAAGGAACCTGTCCAATGTCCGCTAAATATATCCAGCTCGCAAACCAGCTCAAAAACTTCATTCAGAAAAATTTGGAATCCGACGCCATCTGCCAGCTTCCGACGGAATCTGCGCTCTGCCAGACGTACAGTGTCAGTCGCCAGACAGTCAGAAAGGCACTCTCCGTTCTCGAGGAGGAGCATTTGATTCAAAAAAGACAGGGCAGCGGGTCGTATGCTGTCAGAACACCACAGCACAATGACACCAGCCAGATTGCCATTTTAGTCCACTCGAACACGGAGTATATCTATCCGAGGCTGCTTGCGGATTTGTGCGGTGCTTTGCAGCGATACGGATTTTCATGGACGGTCTATGTGACGGAAAATCAGATTGCCAGGGAACGTGAAATCCTTGAATTTCTGTTGGAGAATCAGGACAATTCTGTGCGTGCGATTGTGAGCGAAGGATGCAAGACCAGCTTTCCGACGCCGAATGAAGACCTGTACCGCCGCTTAGCGCAGAAACACGTCGCTCTCTTGTTTTTCCGCGGAAGCTACATAAATCTGCCAGACATTCCTTCCATCAAAGATGACAACTACAATGGCGGTTTGGCGCTGGGGCAGTATCTGGTCTCGCTGGGGCATCATCAAATTGGCGGCATCTTCAAGACCGATGAGATTCAAGGCGTTGAGCAGTGCTCTGGTCTCCTGTCCGCCCTGCGGGATGCGCGGCTCTTATCCTGCGAGAACAACATCTGTAATATCGATACGCAGCAGCTCGCGGCATTACAAAAAAAACAGGACACTGGCTTCCTGTCTGATTTCCTTGACAGGCAGCTCAAAAGTGTCACTGCGATTGTCTGCTGTGATGATGAGATTGCTTACTGGCTGATTAAAGAGCTGACTTACAGAAAGATGCGCGTCCCAAATGATGTGAGTGTGGTGTGCTTTGGCAGCTCCTATCTCAGTGATTTGTCCACAGTACCGATTACGTCCTACGCGCAGAAAGAGCATGACCTCGGCACTGCGGCGGCAGCATCCATCCTGAAATTAATCAAGGGAAAATCTATCTCTCCACAGAGACTTCCCTGGCAGCTTGTGATAAAGCGCAGCGCCGCACCACCTGCCTGAATCCACGCCGCATTTTATTCTAATCTTCTATTTTCCGTTGCGGTATTCTCTCGGCGTACAGCCCACGGTCTTTTTGAACACAAAACTAAAATAGTGCGGGTCCTTGTACCCCACCTCTCCCGCAATCTCACTGGAGTGCAGTTGGGTCTGCACAAGGAGCTTCTTTGCCTTGTCCATGCGCTTTTTGGTGACATATTCGATGAAGGTCATCTGCATTTCCTGACTGAATATGCTGCTGAAATAGTTGCCGCTGACACCGATGGCGCCCGCCACACTGTTTAGTGAGAGCGACTCCTCACTGAAATTTTCCTCGATATATTTCAAACCTTTTTTGAGCACACGCTTTCCCTGGTTCTCGCTCTCCCTGTCGCGCAGTGTCAGTGCGCGCGCCAAAAGCTCCTGCATGTAGCCGTCAATACTGCCGCCGCTGGCAGACGCCTCACGCACCTTGCGGTCCTCCTCCTCCGGCAGAAAATCCTGCTGGCTCACGCCAAGCATCTCCATATAATTGATGGTTGTAAACCGCATATTCAACAGCAGATAATCGCGGAACAGACGCGATTCCAGCGCCTCCTTCACACCTGCCAGATACCCGTTCACAAAATCCCTGATTTCTGCCTGTTTGCCTTCCCGCAGGAAGCCCTGTATAATCTCTGGACTCACCTTCGCGCTGTCCACTGACGCAAAGCTCTTCAAATCCTTTCCAGAGAGAAGTTCCTCCGCGTCCTTTTCTGTCAGAATATGGCGCTGTGGACTGAAAAAGCGGTGCGCGAGAATATGGTTTACCTTTGCGTAGCACTCCGGCAGCAGCGAAAGCCGCTCTACAGGCTCGCCCACCGCCGCATACCACTCCATCGAGAAAGCTTCCTGTGAACAAATTTTCTCTATATTGCGGACACACTGCTCCTGCAATCCGGCCATCTGGTCTGCCTCGCCCTTGATCAGAACACCGTATAAGCTGATATTCCACTGAAAAATCAGATATTCAGGAAAGCGCATAAAATACCGAAACAGCGCTTCGCGCACCTGCTCCACGCCCTCCGGCTCCTGCATCGCATGCTCTGGATTGTGGCGCTTTCCCTGTAGATTCAACAGCACGAGGTTATAGCAGGGACCGTCCAAGTCCAGTGAAATCTTTGCCGCCTCCTCATAAATCTGCTGGACGGACAAAACGCCGCCAAACACTTTTTCCAAAAAGCTTCTGCGGGCATAATTTTCATACTCCTTCATTTCACTCTGAAAAGTTTCCAGATAACTCTTTTGTTCCTGCTCTGTCTCTATCTTTTCCCGAATCTCGAGAAGCACCTTGCGCAGCGTGCCCTTTGTGATCGGCTTTAGCAGATACTGCTCCACGCCGACGCGAATCGCCTGCTGTGCGTACTCAAACTCATCATAGCCGCTGATTATGACAATCTTTACTTCTGGAATCTCCTGCGTCACAATCTGGCTGAGCGCAAGTCCGTCCATAAATGGCATCTTGATGTCCGTAATCAGGACATCGGGACGAATTTTCCGAATCATTGGCAGCGCCATCTCTCCATCGCTCGCCTCCCCTGTAAACTGGTATCCATACTCCTGCCATGGGATGTTATTTTTTAATCCCTCCCTGACAATACTCTCATCCTCCACCAAAAATACTTTCAACATTTGTTTCCCCTCATTTTGTCATAAATTGTCGATTAATGCCTTATCCAATCAATATTTTCTGTCCTCCAAATATTTGGCATTATTTTGATCTTTAATTTCCGTTCAAGCTCCTATTCAATCAATATTTTCTGTCCTCCAGATATTTGGCAGCATTTTCTCTGGTAAATACGATCTCCTCCACGACGTAATATTTCTCAACAGGCTCTCCGTTTTCGAGCTTTTGAATGATCTCATCGACATAGGCGCCCTGCACTGGATTGCACTCTACATCGACATTAATGTGCCCCTCCTTGACCAGCTCCAGCGCATCGCGCGTCGCATCAAACGAGATAATCGTCACATCGCCGCCCTCGCCAAAGCGAATACCCGCCTCCTGCATCGCCTCGATCGCCCCCATTGTCATGTCATCATTCTGTGAGATGAGCACATCTATCTTGGCATAGCGCCGCAGCATTTTGCGCATCACTTCCTTTGCCTTGTTCGCCGTAAACTCCGCTGTGGCAGATTCTAATATGTGCCAGTTTTCATGCTGCGCGGCAATCTCGCCAAAGCCTTTTGTCCTGCCGATTTCCGCCGTGGAACCGACTGTTCCTTTGAGAACAACGATGTTGATTTCATCCAACTGGCGACGCTCTTTTCTCAGATACGCTTCGAGCCATCTGCCCGCTTTCTTTCCCTCTTCTTTGGCATCCGCCCCAATCCATGCCGTATAGAGCGAATCGTCCTGCACATTGACCATACGGTCTGTGACAATCACCGGGATGCCTGCATCCTTTGCCTCGAGCAGCACTGTATCCCACCCGTCCTCAATCACCGGCGCAAACACGATATAATCGACCCGCTGAGAGATAAAGCTGCGAATTGCCTTGATTTGATTGTCCTGCATCTGACGGGCATTGTTAAAAATCAAAAAATAGCCAGTGTCCTTCGTCAAAGCCTGCTGGATGGAGGCAGTGTGCGCTGTGCGCCAGCCCGATTCGCTGCCAAGCTGGGAAAAGCCAACTACTATCAAGTCCTCCTCTGGCAGCTCAGCGGGCATCTGATCAATTTGTATCTCAAAACCCCGATAAAGCATGTGACCGATCAAGAGAACTGGTACAATGCTAAGCACGATCATGCAGGCGCCCACATGTCCAAATAGAATTTCTTTTATTGTTTCCGATGCCCTTTTCATACGCGTTCTCCTTCTGTATCGCCTGCCTCCTTTGCCTGTCTGCTCTCCCGCAGCAGTTCTCCCGCAGACGGCTCATCGATCTTCACAGCCGGTATGACAATGCTGACTTTTGTGCCTGCGCCCTTTTTGGACTCGATTGTCATACCATACTCCATGCCAAAATTCATGCGGATGCGCTCATTGACGTTTGCCAGTCCAAATCCCTTCTCTGTCTCCTTACAAGGCTTGGCAATCTCTGCCTGTAACCGCCTTACCTCCTCAGCGTCCATGCCGATTCCATTGTCCTGCACGCACAATAAAATTGTGTCCTCCTCCGGCAACTCCCCATGCTGCAATGCACCTGTCACCCAGATTTTTCCTTTTGCACGCTTGTACTTGATTCCGTGGTACAGAGAATTTTCGACAAGCGGCTGCAAGGTCAGCTTTAATATTTTGTACGCATACAGCTCCGGCGCAATGGCAATCTCATAGTCCAGAATGTCCTGATAGCGCACTTGCTGGATTTCGAGATAGCCGCGGATGTGCTCCTTCTCCTCCCGGATTGAGATTGTTTCCTTGCCCTTGCTTAGCACCAGCCGGAAAAATTCCGAGAGCGCCACGACGACATCCACCGCCTTGTCGGGATCGTCGCCCTCAATCAGCCAGACAATCGTGTCGAGCGTATTATACAGAAAATGCGGGTTAATCTGCTCCTGCAACAGACGCAGCTCGGCATAGCGCATCTTCCGCTCGTCCTCCTTAATCTGGTTCACCATCACCTCCAGATTTTCCGACATGTCGTTCACGCTGTCCGAGAGCAGCTCAAGCTCATCCTCCGTCTGTATCTGCGCGCGGTTCGAGAAATTTCCCTCCGCAATTCTGCTGGTGATATGGCATAGCTCCTGAATAGGTTTTGTGATGCTGTTTCGTATCGCGATGGTAATCAGTATCACCGAGATCACAATGCAGCCCCCCAGCAGAATGCTGATCACAATGACGCGCTCCACTTCCTTATTCAATTGCATTTTTAACTGCTCGATACTTTTGGTCTGATAATAGATGTAGTACTGGATATCGTCCTGTATCAGCTCTGTCAGAATATAAATATCATTGTAGAGCATGTCAATATTTTTCTCATACTGCCCTTCTGCCTCCTGATTTGCTCTGATATCATTCACGCGGTCTTCAAGCGTATCGACATTGCGCAGCAGACTTTGCAGCCAGACACGACTCTCCCGGTCGTTTGTCATGGTCAGCAGATTATTGCTCTCGGTGCGCAGTTCGTTGATGAGCTTGTAGGGGTCCTTGAGTGTCCCATCCTCCTCAATCGTGCTAAAGGTAATGCTGCTGACAACTAATTTGTAAAGGCTCTCATCCATTTCCTCCTTGAAGTTGATGTTGTAGGCGTTGGCAAGCAGCATACTGTTCACTATCTGGTCGTAGGCGCGGCTGTAGTTTACAAGCGCCAGAATCAAATAAATTGCCACATAGAGAATCGGCATCATCGCGACCAGCACCAAAACGATTAATTTATTTTTCAAGGGATATTTTATCTTTTCTGATTTCATGATGGTTCTTTGTTCCTTTTCATAGGAAAGCGGTTATTTCCTCTCCGCGTCCGTGTGCAATCGAGTAGGGAATGACCTTCTCCTCTACTCACGCGCCGGACGCGGGCAGCTTTTGCTGCTTATTTCCTCTCCGCGTCCGTGTGCATAAACAAGGAGCTGTCCCCAAAACAGCTCCATTCATTTTTCAGGCATCCGGCCTTGTCGCCTCTGGCGTACTACCGCTCACTTTGTTTTCAATATCATCATAACAGATTCCCAAAAAGGTGTAAAGCATTTTAAAATGAGAAAACACGCTAGTCCTCCATGAAAAAACACGCTATAATAGCACTAAGAAGGAGGAGAAACCCATGACCAAAATACTACTGCTAGAGGACGATATCAGTCTGATTGATGGACTGGAATACGCATTGCGAAAGAACGGTTTCGATATAGAAACCATACGCACTGTGAGCGGTGCAATCGAGCGTATGCGTCTATCCGTCGAATATGACCTGTTACTTCTCGATGTGACTTTGCCGGACGGCACTGGATTTGATGTGTGTGAGAAGGTACGGGCAGCCGGCAGCCAAATCCCGATTATCTTTCTCACGGCAGCCGACGAGGAAGTGAATATTATCCGCGGTCTCGACATCGGCGGAGATGACTATATCACCAAACCATTCAAGATCGGAGAGCTTTGCTCACGAATCCGCGCGCTGTTACGGCGCACACAATACACTGCAAAACCGCTGGTCTATTCAGGGCATCTCTCGATGGACTTTGCGGAAAGCCGCGTGACGATGGACGGAACTCCTGTGGAGCTGACGCGGGCAGAATACCGTCTCCTCAGCCTGCTCGTGCGAAATACTGACAGAATTGTCACAAGAGATGCTATTTTGGAGGCGCTTTGGGACAATACAGGGGATTTTGTGGATGATAACACGTTGTCAGTGTATATACGGCGGCTTCGCGAGAAGATTGAGCCTGACCCGTCACAGCCGCGGCATTTGATGACAGTACGCGGATTTGGATACCGCTGGGTGCCATAAGCCCTCAAAATTCGCAGAACCTATATAAAAAAGACTTGAAAAGGAAAATTATCATGCACTCAAATCTTATGCAAGACCAACAGGTCAGACGATATTCAATCATACTGTTTTCGCTCTCACTTTTTCTGGTGACAGCGTCAATACTATACTGCGGCAGCGTGACAAATGATGTGAAGGCAATGCTTTTGCATCACGACGAGACGGTCGCTGCCTCGCTCACCGCACAGGGCATTCCTGACATTGTGATCGCGAAGGCATTCACTGACACAAATGTCATCTTAGATGCGGATAAAATGCAGAAAGGGACAGATATTCTTAGCAAAATCGGAATCCGTCCGGCATTGGAAATACAGTTTCTTCCGCAGCTTCAACGCTTTTATAAGGATATTGCTGTTACTGTGCTGGTTTTCATCCTTCTGTTCTGTCTCGTTCTCCTCAGTGTCAGTCTGTCATTTTTATATCGGCGGGACGCTCTATACCGCCGCGCCGCCGCTATGATTGACAGCTATGCGAGCGGATGTTTTTCCTGCCGCCTGCCGCAGATGGGCGAGGGTTCTCTCTATCAGATGTTCTCCGCCGTGGACAGGTTAGCAACTATGCTTCAGGCTCAGAATGACGGCGAGCGCGCATCAAAGATTTTCCTGCGAAATACCATCTCCGATATTTCCCATCAGCTAAAGACACCTTTGGCAGCACTGTCCATGTATCAGGAAATTATGGAAAATGAGCCTGACCAGCCAGATGTGATACGGCAGTTTGCCGCCAAGACCGGAACTGCACTCAAACGCATGGAGCAGCTCATCCAGTCCATGCTTAAGATCACAAAGCTTGACGCGGGAAATGTGGTGTTTGAGCGGCAGGAATGCGATCTGCACAGGCTGATCTTGCAAGCTATAAGCGAACTGACGACACGCGCCTTAAATGAAGGAAAGGTATTGATCATGGACAGGACCTCCGCATCGGACTCTTTGGCGGAAACCATTGTGTGTGACCCTGCTTGGACCGTTGAGGCAGTCGGCAATCTCGTCAAAAATGCGCTCGATCACACCCACACAAACGGCACCATCCGCATCACATGGGAAACGTCGCCACTGAGTACAATCATTCGAATCGCTGATGATGGGGACGGTATTGCGCCTGAGGATATCCATCATATTTTTAAGCGCTTTTACCGAAGCAGCCAGTCGTCGGACACACCGGGCATTGGTCTGGGACTGCCGCTTGCCAAGTCGATTGTGGAGGGACAGGGCGGAACAATTACCGTGCAGAGCACACCGCAGCTTGGGACTTGTTTTACAATTTTTTTCCCTAACGCACTCAAATCCTGCGATACTTCTGATGCCTCATAAAACCTTACAAATCCGTAAGCTAAAATTCACCTCCCTGTAACCTGCATTTGTTATGATTCATTTACACCAATTCATATATAGGCATCATAGAGGCTGATAAAATAAGAAATACTTATGATGCTGCAAATGCTTTACAGAAAGGAGTCTCAAAATATCACTATGGAGATTTTACAAGTAAACAATCTATGCAAAATTTATGGGAAAGGCGAGACGCAGGTCAATGCCCTTAGAAATGTGTCCTTCTCACTGGAGAAAGGAACGTTCTGCGCAGTGATCGGCGAGTCCGGCTCTGGCAAGAGCACGCTTTTAAACTGCATCGGCGCACTTGACACTCCCACATCGGGAGAAATCCGCATTGACGGGCACAATCTTTTTACATTGAAGGAGAAGGAGCGCACGATCTTCCGGCGGCGCAATATTGGCTTTATTTTCCAGTCCTTTCAGCTTGTGGCGGAGCTGACTGTGGAGCAGAATATCATCTTTCCGCTGCTGCTTGACTACTGTAAGCCGGACCCGGCGGTCGTTGAGGAGATACTAGAAATCCTCGGGTTAGAGAACAGGCGCCGCCATCTGCCGAACCAGCTCTCCGGCGGACAACAGCAGCGTGTCGCCATCGGGCGCGCCTTAATCACAAGACCCAAGCTGATTCTGGCTGATGAGCCGACAGGCAATCTCGACAGCCGCAACAGCCAAGAGGTACTTGATCTGCTCGTCAAAGCGTCAAGACAGTATCAGCAGACAATCTTGATGATCACGCACAACAATGCGCTGGCAGCATCCACTGACAAGGTGCTGCGCGTGACAGATGGCTGTCTGTACGATGATTTCCAGTCTAATCCGAAAAATACAACCGGGAAAGGAGCATCGTACAGAGATGAGAAATTATCTTGAACTTGTTGCGCTCTACGCAAAGGCACACCGAAAGCAAAACCGCATGTCCGTCTTTTGCATCTATTTGTCTGTGCTGCTTGTGACAGCCATCTTTGGCATGGCGGATATGTATATTCAGAGCCAGCTTATTAAGACCAAACAGGAGGATGGCAACTGGCATATTGCACTCAAATCCATCAGTGATGCGGAAGCTGAACTGATTGCAGCGCGCCCTGAGGTCCGCGTGCTTTCCTGCTATGGCACATTGAATTATGGCCTTGACAAAGGCTATCAGATTGCGGGCAAGGATGTTGTTATCTGCGGAAGTGAGGCTTCTTTATTGGATGAAATCTATGCCAATACGATCTCGGAGGGCACATTTCCGCAAACGGACCAAGAAGTGCTTGTGAGTGGCAATATCAAAAAGGAACTAGGACTTTCTATTGGCAGCCAGATCACCATATGCGACAGCGACGGCGCAGAAACCTTTTACACCATATCTGGCTTTGCCAATGACCTGCCCATGATACTGAGTAAGGACATTTACGGTGTCTTTATGAACACTCGTTCCTTCCGCAGCTTTTATCCGAATGTGGAGAACGGCACACCAGATGACTACAACAGTTGTTTTCTGGTTCAGTTTCACAACCACCGCACAATACGCCAAACCATCAATGACATCAAGACACAGTTCCAGCTATCAGATACGCAGATTGGCGAACAGGCAATGCTGCTGGGACTAATGGGACAGAGCGATGAGGGAAACCAATTTATGATGATGATTTACACTGCTGCCGCCATTCTGTCCGCACTGGTTCTGCTGGCAGGTGTTCTTATGATTGCAGGAAGCCTTAACAGCAATATCGCCGGACGGACGCAGTTCTTCGGAATGCTCCGCTGTGTGGGCGCGACACCGGGACAGATTATGCGCCTCGTCCACAGGGAAGCGCTCAGTCTGTGCACCTTTGCCATCCCTGTAAGCATCCTTTCAGGTACAGTCATCATCTGGGTGCTGTGCGCGGTTCTTCGTGCACTCAGTCCCATTTATTTTGCCACCATGCCCGTCTTTGCGGTCAGTCTGCCAAGCATTGGCGCCGGCGCTGTCATTGGCATTTTAACAGTGCTGCTTGCATCGCGCGCACCTGCAAAAAGGGCGTCAAAGGTGTCCCCGCTCGCGGCAGTGTCAGGAAACGCCAACCGGCTTATGCCCGTGCGCCGCGCCGCCAGCACGACATTCTGCAAAATTGAGACCGCACTTGGCATTCATCACGCCAAGGCAAGCCGCAGAAATCTCCTGCTGGTTTCCGCCTCCTTTGCCCTGAGCATTATCCTCTTTTTGTCCTTCTCCACGACGATCGACTTCATGAAGCACGCCATCAAGGCGCTGAACCCGTGGACACCTGATATCTCGATTATGCATAGAGAGAGCGGCGAAGCCTCCTGCACCATCGACCGCTCGCTGCTCACAGCATTGCAGGAAAATCCGGCTGTCAAACGCGCTTACGGCCGCATGTTTGCATACAATCTTCCGACGCTGTCAAACGGCAGAGAAAATACCGCTGTCCTAATCTCCTATGACGCACAACAGTTTCAGTGGGCCAAAAAATACCTGTTAAACGGTTCCATAAATGATGTGCAGACACAGACCAATACAGGTCTTATCGTATCAGCACCCCAGTACAACAACCAAACGCAGATTCAGACAGGGGACACCGTAGCGCTCACCGTTCATGGTCAGACCGCTGAAATAACGATAAAAGGTATGGTGTCTGAAAGTCCCTATCATGCATCTGACGGCGACATTATTCTGTGCTCGGAGGAGACATTTCGGCAGCTTACGGGTGAGGATGCATACACCGTCATTGACCTCCAGCTAAACCGCAGGGCTATGGAGGCAGATGTGGATGCTATTCGTGCACTGGCGGGCACAGACTGCACCATTTCTGACCAGCGCATGAGCAATCAGAGTGTGCTTGGCGCAAACTATTCCTTTAAGCTGTTTCTGTACGGATTTCTGTTTCTGATAGCCATGGTGACAATCTGCAATATTATGAACTGTGTCGCCATGAGTGTTGAGGCGCGAACGAAGCAGTATGGCGGACTGCGCGCCATCGGAATGAGTGATGATCAGCTCACGAAGATGATTGTTGCCGAGACAATCACATATGCGGCAGTGGGCGGAATCAGCGGAACAATACTGGGCCTCTTCTTAAATAAAAAACTATATGAATTTCTAGTGACCTATCGCTGGAATGACCCATGGCAGCCTCCGGCAGCAGAGCTTTGTATTATCTTTCTGATCGTCGTGATCTCAATCATACTGGCAATACACACTCCCATCAAAAAGCTTCAAAAAATGTCGATTGTGGAGACAATCTCACACTAACCCCATGCCGCGGTCCTGCCGCGACTCAAATCCATATGAGAAATGCCGTATTTCAGGCATTTCTCGGTGTGAGACTTCGTACTTCTTCGCGAGACAGCCTTTGCTGTAAGCGATTAGAAGTACTTCTCACACTATTTTTACTTCTGATACTCCGCGATCATCTCCTCCAGAGACGGCAGAGACTCGAGTTCGTCCATCATTTTGTTGTAGCCGAGTCTGTCCAGTTCCGCCAGATACTCGTCCCATGTCGCATCTACATCAATCTGTCCCAAGAAAGCCTGCGTCCGATAGCTTGCCACATACGCGTCCAGATCGCCCCTGATTTCCTGATAAATCTCTTCATATTTTGTCTCATTTGCCAAGTCCTTCTTATAGGGCCTGTGCTGCCATTTCAGCCATGAGCCATTTTCTGACGCTGTCCAGTATTTTCCTCCTGCTTGGAAGAGCGGCTCCTCGCCAACCCATCTTGACACTTCCTCCGTCTGTCCAAACTGGCTGAAACTCCATGTTCCCTTGTCGCCGGAATTTAGATTATTCATCTTAATCGGTGTCTCACCTGTCTCGTCCCACTTCCAGTCTACATCTTTTTCTCCGAACATCAACTGGGCTGTAACCTCTTTGTCCCCAGCGCCAAAGATGGTATAGTTAAAAAATTCTAAGATCTTAGCAAGTTTTTCATCGTCCACATTGGCGTTGACAAAAAAGTTTCCATACGCCGGCGTCGGGTCCACAACAGCCCTCACCTCACCGCCGTCGGGTCTAAGACCGGGTGTCGCCAAAATTTTTGCATTGGGGTCACGCTCGAGCAGTGTGAGTGGCGGTCTGTCCATAGCCCAGCTATTGAGCGCATTGGTCGAACTAATCCAGTATCCTGCGGCACCTGTATTCACCTTGTCCCAGCCAAGTGTTCTGTCATTGCTGATAATCTCCGGGTCCAGCAAATTCTTCTTGTACAACTCCTGAAAACCTTTCAGAAATTCCTTGTATTCTTCCATCGCGTAACACTGCTCTGCCCTGCCGTTTACATCGTTGATTTCCTTCATAAATCCATACGCGCTATAAAACTGTCCAAGCTGCCCCACTCTCCAGTCAGGCGCTGTCGCCCCAATCGTATCGTTGACGCCATTTCCGTCGGGGTCTTTGTTGACAAACGCGTCCATAATCTCGATAAATTTACTCAGCTCGATGCCGTCAGACGCCACATACAGCCGATCAGAAACCTGCTCTACCTCGACGCCCAGATCAATGCCCAAGTTCTCGATCCAGTCATACCGGTAAAAATCCCCGGGAAGATAATAATCTACAAACTGAAATGTCACACCCGCCAGATACATAAATTCATCTTCATTTTCTGGGTTGAGCACCATCTTATATATCAATGGATTTTCATTATAGTACTCTATTATCTGAGGACAATACTTCTCCACCATAGACCTTGGAATCGGGCGGATTAACTCTTGCTCCTGCATCCATTTCGGCGTCTTTTCCTGTGTCCACATGCAGTCCGGCATCTCCCCCGAAGCCAGCAAAAGATCAATGGTGTCTGTCGTCTCTGCCTTCTCCACAGTGATATTGATATTGAGTGCATCTTCAATTAACTTTTCTGCAAAAGAACCATCCTCATAATCAGAATAGCACCAATATCCGGTGTAGGAAATATCATAGGTCTTATCTGGGTCGGGCACTGCCTCATTGTTGACCGCAGCGTCGTCTCCTGCCGAGCCAGCACACCCTGATACCATAAGCACGGTGCACAATGTCAGTGGAAATAACTTTTTCATCACGAATCTCTTCTTCATATACTTACCCTCCTTAAAAATTTCTATATCATTCAAATGCGTTGCTCAGCTCGTCCCAACCAATCCTGCGAATGCGTGTCCTAGCCAGACAGCTTCTGTCCTCAGGCCCTCCGGCATTATATGCCAGCAGCATCGCATCCTCCAAGAAATAAATGGCACAATAGCAATACCCGTGATCTTCTTGTGTCTCAAATGCCACCTCTCTTGTAAAAGTCTCTCCGTTGTCCCTGCTGACTGCGATCACATACGGCGTGCGTCCCCCTGTGAAGATATTTGTCTTTTTCTCACGTCCATTGTACTCTGGAATCGGATTCCAGATTGCCCAGATGGCGCCCGTATGATCCCGCTTCATGCTCAATGGGCTGTTTGGTGAAGTGAACCGTGAGGGCTGTGCAGCCGTCCATGTATTTCCGTTATCCAAGGAGTACATCTCATACTGTCTCCCCAGATCAGTCCTTGCAAATCCCCATAAAATTCCGGGATTTAACTCGATTACACCCGGCTCCTGTAATCCCGAGGTGCAGTTTTTCATGCTGGGCATACAACATTTTCCCTCCGCAGCCTGCCATGTATAACCATCATCATCAGAATAAAAGAACACGACTTCCGAACAGTAATCCATAAAATTTTCATTGGTCTCTCCCAGACGTCCAGTCCTGTGCGCGGCAGCCGGAATCAAAATCCTTCCGCTTTCCAGACGTACCACCCGGTCATTGTTGACCACAAAGAAATCCTCCTGCGGTGTGCACAGCACGCGGTCACTCCATGTCTCGCCGCCATCTTGTGAACGCCTTACATACATCTGCATCATGGTATATGTATGACGCACCAGATAAAACAGACCAATATCACCATTTTCCATATCCAGCAAAGACAGTGACATAATATTGACTGCGTTTTCCTCCTCGCAGGTCAGAACTGTCCGCTCTTTGCCAAAACTTCTTCCGCCGTCTGATGAGATGACTGCACAGATATCAGAGATTCCCCAGTCCTCACAGCCCTCACCCTTAAAACGGCTGTACACAAACAAGATATTGCCATTTTCCAGCTTGATAAATGCACCCTCGCTATTGCGTGGATTGTGTTTTTCCATTGACGGGATAAACTCCGCCACAACGGTACCAAGTTCTCTTCTTTCCATTTTCTTCTCCTAATTCTATCACTAACCCTTGACGGCGCCCACCATAATGCCCTGCACAAAATATTTCTGCAAGAACGGATATACGATTACAATGGGCAGTACCACCAGAATCGTCGTCGCTGCTTTGATCGTATCTGGATTCGTATCCACCATCGTGCCAATCGCTTCCACCCCTGACGCACCTGTTGCGGTTGAAGTCGAGGCTGTCAGACTGTCAAGCATTCTGCGCAGCAGATATTGCAGCGTGGTCAAGTTTGCCGACCTGCGGCAGTATACCATATTGTCAAACCATGCATTCCACTGTCCAACCATCTGCCACAAAGCCACTGTAGCGATAACCGGCTTGGACAAGGGCATGATAATTGATGCAAAAATCCGCACCTGAGACGCCCCGTCAATCGAGGCTGCCTCCTCCATCCCTTTGTCGATGGAAAAGAAATAATTTCGAATAATAATCGTATTGTAGATCGAAAACCCTGTAGGCAGTACATACACCAAGAAATTGTTCAAAAGTCCTAATCTCTTCATGTTCAGGTATGCAGGTATCATACCTGCGGAGAAGAACATCGGAATCAAAAGGATCGCTGTGATTACTCTCCGAAAAGGCATCTCTGTCCTTGTCAGGGAATACGCTGCCATACAGCACACAATCACATGAATCACAGTACCGACTATCGTTCTCAACACAGAGACGGCGAAAGCCGTGATAATCTCATTGTCCTGAAAACAGTATTTATATGCATCTAATGTCCAGACCTTCGGAAACAGATTGATATGCATGTAGGAAATATCCTGCGCTCTGGAGAAGGACCGTACTACAACATCCCAGAATGGCAGAATGATGGTAATGCAGAACGCAATCATAAATATCGTGTTACAAATGTCAAACACACGGCTTCCGACAGACTGTTTCATCTTCATCTTATTCTCTTTCTCACGCGCCATAACCATTTTCTCCTTTCAATAGAATTATATAATTTTATACTCTGGATTTGCCTTGCGCGCAAACCAGTTGGCAATGATCACAAGCGCCAGACTGACTACATTTTGAAACAGACCGATGGCAGTAGAGAAATCATAGCGGCTCTCAACCATACCTTTTCTGTACACATAGGTCGAAATCACGTCCGCTGTCTGGTAGGTCGCATCGTTATACAGGTTGAATACAGGGTCAAAGCCTACGCTGATCAGACTTCCGATATTCAGAATCAGCATCGTGCACATTGTGGGGAACATCGCTGGGAGTGTGATATGTAAAACCCTGTGAAAACGGTTTGCCCCGTCAATCGAAGCCGCCTCGTACATCGAAGTATCTATGCCAGATATGGTCGCCAGATAAATAACAATACTGTATCCCGTTGATTTCCACAGATTTGTAATCAGATAAATTGGCAGGAACATATCTTTCTGTGCCATAAAATATATTGGCTTGTCGAGAACTCCCATTCTGATTAGAATTGCATTTACCACACCGCCTGTAGGAGACAGTAACTGATACACAAAAGTACCTACCACAACCCATGAGAGAAAATGGGGCATATAGGTGATGGTCTGTACCACACTCTTAAACCGGCTGTTCAAAATCTCATTGACCAGAAGTGTGAAGATAATCGTAATCGGAAACGTGGTAAGCAAAGTAAAAATACTGATTTTCAACGTATTTCCAAGTACTCTGTAAAAATTCGGGTCTGTGAACAACGCCTGAAAATGTTTCAAGCCTACCCAGTCACTGCCTTCGATTCCTCGTGCCATTCTGTAATCCTTAAATGCTATCATAAGGCCCTCCATAGGCATATAGCAAAACAGAATCACAAGGATAATTGCCGGAAGCAGGAATATGTAAAAAGGCAGATGTTTTTTCAGCTCTTTTTTCAAATTCCCTGTTCCTGATGTCATTGTTTTACCCATCGTATCCTTCCTTTCTTTTTATAATATTTTTATGATAAGATAATCTATCCGTATTTCAATGCGTAAAGGCGTCGTTTCCCGGATTCTGCATGCTCACTGCGCCTTGTTTCAATTGATATATTTATTTTATTAAAATTCTGTAAATTCGTCCATGAACTGTATTGGACAAATTATGCACAAAATGATACCCTTAAAAATAATCCCCACAATTTGAGGGATATGTGGTATACTATACAAAATAAAATATGAATTGTGAAGATGATCATAATAAAGATGAAGAAAGGATGATTTCAACATGGTTTTTGAATTTACACAAGACTGTATCACAGGCATTGACACGATAGATGACGAGCACCGCAATCTCTTTGCCCTGCTCTCAAAAGCGTATAATCTCGCCTCTACAGAATACCACAGTGACTATTATCAAGAGGTGAAACATATTCTCGCGGAGCTGGAGGAATATGCGGATACACACTTTACCCACGAGGAGGAATACATGACACAAATCCGCGACCCAGAGATAATCCGCCAGCGCGCGCAGCATACCTTTTTCCGCGACAAGATACGGGAGTACGAATTTGTGAATATCGACCATGAGGAGGAACAGCAGCGGGTACTCACAGAGCTGGTGCGCTTTCTTGCCAAGTGGCTGTACCGCCATATTTTAAGCAGCGACATTCTGATTGGCAAGCTGCCGCCGCTCGAAGAGTGGATGATCCGCGAAAATCCCTGCGAGTTTACAGAGGATTACCTGACCGGCATAGCGCTTGTTGACGCAGAGCACAAGGAGTTGTTCCACATTGTTGACAAGGCAGACAAACTCGTGAAATCTTTCGACGAGCTGTCGGGATACGACAATATCATTGAAATCCTAAACGAATTAAAAGAATACACAAAAGAGCACTTTTCCGACGAGGAGGAGTACATGGAAGGCATTCAGTACGAAGGGCTGAGTGCGCAGAAACGTGCCCATGAGGCATTTATCGACAAACTTGAAAACATTGACCTAGACCAGATTGACGCCAATCCGCAAGAATACTTACAAGAGCTTCTGGAATTTCTGCTTGGCTGGCTGATTAACCATATCTTGTATACCGACAAGAAAATACCGCTGCACTAAAAATTGACTTACATATCCAAAATGAGCGTTGCCCGCTGTCACAGATGTCTGTGGCAGTGGGGCAGCAATCTATATCGTACTATTTAATCTCATTCGCCATCGTATAAAAATGATAATAAATCCCTTCTAGCGCCATCAATTTCTCGTGATTTCCCTCCTCGACAATCCCCTCCTCAGTCAGTACCAATATTCTGTCAGAATTGCGGATACTCGAAAGCCTGTGTGCGATCGTGAGCGTCGTGCGCCCCTTTGCCAACTCATTTAAGGACTTTGCAACCGCATACTCACTCTCATTGTCCAGCGCCGAGGTCGCCTCATCAAGTATCAAAATCGGCGGATTCTTCAAAAACACCCGCGCAATGCTAATGCGCTGCTTCTGCCCGCCAGAAAGCTTCACGCCGCGTTCACCGACATACGTGTCATATTTATCCTTGAGATTCTGGATAAACTCATCTGCCCCTGCACGCTTTGCCGCCTCCATGACCTCCTCGCGTGTAGCCCCCGGTCTGCCGTATGCGATATTATCATACACTGTCCCTGAGAAAAGATACACCTCCTGCTGAACGACACCAATACTCTGCCGCAAGCTCTTTAGCGTCAACTTCTTAATGTTTTTCCCGTCCAGTGTAATCTCCCCGCGGGACACATCATAAAAGCGCGGAATCAGATTGCACAGCGTCGTCTTTCCGCCGCCAGACGGACCTACGATCGCCAGCTTCTCGCCCGCATGAATCTGTAAATTGAGGTTTGCAAAAACCTTGTTATGGTCATCAGGGTACTCAAAGCTCACATTGCGAAATACAATCTCACCTTTCGGCTGGACCAACTCCTGCGCGTCCGGCTCATCAAAAATCTCTATATCAGCATCCATAATCTGCAAGAACCGCTCAATGCCAGTGATTCCGCGCTGAAACTGCTCTGCAAACTCAATAATCCTGCGGATTGTCGCAATCAGCGTAGACACATACATGACATACGCCACCATATCCCCCGGCAGAATCCTGCCTTCCATCAGGAAAAATCCGCCCCCGACAATAATTGTCAGATACATCAATCCATCAAACACTCTGGTGGAAGTGCTAAATATCCCCATCAACATATAGGAATGCTGTTTTACCTTCAAAAAATCCTGATTGCCCTGCTCGAATTTCTCCGATTCAAGCGCCTCATTGGTAAATGCCTTGACAACCTTCTGCCCTAATAAACTGTCCTCAAGCTTCGCATTCAGCTCACCAATCTGGTGACGCTGCGCGCTGAACGTCCTGCGCATCTTTTTGTTAATGATGCGGCACACGATCGTCATCACCGGCACAAATACAAAAATCATCAGCGTGAGCGGCAGATGAATCTGCGCGAGTATGACAAAGGAAATCACAATTTTAATCCCCGCAATAAAAAACTCCTCCGGGCAGTGGTGTGAAAATTCTGTCACCTCAAACAAATCATTGGTAATGCGCCCCATAATCTGACCAACCTTGGTATTATTAAAATATGTATTGGACAGCAATTGTAAGTGTGCGTAGGCATCACGGCGCATATCCGTCTCAATCCGCGCACCCATCACATGCCCCATATCCGCCATATAATAATTTGCCAGCGCATCTATAATTCTCAGCACAAAATACAGCAAGGCAAGCCCAAGAACCATGCGCGTTGTCAAGAGCGCCACATCTTCAAGCGCTGTGTTCGTAATCTGCCGAATGATCAGCGGCAGCACGATCTCACACATCGTCGTCAGCGCCGCGCAGCACAAATCTGCGCATAACGTCCTGCGGTACGGCTGAAAATATGGCAGAAACCGCCTGACCAACACCCCCGTTGAATACTCTTTATCGTCCATTTTATTATTTTGCTGCATTGCTTGTCCTCCAATTTTTTCCAAAAAGAATCCCCGCTAATGATAGCGAAGCCCCAAGCCCCGTATAAAAGACTGCAATAAACCGTTCTGGCGCAACACCTGATACACGCAGATAGATTCCTCCTGTCATCATGACTGCCATGATATATTCAATCCCGCGACCAACCACACCAGACATGCGATCAACAGGAGCGTCCAAACCTTCATCAGTCATCGAACTAATATTCTCTAATTGTATCACATTCTACATCAGTATAAGTGATCTTTTCAACATGTACAAATTCTTTATATTTTTCATACTCCTCAAAGAAATCATGATCCTCTGCATCAAAAACAAACCAGTCTACCGAATCAGGTCCGGGAATGGTAAATTTTGCCCGGGCACAGCCCTGTACTCTCCAGATAAATTCGGAATCCAGAAACGTCTGCAAAATAAATTCTATTTCGTATTCAATATGAATCTTATTTCCTGATACGGAATAACTGTCTATAAAACAATTATCGCTCTCCAGAATCTCACATCGCGTAGTTTTGTCAATCAGTTCCTGCTTATCCATAAGATAATGGATATCTTTTAACATTTTCGGCAGCTCCGAAACTTCTTCGATTTTATCACCAACATATTGCCAAAAAAATTCTTCCAACGTATCATTTAATAAGTGTTCCAAATCCATAAACATTCCTCCTTGTTAATTCCTGAGAGATTCTGCAAAATCCCAGCACCAGAATACATGTTCGTTATGTAAAAGTGCATTTCTTTTCTGCAATCAACAGATACTGTAGCAACGGGTGGAGCTGTTCTCCTTCGATCAGACTGACTTCTAGCAGATAATCAGAGGTGTACTCGACTCGTTTGAGATAAAACGTGTACACTTTCTGGTCAAATTCTTCGAACCATAGCTGAACAGGCATTGTGTCAAACATTTCATCAGAGTCCACCGCAGTACCTGAATGAAAGGGATAATTATAATTATACTTATATGCATTATCTGAATCAACGAAACATGGAAAACGTACCATTGTTTCGTGCAGATACGAATCATACTCCTTGTAGAAATCAGCGAGCAAACAGAGCGTTGTACCTTGGCTGCTTGGATACCAGATTGTTTTACGGACACATTCTGCATTGCCGTCATTGTCAAAGTCCACGATATGACAAAACTGTTCGTCGAAGCTGTCGAGAGAGAATGCATCAAGCGGGAAGGTGATATCTGATTTGTGGTAAGGTATTTCTGCATTGCCGTCAATCAGTTCAAAATCGTCGTCGGAAACTTTTTTTTCCTCCACCTCTCTCTTTCTTGTCTCGATATAATCCATCAGTGTTTGCTCTAGGCGGGCATCCATTTCTTGATTGCGATAAGTTTCAATCCAGCGCATTCGGTTCTCCTTGTTTTCCAAGTTAAGACGATACAACTGTATTGTGCTGTCTGTATCTGCGGTCAGAATGTATAATCCATCTGTTTCACCGGTATTAAAATCGTATTGACGGGCGACAAAATAGAATGCACCGTCATAGTCCAGCAGTTTTGCATATCCGCGCAGCATCGGAAAGCTGTGCAATAGTTCTGCTGTCTGGTCCTCCTGCACCCGCCAGATATCTATCTGCGCAAATCCTGCGGTGCCGCCGGAATCATAGAACAGCGCCAGCTCTTCACTGCCATTTTGATCAAAGTCCACCAGATATGCGGACAAAATATTTTCTTCCCAGCCGTAATAAGATGAGAACTCCTCTCCAAGATATGACCGTACCTGTTCTGGCGTCACCTGATGCGTCTGGTCCTCATAGGCAGAAAGCGCTTCCATATTCCATGCATGATTATAACGCTGTGTGCCAGCCAACACGTCCTGAAAAAGGTTCAGAAGCCCCTCTGGCAGTATGGTTGTCCTGAGTGCAAAATCAATTGAACGTTCTTCCTGAAAGGCGATCAGCTGCTCGCGGCGCAGTGCCTGAAATACTTCGCCTTCCCCTGTTGACAGGTTTAAAATGCGACTATGAAAAATATCCTGCCCGTTTGCCTGCTCTATCGTGTCCGCCAGCTTGGTCGTCATGGTCAAGTTCCGCGTTTCGAGGAGGGAGCAGGTGGATTCTTTGTCATTGGTGGTCACAAGATCGCTGTGTATGACAAATTCTTCGCTGTCGTTCTTCCGCAGAAGGCGGAATGTTACAATATCTTCTCCAATTTGTTCAAACCACAATTGCTGTAGTGTGCTCTCCTGCGGGTCTGTATTTTGAAAAACATGCACAAGATCATATTCTGTCACGATCTGGTCCGACGCATCGTCCGTCTGATAACCTGTTGCGGTAATCCGTTTGTCGGTGCCAATTGCGCGGTAAATGATTTCTTTTTTTCCATCGTTGTTATAATCTATCTTTCCGTATCCGCAGTCATAAGCACTGATATTACCCAGAGGATTTACCAGATCCCAATCTTCTGCATTCCATTCCAGCGCTTCGCACCCCTCAAAAAGTTCCGTTGTCTCTTTATGTGCAATTCTCATCAGTGTAAACTGCTTTTCATCTAAATAATTCGCTAACTCTGTATAATGGGCGTATTCTGCATTGTATTCTATTACTGTAGCCTGAATGCCAGTGTATATCAAAACCGGTTCTTCTAAAGAGGTTTCCCCGCCGTTTTCTTCTGCTGTCTCTGTCGTTTCAGCCGAAGATTGCAAAGAATGCTCTTCCCAGAGCTGCGCTGTCGAATCCAAAAAGCGTTCCGGCTGTGTATCTTGTTGTGGAACTGACGATTGACAGGCAGCTAGTGAGAAGATCAGTGCCAGCCCTGTCATAAATTTTACTTTCCCGATCATCGATCGATACATGAGCCACAGCTTTCTTAGTGCCCTGTCAAACCACTGCCCCCGCAATCGCTTTGTTTCTGATGGCAATGCCTTCTGTGTTAAACTATTGTTGTGTCTGCTTATATGTCTCCCCTCCATTATTGCCATGCTGCGCTCCTCTTTCAAAAAGCGTTTTTATGCTATCATTATACAATTACAAATTGTAACCGTCAACTTAATTGCGGTTTGTCAGACAACTAAGAGCGGCTCCTAGGCGAGGACTGCTGTGACAGCATTGTTGACACAAACAACATTCCATGCATTTCTTGACTGACTGTCACACATACAGTATAATGAATCAGAACATTGATTTAGTAAGAGAAGGTTTGAGGCACGAATGAATAAAATCCTATGCTCTACCGGCGCATTGCTGGTATATGGCGGAGACTATCATCTATTAGAACCCCTCTCAGCACAATTGCTGTATGAAGGCTATGAATTTATGATGGATACACCCTACTATGAAGAATTAGAATCCTTGGTTTGTTTCCTGCGCAGCCTAAATCTGTACATACCCGTTGTACACTGTGAAAAAAGCATTGGGGAAGCCCTCAGCCAGACGGATATGGCAGTGCTGCATCACGCCTATGCGCAATTTGAGCAAAACTGTTATCTCGCAAAAAGTATTGGCGCTGAAAAAATGGTACTTCATCTGTGGGACGGACGAACTTCCGACACGGCTTTTCACAACAATCTTCATCATTATGCCGCACTCAATCAAATCGCACATAACTATGACATTGACTTATGTGTGGAAAATGTGGTATGCACCACAGACCACCCGATCAAACACTTTTGTGCGCTGAGACAGCATTACCCTAAGATTCACTTTGTCTTTGATACCAAGATGGCTGCCTTTCATCAGCAGCTAGAACTGTTATATGAAAAGGAATATGAATGGCTCTGGAAACATGAGCACATCCGTCATTACCATCTCAACGATTATGCGGGAGGATACATGGATTGGGAACACCTGCAATCTCTTCCAATCGGCAAAGGAACGATTGACTTTGACGTGTTCTTTGCTTTTATGAGAAAGATTGCGTATCACGGCACCTATACTGTGGAGGCAACCGCCGTCAAACCTGATGGAAACGTCGATATTTCCATGCTGAATGAACAATATCGACGCATACAACGCCATATAAACCAGTGTGAGAAGTACTAAGGCGTTTTTGTTTTCTATTTGAGCCGCCAAGGGCGGCAGGAAGGATTATTATGAAAATACAAATCAGAACCGCGTCAATCCATGACTTTCCGGCTGTCGATGCCATCATGCGGCAGGTCCAGCAGCTACATATTGACTGGCGGCCAGACATCTACAGGCAAAGCGCGACAGTCCTGCCCATGGAAGTCTATGAACAGGCAGTGCGCGACCAGACTTTTTTTGTCGCAGAATATGAGGGACGCGTGGCAGGTATTTTGTTGATTATGTACCGCCATGTCGAAAGTGCCACGCAGGTCACAAGAGATGTGATCTATGTCGATTCCATGGCAGTGGATCAGCCTTACCGTCAGAAAGGAATCGGACATGCCTTTTTTGACTTTCTAAAAGAACTCAAGGCACAAAAGGAATTAGACGGAATCGAGCTACAGGTGAACGCCAGAAATGAAGCTGCCTACAAAATGTATACAAATTATGGCTTCACGAATAAATCCATCAATATGGAATTGTTATGAAAATAGAAACGCAATCAATTCCTCCATGCTGACCGGCGACATGTCATTGGCGTCCACACCTACATCATACCGCAAGATCGAGCTTTTTTTGTTGTCGATATTGTACTCCTTGTGATTGTGCTGATGCCCATGCAGCATGACTGCCCCTTTTCCAAATCCATGCCATTCTAAAATTGGATAGTGAAACAATACAAACTGTGTATTTTGACAGGTTAACTCCATATAATCCTGAACAGAGGCAAACAAAGACCTGTCAAAGCCTCCGCGCCTTTTAATGTAAAATCACCTAAAATATAGACCTCATCATCATAAGAAATTTTATCATTCCACCTTTTGATCAGACTCTTGTTCATCGCGTCCACTGTATGATATGGGCGCTTTGTGTGCTTTATTATCTTCTCATGATAAAAGTGTAAATCGGCTGTAAAGTATATCATTTGCAGCACTCCCCAATCATTTTTTTGACCTCATCATAACATAATTCGAATCGCACTTCAAGAAATGCGATATCCTTATTTATTAGCTCCTCCTTTTTTACTCAAAATATCAAACTTCCGCTTCGCCTCTCTGCTATAATAAACTTACGATATCGTAAAACTGCTGCCGGACGCAGTAATTCGTACACGCGCCGCAGCAAAAGGAGGGTAGATGATGCAGCATATAGAACTTTTAGTGACAGTGCTTGAATATATTGAAATGCATCTGTGTGATGACATCAAAACAGATACGATTGCAAGCGCCTGTTTCTGCTCAAAGTCTGCTCTCGAGAAACTATTTCGCAGTGTATATCATATTTCCGTCCATGGATACATTGTCCGCAGGAGAATGATGCTGGCGGCAAAGAAGCTGTCTATGCAGCCGCAGCGCTCGATTCTGGACATTGCGATTGAATACGGATACAGTACACACGAATCCTTTGCACGTGCATTTGAACAAGTATGGAACTGTAAACCTTCAGCGTTTCGCAACACAAAATTCACAGAATTATTTCCGAGGTTCATTGTACCTCCCACGAAAGGAGACTATTATATGATGAAACGATACCATATTGATCTTGGCGAATTATATGATTTATTTCAGGAGAGAACAGACTGCTTCTTTGTTCTTTGTGACATTAAAGATATGATAACCATCAATGATATTGCCAGAAAAGCAGGTGATTTGGCAATATTAGAACAGATGCGCCGCATGACAGCGGCATCTGGAAAGGAAGATCTTGTATTCCGCATCGGCGGTGACGAGTTCTGTATTCTGACAGACAGCAGCGACCCCGCCTACGCAGAACAGATTGCAGCGTCCATCCGAAACAAGAATGGCGATACCTTTTCTTATGAAAAGCAGGAGATTCCTCTCAATCTGCATGTGACTACGGTGCGTCTAAAGGATTGTAACCGATGCGAGGAAGTATTCTCTGGACTGCACAATGCCATCAGAGAAGGAAAAGCATAAAATTCCTGTCATAACGCGGCGGCTTGCCACAGCCGCCGCGCCACCAAAGTACAATGACATTCAGCGCACGAGCTGCATCATCAGCTCACTTCCTGTCATCATTTTATCTTTTGTAATAATGAGCAACCTGTATTTCAAAAAAGGATTGAGCTGCTGCTTTGCCGCCTCACGGTCACAGATCCCAAACTTCTGCGCTTCCAGATTGGCGTAAGTACAGTTCATCAAAACAAGAATACAGCGGCATCTGGCGTGATATAGCTTTAGATATGCACAGAGATCTTCGAAATGCTGCGACTTATCCACAATGGACTCTGGATTATCCACCATATCACTGCACATTATATTATTTTTACTGTCCTGTGTCACTTCCTCAAATGCACGTCCCATCAAAATAAATGACATTGGTGTCACTTTTGAGGTGATTTTATCGGTGTGCCAGTACACCATATTACTGCGCATATTTTGAAACATTTTGTCATGCGCCTTGAGCGATGCCACGGCATCTTTGAGTGAACTGTAAATTTCATTCATATCACCTGACATTGGTGTCACAAATGCAATCTCCGGCTGATGCCCATTCGCAGGCGCATTGGAGGGCGCATGAAAGATTTTGTCCACCCGTTTATTTAACTCAAGCCGCTGTAGTGGTGTCAGTGCCATTTCTATTTCTCCTAGTATAAATTTTCATTTGAACCTCACTGTCATTATACCCTAGTTCTTGCTTTTTAACAAGATATTATACGGATTTGATACCCGGTCGTACTCCGGCAGAGATAGCAGGGCGGCGGCACTTTTTACTGCCGCCTCTTGCTTACCAACCAGCAAAGACGGACAGGACTGGATTTGCTATTTATCAACTCTTCGCAACAGAATATTGCACGTAACAACAGCTAAGACAAATATCAAAAGGAATGGTAAAAAGTTTTCAGACTTGAAAACACTCTCTGTCATCAGTTTATATCCCCATGAAGCCGGAAATAGTTTTCCTATTGTTCCAAACGCATTTGGAAGTAGTTCCATAGGGAACATAATTCCAGAAAGCATGGTAGAAGGTATAAAAATAATAATAGAAAACATAGAAGTTTTTGCCTGGTCTTTTACTGCCAGACCAATGATGCTGGCTATACTAAGAGATACCGCAATAAAAACAGCAAGGCTGATAAAGTACCTCCCCGGATTTTCTGGTACTTCAGCATGAAAAACAAGCGGTGCGGCAATATATAAAATAATGCTCATAAGGAATAAATGAATATATGCTGAAATATTGGTTAAAGCAAGGCCTAAGATTAATGGAACACCATTCGCTTTGTAAACCTTTTTAATATCGCTGCTGTAAATTTCAACAAGAGAAGGCGGCAGACCAATCAACGCCCCCATTGTCACACCAAATACAGTCATTGACTGAATAAGCGTATATCTCGCTTCCGGCATGACTGATGTAAATATACCGCCCATAATCACAAAGAACAGAAGAGGCACGATATAGCAGGTTATAAGTAACGTCTTACTCCTTATGTCTAACTTCCATTGTAAAGAAACTCCGTATAAAAAAGCTCCCATTGTTACTCCCCCCTTGCAATTTTTATAAAGTGCTGTTCTAATGAACCCCGGTCTATCTTAATATCTGTGATGCTTTCTCCTTTTTCCTTATACTGCACGAGCAGAGAAAGCAGAAAATTCCCGATATTTTCCGATTCATATTTTTCAGCTCCATTATCAGTTTGGATTGTGATATTATAATGCTTCCCGATTGTTTCGAACAGTTGTTCAACAGTCCCGATAAAGGCAATTTTGCCGCCGGAAAGAATAGCAATTCGGTCACACAAATTTTCAACCTCTGCCATATCATGGCTTGATAATATGATTGTCTTTCCGATTGATTTTAACTGGCGGATTTGTTCATGTAAAGATATTTGTCCCTCAACGTCAAGTCCTGCTGTTGGTTCATCAAGAAACAAAATATCGGGATTTCGTGTTAAAGCAAGCGCCAGATGAAGCCGCCGCTTTTGTCCGGTTGATAATTGATAATACGGCTTTTTTGCAAGTTCATAAATACCGAGCGTGTCAAGCGTTGCTCTGTCAAGAGATGTCTTATTCCATTTAGCAAACAATTTTACAGCTTCCAGTGCTTTCATGTACTTCGGCAAAGAAGCCGACTGTAATTGAATGCCCATGATTCCATTTATGGTAATGTTTCCGCTGTCATATTTTCTTAAACCCTCGATACATTCAAGGGATGTGGTCTTGCCCGCACCATTTATGCCGAGCAGGCCAAAGATTTCTCCTTGCTGTACGCAAAAATTTAAGCCTTTTAGTACAGCGTGAGTTCCATAACTTTTTGTTAAGTTACTGATTTTTATAGCCTCATTCATTTTGTTTCCTCCTAGTTTCCCTCCTGAAATGGGTCAACGCCTAAACGGGAAAAATAGACGCCTAATGCTTGTTCAACATATCCGTTAGCAATATCTTGAACCTCTTTCCATTTGTGGTCTGTATTTTGAAACTGCCCTAATTCAATAAGTCCGGGAAGCATATCCATATCTCCGCCAGTGAAATCCGTTATCATATTCCAATAGGCTTTTGCAAAGTTCTGCCCCTCATCACTATCCACAGGAACACCTGCATTTTGAAGTCTTATTGCTTCGCTTTGAAGCTGCATAAAAGTGTTCATAAATGCCATTCCGCTATCTTTATCAAAATGGCTGCGGATATGGTCAAGCGTCTGGTCATCAAAATGTTTAATCAGCCAATAGAAATCATTTTTCATCTGCAAATTCACAATAATATCAGCATATTTTTTGAAATCAACTGACTGCATTTGAAGGACTTCCTCCCGCAGCATTTCCAATTCCCGAAGCAATTCGGACAGGCTTTCTATTTTTTGTCTGACAGCGGCTGCCTGCTCCATGAGGACATCAGCAATTTCAGCCGGTGTATCAAGCGGAATAAGCCGATTCTTTATATCGTCCAAAGAGAAGCCTAGATGTTTGAGAGACAAAATCTGATGCAGCTTTACAATGTCTTTATCTGTATATAACCTGCGCCCTCCTTCACTCACGGCAGATGGGGAAAGCAAACCCTCTCTGTCGTAATGTTGCAATGCCCGTACAGTAACATCCATTTTTCTTGCAAGTTCACCAACAGTCATATAACCTTGTGGTATCGCTTTATGTTTATCCATGTCACACCTCCTCGTATAGTATATCTCATTACGCTGCGTCACAAGCAAGCACTTTTGCGAAAATTCTTCCCCCGGCGCTTTCGGTGCATACTCTGTTTTCCCCTGTCTGGTGCTTAGGAACTGTAGAAAAATAACTGACGCATCTTGACTTGGCTATTTCTTCGATTATGCATGCCAAAAAGCCGCGCCGCAGCCCACTATGGAAACAAAAAAGCACCTGCATCTCCACGTAGGAAAGCAAATGCTTCAGATAAATGTTTGCAACACCATTTTCATAAAAATTTAATATAAACAATCTGCGTTCTTCAAAAGCATTTTCTGAGAAAAAATCGACATATGTATTTCTGATGTCCTTGCTCTCACGATAAATGCGGAAAGCCTCAAACAAAGGATTAGATTTCAGATACATAAACTCGAGATCGTACCAATCCTTTTTGATTGTCTGCCAGAACAGTTATAGATTCAATGTTTTTCCTTTCCGCTTTTTACATTTCTATTCTTCCTTATAAACATACGGAATTTGATTCCGCTTACAATATTTCTCCGCATAGCTTTTTGGCGCCACCACTGCCGTTACATCTTCAGTTTTATGAAAAATCGTCTGCGGCGCCTGCCCTGAACGCGTATAATTTTTAATTTTCTTGATGGAGGAAGGAAGTTCTATCCATTTTAGCAAAGGACAATCCGAGAACGCAAGCGGCCCGATCTCAGTAACACCTTCTAGTATCGTTACTTTTTCTAATCCGCAGTTTTGAAATGCCTCTCTGCGGATAATCTCAACAGTTTTGGGAATGGTTACACTGCGGAGCGATTGACAGTTCGAAAATGCATACTCCTCAATCTTCGTAATTCCCTCAGGCAGTTCAATGGAAGTTAAGCTCGTACATCTCAAAAACGTACTCGCACCAATCGCAGTCACACCATGAGGAATATTGACTGTCTCTAATCGTGGACAGCTATCAAATGCACCTTCACCAATTACCTGAATCGTTTCAGGCAGCGTGATCTGTGTGATATTTGCACGCACATCAATCTGTTCATCTTTCAGTCTTTTAGCATACACCGAAAATGCTTTGTTACCAATTTCAGTCACAATACTGCTGCCGATTTTTTCAGGCACTTCGATCTTTGTATTGCTGCCTTTATAGCGCGTAATCACGAGCGTGCCGTCCTTGCGCTTCTCATACCCCCAGATTTTTTTCATTTCAGTGACAGAGTTGGGATTTGCGTTCAGCTCACGCATCATCTTCTGTTCTGCCTTTTTGCGTTCTGCGGCAAAGTCTGCTGTGCGGTTTTTAAAGTCCAACAGCCACGCAGAGCATTCTGTTCTGCCGCACTCAGAAGCATACCTGATCATTTCATCGCGCTTTCTTGGCATGTCAAGCCAGCCAGCTTTTGCGCAGATCTCAAGGCATGCCACACTATTTTGGTCAATTACGCCTTTCATATGTTTTGACTTATTCATCTTCTTTTGATTGAAGTGATCAAGAATAAACTGAAAAAATTCGGGCTTATACAACCGATACTGCTTACCATACTCATTATAATTTCCCCAATAAATCGAGTTGGTATAGTGAAGCCGCTTTCCATCTAATTCCTTCGTGATCGTGTCAACAATCTCCATATATTCCTTATCGCCCAGTTTGTCCAGCATATTGCAAAACTCAAACCATTCATAACCCCTGCCATTTTCCGACATATTTATGATACGGTTCTTTGAAAATGTTACACCATACTCCTTTAACACCCTGATGATTTGTGTGTTGTTACTTATAATTGCATAGAAAAGCAATTCTCCTGCATCAAGACAAACCTCCTCGCGGTGTTCATACAGATACTTAACGATTTCAACGCGCTGTTGCATAGGCAGTACCTTGATATTATTCCCTCTGACTGTGATAACGTTTTTAAAACACTCATCGACTTTCTTGATAAAAGTTGCCTGAAGAAGTGTGTCGTTCATCTCCAAAGGGGAGAGCCAGTAGTATACAGAATAGTAACCGCTATCTAAGTAAGGTGGTGTGTATGTAAAGTTTGCCCCATTCTCAACAAGTGCCTTGACATGCGCCAATCCGCAGAAACGGCAGGCAAGTCCCAGCGCCCGCGCAGAACACTCTACCTCTCCAAGCTGCTGGTACAAGATCACAATCTCCTCTGGAGATTTGGTGAGAACTGCGTTTTCCAAAATCATCCTTTTACTGTACTGTGAAGCATTTTGGTAATCCATAATCCATGTTCCTCCTTCAGTATTCGTTCTATCCTTTTTAATTTTTCTTTCTTTTTATAGAAATATTGCCAGTTCATAAAGTTCCATTTATAAATTATTTTGTATGCAAACCACATACGCTGCAACTGCTTAGCAGTTCTATAGGCTGGAATTAATACATCTCATCTATATTAAAATTTGAATAATTCCAATATTCAAGCAGTTTTTCATCAATCTTCGCTATTTTTTCTTTTCCCTTTAAATCTCTGTAAAATGCTAATTTTTCAATTTCTTCTTTATCCGTTCTATACTTGTTTATATACTCCATATAGTCAATAGGCAGACTAATTCCATATAATGCTCCATATTCATCATGCCATTCTGGATGAAAATAGCCGGGCGCCATATGATAGTACATCAATCCAATATAGGAAAAATCTATATTTTTTAATCCCAATTCTTCCTTACATTCACGTTTTATGCAGTCGATGAGTGTCTCATTTTTCTCCCTGCATCCTCCAAATATTTCCCAATCTTGTCTATACTTGTTCCAGCCAAGTAAATAGTCAGAGCCAACTTTTACAACTGCAAGACAGTGATTGATTGGTTGATACTTTGTATCTGCTTCTTCTTCTTCAACACGAATGATTTCCAAGAGTTCATTTCCCCTATCGTCCTTTACAATCAATGTATTGTCCTCCACCAAATTCCCCCGCTCACCCTTGAAAACACTTCGTTGATCACAGGTGAGCTTTCCCTTCAAGTTTTCCGTGTGTTATATCTTGCCACAGGGCAATATGTCCCGGTAAACAAAGCTTCGCATCGTGCAAAAATAAGAAAATCATAATCACATAAAATAGTATAACACAAAACATACAGGAATTGGTATACTGATTGAAATGCTTATTTTACTCTTTCTTTTGTGTTAAGAAAATTCCAATGACTGCACCAATAAATAGAATCGGTGCTACTCTGACAAACAGCCATTCCAATGAGTGAAATGCCACTCCAAGAACAGCAGTTTCTGGGTCACGATAATCCCATCCCAAGTAAGGACTTTCTAATGTGAATAAGATTGCATAAACAATTACCATAATTGCACATAACAAAATAAGTGACCAATGAATCATTTTCCTTCTCGTGTTTTTCCTTTGTGCCAGTTGCATGTTAATCACTTCCAATTTTTCGGAAATGGCTTTTAACGTATCAACCTCTGTTTCGATAACAGTTTCTCCCAACAGGGTGCTTACAGGTGTTTCAAGCGCTTCCGACAACGAGATTAACAGATCAGCATCGGGAACTGACAGTCCTTGTTCCCATTTAGAAACTGTCTGTCGTACGATGTTCAGCTTGATAGCAAGCTCTTGTTGTGAAAATCCCTTTGATTTTCTGATTGCTTTAATATTTTCTTTGAGCATTAGGCATAGCCTCCTTTCCTTTGTCACCCATATTGTAGACGAAACTGCCCGTTGCTACAAGCAATGCATGTTAACATTTTCAAAATCATCATATCTTGCCCCGCGCAAACAGGTTATCTTTTCCCATACCGCATACAAACGGATTAGCGTCATAATCATGGCAAAAATCCTAAAAGTCAGATAACTTTTATCTGATTGGGATAAATATACGAAATAGGGGCATCAAAGGAAATCACCAGATCAATTCCTTCGACTTATCTATCATAGACTGCGATATATCAAAATGTGTAACCGCACAGCCTTTCTTTGCATTAAAATCTATGATATACTATGACAAACAGAAGTAGAAGATTGAAAGGAGAGGTCATATGTCAGCAAAACTAAAACTCCCCATAGGCATTGAGAATTTTAAAGAAATGCGTACAGAGGGATATTACTACATTGATAAGACAGGGCTAATTAAGACTCTTTTGGAAAATCTCGGAAAGGTAAACCTGTTTACACGTCCAAGACGTTTCGGCAAAACGCTGAATATGAGCATGTTGAAATACTTTTTAGGAAAAGAAAATGACCCTGCGCTTTTTGAGGGACTTGAAATCTCCAGAGAATCAAAGCTCTGTCAGGACTATATGGGAAATTTCCCAGTACTCTCGATCACCTTAAAGGGCGCTACAGGCGAAAACTTTAAAGAAGCCAAAACGATGCTACGCAGAATGATAGGAAACGAGGCGATGAAGTTCCAGTTTTTGATGCACAGTGACAGACTCACAGAGACAGAGCACTGTCATTATAAGGCTCTTATCAATACAGACAAAACAGGTGCATTTACAATGTCAGACGAGCTTTTAAAGGACAGTTTGCATCTATTGTCACAGCTTCTGCACAAACATTATGGTCAAAGTGTAGTTATGCTGATTGATGAATATGATGTTCCTCTTGATAAAGCGTGTCAATCAGGATACTATGCTTCTATGCTAGAATTAATCAGAAGCCTGTTTGGAAATGCATTTAAAACAAACGATAACCTGAATTTTGCAGTATTAACAGGGTGTCTGAGAATATCAAAAGAAAGCATTTTTACAGGACTTAATAATTTGAATGTATATACGATAAAAGATGTACAATACAATGAATACTTTGGATTCACAGATTTAGAAGTTCGTAAGATGCTTTCTTATTATAGCTTTATGGAAAAATATGATACCATCAAGGAGTGGTATGATGGTTATCATTTCGGCAATCTGGACATTTACTGTCCTTGGGATGTGGTCAGTTACTGCCATGCATTAAAAATGAATCCATTGAGCACGCCGCAAAATTACTGGGTCAATACAAGCAGCAACCATATTATCAAACAATTTATCAGCAGGGCAAAAGGAACCACCAAAAATGAAATAGAACTATTGATGAATGGAGGCAGCGTCAAAAAGAAAATACATCAGGAGTTAACTTACAGGGATTTGTATTCGAAAATTGACAATCTATGGAGTGTTCTGTTTACAACGGGATATCTGACTCAATGCGGTGAAGAAGATCTTGGACGAACAGAGCTTGTAATTCCAAACAAAGAAATCCGCTGGATATATGCTGAGCAGATACAAGACTGGTTTGAGGAGGAAACCTTAAAGGACAGTCAAAAACTAGAAGCCTTCTGCCATGCATTTGAAGAAAACAATGTAACAGCAATAGAAGAAGGCTTTAATGCATACCTTCGAAAAACAATCAGTATCCGGGATACAAATACCAGAAAAGAAATGAAAGAAAATTTTTATCATGGTATTCTGCTGGGGCTTTTTGGTGCTATGGAGGACTGGGATATTCGGTCAAACGCTGAAGCGGGAGAGGGCTACAGTGATATCAGCATCGAGATAGAAAAAAAAGGGATTGGTATTATCATTGAACTAAAATATGCCGAAAAAGCAGCATTTGACATCGGATGCCAATATGCCATGCAGCAAATTAAGAATAGAAATTATGAAGAAGCGCTGATAGATGACGGTATGAAAACCATTTACCGATATGGAATTGCCTGTTATAAAAAACGGTGCAAAGTGCTTTCTGAATAAATCTAATTGGTGACATCAGCACGGTCCCATGCATCTCCATACTCCTTATAATCCCTAACAGGCACATGGGAGCCCGTGCTAGTACAATATTATCTGTATTAATTCGGCGCAGTCTTTGAATTACGGTTATATCAAGAATATTAGAAAGTTCTACACAACACTTTCCCGAAATGGGTCAAGATAATTCAATTGATTCTCCTCAAACTTCTGCTCTAATGCCTCCAATCCCTTATGTTTTTTATAGTTTCTTTCTGCCTCCGTAATAGGAAGAAGCCACAAAAATTGTATCATTTTTGAATCAATTTGACACTTTTCAAGGACAGGTCCATCCAGATACGGCAAGGATAATAGACCATATCTTTGAGTTGACGCTGGATACCAAGAACAGCCAAAATTAACGGTATGTCCCCATCCCAAATTCCCTCCTGTCACATGATAATGAGCAATGACAGTGAGCAATTCAATCAGAAAATCATGTTCAACAGGTGAGAACATATGGAGTTCAATTGCGTTTCGCCCTTCATAATCAGACATTCCACAAGTAGCATAAATCCACATGTTCCGTTTACGATTTGGCGAAAATTTCAGGATTGTAATATTATTAGGTAACTCATTGACAGGTCCTTTGTTGAAATGATATTCTGTAAATTTTCCCAAATATTTCGTATAATGTTCTTTTATTTCCTGTCGATCTTCCATTGCTTCTCACTGTCTCCAATCATCTTTTTTAAGTAGAGTTCACAAAAAGCCATCATAAAAATGACCACTCCATATATGCTCAAACTCCTCTTTGTCTATGATATATGCCTCAAATTCTTCTCCCCATATATGGGCATTGCACTCCATCACACTTTACCTCATTTACTCTTCTCTTCCAAGTACTGATTCACGGTCTTCTCAATGGATTCCCGCGAGATCGGATAATGAAACTCCTTGATAATTCTGTCCACGGTGTACCCATGATCGACCAGATGCCTGATTGCACCGCCGTAGGCAAAATCTTTCGTGAAATTTGACAATGCTTCCTCAAAATAACCATGATTTTGTTCTTCCATTCTGTCACAATTCCTTTCTTCAAACACATTCTAAATCTCATCTACAGACAAAACACCCTTTAATTTTTGCAGAACGCCAATATAGTCCTCTCTGTTTGTCTTTGGCGGAATGCGAAATGTCACCACAATCTGAAAATACTGCCCCTTTGCCTTTGGCTTATCCACATGAAAGCTGTCTACCAAGCAGTTATCCTCTTTGAGCTGCCTTGACACATGGGTAATTGCCTTGCCGTCCTCAACCTCGATATAGAGTGTCAGATACCGCGAATACCGATATACTTTACGCTCAATCCATGGCACCATATGCACGCCTAACAACCATACCGCGGTGAGAATGACCGCACCGTCAAGAAAACCAATACCCACTGCAAGACCAATGCACGCACAGGTCCAGATACTTGCCGCAGAAGTCAGTCCCTTAATCTGGTGTCCAGAAACCAAGATCGACCCTGCACCCAGAAAACCGACACCACTGATAACCTGCGCTGCGATTCTCGAAATATCTAACCGTTCTGGATAGAGTGCTTCCAGATACTGCTCCATCAACATCACCATCGCGGCGCCAAGGCAGACAGTGATCGTTGTCCGTGCGCCGCCGCCGCGGCGCTTTGCCCCTCTGTCAATCCCTATCACAATCCCAAGCACCAGCGAAAACACTATCCGCACGAAAATATTCTGCCACGTCCATTCAGAGAACCTCATTGTAAACATAACTGCTGCCCTCCTTTTCTTTCTGATGTCCGAATATTGCACCTGCCAATCATCAATGCACTGGTACAGCATTTCCTAATCCCTCATACACTTAGCACTCGCTATTTACGCCATCGCCGCGTTGTCGTCAGTCAACAATGCCACCGCATTGCCTCCTTCCTCCGCCTTGCGCTGATGAAAATATCAAGCACTAAGTATATGGGGATTAAGAAAACGCTGTACTAGTACCTTCTACCGCACAATCTCATCTGAGTCCAGCACAATTGTAAACGGCCCGTCATTTAACAGCGATACCTTCATCTCTGCCCCAAAAGAACCATGCTCTGCATGAAACCCTTTTTTCTCAATCTCCTCGATACAATATTCATACAGCTCATTTGCCTTGTCCGGCTTTCCAGCCAAAGTAAATGATGGCCTGTTTCCCTTCCGGCAGTCTGCATACAAAGTAAATTGCGAGATAATCAAAAACTCACCCCTCACATCTGCAATTGACAGATTTGTCTTTCCATCTGCATCATCGAAAATGCGCAGTTTCGACAGCTTGTCAATCATCTTGTCCGCAATCTGCCTGTCGTCGCTGTCAGCCACGCCCACAAAAACCAAAAGCCCATGACCGATTTGTCCAATCACTTCCTGCTCCACAGACACACTCGCCTCACGCACCCTCTGAACTACAAAACGCATATCGTTTTCCTCCATCTTCAAAAATAACTCATGCGGCAGACTAGATAGTATCCTATCCTGTGTCAGCCACACAAGTTATCAGTTTAAACCAGCAGTTTCTCCAACGCCTCACAAGCCTGCTCGTAACTTGCAAAAACAATCCCTTTCATGCCAAGCGCCCGCGCCGCCTCAACATTTTCTTCCCGGTCGTCGATAAAGACACACTCCTCGGCACAAAGTCCGTATTCAACCAAAAGATGCTCATAGATGTCTACATTTGGCTTGACCATCTTCACAAACCCGGAGACTACTTTCCCATCTACTTGCTCGAGAAACGGAAAACATCCGCATTCCGTGTGGAGTGCAAAAATCTCCCGCGGATAATTAGAAAGCAGATACACCTTCAATCCAGCTTGCTTCAACCGCTCAATCCACTGTACCGCGTATGCATAAGGCTCTACCAGCTTGTCGCGGTTGTCCCACACCCGATTAAATGCATCAAGATGATCTTGATTGTCCTCTCGAAAATGTTTTAGAATCTCTGCTTCCTCGTAAATGCCATGATCAAGTTCGCCCCACCAAGGACTGCCAAAGACAGTTTTCTCAAATATTTTTTGCGTCTCCTCTGGAAGCTGCAAATCCTCCATAAGCGCGCGCCAGCGGAAATCCACCAGCACATTTCCAATATCAAACACTACATTCTTTATCATAATTCCACACCATTTTTCTGTAAAAGTGCTCTTGCGCTCTCCACAGAGTCCACACCTGTCTTATTTTTGATCGGTGCAAATTCATAGTCACGCACCACCTCATACGACAGACAATTATCAAACATATGAATCATATCCAGCACCAAAAGTTCAAATTTATAGCCATTTGGCGACTCCGGTTTAACCAACACACCCTTTTCATCAATATAGGGAATCTTTTTCTCGACGACATGCACCGCCATCTTCTGACTTGAAATCTCTTCAAGCTGGTCCACGCGAAACAGATAGTTCAAAATCACGCCAAAGTTATACGAGAGCTCACCATTTGCCTCCCTTGAATTGATAATTTCCTCTGTCATCTCATAATATTCTACGATCGAAGGCTTACCATCTTCAAGACAGAGCACGCCAATCTTTTCCTCCGGGTCTGCCTTCCTGACAACCTTAGCGCCGCTCACGCACCCTGAATCGATCGTCGCACCGACAAACACAGGGTCAGCAATGCGCTGTAACACGTTATCCACTGCAAAGATATTCAGCCACTCAACACCTCTTGCCTTGACATCCTTCAAGACACCGGTGACTTCCATGGAATAAAACCATCCGCCATTTCCATTGGGCGAGAGCGACAGCGAATCCGCTGACTCCATATAGAGTTTTCCCTGAAAATCAACAGAAGGCGCCATCTCCTGTTTGAAGAATTTGACAAATTCTTTGGGATAACCAAAATAATTTTTCTCCTCAAAAAAGGCGATAGTCTCGTCATGATTTTTGTCGCTGGTCATGACATACAGCGGCACAAAACAGCCTGCCTTGTCCGTCACGTCCATCAAATTTCTGATCAGACGCTCGAAGATATAGATTTCTTTCGTCAGACCAATATTGTATTTTCCTTTCGGTCCGTCCGAGCCAAGACGGGTTCCCTGACCGCCTGCGAGCAGCACTGCGCCGACTTTGCCTGCCCTGATGGCGCCAAGTCCGATCTCTTCATATTTTGCCTTGTTCTCTTCAATCTGTGTCACTTCAAGCGCGGACAGCGGTTCGAGTTTTCCCCTCTCCTGCGAAAGCTCCTTGTGCCCTGCCATCTCGACGATCGACCAGTCAATCCGCTCAATCTGCGCAGCAAGTTTTTCTTTTCCTTTATCGTCGAGCTTTTGATAAGCCTCAAAAATATGCTTTTGTCCGTGTTCTTTTAGTACGTTTAACAGTTCATTTTCCTTCATGACCACTTTTCCTTAACCTTTCATAAATGCTTCAAAAAATTCCATCGTTCATTACTTAACAATACTACATTTTATGGTTTCTTGTAAACACCTATACGCCAAAAAGTCAATTTCAAATGCACGCGTACAAAAAAGGAAGCATACCTCAACAGATATGCTTCCTCCTGTGGTCAGAAGGGGCTCTTGTATGTCACAAAATCCCGTTTTTATTATATCATATCCAACTGTAAACGCACTGTCCATTTCTTCGCAAAATCTTACCGTTTTTGCACATCAGACTATCGATAGAGCACATAATCCTGCATTTCCCGAAAAAATCCTGCGCGCGTCAGCGCCTCCTGGGCGAAATCAGGATATTTCTTGACTACGATGCGCTTGAGAGTCGTAAACAGCCCGCCCTTTTTATAGCACGCTGCAAAATCAGTCAGACATGCCTCCGTCAACGCCTCCTCAAACACGCGCAGGGTGTTTCCCTGCCGCTCCATGACAGCCACCGGCATACCTCCATAACATGCGACAGCACTCCCTGGCACATTGATGAAACTGCGCCCTTCTTTGTGTGTTAGAATCTTTCCCCAGCACTGCACAGGATCTGCCGCATTTACCCAGACAAGCTTTTTTTGTGAAGGCTGCTGGTTCCTCATAAGCTGCCGCACCACCGATTCATACTCAGCTCCGCGGATAAACTGTGCACCGGAAAGTCCCTCGATGAAATATCCCCGCCTTGCCTGCCCTGTGTACTCCCATACCCGCAGTATAGACAACGCCTCCTGCCATGAAAGTCCGCATACCGCCGCAGTCTCCCGACAGACAATCACACAGCGGTCAAAACACTGCTCCAATGCCGCTTTCATAGATTCTTCCTGTGACTGTTCTCCTGTCATTTGTCGCAATGGGCGCACTATATCCCACCTGCCAGCGCGCAAAGCCTTCACATGCATACTCACCCGCTGTTTCGCAGTCACCTTTTTCGCCCGCTCCTGGTCCATCCACTGCCGCACTGGAACAAAGCTGTCCGCGCAGACCAGTCCTTTCTCCAACAAAGACATCAATGTGTCATACGGGGATTCACTGCCAAGCACACTGTTCAAGGACTGCATAAAGCTGGCGCCCCGTTTTTGCAGCGTATCATACAAGCACTTCTCTTTCTCTGTCAATAGCTTGTCATCCATATCATTTTCTCTGTTTTCTGTCACTGCGTCCCAGTCAATCTCCTCCTGCAAATCAAACCGCAGACCACCCTTGCCCTCCATATGCCAAAACATCTCACCCTCGGCAAGATAGGCATCCAACACCGACTCGCGATAATGATTTACCCAGCGCGGCAGCAGGATTCCTTCCCAATACGAAACTGGAAGCACTACTCCTGCGTAATATTTCAAGACGTTTGGAAGACAGTCCTTTGCAGGGGCACTAGATTCCATGCGCGACAGCATCAACGCAGCGTAAGCCTGTGCAGGACAAGTCTGCACTTCACTGCGGCGATTTTTCAAGGTTTGTATACAGGCGCGGCGGTAGAGTTCTGCATGATAATACTTATCATCCTGCTTTACTGCTTCCTCACGGGCGCATAGCGCATCTAAGACACGCTGTGCAAGAACAGGCTGCCAGCCATAGCGCTCGGCTGTCTCAGGCGCATTTGCAGCACCGCGGTAACGCAGCATCCGCCGGACAATCTGAAGCTGTTCCTCACAGTGCGTTTTGCTGTCTGACCAAACTGCGGTGTCAAGCGCCACGGCATATTTTTCAGCCTCCTCCGCCGCAATCCACAAACCCTGTTCGAGATAGCACACCCTGCCATTTTGCGCTAGGTTATCCAGCCATTCCACAGGCACATCCAACTCCCCTGCTGCCAGATCTCCTTCTGTCATGAGCAGTGCATGCAGCTGCCGCGCATCCTTTGGCAGCTTTTCCCTGATCAGATGATTCTCCTGAATCTGCGATAACTCCTGATTTCCAGGCTTTATCGCCTCCCTGAGCATATCCTCCACCGCCGTGTGGATGCCCCGCGGCGTGGGTGCATAATCATACATTACCGCCGCTTCCTGTGCCCACTGCAACGGGAGAGACATGGGTGAGGCGACCTCCGTATGAATCTCGCGCACCTTCACAGTGCCGGCGCAGATCTCACACAACAGCTCCCGCACGCCCTCGACATCCCACAGTTCCTGCATACACTCCCGTCTGGTCTCACGTATCAGAGGATGTTCGTTCTCGCGCACTACCTGCTCTAACAATTCAGCGCTTTTTAACCGCTGCCGCCATAGCGGCTGACGGCTGTTCTTGCGTACCCCCATCATCAACGCTCTGCCGCAATTATAGCGAAATGCCATATTAAAAACCGGAGCCGCCGGAAGCAAAATCTCCAATTTTCTGACACAAGTGTCAGGATCAATGCTTTGCAGCACCCCCTCTGGGAGCGATCTGCTTCCATACGAGTACAGTAAAAATCCGTCTTCCTCATCCACACTGCCGATCTCTGTTTCGAGTTGTTCTCTTGCTGCCTGCGCCGCTAACAAGGACAGCGGCGCATTGATTCGTCTCCCAAATACAGAGTGAAACATCAATTGACTGTTTCCCGATGAATCCTTAAAGTGTTCGACCAAAATGGTCTTGTCATCCTGCAAACCTCCAAGCGCTTTGATCTGCCGTTCCAGATAGCCCGCAGCAAGCGAAACTGCCGTCTCATCAAGCCCCATTTTGCACAGTGCCTTCGGAAGTTCTTTGTCCTCATACGCCTGCTGTAACATGTGAAACATTCGACCAAATGCCTCTCCTGTGCGTCTGTCTCTGCCTTTGATCTCTCCTTTCCAGAAGGGCAGTCTGGCACCCTCAACTTTTGCCTGTACCACAGTTACTATATCCCTGCTGATATTTGTTATTTTCCATGCAAATGCGCCGAGAATGAAACGATCACCTTTTTGGGACTCATAGACAAATTCTTCGTCAACCTCCCCAAGCTTCACACCGTCCTCCGTCTTTACTGTATAGAGTCCCTTGTCAGGAATCGTACCGCCCGCTGAGACCGCAAGCATTCTGCTGTAGCCGTCCCCCTCCACGCGCTCATGAATCCTGTCATACAAAATTCTTGGACGCACTGGCAAATCGCGCGCATGTTCATAATCTCCTGCAAGCATACAGAGCACTGACTTGACATCCTCCATCGTAATATCGCGAAAATTCCACGCGCGCGGCAGAATTTCCATCACCTCATTTACTGTATAGCTCCGAAATGCCGCCATGGAAACAAGATGCTGTGCAAGTACATCCAGACAGAGCACAGGCGGATGAATGTGCTCTACACCGCCCTGCCTTGCAAGCTGTGCCGTCATGCCGCAGGAAACACATTCCGCCGCTGTCCTGGGAAAAAGATACATGACACTCGTCCGTCCTGGATTGTGTCCAGCGCGCCCAAGGCGCTGCATAGTGCTCGAAACTGTGCGCGGGCAGCCAACCTGCAATACTTTGTCAATCTCACCTACATCTATTCCAAGCTCCATAGATGATGTGGCACACAAAAGCCGCAGACTTCCGCCGCGCAGCGCTTCCTCCGTCTCCTTTCGCTGCTCTTTTGAAAGACTGCCATGATGTACGCGCGCAAAGTCTTCCCCGCCAATATTGTTCACGTAATATGCCAATTTTTCCGCGTATCTTCTGCCCTCGACAAAGGCGATCACACTGCGGCTTCCCTGACAATACTGATACACCAGCGCACTTAGCTCTTCCCAGACAGGGTCTTTTCTCCTGAGTCTGACAGAATCCGCATAAGGACCCAGTATATCGAGGCGGATTTCTTTTTTCATGACAGGCGCTGCGATCAGAACCTCCTCCGGCGCCAGATACTTCGCTGCTTCAGACAAAGGTTCTATCGTCGCAGAGAGTCCTATTCGCTGTAAAGGCGCACCGCACAGCACATCCAGACGCGCAAGGGAGAGCATGAGATGCGCTCCCCGTTTGGTGTCAATCAACGCATGCAGCTCATCAATGATCACCGCTTTTGCCGTCGCCAGCACATTCTGCCCTGTCTTGCTAGTCAACATCAAATACAGCGATTCCGGTGTGATGATCAGGATGTGCGGCGGTCTTTTGACCATCTGCTGCCTGTCTCTTTGCGGCGTGTCGCCTGTTCGAATGCCAACAGTAATCTCCTCTTTTGATCCGATGCCGTTACCAATCCCATCCAGCGGACGCCGCAGATTCTCGCGGATATCAGCCGCAAGCGACTTTAGCGGCGACACATAGATTAGCCAGAGTTCCTCCTTTAAGGTTCCCTCCATTGCCTGACGCTTCATCTGGTCAAGAAAAACAAGGAACGCAGAAAGTGTCTTTCCCGTTCCCGTAGGCGCTGATACCAGCACATGCTGTCCTGATTTGATGCCTGGCCACGCCTCCTTCTGTACCGGCGTCGGCTCTCCAAGCGTATTTTGAAACCATTCTTGCGTTTCTTTCTCAAAAAGTGATAATACATTTGTCATTGGATTCAATTTTCACACTCCACCCTCTACTCTCCATCCAAGCTACGAAATACCTGTCCACTCTGCGCAGATTCACTGCCAAAAGCTTCTTATTTTTGCGGCAGAAACACCTTGCTGAACGCCTCATAGTTTCTCAGATTGCGCGGACTGCAATAAACTGCAAATTCGATGACCTGAAAATCATACAGAAATTCCTGTACCACTTCATAAAACGCTTCCGATACCGCCCACGCCGGATTCTGAAACGCACCACATCCAAATGCACCGAGGATTATAACCTCCTCTTTTTCCTTCTTTGCGATCGACAATATTTTTCGAAGCCGTTTTTGATGTAACGCTTTTAACTGCTCGACAGACAGGTGAGACACCTTAGCGCCGCTGCCTGGATTCATTGCATTAGAAGGCTTTTCACGCAGATTTGGCGCAGCACAAGTGATGACGTCCACACTGTACCACGCATCTTCCTCCATGAGCTGACATGCAGGATCATCCGTCTTGAACACCACCACACCCGGCGTAAAAATACAGTCATCATTGTAGGTCGCATCCATTCTTCCCTGTTTTAAATGCATCTTGTGCTGCTGATAAAAATCGTTGTAAATCGTTTCTACACTGAGATTGGGATAGAGCGTGCTGCATCTGCATATACATTCCTCCTGCGCAGACGCACCATTTTCTACACCGCCGCCAGGCTTTGTCGCAGACGCAAAATTATGGACACAGACTTTGAATCCCTTGTAATCCTTATTTCCTGCTGCCTCAAGACTGCGCTTCTTAGAGACAACGACTTTGGCTGGTTTTTCATAACGTCTTGACTTGTCTACGATGCAGTTTTTATCTTCAGCAATGATATACTGTTTCTGCCTCGACAAAGCAATTACGCTGCTTAATGTCTCGTTTGTCCTGCAAAGTTCCATTGTATCCTGAAAAATTTCTTTATAGAGTATCCTTCTATCATATGACATTGCGTTTCTCCTTTTTCTTATTATTAGTTTAATAATATCATTATAGAAAAACATTGTCAACAACAATCACCTTATTTTCTGAATCTTTGGAATCCCTGTTTTCTCGGTCAAAGCCGCCTTCGCGAGCTGATCTGCCTCCTCGTTATATTTGTCTCCAGTGTGAGCCGCTATTTTCTGAAATGTAATCTTGATTCTGCCAGCGCTCTTTCGCATAAATTCAGCATACTTCTGCGTCAGGCTGTTGTTCGTCTTCCATCCCCCAGTCGCCCACATCTCAATTCCCATATAATCATAGCAGATTTTCACTGCCTGATATCCATTGACCTCACACCACTTGACAGCATACATCGCTCCTAACATTTCTCCCGTGACATTGCGCAGCGCAAGTGATTCTGGGTTCTCACCATTTCCAGATTCGCGGATGATCTCCCCTTCTGGTATCAACAGAACGCAGCCAAAGGAATATCTGCCAAGCTCCTTCTGAAAACTGCCGTCTACATAGGCAATGACTTGATCTGCCCTTCGTTCATTCGTCTTGTCATCAGGATGTTCCTCTGGGGAATGGACCAGCGGATTCGAAGTTCCCTCCAGATATGCTCTGGCTTCCTCCTCTGACAAAAAGCTTTTGTACTGTGCTCCCGAATATCCATCCACTGAAGCCTTGCACGCATCCCACGTCTGAAAAATGCCAGTTTGTTTTCCCTTTTTGACCGCATATATCTTTTTCTTTGCCATGCTCCCTCTTTCCTCAATCATTCACTCAAATCATTGATAACATTACCTATCATTTTTCATGTTGCAAAACAGATTGCTTACAATATAGATTCTGGCATCACAGCAGCGGAGACAGCACTTTAAGCGCAGCCTGCATAAACTTGTTTCCAATCGGCCGTTTGGACCAGCGCACCAAATCCATCTCCTCACATTCCTCCAATGTGCTGAGAAAATCCTCTTTCATATCCCTGACCGCCTCCATCTCACTCAAAAAGACACCGCACTCATAATGCAGATAAAAACTGCGGTAATCGGTATTGATCGTCCCACAGATCGCGCACTCATCATCTGCAATTACATTTTTGGCATGAATAAAACCGGGCGTGTATTCATAGATATGGACACCCGCCTCCATCAGTCTGCCATAATTCGACACGTTGACCATATAGACATACCACTTGTCATAAATCCTCGGCACGACGATGCACACATCCACACCACTCTGTGCAGCGCTGACCAGATCATCGCGCATACTCTGGTCGAGAACAAGATAAGGTGTTGTGATATAGATATAATCGCGTGCTTTGTTGATCATTCTAGTGTAGGCGCCCTCCGTGGGATTATGCGGATTTCTATGCGGACCACCCATAAACGGCTGCACATAGCCCTCCTGAAAGACGTGCGTATTGGGCTTGTAATCCGCATCCCTGATCACAACATTTTTGTTCACTATACGCCACATATTCAGGAAAAAACAAGTAAAGCTGTACACCCCATCCCCATACAGGCGGATTCCAGAATCCTTCCAGTGTCCGAACCGCTCCACATAATTCGCATATTCATCCGCAAGATTGAATCCTCCAGTGTAGGCAATATTCCCATCCACAACCGTAATCTTCTTATGATTTCTGTAATTGAACGACATGCGTGCCATATCGCGGTGAATGGGATTAAAAATACTCAGCTCAATTCCACGGTTCTTGAGATCTCTGCGAAATGCCTGGGTATTGATGCGCAGCGTACCAAAATCGTCAAACAACAACTTGACTTCCACACCCTCCTTGACTTTCTCTGTCAACACCTCCAGAATTTCACGCCACACAATCCCATCTGAGACAATAAAATACTCCATAAAAATAAACTTTTTCGCCTGTCTGAGATCTGCTAATATTGCGTCAAGCACCTTCTCACCTGAACCAAAGTACGTTGCGTGTGTATTGTTATAAATCGGAAATCCTTCCTTTCTGAGATAACGGCTAATCTGCACTTTGTTGGGATGCTGCCGTTCCAAATCCTGTACAATCTCCTCATTCTGTCTAAGATTTTCTACCATTCTGGCATCAATCTCACGAGCGCGTCTGAAATAGCTGGAGTTGACGCGCTTGCGACCCCACATAAAATACAGAAAAAGTCCTGACACTGGCAGCACAAGTATAATCACAATCCAGCTCATCTTATAGGATTCCGCATTGTTAACAAGCGCAAAGACTGTGATCACGCTCACAACCTCAAAGATAAAATATGCTATTATTGAATATCTCATCAAATACATTGCAAGGAAGATCATCAAACCAATCTGTAAAAAAAATGAGATTCCAACGGTAACACCTCTTAAGATTCCATAATATTTACTTCTCACGATATCCATTAAAATTCTTGTCCTCTCCAAAGTGTTTTGTCTTTATAAGGATATATTTTAGCACGATTTCATTTATTTTCAAGAAAATGTACCATAAATATTCATTTTCTGATACACTGATGATAAGAAAATTCGTATCACAATAGTATATTGTATTCACGATTTGAAAGAGGGAGACTCCATGCAGACAACTATCGATCAAAAGCTTTTTTCAGAAGCATGTTACAAAATGATCGGCGCATTGCAAGGTCAAAATGGCATTGGCACCCTCCGGGAAAAGACTGTACACAGCGTCCTAAAATATTATTATGCCCCGGATTCTGCCTATCATGAGATTAAAATCGGTTCTTATGTCGCTGATATCTGTGTTGACGGTGAAATCTTTGAAGTACAGACACGCAATTTCAATACCATGCGGGACAAGCTAGACTTTTTTTTAAGAGAACATGATGTCACAATCATCTATCCTGTCGCGCACACCAAATGGCTCCTATGGCTTGACATGGAGACTGGAGAACTGACACCCAAGCGAAAGTCGCCAAAGACTGGAACCTTATATCAGATCATTCCTGAACTATATAAGATTAAAATGTTCATCAGCAATCCTAGACTGCACTTTATCATTAGTCTGATCGATGTGGAGGAAACCCGCTATCTAAACGGTTGGAGCCGCGATAAAAAGAAAGGTTCTTCCCGCATGGATGGCATCCCTGTAGGAATCCATGACGAGGTACGCATTGACACCTTTGACGATTACTGTATTTTTCTCCCAGACACGCTGCCGCAGCAGTTCACCTCAAAGGATTTGGCAAAAGCGGCAAAAATCACACAGAACAGAGCATCCACACTTTTAAATGTACTGCTTGAAACAAAAATCATCACGCGAGTCGGCAAAAGCGGCAACAGTTATCTATATGAAAAAACCACAGCACATTTTTAAAAGCTGTGGTTTTCCCTTTTTCTAAAGTGTATCATCTAAATCCTGAGTGTTTTCTTTTTCTTCAAAGTCTTGCGTTGTATATAAATCATCTTCCTCCGGCACTTCATCCTCAAACGTCTCATCGAGAAGGACAGCTTCCCCCTCAACAGGCTCATCGACTACCTTGTCAAGTGCCTCATCGACATCCTCAAATTCTTGTGTTCCGTCCGAAAGCTTTTCCCGCACCTTTGCGATTTTGGCAACCTTCACATTCTCATCATCAAGATTGATAAGTTTCACTCCAGAAGTATTTCTGCCATAAGTTGAGATATCTCCTACACGAATCTGTATGATTACACCCTCAGTTGTGATCATCATGATCTCATGATCATCATTCACGCCCTTGATGCCAACCACATTGCCTGTCTTCTCAGTGATTCGGTAACAACGTACACCCTTGCCGCCACGCTTCTGTACCGTAAATTCTTCCAGCAAAGTACGCTTACCCATACCCATCTCCGATACAATCAGCAATGCATCGCCCTGCGTGTCAAGCTGCATACCAATAATTTCATCCCCATCATCAAGATTCATGCCAATGACACCCATCGCATTTCTGCCCATGGCGCGCACATCTGTCTCTTTAAAGCGGATACACATGCCATATTTTGTAATCAGGAAAATTTCAGAATTTTCATCTGTCGCCTTAACCTCGATCAATTCATCATCATCGCGCAGCGAGATCGCAGCCAAACCATTTTTTCGGACATTTGAAAATTCCATAATTGGCGTCTTTTTTGTGATGCCCTTCTTTGTCACCATAAAGAGATGCTTTCCCTCTGTAAACTCTCGAATCGGAATCATTGCGGAAATCTTTTCGCCGGGATTTAATTGCAGCAGATTCACGATCGCCGTCCCGCGCGCAGTCCGTCCCGCCTCAGGAATCTCATAGGTCTTCAATCTGTAGACGCGTCCAAAATTCGTAAAAAACATCAGATAGTGATGTGTTGTTGTCATGAGCAAATCTTCGATGTAATCATCCTCTATCGTAGACATTCCCTTGATGCCGCGCCCGCCCCTGTGCTGGGTTTTAAAATTATCCACTGTCATGCGCTTGATGTAGCCTAAGCTCGTCATAGCGATCACAGTATTTCCGCGCGGAATCAAATCCTCCATATCAATCTCAGATTCATCATAGCCAAATTTTGTGCGTCTGTCATCTCCATATTTGTCAGCAATCAGCGTAATTTCTGTCTTAATCACGCCGAGCAAAAGTTTTTCATCCGCAAGAATTGCTTTGTACTCCTCAATCTTTTTCAATAGTTCAGCGTGTTCCTGCTCTAGCTTCTCGCGCTCCAAACCTGTCAGCGCGCGCAGTCTCATATCCACGATCGCCTGTGCCTGAACCTCTGTCAGACCGAAACGCTCTATCAATCCTTCCTTCGCCGCCTGCGTGTTGGCACTGCCCCTGATAATGCGGATAACCTCATCGATATTGTCAAGGGCAATCAATAAGCCCTGTAAGATATGATCCCGTTCCTCTGCCTTATTCAGGTCATACTGGGTTCTTCTGGTGACAACCTCCTCCTGATGCTTGATATAATACGTTAGCACATCCTTAAGATTCATGACCTTAGGCTGATTGTTCACCAAAGCCAGCATAATCACGCCAAAGCTGTCCTGTAGCTGTGTATGTTTGTAGAGCTGGTTCATAATCACATTTGCATTGACATCCTTACGAAGCTCAATGCAGATGCGCATACCCTCTCTGTTGGATTCATCGCGCAAATCTGTGATGCCGTCAATCTTTTTATCCTTCACAAGCTCCGCTATCTTTTCAATTAAGCGTGCCTTGTTAACCATGTAGGGAAGTTCTGTGACAATGATGCGGCTTTTTCCGTTTGCCATCGTCTCGATATTTGTCACGCTGCGCACCCTGATCTTGCCGCGTCCGGTGCGGTAAGCCTCCTCAGCGCCGCGCGTGCCAAGGATAATGCCGCCTGTCGGAAAATCCGGCCCCTTCACAATCGGTAAAAGCTCCTCGATCTCTGTGTCCCGATCCTCCTCAATGCGATTGTCGATCATCTTTACAACCGCTGCGATGACTTCTCTGAGATTATGCGGCGGAATATTTGTCGCCATACCGACTGCGATTCCCTGCGTACCGTTGACAAGCAGATTGGGATAACGGCTTGGCAGCACGACAGGTTCCTTCTCCGTCTCGTCAAAGTTTGGCTGGAAATCAACAGTATTCTTGTTGATATCTGCGAGAAGCTCCATCGAAATCTTGCTCAGACGCGCCTCAGTATATCGCATGGCAGCCGCCCCGTCACCGTCAACCGATCCGAAGTTACCATGTCCGTCTACAAGCGGATAGCGCGTAGACCACTCCTGCGCCATATTGACCAAAGCGCCGTAGATTGAACTGTCTCCGTGAGGGTGATATTTACCCATCGTATCACCGACAATACGCGCACTCTTTCTGTGCGGCTTGTCAGGACCATTGTTGAGCTCGATCATCGAGTAGAGCACACGCCGCTGCACTGGCTTTAACCCGTCCCGCACATCTGGCAGCGCACGGGAAGCAATGACACTCATGGCGTACTCTATATATGATTTTTCCATGGTTTTTTGCAGGTCCACTTCCTCGATCTTGTCAAATATCGTATCGTCCATACATAACTCCTATTCTTAAATGTCGAGATTCTTCGCATACTTGGCATTCGTCTCGATAAAATCCCGTCTCGGCTCCACCTTGTCTCCCATAAGTGTTGTGAAGGTAAGGTCAATCTCAGACTCTGCCTCCTCATCCATGGAAACCTTCAGAAGTATGCGCTTCTCAGGGTCCATCGTCGTATCCCAAAGCTGGTCGGCATCCATCTCTCCAAGACCCTTATAGCGCTGAATCTTGTTATTCTGATCACGCCCTACCTCTTCAAGTATCGCCGCAAGTTCCTCATCCGAATACGCGTACCATGTTTTTTTATTCTTCTCGAGCTTATAGAGAGGCGGTTTTGCCAGATATACATGCCCCTGCTTGATCAGCTCTGGCATAAACCGATACAGAAAAGTCAGCATCAGGGTCGCGATATGCGCACCGTCCACGTCAGCATCTGTCATAATGATAATCTTGCCATAACGAAGCTTTGTGATATCAAAATCTTCATGAATCCCTGTGCCAAACGCCGTGATCATCGCCTTAATCTCCGCGTTGCCATATATTTTGTCAAGTCTTGCCTTCTCCACGTTGAGAATCTTGCCGCGAAGCGGAAGAATTGCCTGTGTCGCGCGGCTTCTCGCAGTCTTGGCACTGCCGCCGGCGGAATCTCCCTCCACGATAAAGATCTCACAATTTTCTGGATTTTTGTCGGAACAATCTGCAAGCTTACCCGGCAGCGTCATGCCGTCAAGCGCCGTTTTTCTGCGTGTCAAATCCCGTGCTTTTCTGGCTGCCTCCCTGGCTCGCTGCGCCAAGATCGATTTTTCACAAATTTGCTTTGCCACGGTCGGATTTTGTTCGAGATAATACGTAAGCTGCTCACTGACTACGCTGTCCACTGCACCGCGCGCTTCGCTGTTGCCAAGCTTCTGTTTGGTCTGTCCTTCAAACTGAGGATCCTCGATCTTGATTGAGACAATTGCCGTGAGTCCTTCGCGGATATCATCACCGCTTAGATTTGCCTCGCTGTCCTTTAACAGTTTAGTACTTCGAGCATAGTCATTAAAAGTTTTTGTAATTGCATTGCGAAATCCAGACAGGTGCGTACCGCCTTCAGGTGTATTGATATTGTTGACAAAACTGTACGCGCTCTCGGTGTAGGAATCATTGTGCTGCATGGCAACCTCTACATACACATTATCTTTTTTGCCTTCAAAATACAATACATCAGGATAAATGGGCGTCTTGCTCTTGTTTAGATAGCTGACAAATTCACGAATGCCACCTTCATAGTGGAACGTCTTTTCCACTACACCTTCCGCAGGACGCAAATCGCGCAGTATGATTTTGAGATCCTTGGTGAGAAATGCCATCTCCCGCAGTCTTTGCTTCAGAATATCATAATCAAATACTGTCTCCTCGAAAATTTCCGGGTCAGGAAGAAATGTGACTTTAGACCCTGTCGTCTCAGGGTCACAAGTACCGATCACTTTGAGAGGATAACAGACTTTACCTCGCTCATAGCGCTGCTTGTGGATTTTTCCATCGATGCTGATCTCCACCTCCAGCCACACGGAAAGCGCATTTACTACTGACGCGCCCACACCATGCAATCCGCCGGACACCTTATAGCCCCCACCGCCAAACTTACCGCCGGCATGGAGAATCGTAAAGACCACCTCCACCGCTGGAATACCTGCCTTTTGATTGATGCCTACAGGAATACCACGCCCATTGTCTATGACCGTAATGGAATTATCAGAATTGATCGTCACATCAATCGTATCACAGTATCCTCCAAGTGCCTCATCTACCGCATTGTCCACAATCTCATACACTAAATGATGCAGTCCTCTCGAAGATGTGCTTCCGATATACATTCCCGGTCTTTTTCTGACTGCCTCAAGACCCTCCAATATCTGAATCTGGTCTGCTGTATATTCAGTGTTCATATATTTCCTCCCATTCTATTCATGAACGATACCGTCCGAAACCTCAAAGACCTTATTGATCTCAAATCTGTTATTCACAAACTCCTCCAATCCTGTGCAGGTGATGATCGTCTGAATCTCACCAATACTGTTAAGCAGATAATTCTGCCTGCTGCTGTCAAGTTCTGACAGCACATCATCCAGCAGCAAAAGTGGGACATCGTTCGTCACTTTTTTGACTAGCTCTATCTCCGCCAGCTTTAAGGACAGCGCCGCAGTGCGCTGTTGTCCCTGCGAGCCAAACTTTCGAATATCAATCGTTCCTACTACAAACGAGAAATCATCGCGATGCGGACCGATGGACGTCTGCTTCAGCCGGATATCCCGCTCCTGACACTTTCGCAGCTTCTCCTCAAAATCTGCACCTGACACATCAGGTTCATAGACAATCTGAAGTGCCTCTTTTCCGCCAGACAGCTTCAGGTGAATCTCATATATAATCTCATTTAATTGGCTGATAAAGGCACTTCGCTGTTCAATGATCTTCTGTCCAAAAGATACGAGCTGTGAATCCCACAAAAACAGTGTATCCTTAAGTCCTGGATTTGCAGATAGGTCTTTTAAAAGTTTGTTTCTCTGGTTGACAATCTTATGATAGTTATTGAGATTGTGCAGATAGACGCTGTCTAACTGGCATAGCTCCATATCCACGAAGCGCCGCCGCTCTGAAGGACCGTTCTTGATGATCGACAAATCCTCAGGAGAGAAGAATACCACATTCAACAGCCCCAGCAAATCCGCTGCTTTCTTGATCTTTTGTCCATTGATGGCAATGCCCTTTGATTTATTTTTTCTCAAATGCATATCAACACGGTTCACAAGACCGTCCTTCATCACATAAGTACGGATATGTGCCTCCTCTGAAGCAAAATTAATGATATCTCTATCCTTGCTTCCCTTATGGGATTTGGTTGTGGCAGACAGATAGACCGCCTCTAGGATATTGGTCTTGCCCTGTGCATTATCCCCATATAAAATATTGGTTCTGCTGTCAAAATGAATCGAGAGCGTTCCATAGTTTCTAAAATTTTCTAGCTCTAGTGATTGGATAATCATATATTTTCAGCCTTTCGAGCGGATTACAAAGGTATTATCTCCATAGCGCACCTCGTCGTTTTCGACAAGCTTCTTCCCGCGCTGCGTCTCCACGCACCCGTTGACCTGCACCTGTCCATCCTGAATGACAAACTTGGCATCCACACCGGACTCCACAAGACCTGCAAGCTTTAGCGCCTGCCCAAGCTTAATATAATCATCCCTGATTCTCACTTCATCCATATCAAAAAACCTCCATGTGCATTAATTGACAGCGTTGAATGTCACAGGCAGAATCAGATAGGTGTAGTTCTCCTCATCATCCTTGATAAAACAAGGCGCCTTTGAATTGAGCAGCTTGATTTCCACCTGCTCATCCTCAATAACTTTCAATGCATCAATCAAAAACTTAGGATCAAAACCAATCATCAGATCTTTCCCAGATTTGGCAATGTCTATCTCTTCGTTCAGGCTTCCAATGATAGAATTCATCTTTAGTTCCATCACATCATCCAGAATATTTAGGATAATCGGCTTCTTGTCGCCCTCTTTCACAAGCAGTGTCGAACGGTCTATACAGTTTTGAAACTCCTTTTTGTTGATTGTTACCTTTGTCTCATAATCCGCAGAGAGAATATTGTCTATTTTCAGATAATCTCCCTCAATCAATCTTGACACAACGGTCGTGCTGTCAAACTCAAATAAAATGTGTTTATCTGTAAAGAAGATATTGACATCCTTGTCCGCGTCTCCCGGAAGGATTTTGCTGATTTCGCTGAGCGTTTTCCCAGGAACAATCACCTTCTTGGCAGGATACGAATTTTTTAAATGAATGCGCCGCAAAGAGATTCTCAAACCATCTGAAGAGACAACCTTTAGAATATCATCATGTATCTCAAAAAGTTCTCCTGTAAGTATTTTATTTGTAAAATTATCTGCAATGGAAAAAATAGTTTGTCGTATGACTTCTTTTAATGTAAATTGAGAGACACAGATTGACTCTGACCGATCAATCTGCGGCAAATATGAGAAATCTTCTCCTGATTTTCCCACAATATTAAATTTTGCTTTTTCACAGGTAACTGTCGCTTTATAAGAAGGGTCTGTCGCTATGGTGACATCATTATCTGGAAGTTTTCTTACCATCTCAAGAAATATTTTGGCATCGAGCGCAATAATTCCTTTTTCGATGATCTCTCCTTCGATAATTGTTTCAATGCCAAGTTCCATATCATTAGCGGTGAGTTTAATCTCACCCTTTGATGCGTCAATAAGGATACACTCAAGTATTGACATTGTAGTTTTACTTGGTACAGCCTTAGAAACAGTGTTTACACCATTTAAGAGATTTGATTTTGAACATATGATTTTCATGTGTATAACTCCCTTCGCTGTAATTGTAATGTTTCCGGCAGCGCGTTCACTGCTGAAAAAATATATAAATAAATATAAATTCGTAGTATTCGTAATAATGGCAGTGGAAATGTGAATAATCCCATTTTTGCCCGAAATACGGGAAAAGTTGTCGAATTTATCCTGTGGATAACCTTCAGAATCATTATGAAGATATTCAGAGTAATTCACATTTCACAATTTATGAGGGTGTCAGCTTTTTCTTAATTGTCTCGATTTTATTTTCTAAATCCTCATCTGTTTTGAGTTTTTCCTCAATCTTTTCCACACCGTGAATGACAGTCGTATGGTCTTTCTTACCCAGATAGGATGCGATCATTTGCAGAGAAGTGTCTGTCAGATGGCGGCACAAATACATGATGATCTGCCTGGGGAGGACATATTCAGAGTTTCGTTTTTTGGAGGTGATATCTTCCTTGGAGATATTAAAATGTTCGGCAACGACATCAATGATCAGCGCTGGAGACAGCTCGCGCACCTGATCTGGATAAATGACATCCTTGAGCGCATCCTCAGCGAGTGCAAGGTTTAATTCCTGTTTGTTCAGACGTGCGTTTGCCATCACTTTGTTGAGAGCGCCCTCAAGTTCCCGGATATTGGATTTAATGTTTGTCGCAATATACTGAATGATCTCATCATCGATTTCCTTATCATACATCTCAGCGTTTTTGCGCAGAATTGCCATTCGGGTTTCATAGTCAGGCGGCTGGATATCTGCGATCAGCCCCCACTCGAAACGAGAGCGGAAACGCTCCTCTAAAGTTTCCATTTCTTTTGGTGGTTTATCGGAGGATATGATTATCTGCTTACCGGCAGAATGAAGGACATTGAACGTGTGAAAAAATTCTTCTTGAGTGGACTCCTTTCCTATTATAAATTGTATGTCGTCTATTAGAAGGACATCGACAGTCCTGTACTTGTCGCGAAGCTTTGTCATAACGGCTGCATTACCGCTTCGGATCGATTCGATTACTTCATTGGTAAATTGCTCTGAGGTGACATACAGTACCTTTTTTTGCTGATTTTGTTCCAGCACAAAATGTCCAATGGAGTGCATCAAGTGAGTCTTGCCAAGTCCGGCGCCGCCATATAGGTAAAGAGGATTGTATGCCTCTCCTGGCGATTCCGCCACAGCGAGCGCTGCGGAGTGTGCGAATTTATTGTTATTTCCCACGACAAAGGTATCAAACTTGTATTTGTTATTCAGATTGGCAGCTTCATGTTTGAGGTTATTTCTGGTCTTTTTGGGCTGTTCGGGAGTTCCCTCTGTTTCCTTTTCGTCTGCGACGGCATCTTCCTCAGCAATAAAAATGATATCATACTCATGATTCATTAGTTCAGAAATTGTTGCTTTGAAGCAAAAATAATAGTTTTTTTGAATATACTTTAATAAACGCGCTTGGGCTGATGGGATCAGGATTGTCACAATATCATTTTCGACCTTATAAAATTGTAAAGGTTTGACCCAGTTATTAAATGAAATCGCAGTAAGATCATATTCGTCGCGAATCATTTCCTTAATTTCATTCCATCTGTCTTTAATCTCGTTCATGCGATACCTCTGAAATTATTTAAAATTACAAAATCATACACACTAATAGTAACCCAAATGAGGAAAAAATGCAAATAAATGTGAATAAAAAATTGCCAAAGTTTCAAAAAAAATATTAGTAATCCCCAATCAATTGTTGATAATGTGGATAACTTTATCCAAAATATGTGGAAATATGATATTTTCGTGTCGAAAAAAATGGAAATCCACAGTTCTGTGGATAAATATGTGAATAGTTATATACATCATCCACAACGATATTTCCTGTCTCTAAAACTTTCCACAATATTGTTTTCTACATGTTTTCAACGAGATATCCACAAGTTACCCACAATTTGTGGATATCTTGGGTATAATGTGGATTTTAGATTTTTTTCTGTGGAAAAGGTGTGATTTATATTTTTATTATCATTTTAAGTATCGTATTGGGCTTGACTTCGATATTTTTATGGTATATAATCGTTATGATATTTTCTAATACTTTTGAATGGATATCGCAGACTGGATGATTTAGGTAGAACTTACGAAGTTTGACAGATGCCGGAGAGCAGGTTTTAGTGGTAAACTGATCGGTGTTTGTCTGAGGTAAAATGAAAAAGGAGGTGTTTTGATTATGAAAATGACATTTCAGCCGAAAAAAAGACAGAGAAGTAAAGTGCATGGTTTCAGAGCCAGAATGAGTACACCAGGCGGAAGAAAAGTTTTAGCTGCCAGACGTGCTAAGGGAAGAAAGAGATTATCTGCATAATTTACAGGTCACGTATATGTGACCTTTTTTTCTACATGCACAGGGCAGTAAAAAGAAGATTTCTGCCCCGATGCGCATGGAGTATAGTATGAAATTTTCGGAATCGTTAAAAAGCAACAGGGATTTTAAGAATGTTTATAATCACAGGAAAAGTTATGCCAACAAATATCTGGTGATGTATGTATTAGAAAATGGATTAGATAAGAACAGACTTGGGATTTCAGTTAGCAAAAAAGTAGGGAACAGTGTTGTCAGGCATCGTGTTACCAGATTGATCAGGGAGAGTTACAGGCTGCATGAAGAGCTGTATCACAGTGGCTTTGATATAGTGATTGTGGCGCGTGTCAGTACAAAAAATGCAAAGTACGCAGAGATTGAGAGTGCGTTGCTGCATATATCGAAGCTTCACAGGAATATTGTAGTTCAGAGTGGGTGATCGTGATGAAAAAGTTGATGATCGGACTGATCATATTTTACAGAAAGTATCTGTCACCATTAAAGTCAACGAAGTGTCCATATTTTCCTACATGTTCACAGTATGGACTTGAGGCGGTCGAGCAGTATGGTGTTTTGAAGGGTGGATTCCTTTGTATGTGGAGAATCCTGCGATGCAATCCCTTTTCCAAGGGAGGGTATGATCCCGTTCCTTCTATTAATAGTAGCAGAAGGAAGAATAATGAAAATGAAAAGAAAATCAAAACTTATTATAAGTTTTAATTTATCAGGAGGAGTGAAATGGATTTGATGCTTTTAACGCAGAATTCAACTCCGATATTTAAATACGTAGTTAAGCTTCTAGGCTTAATCATGAATGGCATTTTCGAGTTTCTGAATTTGATTGGCATTCCAAATATCGGTTTATCTATTATTTTATTTACTATTGTTATTTATTTACTGTTGATGCCGCTAACCATTAAGCAGCAGCGTTTTTCTAAGCTTTCAGCGAGAATGAACCCTGAGATCCAGGCGATCCAGGCTAAGTATAAAGGCAAACAGGACCAAGCATCCCTGATGGCGATGAATATGGAGACGAAGGCAGTCTATGCAAAATATGGCGTATCGCCGTCGGGCAGTTGTGTGCAGTTGTTGATACAGATGCCTATTTTGTTGGCGTTGTACCGTGTAATTTATGCGATGCCGGCATATGTTACAAAGATTGGAGAGGCTTTTGGTGTGCTCGCGGACAAGATCATGCAGTCACCGAGCGGGGTCGAGGAAGTCAAGGCGTTGTCTTCCGCTATTTATTTTACCAAAAATTTTGATATCAATGTTAGAAATGCGATCATTGATACATTGAACAAGACATCGACGCTTGATATGACTACACTTGCTGATAAATTTGGCTTATCAGACCTCACATACAATGGAAGCCTGATCTTGACAAATGGTTCACAGAAAGGTCTGATTGATGTCTACAATAATTTTCTTGGGTTAAATATTGGCAATTCGCCGATGGATACCATGAAAACAGCTTTTGCGGCAGGAAATTACCTGCTCCTTGTAGGTGCGGTTTCGATTCCTTTGTTGGCGGCTGTCACACAGTGGATTAACTATAAGTTAATGCCTCAGGCAGCAACAAATGATGATAAGAAGAAAAAACAGCAGCCCGCAAATGATACGGCAGAGGCAATGCAGCAGTCTATGAAGATGATGAACACGATCATGCCGATCATGTCAGCATGGTTTTGTCTTACGCTCCCTGCTGGTATGGGTCTGTACTGGGTCATCGGTGCTGTGGTGAGAAGCATTCAGCAGGTGGCGATCAACAAGCACATAGACAACATGGATATTGATGCCGAAATCGAGAAAAATGTCGAAAAATATAAAGAAAAGTTAAAGAAGCAGGGAATCGATGCAGCGAAGCTCCAGGCGGCTGCGAAGACGAATACAAAAAATATAACAAATAATGCAGTAAAGCGGATTGAGAAGTCGGAGGAAGAAAAAGCTGAGGAGATCAGGAAGGCTACAGAATATTATAATAAGAATACAAAACCGGGAAGTCTTGCCTCAAAGGCGAATATGGTAAAACAGTATAATGAAAAGAGATAAGTATTAATGCCGGAATGAAAAATTTGATGGGGGAAAATGACATATGGAATACATGGAATTTAAAGGTAAGACCAAAAATGATGCCATTACAGAGGCATGTAGACATTTTTCTATACCAAGTGACAAACTTGATTATGAAGTTGTTGATGAGGGGAAAACAGGATTTCTCGGAATGGGTGCAAGACCGGCTGTGATTAGAGCAAGGGTAAAGGAAGAGGAGAAAGTCGAAGAGAGCAAGCCGATCAAGCTTGATGAAGAATCTGTCATTGCAACTGTGAAAGCAGCTTCAGAAAAAGTCGAGGACATTGATGTAGAAGCAGTTTCTAGTAAATTTTTGGCAGATGTATTTGCAGCGATGGGAATTGGTGTGAATATTGAAGCAAAATATAACGATTCCTTGAGAACGTTGGAGGTAGATCTAAGCGGTGATGAGATGGGCGTACTGATCGGTAAGAGAGGGCAGACGCTTGATTCATTGCAGTATCTGATCTCGCTGGTAGTCAACAAGGGGACAAATGAGTATATTCGCGTAAAGGTTGATACAGAAAATTACAGACAAAGACGCAGGGAGACACTCGAAAATCTTGCCAAAAATATAGCATATAAGGTAAAGAGAACAAGGAGACCCGTATCCTTAGAACCAATGAACCCTTATGAGAGAAGGATTATTCATTCGGCACTTCAAAATGATAAATATGTGACAACGCACAGTGAAGGGGATGAGCCGTTCAGGCGTGTTGTAGTGACACCTAAGCGGGAGAGCGGATATAATGATAATAGAGGTTATAGGGGAAACAGAAATTATAATAAGGGCTATAACAAAAATTATCATGGTAACTATAATCGTAAGAATAAGCCAGAGACAGCAGAAAATCCCGTTGAAGCGGTTGAACAAAACTCATAAATTGTGTTATGATGAACCTTGAGAATTCAAGGTTCATTTTTGTGTGCCGATAGGCATTCAGGGAAGTATGTTGACAGAACCGTGTAGTAGGAGGAAATATCGAATGAGGACAGATACCATTGTGGCGATTGCCACAGCAGTCAGTGATTCGGGTATAGGCATTATTCGAATCAGTGGAAATGATGCCATTACAATTGCAGACCGTGTCTATCGTGCAAAGAAGCGCCAGAAAAAACTTGCTGAAGTGAAAAGTCACACAATTCATTACGGATTTATCTATGATGAGGAGGAAATGATCGATGAAGTGATGGTGGTGGTGATGCGCAGTCCGAATACGTACACAAAGGAAGATACTGTTGAGATTGATTGTCATGGCGGTATCCTTGTGATGAATCAGATTTTGAATGTATTATTGAAAAATGGATGTAGGTTAGCTGAGCCAGGTGAATTTACAAAAAGAGCATTTTTAAATGGTAGGATTGATTTGTCCAGAGCAGAAGCAGTTATGGATATTATTCATTCCAAAAATGAGTTTGCGCTGAGATCTTCGATGCGACAGCTTGCGGGAGCAGTCTCAGATCGAGTGCGTTCTCTGCGAAAAGATATATTATTTGAGATTGCTTTTATAGAATCTGCCCTTGATGATCCAGAACATATCAGCCTTGAAGGATATCAGGCATCGTTAGAAAAAAAAGTATTAAAGATTCAGGTAGAACTGAAGAAATTGATAGACAGTGCAGAGAATGGCAAGATGCTCAAAGATGGCATCAATACCGTGATTGTAGGGAAACCGAATGCTGGTAAATCGTCGCTATTAAATCTTTTGGTTGGGGAGGAGCGGGCAATTGTCACAAGTGTTGCTGGGACAACGCGTGATGTGCTTGAAGAATCCATCAAACTGCATGGTATTGGTCTGAATATTATAGATACTGCTGGAATAAGGAATACAAGTGATGAAGTAGAGAAGATCGGCGTAGATCGGGCAAGAAAATATGCTGCAACTGCTGATTTAATTCTCTATGTCGTAGATGCTTCACGCGCGCTTGACGAGAATGATGATGAGATTCAGTCTATGATTTCTGACAAAAAAGTAATTGTACTCTTGAATAAAACAGATTTAGAACAGGTTGTCAGTGAAGATGAAATTCTTCAAAAACTGCCGCAGGTATCAGTAATCAGAACTTCCACGAAAGAAAATATCGGCATCGATCTTTTTGAGGAAACGTTAAAGAAGATGTTCTTTGGTGGTAAAATCGCCGTTAATGATGAATTGTATATCACAAACAAACGGCATAAGGAAGCATTGTTAGAAGCCTATGAAAGTATGAATATGGTTCTGGAAAGTCTTGCTCAAAATATGCCGGAAGATTTTTATTCAATTGATTTGATGAGTGCTTATGCTTCACTTGGCAGGATTCTTGGGGAAGAAGTGGGAGAAGACCTTGTCAATGAGATTTTTTCAAAATTTTGTATGGGGAAATAGAAGGAGATGAAGAAATGCCAGAAATAAGAGAACATGTGGATGTGTGTGTAGTGGGTGCAGGTCATGCCGGCTGTGAAGCTGCGCTTGCTTGTGCTAGAATGGGCTTGGAGACAGTTATCTTTACTGTGAGTGTGGATAGTATCGCGCTGATGCCCTGTAATCCAAACATTGGTGGTTCCTCAAAAGGACATTTGGTGAGAGAAGTCGATGCGCTTGGCGGCGAGATGGGAAAAGTTATTGATCAGACGTTTATTCAGTCCAAAATGCTCAATGTGTCAAAAGGACCAGCCGTACATTCTCTTCGTGCACAGGCTGACAAGGCAGAATACTCCAGAGCGATGCGTAAAGTTCTTGAGAATCAGGAGCATCTCACAATCAAGCAGGCGGAAGTTGTGGAACTTCTCGCCGAACCATATAGTGAGTTGGATACATTATATCAGAATAAAATAGTAGGCGTTAAAACATATACAGGTGCTATCTATGAAACATCAACTGTTATTTTATGTACAGGAACTTATTTGAAGGCGCGTTGTCTGTGTGGAGAGGCGATCACGCACACAGGACCAAATGGTTTGCAGGCGGCAAATTATCTCACAGATAGTTTGAAGAAACTTGGTGTTGAGTTGTGCAGGTTTAAGACGGGAACACCCGCGAGGATGGATAAGCGATCGCTTGATTTTAGCAAAATGGAGGAACAGTTTGGAGATGATCGGGTGATTCCTTTTTCTTTCTCCACCAATCCTGATGATGTACAGATTGATCAGGTATCCTGCTGGTTGACTTACACAAATAAAGAAACACATGATATTATACGTGCTAATCTTGATCGTTCTCCAATTTATGCAGGTGTTATTGAGGGGACAGGACCGCGCTACTGTCCTTCGATCGAGGATAAGGTAGTCAAGTTTGCTGATAAAGAAAGACATCAAGTTTTTATCGAGCCGGAGGGACTCCATACAAATGAGATGTATGTCGGCGGCATGAGTTCTTCATTGCCGGAGGATGTTCAGTTGGCTATGTATCGGACAGTTCCTGGATTGGAACAATGTAAAATTGTAAAAAATGCATATGCTATTGAATATGACTGTATCAAACCAGATCAGCTTTATCCAACATTAGAGTTTAAACAGATTGCTGGTCTTTTCAGTGCAGGACAGTTTAATGGAAGCAGTGGATATGAGGAGGCAGCGGCACAAGGGTTGATTGCAGGAATCAATGCAGCGCTTTTTGTGAAGGGAGAAGAACAGATTGTACTTGATCGTTCGCAGGCATATATTGGTGTGTTGATTGACGATCTTGTGACGAAGGAAAATTTTGAACCTTATCGCATGATGACATCCCGCGCGGAGTATCGCTTATTGTTACGGCAGGATAATGCTGATTTGCGTCTCAGGAAGATTGGTTATGATGTAGGACTGGTGACAGAGGAGCAGTATCAGTATGTTTGCCAAAAAGAACAGCTGATTGCAAAAGAGATTGAACGTCTCAGACAAGTAAAGGTCGGTGCAAATAAAGAAATACAGATGTTTTTAAATCAAAAAAACAGTAGTAGTTTAAAAACCGCAGCAACACTCGCAGAGTTGATTAGCAGACCAGAACTGTCCTATGAGCTGATTGAAGAGATCGACAACGACAGACCAGAATTATCTAACGATATCATAGAGCAGATTAACATCAATCTAAAATATGATGGTTATATAAAACGCCAGCTAAAACAGGTAGAACAGTTTAAGAAAATTGAAAAAAAGAAAATATCACCCGATATTGATTATAATGACATTAAAAATCTTAGATTGGAGGCACGGCAGAAGCTTCAAAAATTCAAACCTCTTTCTGTGGGACAAGCTTCTCGGATCAGTGGAGTTTCCCCTGCGGATATCTCTGTGCTTTTAGTTTATTTGGAAACTCAGGGATGAATGAGTTGTATTAATATATAACACTATACTTTTAATGGTTTACTTATTTAAATGTCATACGATATTTAATTAAATATGAGTACATATGATATAAAATATAGTGTTATTAAGTAATATTTTGTAAATAACATATATTATTAAGCTAAATAAAGGATTTGTAAAGGAATAACATATGATATTAAATGATGACATAAAAGAATTTGGTATAACATTAAGTGATTCACAGATAGATCAGTTTATGATGTACTATGAAATCTTAATAGAATGGAATCAGGTGATGAATCTGACAGCTATTACGGCATTTGATGAAGTTTGTACAAAACATTTTTTGGATAGTATTTCTCTGTGCAAAGCAATCGATTGTACTCAAGAATATACACTAATGGATGTCGGTACAGGAGCAGGGTTTCCAGGGATTCCATTGAAGATAGTTTTCCCGAATCTTCAGATAACGCTGCTCGATTCGTTGGGAAAGCGGGTTAAGTTTTTGAATGAAGTAATACAGCGTTTGGGACTGCATGGTATTCAGGCAATTCATGGCAGGGCAGAAGATTATGCAAAAGCAAATCTACTACGAGAAAAATTTGATATTTGTGTCTCACGTGCAGTAGCAAATCTTTCTACTCTATCAGAGTATTGTATTCCTTATGTTAAGGAAGGGGGATTTTTTATTTCCTACAAATCTGAAAAGCTTTCTGAGGAGATGTCTGATGCAAAAAAAGCAATAGAAATACTCGGTGGAAATATTGTTTCACAAAATGAATTTTTGCTTCCAAATTCTGATATATACAGGAATTTATTAGTCATTCAGAAGATTGCATTAACACCTAAGAAGTATCCGCGAAAAGCAGGGCTTCCATCGAAAGAGCCTCTATAAGGGATGGATATGAATAAGAAAGATATTTTATTATTACAGGAGTCCGAAAGAAAAAGAATTGCTGAGGACCTACATGACACGACAGTACAGGAAATGGTGTGTTTATCTCAACAGCTTGAATTAGTTCTCTTATATATGGAACAGGACTTGACATTAGCAAAACTAGAAACAATTACAGCACGGCAACAGATTAAACATATTATCGGTGATATGAGAGATACTATCTATAATCTTCGTCCAATGATCTTGGACGATTTTGGCTGGATGGCAGCGTGGGAACGTTTAAAGAAAAAGCTTTTAGAAGAACATCCAGAATTAGTCATAAGTTTTGATATTGATTTGATTGATCTGTCCGATGAGTTAACAGCAATTTCTATTTATCGTATTATATGTGAAGGATGTCAAAATATTGTTAAGCATTCCAATGCAGATCATATAGAGCTTTCTGTCAAAAAAATGCAGGATGGTATTCGAATCAATATTAGTGATAATGGTATTGGAATGGATGAACAAAATATGTGTGATACCGATCATTTTGGACTGCATTTTATGCATGAGCGTGTAAAGGCTCTTTCAGGCAAAATGAAGATTCTGTCTGATTCATCTGGAACTAGAATTAGGATTAAAATACCAAATCCAACATATTGTATTGAACCTAGATAGATTGAATTTTGATTTCTCGCGAATAAAGAGTCTTACATAATTTTGTGTGTTTTCTTTTCCAAGAAAACACAAAGCAACATTTTACATTTCTAAATGAGTAGCATTTTGGACTATGGAGAAATATGATGAAAGTAGGTGAGTCAATTTTGATACGTATAATGATTGTAGATGATCATAAAATGCTTTGTGAGGGTCTGACAAGGTTAATAGAATTTGACGATGAAGTTCAGGTAATAGAAACAGCAAATGATGGCATAGACTGTCTCAACAAAATTCGTGTGGCTAAACCTGATTTAATTTTGTTGGATTTAAATATGCCTGAGATGAATGGAATAGAGATGTTAAAGGTATTAAGCAGTAGGAAGCATCGACCCAAAATTTTGGTCTTGACTGTTCATAACGAGATTGGTTATCTAATGAAGGTACTTGATTTAGGCGTAGAAGGATATATTTTAAAGGATTGTGGCTCAAAAGAATTATTACGTGCAATACATTCCGTTTATCATGGAGAGCGTTTTATACAGCCTAGTCTCATTCCAATGTTAAACTCCAGATTAATTGCCAAGGATTTAGAAAAAGAAAAACTGCAATCTTTGTCAAAACGAGAACTTGAAGTATTAAAGTTCGTTGCAATGGGACATTTTAATAAAGATATAGCGCAAATGCTCTCGATAAGCGAACGTACTGTAAAAAATCATCTGTGTAATATCTTTAGAAAAATAAAGTGCGAAGACCGTACTCAAGCTGCTGTCTTTTGTATACGAAATGGAATTGTCAATGTGCATGATTAGGAATCTTTAAAATAGAGGACAATGTTTCACGTGAAACATTGTCCTCTTGTTGTAAAAAGTATTCAAATAGAATTTGTATATAAGTAAATATTTTTTATAGTAACATAGAAATCTGTAACTATAATTATACACTATGATTCAAAAATAAGATAATTAGTTTGGTATTTTCTAATTTAAACCTATTGTGCTACTTATATATCTAAAACTCCATAGATTACCGAAAGGACAAAAAAGCGCAAAAAATCCCTTTTGAATTTTAAAAACCTAATTTTCAGAAGATGAACTGCTTGATTTATTCAATGTCATATGGCGACTAGAATATACTGTTGTATGCTATGCACAGATTATATCCCAATACATTATTCTGCATCTGAATGTATTATCCTCGGAATCTTTTAGCAAGTAACTTTTCAGTATTTAGCTATCCACTAAGGTGTGAAAATGCTCTTATAGGTTAGAGCGAACACACTACTTGTTTGACTTTCAGTATTTAGCTATCCACTAAGGTGTGAGAATATTGTTTACACTCTTCGTCAAAAGCGGATATTAGTAGCTGTAACTGCGCAGACTAGATCTTTTTATAATTTGATAGTTTTAGTGACTTCAGACAGTTTCCTTTTAAATCGCATATTACCAAAAAGGGATTCCCTAGTATATCTATGATCTCCAAGGATTACCAGACCAAGGTTATTTTGTACAAGATCCCTAAGCTCCTACTGGTCATTCACTGGATCAGGGTGATTTCAAAATCTGTGATATAACTCTCTAAGATAAGCAGAACATAAATTTTGAAGTCATGATATGTCTCTTTTTTGGAAGAGTACCTGCCATAATTCGCATTATCAGCACGTAAGGAAGGGAAGTACCGCACCCTCTCAAATTTACAGACTGGAAGAGGGAAGATGTCAATTACAAAATAATGACTAATGGTATGGGTAATAACTGAGTCAGTTTTTGACGGATTAGCTTTGTCATCTGCAAAAGTGCTCTTCTGGTTCGGTTGAACCGTGTGCGGTAGCAGATCTTGGGAAAGAGATAGAGGATATTTCGCTTTACAAAGGAATAGCAAGCGTTTTCAGAGTCTATTCCAAGCAGATCGCCGTAGATGCTCAAAGTGATGATTTTGGAATCAGACATTTTGCTGTGTTCATATTTTGCCGCTGGAAAATAGATGTTTGGACAGACTGTTGATGCAAATTATCTATAATTGTAAAAATAAGGAGAATAGAATTTTCATACGTTACTATGACAATGGTATAATGATCTTGGGAGATCAATATAATATGTCTTCTTACGTAGCGGTGCACAACTATACAATAGTATATTTTGTTGAAGTTTCTTCTATCAAATCAACTAGACAACAGCTTAACTCAAATAAAATATATCAAATTGTTAAATATCAATACCGAAGACTATACCAAGATATTTTAATAAAAAGCATATAAATTAGATTTTTTGAATTCTGTATGTCTCTATAGAACAAATAATTCAAGTAAGATCTGTCAAATTGTCAAATAACAGAATAAATATAATACAACTTACTGCAAAAAATATATGTAACTTGGATAATGGAGTTATGTATCTATTAGAATAAATAACTTAAATAAGATTTGTTAAATTGTCAAATACTAAGAGAGACTACTATACCAACGTATTCTAATAAAATAAATTTTAATTGGATTTTGTTGTTATAATGCCTATTAAAAACAAATAATTTAAGTAAGATCTGTCAAATCTTCAGTTATCAAGAGTAAAAATCATATCAGCTTACCCCGCTGCGAGTACATATAAATTAGATTAGTGTGAGAAAAACTTCTAACTACCTATGGCAGTTTTTGCTTGTAGCCAAAGCAGCTTCGTGGAGAAGTACGAAGTATTACAGCAAGAAACGCCTGAAATACAGCATTCTCATATGGGTTTGAGTTGCGGCAGAGCCACGACATAAATGTTAGTGTAAAGTATAAAATTTTACCATCCTGATTTGTATGCCTGCTGAAGCAGCTAGATGGGAGCTGGTGTGAGAAGAATTTTTAATTGCCTGCGGCAGTTTTTACTTGCAGTAAAAGCAGATTCGTGAAGAAGTACGAAGTATCACACCAAGAGATGCCTAATATAAAGTATTTCTCATATGGATTTGAATAGCGGCAGAGCCTATGGATGTTAGTGTAAAATATAAATTTTACCATCCTGATTTGTACGCTTGATGAAGAAGGCAGATGTGATATAGTGTGAGAAGAACTTCTAACTGCCTGTGGAACTATACGCTCGCAGTCAAGGCAGTTTCGTGGAGAAGTACGAAGTATTGCACGAAGAAACGCCTGAAATACAGCATTCTCATATGGGTTTGAGTTACGGTATAACCGCGATATAAAGATTAGTATAAAGTTTTACCATCCTGATTTGTATGCCTGCGAAACAGCTAGATGGGAGTTAGTGTGAGAAGAATTTCTAATTGCCTGCGGCAGTTTTCACTTGCAGCCAAGGCAACTTCGTGGAGAAGTACGAAGTATCACACCAAGAAATGCCTGAAATACAGTATTTCTCATAGGATTTGAATAGCGGCAGAGGCACGATATGGAGTTAGTGTGAAATATATAATTTCACCATCCTGATTTGTACGCTTGATGAAGAAGGCAGATGTGATATAGTGTGAGAAGAACTTCTAACTGCCTGTGAGACTATACGCACGCAGTCAAGGCAATTTCGTGGAAAAGTACGAAGTATTGCACGAAGAAATGTCTGAAATACAGCATTTCTCATATGGATTAGAGTAACGGAAGAACCGCGACATTGGAGATAGTGTAAAAAGAACTTCTAACTACCTGTGGCAGTTTCTACTCTTAGTAAAGTCTATATTGCAGAAAAGTATTAAGTTTCACGTGAAAAAACGCCAAATACAGGTGTTTTTCATATGGATTTGAGTAGCGGCAGGACTGCGACATATTGGTTAGTGTAAAATATAAAATTTCACCATCTTGATTCTTACGCCTGCTGAGGCAGGAAAATGGTAGTTAGTGTGAGAAGAACTTCTAACTGTTTGTGTCAGTATCCACTCACAACCAAGGCAATTTCATGGAAAAGTAGGCAGTCTCATCCAAGAGAAATGCCTGAAATACAGCCTTATCATATGGATTTGAGTAGCGGCAAAGCTGCGACATGGAGTTTAGTGTAAAATATAAAATTTCACCATTTTGATTCTTACGCTTATTGAAGCAGGAAGATGGTAGTTAGTGTGAGAAGAAGTTCTAACTGCCCGTATCAGTATCCACTCACAGCCAAGGCAGTTTCATGGAAAAATAGGAAGTTTCACGCGGAGAAATGCCAGAAATACAGCATTTTTCATTCAGATCTGAGTCGCGATAAGACCGCGACATGTAAGATAGTGTGAGAAGTATTTCTAACTACCTGTGGCAGTATCTGCTCGCAGCCAAGGCAACTTCGCGAAGAAGTGCGAAGTTTCACCTGGAAAAATGCCTAAAATATAGCATTTCTTATCCAAATTTAAGTCGTTGCAGAGTCGCAACAAGGCGATTAGAGTAATATATGTCTATTAAAAATACATAACTTCAGTAAAATCTTCCAGAAAATCAATTATCAAGAGCAAAAGCTATGCCACATCGCTCCGCTGAAAATTCATTTATGTTCTCTTTCGTTGAGCTTCATATTGCTATCATATACAAATATAGTTTTGCTGAAATGAAAAAGTTAATTACCCTTCAAAGTGAAAATAGACTTCTCACTTCAGTCAAATATAATTTTTGTATAGTTGTAACTTGCGCATTGATACAGTTCAGTGGATGTGATAAAATAGAATTGGGTAGTGTCAAATAATCTATGAAAAAACTGAGTCAAAAAAATAGGCTCGAATGAACCTCGAAAATTGCAGATATTAGTGGTTTTAAGACCTTTGGGCGTTGCCCCAAACCCCACAAGGGACTCGTCCCTTGACCCATTAGCGGGCTCTGCCCGCACCCGTCCTCGCCGGA
>ERZ808054.174-NODE-174-length-85610-cov-36.182468_pt1 | contig 85610 bp, 75 predicted proteins | sample MGYA00380201_ERZ808054 | MGnify/ENA primary metagenome ERZ808054 (study PRJEB31490, sample SAMN06133419) | mouse gut metagenome | isolation source: Z5_2 | host: mice | place: China: Chengdu | collected 2015-05 ... | reverse complement strand
CCGTCGCAGAATCTTTGGTACTTTTCGTTCACACGAAAAGTACGCCCCCGTCCCCGCCCCGGCAGGGGCGAATCTAACTGTTAGAAACAAGCGGAGGCGGCCCCGCAGGGGCCGCAGATCAATTCCCCGCCGGACGGTAATTCTTCTCCCTGTACCGCTTAGGCGTCTCGCCCACATACCTCTTGAACGCCCTGATAAAATGACTCTGAGAGCTGAAATTGAGAATAGAGCTGATCTCCGCGCTGGAATACTCCGTATATTGGAGCATATTCCGGGCGGCTTCCATCTTCTTCGCCATGATGTACTCGGAGATCGACTGCCCCATCTCCCTCTTGAACAGCGTGGACAAATAACTGGGGCTCAGGCCGGTGAGACCGGCCAGGTCCTGGACCGGGATGGCCTCGTGGAGATGGTTATAGATATAGTCCAGACAAAGAGAAACATGCTGGGAGACGATATGCTTCTTCGCCGCGGCCTGGACCTCCCGCAGATAAAACGCAAACATATCGTTCCCCAGACATTTGATCTCCTCGGGGTCCTCCATCAGATCCATCTTCTGGATATACAGATCGCTGATGCCATAGGCCCGCTGCTCGTCTACCCCGCCCTCGATGGCCGCGCGGCAGGCGGACGCGATGTTCGTGACCATCAGGTATTTACAGTTCCGGAGGGGGTCCAGGGAGACCGTGCCTGGCTTATTGTTGGCAATGGCCTTCTGCCGGGCCTCCAGGGCCCGGGGATCGCCGGCGCGGAGCAGCTCGAATTGATTCCGCTCCTCCCGGTAGGTGTGGTGGCGGATGTTCTCCTCCCGGGTGATATACTCCTGATAGCGCAGCGCCTTCTCGTTGACGTAGTGCCCCATACGTTTTCCTCCCTGACGGATAAGTTGCCTAAGAATTATACTATAAATCGAAGACGGATGCAATATTTCCTCCGGCGCGGTATGGTAGAATAACGCCATCAGCCGGAGAGAAAAACAGTACTTTTCCGGTTGGTTTACAGATAGAGTCGGCTCATTTTTTCAAAAAATTATAACAAGGAGGTCTTCGTTATGAATCTTCGCAATGTAAACGCCGCCGGAAAGCCCGAGACCATTCAAACCACCATGGAGAAGCTGCGGGAAGCCTCCGCGCGCTGCTGCCGTATCTGCCGGAAACGCCATCGCGACGACGCTTTCCGCGATCATATCCAGCACTTCGCCAACAGCAACGTCTGCTATGCCAGCGTCAACGGCATCTCTATGCCGGTGCCCCTGGGCTGAGGGACATAAAACGGTCCGGACCGGCGTCTCCGAAGAAGGAGTGCCGGTCCGGCTGTGTTTATTGGGGAAGGTCCTGCGCCAGCATGTATTTTTTCAGAGGGACGTACAGCAAGGCGGCGATCGCCAGGGCCAGGATGGTATTGGGCAGCATATAGGAGCCGTTATACACCAGAGAGTAGAAGCCGGGGTTGGAAAAGGTGGTGCCCATCAGCTCGGTGGGCTCCAGGATCTTGTAGATGGTCACGCCGCTGATATAGTGGACCACGAAGCGGCAGAAGCAGCCCACCACGGTGCCAGCGAAAATGCCCCATTTCCTTCCCTTGAACAGCCCCGCCAGTCCCAGGGGCGTGAAGGCCACCAGATAGTCCAGCAGCATGGACTGCCAGCCCCAGGCGTAAGCCCCGTCAAAAATGAGCTGGAGCAGTCCGAACGCGAAGCCTGCCAGCAGGCCGGGCTTGAGGCCCCAGCGGACGGCGAAAAAGATCATGGGGAACATGGCGGGCGTCAAAGACCCGCCGTTGGGCAGCTCCGGCAGCTTGATGTAGCTGAGGATCTGGGCGCAGGCCACCATCATGGCCGCCTCTGTCAGGCAGCGGATGGTGATGATGGTATTGGCCGCACTTTCATAACGTTTCTCGTTGGCGTTTCTTTCTTCGGACATGAAAACTTCCTCCTTTTAACGGCGGGAAGTGCCTGCGGAGGGGCATAAAAAATTTGCCGTACATCCGCAAGGCGCGGATATACGACAATACGTCCTATGTAATCGCATTCCTACGCCGGCATTACCCGGATCAGGTTTGAGGGACAGGACGGCATTGCGTCTCATCTCAGCCGGCGTGCGCCAGCGCCCCTTGGATTGTAAGTGCAGTATAACAGGTTTTGAGGGAGTTGTCAACAGGCGCGCGCGGAAAACAGGGAAATCAATTTTACGTCTGTAGGGCGCGACGGCCCCGGCGCGCCATTGGTAAAACCTGCCATCAGCGGCGTTATTTTCTAAAAATTGATTTCCCTGGCGGCAAAACGGACGGAAGAAGCTGCTGTCCATGCAATCGCTGAAAAGGAGTATGCTATATTGCAAACCGAGAGCAAAAAGCGGTATACAGAGCACAGGGAGGAAAATCGTGACCGCCAGCGGGAGGCATGGTGATGATTTTCCTCTCCCCGCATTTTGGGGAAGGAGCGGCAAGAAATGAAGCAAACGCCCGCCTAACGGCGGGCGTAGCGGAGTGGAGGTTATCTCGATGTGCAGCCGCCAACAAGCCAAGGCATTGCTGGTACGTCATTCTGCCGCCATAATAAAACTGCGAGTGTCAGCTTTCTATCTCCCGCAAACGCTCAACAATGGTGCGGCGGTTAACGAAACGGTACGTCAACAGAGGGATCAGGACCCCCAGGATCAGAAACAGCGGTATGACCGCCAAAACCGGCAGGACGGTAAATCGATAGGTGAAAAACCAAAAGGCGGAGCAGAGCGATCCCACCAGCGGTCCCAGCGCGGCGCTCAGGACCAGGGAGAGGGCGGCGGACAGCATCGTGTAGTACAGCCCTTCGTACACCAGCATGGTATTCATCTGCTTACCAGTCATGCCCACAGATTGGAGCATGGCCAGCTCCCGCTTCCGGGCGAGGATGCCCGTCAGCACGGCGTTGATGAAGTTGAGCACGCCCACCAGGCCGATGATCCCCACCAGCGTGCCGCCCATGGTCAGGAACATACTCCGGAAGCCCTCGAACTCCGCTGCCATGCTCTGTTTGCTCTCGTAGTCATAGGTGGGCTGGACGGACTCTGTGTATTCTTGCAGGAAGTCCTCCATAGCGGTGCTGGCCGTCTCGTCAGTGTTGAAAGCGTAGATCATGACGGAGCTGGTGCCGGTATCCTGCTGGAACAGCTCCGCTCCCATCGCCAGCTTGCTGCCTCCCAGGGTGGTATAGCGGTAAGTGAGGGCTCTGGGGATCTCGATCATGGCGCAGACGGTGTACTCCTTTTCCTCATAGACCTTGGCCCGGGGAACGAAATTCGTCTCTCCGCGGTTCCAGCGGGCGTTTGACTCCTCTGCGGTGATTTCCTCCCCGGTGTCCGTGTCGACATTCACCCACTCCTTCACATAGCGGAGCGTCACGGTATCCCCCACCTTGAAGCAGTTGTCATCTTCATGGATCACTCCGTAGTCGTCGGCGGCATAAACGGCGGCGATGGCGTTCCGGCTGGGGTCGGACAAGGGGGCGGTATCTCCCTCCAACACGTTTATCTCGCCGAGAATGAAGTCCTCCAGGCCGTAGAGCTGGGCGCTGCCTACGACGGTGTCCTCACCCACATGCTCCCGGGAGGCGACAACGCTGTCCAGCTCCTCCTCGGAATAAGCGATGCTGATACCCTGGCGGTGGTACTCCTCCGGCAGAAGGGCTTGGATCGTGCTCTCCTGACCGTAGACCCTGCCCCCTTCGGTGATGCCGCCCTGGGAGATGACCTGGGCGATGACTTCCTCCGGAAGCGCCTGGTCCGCCAAGCGGAAGTTGGCGCTGCTCTGGAAGTAGCCGGCATGGCCCAGGACAAAGTCGGTGGCTACCAGGTCAGAAAGATATTTCTCCATGTCGAAGCCGTTCGTAAACGTATACACCAGGTTCATCAGCACCACCGCCAGGGTCAGGGAAATCATGGTAACGACCGTTTTACTCCTGCTCCGGCCCAGGTTGGCCCAGGCCATTTTCGGCAGGGATGTGCCGGCGGCAACCTTCCGCTTGCCGCTCTTCTTCCCGGACTGCTGCCCGCCTTCGGTATAGCGCACCGCCTCCACCGGGGAGACCTTGGCGGCGATCCGTCCGGGCCGCGCGCAGGAGAGGAATACCGTCAGCAGGGAAAACGCCGCCGCGCCAATGAAAATCCAGGGATTGAAGGACACGAACGAGTTCTTATAGTTGAGATGGGCCATGATGACCGGCGCCAATATGTTGCCGGCGGCGAAGCCCAGAAGCAGGCCGATGGGGATGCCCACCAGACTGAGCAGGAGCGCCTGCTGGCGGATCATCCGCTTGATCTGCCGCCCCGTGGCGCCGATGGTTTTCAGCAGGCCGTAAAACCGGATGTCATTGGTGACGGAGATCTGGAAGATATTGTAAATAATGAGATACCCGGTGAAGATGATCAGCAGAAGAATCACCACAATGGTAAGGAAGGGCACGGGGTCAATGCCGTTAGAGATCCGATCCCCGGTGTAGCCCCAGTTCACGCCGATGATCAGGTAGTTCTCCGCCCCCGCCTCGGCGCTTTGATAGCCATGATTTTCCAGCACCGCGCTCAGGTTTTCTTGAATGCCTATGGCGCTCTTGAACATGATGTCTAGGTTCCAGACGCCCGTCAAGGAGTCCTCCTCCCCGTTGGACAGCGCGCAGATCTCCTCGGCGGCGGAACGGGGCAGCAGCACGTTGTTGCCGGGCATGGCGCTGTCGTATTCCCACCAGCCGGAGAGGGTGAACGTCCGCTCTATTGTGCGGGGATGCGGGGTTCCCTCGTCCAGCGTAATGGGCATGGTAAATTGCGCGCCCACCCTGGGCTCGACGCCCAGCAGGGCCAGGACGCGGGTATCCGTCGCGGCCTCGCCGGTGCCCTCCCGGGGGAGCGCACCCTCCACGGGGGTGCAGAAGTAGTGGGACGCGCCGTTGGGCTCAATATAGCTGACCTCCACATGGGATATGTGAAAGGGCGGGTCGTGGGGCATTCCCACAAAGAGACGGCACCAGGAATCCTGGATCAAAGGGTCCCGGCGGAGCTGCTCCGCCTGTTCCCAGGTGATATTTTTCACCGTGCCGTGGGCGTCGCCTGCGGCCCGGCGGAAGTTCTCCTGCTGGAAAGAGTAGTTGATGGACGCGGCGATGGTAAACAGGGAGGTGAACAGCACCGTGGTCAGGGCAATTGCCAGCACTGCGACGGCGTTCCGGGCCCGGGCCGCTTTCATGGAACGAAAGCCCAGCCGCCGGATGCAGCTTCCGTTGGATACTTTGAGCATGCCCCTCACCCCCGTACCACAATACGGCCGTCCTCGATGCGGATGATGCGTCCGGCCATCTGGGCGATCTCCTCGTTGTGGGTGATCATCACGATGGTCTGCGCAAACCGCTGGCTGGTGACCTTCAGCAGGCTCATGACATCCTGGCTGGTCCGGCTGTCCAGATTTCCGGTGGGCTCGTCCGCCAGGATGATCGCCGGCTTCGCCGCCAGCGCGCGGGCGATGGCCACCCGCTGCTGCTGGCCGCCGGAGAGGTTGTTGGGCAGATTCTGCAGCTTGGAACCAAGGCCCAGGGTTTCGATGATCTGGTTTGTATAGCCTTTGTCCGGCTGTCCGCCGTCCAGTTGGATAGGCAGGACGATGTTTTCATACACGTTCAGCACCGGTACAAGATTGTAGTTCTGGAATACGAAGCCGATTTTCCGCCGCCGGAAAATGGTCAGTTCCTCGTCCTTCAGAGTGGAGAGTTCCCTGCTGTCCACAATGACGGAACCGCCGGTCGGCCGGTCCAGCCCGCCCAGCATATGCAGCAGGGTGGATTTGCCGGAACCGGACGTGCCCACGACGGCGGCAAACTCGCCCTTCTCCACCGCCAGGTCCACGCCGTCCAGGGCCCGGACCTCCGTGTCGCCGGAACCGTATACTTTCCGCAAGCTGTGGGTTTCCAATATAGCCATACGATCTACCTCCATAGCGTAAAGTCTGCACTGCCTTTCGGCAGTACAGACTTTAACACAGAAATCTTTCCAGAGCCTTTCTGAAATCTTACAGTTTGGAAAGATTTCAGCTCCGGGGCAGATAGAGGGAGAAGCAGCTCCCCCGCCCCGGCCGGGAGGACGCCTTGACATATCCGCCCTGCCCCTCCGCGATCTGGCGGGTCAGATACAGGCCGATCCCCACGCCCTCGATCTCGTAGGCGGCGGGGGAGCGGTAGAATCGCTGGAATACCCTGGCCCGCTCCTCCTCCGGGATGCCGGGGCCGCTGTCCGTGACGTTGACGCGGCAGAACATCTGGTAGGGGATGACCTCGACCGTGACCGTCCCGCCGGCGGGCGTGTATTTGACCGCGTTGTCCAGCAGGTTGCACACGGCCTCCGCCGTCCACTTGGGGTCAAAGACCGCCTGGGCGTCCGTGGATGCCACTGTCAGGGTGATCCCCTTCTCCGCCGCTTTGGGGACGAACTGCGCAGCGGCGTCTTCCAGCATGGGCGCCAGCGGCCCCGCCTTGGGGTGCAGGGCCAGGATGCCCGCCTCCAGCCGGGAGGTCTTCACCAGCGCGTCCACCAGGGCGCGCAGCTTTTCCACCTGGCCCTCCAGGGCCCCGGCGCAGTCCCGGCCCTCCGGGGAAAGCTCCTGCTCCGACAGAAGCTGGGTATACAGCAGAATATTGGCCACCGGGGTCTTCGTCTGGTGGGAGATGTCGGCGATCAGAGTCTTGATCTTGTCCTTTTCCTCCTGAAGCTTCTGGGCGGAGACGGCGTTGGCGGCGAGATAGTGGGCAAACCGGGACTCGACGGCGGAGAGCAGGCTTTCGTCGAAATCCTGCTCCAGAAAGGTCCCCGCCATGGCCGCGTCCAGCATACGGTTCAGATTTTTCATGACGCGCCTGGCGTGAAGGCGGTTCCAAACCGCCGCCGCCAGCGCGGCCACAGCGAAAACGGCGATGATGGCAGTGATCCACGTCATGTCAATTCACCGCCCAGGTGTAGCCGATGCCATAGACCGTTCTCAGAAAGCGGGGCTTGGAGGGCGTGTCCTCCAGCTTGTCCCGCAGGCGCTTGACGGTGACCGACAGGGCGTTTTCCTCCACATACTCCCCGCCGCCCGGCCACACCCGCTCCAGCAGCGTCTCGCGGGACAGGACGCGGCCACGGTTTTCCGTCAGGACCCGTAGCAGCCGCTGTTCCGTTTTGCTCAGTTCGATGAGCTGGCCGTTTTTGCGGAACTCCATCCACTCAAAATTAAAGGAGAACCCCTCTAACTCTACCGTGGCCGTCCGCACCGGAGTACCGCGCCGCAGCTGGGCGTTGACCCTGGCCCGCAGTACGGCCAGAGAGAAGGGTTTGGTGATGTAGTCGTCCGCTCCGGATTCAAGACCCACGACGATGTCGGTTTCCAAATCGTTTGCCGTGAGCAGAATGACGGGGACCCTGGAATGGCGGCGCCGCACATCCCGCAGCAAATCCAGTCCGCTCCCGTCCGGCAGGTTGACATCCAGGATGAGCAGATCGAAGTCTCTGCCGGGCAGAATGCCTTGCGCCTGGGCTAACGCGGTGCATAACTTCACTTGAACGCCGTCATTTTCCAGGGCATACCGGATGCCTTGTCCCAGGGCGGCGTCGTCCTCCAGCAGCAAAATGTGCTTCATCGCGGTCCTCCTATCAAGTGCTGGGCCTATCATACCCTCCTTCAGGCGCTTTTTCAAGGATTTCTTGCGCTGCTCAAATCAAACATACGCAAATACTGCTGGAACTGGATGAAATACCGAAGGACCGTTCTTGCCTGTTGTGCGCTCTTAAAAAATCAGGCGCGAATATCCACATTTGACAAAGGATATCTCTGAAAATGGCCTTTACTGAATACCTGAATATTCTGTAAAAACCTGTTAAGCGCGGCATCTCCACCGAGGACATTCAACAGAGAAGCAATACTTTTCAAATCATCTTTTGACCGGTCGTAGGCAAACGTCGTGCTGCTTCGTTTTATATCTCCGTTTGAATCTTTATAAGAAATCCACATTCGGGCAGAAAGAGGATTCTCCGGGTCAAAAACCGCTGCATCTGCTTTCCTGTCCCCAACAAAACAGATTTTTTCAGACCCGCCGGTCTCATAGAACCAGACAAAATCCTTCGGCGGAGCCTGATCCTCGTTGATAAAGGTCTGCGGGGATTTGAAACTGTTGGACCAGGCGCTGTTGAAATCATCATAATAGTTGAAACCAACAACCTCCAGTTTCCACTCGTCTTTGCGGTTGGTAAACGTGAAATCAGAATACCCTTTTTCCTAGCAAAAGTTCATAACGCCGCTTTTTGCAGCTGCCATAGCGGACTCGGTCTTATAATAATAGTCAGAATTGTAATACTGCCAATTACCATTTTTACCATTTGTGGCGTATTGAACTCCTTCTGCGTTGTTCCGGCTGATGGCCTCATTCAGCAGTTTCGTACGAAATTCGCTGTAGAAATTATCCGCCATGGCCTGTTCGCCGTAGATGCCGCCGCCCAAGGGCGTGGGATAGCCTCGCTCATTACATGCATCGCACAGACGGGTCAGCAGGGATTGGATGGTGTCTGTGAGCTGACCGTCTGTCAGATCACCGTCCAGGTAGCGGTTTACCGCATCGTCCATACTGGCGTCAACTTCCCGATAAACGTCGGACACCACCGGGCTTTTCAATAATGAGCCGCTGGTATAATAAGGTCTCCAGGCTTGCTTATGTTCCTGGGTGGTTGGGATATGAACCAACGCCTTGTCGATATCAAGGGTGGCTTCATTCCTGGTAAGCTGGTCCGTGATTTTTAAGAATGTATGGCCTTTATACTCTATATAATTCCCGTTAGCTCCGATTCCTTGCAGTCCATCCATAATGCTTTCGTCTCCATTCAAAAATTGTACTCTCTTGCCCAATCGATCATCTTTTGGATACATTGCGTGTATACAGCGAGCATGAGAGCCGTTACCATCCCTCACTTTATCATGAATCGAAATAACTTTCAATAGCGATCGCTGAATTGCAAGAAAAACGTACAAATGCAATCTTATAGTACAGCTTCAGAAACGGCTAGGCAGCCCGGGGGCTTTTCAGGCTCCCGGGCTGCCGGAATATTATTTACAGTCCCTGCGCGATCATGGCTTCCGATATCTTCTTGAACGCCGCGATATCGTTCCCGGCGATCAGGTCATACCCCAGCCCGTACTCCTCCGCCGCGGCGGCGGAGGCATCGTAGATGCTGCTCATAATGGCCCGCAGCTTCTCGTCCACCTCCCGCCGGGACCAGCTGTAGCGGATGGCGTTCTGGGCCATCTCCAGGGCGGACACGGCCACGCCGCCGGAGCCGGAGGCCTTGGCGCCCGCCGTGAGGATCTTGGGGCTGAGCCGCAGGAGCTTCAGCGCCTCGGTGGTGGCGGGCATGTTGGCTCCCTCTACATAATAGCGCACGTTGTTGGCGATCAGCAGAACCGCGTCATCCACCGCCAGCTCGTTCTGGGTGGCGCAGGGGACCGCCACGTCGGCGGGGACCTCCCAGGGCTTCTTCCCCGCGTAAAACTCCACGCCGAACCGGTCGGCGTAGGCCTCCACCCGGTCGTCGCCGCTGTAGCGCATCTTCACCATGAAGTCATACTTCTCCTGGGTGTTCACGCCGTCGGGATCGTAGATATACCCGTCGGGCCCGGAGAGGGTGACCACCCTGCCCCCCAGCTCGGCGGCCTTGCGGCACACGCCCCAGCTCATATTGCCGAAGCCGGAGACGATCAGGCGCTTGCCCTCCAGGGTCTCCCCCTGATGCTCCAGCATCCGGGCCAGGAAGTACACCGTGCCGAAGCCCGCCGCCTCCTGGCGGATGCGGCTGCCGCCATAGGTCAGGCCCTTGCCGGTGAGGGCGGAACTCTCCGCCCGGCCCGTCACCTTCTTATACGCGCCGTAGAGCCAGCCCACTTCCCGCGAGCCCACGCCGATGTCCCCGGCGGGCACGTCGGTATCCGCGCCGATATAGCGGTACAGGGCGTACATGAAGCCCTGGCAGAAGCGCATGATCTCCCGGTTGGACTTGCCCCGGGGGTCGAAGTCCGCGCCGCCCGCCGCGCCGCCGATGGGCAGGCCGGTGAGGGCGTTCTTATAGGTCTGCTCAAACCCCAGGAATTTCACCACCGAGGGGGTCACGCTGGGATGGAACCGCAGGCCGCCCTTGTAGGGCCCGATGGCGCTGGAGAACTGGACCCGGTAGCCGTGGTTGGTATGGGTGACGCCGTTATCGTCCACCCAGGGGATCAAAAAGGAGAACATCCGCTCCGGCTCCACCATGCGGGTGATGAGGTCCAGCTTCTCATACCGGGGGTCCTCCGTGGCCGGCGCGATCATCTCCAGCCAGGAATGGACGCACTGGAGATACTCCGGCTCGTGGGCGTAGGTCTTCGCCAGCCGCTCCGATACGCGGGCGATATAGTCATTCATCTGCCCGCCCCCTTATACGATGCCGTAGGCCAGCATGGACTCGCCCACCTTCAGGAATCCGGCGATATTGGCTCCCGCTACCAGATTGCCGGGGACGCCGTACCGGGCGGCGGCGCTGCTGGCGTTGTGGTACAGGTCGGTCATGATCTTCCGCAGGTGGTCGTCCACCTCCTCGAAGGTCCAGTAGAAGCGCATGGAGTTCTGGCTCATCTCCAGGGCGGAGGTGGCCACGCCGCCGGCGTTGGCCGCTTTGGCGGGAGCGAAGAGGAGCCCCGCCGCCTGGAAGGCGTCCACCGCGTCGGGGGTGCAGGGCATGTTGGCCCCCTCGGCTACGGCAAAGCAGCCGTTGGCGATCAGCGCCTTGGCGGAGTCCAGATCCAGCTCGTTCTGGGTGGCGCAGGGCAGGGCGATGCCGCAGGGGATCTGCCACACACCGGAGCATCCGGCGTGATACTCCGCCTCGGGGTGGGTCTCCACGTAGGCGGAGATGCGCTTGCGCTCCACCTCCTTGAGGCGCTTCATCAGGGGCAGGTCGATGCCGTTCTTATCATACACATAGCCGCCGGAATCGCTCATGGCTACCACCTTCGCGCCGAACTGGGTGGCCTTCTCGCAGGCGTACAGGGCCACGTTGCCGGACCCGGAAATAACGACCGTGGCCCCCTCGAAGCTCTTCCCCGCGTCCTTGAGCATACAGTCGGTGAAGTAGCACAGGCCGTATCCCGTGGCCTCCGTCCGGGCCAGGGAGCCGCCGTAGGTGAGGCCCTTGCCGGTGAGGACGCCGGTGAACTCGTTGCGCAGGCGCTTGTACTGGCCGAAGAGGTAGCCGATCTCCCGGCCGCCCACGCCGATGTCCCCGGCGGGCACGTCGGTATCCGGCCCGATATACTTGAACAGCTCCGTCATGAAGCTCTGGCAGAAGCGCATGACCTCCAGGTCGGTCTTGCCCTTGGGGTCGAAATCGCTGCCGCCCTTGCCGCCGCCGATGGGCAGGCCGGTGAGGCTGTTCTTGAAGATCTGCTCGAAGCCCAGGAACTTGATGATGCCCTCGTACACGCTGGGGTGGAACCGCAGGCCGCCCTTGTAGGGCCCGATGGCGGAGTTGAACTGGACCCGGAAGCCCCGGTTCACGTGGACGTTGCCCTGCTCGTCCTCCCAGGGCACGCGGAACTTGATGATCCGCTCCGGCTCCACCAGGCAGTCCATGACGCCCTCCTTGATGAACTCGGGCCGGGCCTCCACCACGGGGACCAGGGAGGTCAGGACCTCCCGCACGGCCTGGTGGAACTCCGGCTCCGCCGGGTTCCGGGCGATGACCCGCTCCATCAATCCGTTCAGATACTCATGTTTGATGCTCATTTTCATTACCTCCAAGCCATATCCCGGCTTTCGCCGGAGCTTTAATTGATTAAATCGTAACACCGCTTTTTCCATTCGTCAACGTTTTTTTGCGGTGTGAAAAAATTTTTGTCTGCGCAAACAAAACAATTGTCTCTGTGGCGCGTCCTTTGGTGCATCTTTTCTACCAGTTTTCCCCGCAGGGCGGCGGATATCCCCCCGGCGCGCCGGTCCGGGAAACAGGAACCCCCGGCAAAAAGGCGGGTACTGATAAGGAAGCACCCGATCGACCCGCCCATGAGCCGGCAGGCAGCAGCGCCGCTTTGGCAGCAGGAAAAAAACTGCTTGCACCTTTCGCGTAAATGGTGTAGAATAGTGGCAACGAGGCAAATAAAAGGCAGGACGCAGGGTGCTACCAACACCCCGCGCCCCTATGCGGGAGCCCTTCCTCCCACACAACAGTATATTACTGTGCCAACCCCTATTATAGCGGAAATCTGCCGTTTTATCAAGAGGGGCTTTGTGTCTGTATATATGCGGTGTGGGGTTTTATATCCCGCGCCGCTTTCTGTTTGCCTCGATGGGAACGCCCGCCGGGGGCCGGGAAGGAAAGTACCACCCCCGGGGCAAGTACCATTGAGACAGGGAACACCCATACAAAAAAACAAAGGAGAGAACGAACATGAAAAAGCGGTTTTCAGCACTTTTCCTCGCACTGGCCCTGTGCCTGGGGCTGGCTGTCCCGGCGTTCGCGGCGGATGAGAACACTTCGCCGGAAATCACCTGCCAGAGGCCGGAAAACTCCGGCATCCTCATGGAAAGCAAAACAGAAACTTATTCAGTGGTTGGGTTTGTAAGAGGCACAAATGAGAATGGCGCTCCCATGGTTGCTTATATGGACAGTAAAACCATTGAGGATGCCTCCACAATGCTCCTTCCGACAGGCGTGGACATCATCGTTACCGGCGCAAAGTCAGAGGATGAAGTCGTGTTTACCGCATGGACTGACAACCGCCAGCAGTTGTTCCTGCTGGCGCCTGAGAAGGACGCTTATCTCGTGCCCATCCCGAAAGACGAGCTTTCTTACACGCTCCCCGCAGACGGCAAAACAGAGGCTACAGGTAATCCAACAGCGGCACAGCTTGGTTTCAGCGCCGCACAGGACGGAACCATTACCTGTAATTCTGACCGTCTGTATGAACTGTTTGAAACAAATACGCTGCTTCGGATAACGGTTGGCGAAAGCTTCTGGCTGTTTCAGCTCTCCGGCGAGCCTAAGCTGATTTCCGATGTATTTACCGATGTACCCGTGGGGAACTGGGTCACTGATCCCGTGGTCTGGGCGGTGCAGAATAATATTACCAACGGTACCGAGAAGGACAAATTCTCCCCCGGTAAGGATTGCACCAACGCCCAGATCCTGACCTTCATCTGGAGAGCCTACGGCGAGCCGGAACCGACGGTCGAAAACCCCTTCACCAATTCCATCCCGGATGGTTACGCAAAGGCGGCTGTCTGGGCCTCTGAGAAGGGCATGGTATCCGGCACCACCTTTGATGTGGACAAGCCCTGCACCCGCGCCATGGCCATGACCTACCTGTGGCAGGCGGCAGGCAGTCCCGAGACGGAGCCCACCGGCAAGTTTACCGACGTGGCCGCCAGCGATCCCTACGCCCAGGCGGTGGCTTGGGCCGTGGCCAACGGCATCACGAAGGGCGCTACGGACACCACCTTCGCCCCGGAGAGCATCTGCCAGCGCGGACAGATCGCGGTGTTTCTCTATAACGCCGTGGCCAAGAACTGATCTACAACATGGCAAGCCCCGCCTCACGCCGTTCCGGCGCGAGGCGGGGCTGTTTTTGTACTTGGAGCGCTCACTCGGCAAGCGCCTTGGGGAATCCCATCACACCGGCGAAGTCCTCCCCGGACATGGTCTCATGCTCCAGCAGGTAAGCCGCCGCGGCCTCCATCTGCTCCCGGTGGGCGCTCAGCACCTCCTGGCAGCGGCGGTAGGCGGCGTCGATGATGGCCTTGACCTCCTGGTCGATCTGGGCGGCCACCTCCTCGGAATAGGTCTTGGCCTGGGCCATGCTGCGGCCGATAAACACCTCGTCGCTGCCCGAGTCGAAGCTGACGGAGCCCAGACGCTCGCTCATGCCGTAGGCCGTGACCATCTTCCGGGCGATCTCGGAGGCCCGCTGGATGTCGTTGGACGCGCCGGTGGAGATATCGTCCAGGAACAGGCTCTCCGCCACCCGGCCTCCCAGCAGGGCCGCGATCTCCTCCTCCATATAGCGCTTGGAGTAGTAGCCCCGGTCCTCTCCCGGCAGGGAGATGGTCATGCCCCCCGCCTGTCCCCGGGGGATGATGGTCACCTCATGGACGGGGTCCACGCTGGGCAGGCAGTGGTGCATGACGGCGTGGCCCGCCTCGTGGTAGGCCGTGAGCTTCCGCTCGTGCTCCGGCACCACGCGGCTACGCTTCTCCGGACCGGCGATGACCTTGATGACCGCCTCCTGGAGGTTGTCCATAGTGATGAACTTCTGTCCCTTCCGCGCGGACAGCAGGGCACCCTCGTTGACCAGATTCTCCAGATCTGCCCCGGTGAATCCAGACGTGGACTGGGCCAGGACTTTCAAATCCACGTCCTCCGCCAGGGGTTTGTTTCTGGTGTGGACGGCCAAAATTTCCTCCCGGCCCCGGCTGTCGGGACGGCCCACGTAGACCTGCCGGTCGAACCGTCCGGGACGCAGCAGAGCGGGGTCCAGGATGTCCGCCCGGTTGGTGGCCGCCAGGACCACCACGCCGGAGTTGCTGCCGAAGCCGTCCATCTCCACCAGCAGCTGGTTGAGGGTCTGCTCCCGCTCGTCATGGCCGCCGCCCAGGCCCGCGCCTCTCCGGCGGCCCACGGCGTCGATCTCGTCGATGAACACCACCGAGGGGGCCACCTTCTTGGCCTCCTCGAAGAGGTCCCGCACCCGGCTGGCGCCCACGCCCACGTACAGCTCCACGAAGTCGGAGCCGGAGATGGACAGGAACTGGACCCCGGCCTCCCCGGCCACGGCCTTGGCCAGCAGGGTCTTGCCGGTGCCCGGAGGGCCTACCAGCAGCACGCCCTTGGGGATGCGGGCCCCCAGGTCCAGGTACTTCTTGGGCTCTTTGAGGAAGCCCACGATCTCCTGGAGCTCCTCCTTTTCCTCCCGCGCGCCGGCCACCTGCTCGAAGTCCGTCTTCTCCTCGCTGTCGGAGCCGAAGCGGATGCGGGCCTTGCCGAAGCGCTTGCCCTGGTCCATGCTTCCCCCGCCGCTCTGGGCGCGGATCATCATATACTGCCAGACCAGGAAGATGCCCCCGATGAGCAGCACGTACAGCAATATCTCGCTCCACCAGGGGGGACGGTACACGGGGTCGAAGTCGTAGTCCACCAGGATGCCGGCGGCCTTCTGCTCCCGGATCAGCTCCCCCAGATCCTCCCGGAACCGGTCCGTGCTGCCCAGCTCGTTGCGGACGGTGGCCCCGTCCCGGAGGGACAGGTACAGCTCGCTGCCGTCCTTCACGTAGAAGCTCTGGACCTGCTCCCGGCGGAAGAGGTCCTCCACCTGGGCGTAGGACACCCCCGGCACCCGCGTCATATCGAAAAAGAGGTAATAGCCGCACAGCAGCAGCAGGATCAGGGCGAAATACACGCCCACGCCGGGGCGGTTTCTCTGCTTGGTCAAAAAATCACTCCTTTGGGCGGACCTGCCGGTCCGGGCCCGGTTCTCGTTACACTATTCTTCCCCGCCGCCGTAGACCTCCGGCTTCAGGACGCCTATGTAGGGCAGGTTGCGGTATTTCTGGCAGTAGTCCAGGCCGTAGCCCACCACGAACTCGTCGGGGACGGTGAAGCCGATGTAGTCGGCGGTGATGGCCTTGGTCCGGCGGCTGGGCTTGTCCAGCAGGGTGCAGATGGACACGGAGGCCGCGCCCTTGGTCATGAAGTACTGCTTGAGGAAGTGGAGGGTATTGCCGGAGTCCAGGATATCCTCGATGACCACGATGTTCCTTCCGGTGATGTCCTGCTGGATGTCGTGGGTGATCTTCACCGCCCCGGAGGAGGAGGTCGCGTTGCCGTAGGAGGATACCGCGATAAACTCCACGTCGCAGCGGACCTGGCAGGCCCGCACGATGTCCGCCATGAAAATGAAGGCCCCTCGCAGGACGCTGACGAACAGCGGGTCCTTCTCCTTCAGCGCGTCGTACATTTCCATGCCCATGGATTCGATTCTTGCGGCGATCTGCTTTTCGGTATAGAGCACCTTCAAAATGTCCTGATCCATCATACCCATTTTTCTGTTCTCCTTTTCTTTGATCGTCTGATAACGGCTTCTTCGCGCCTCCGGCGCGGGGAAATCATTTTCGCTGCCCGCGGCGGATGCCTCGGGGCGTTTTCAGGATAGGGCGGTTTGCTCCGTCAGCTCTTTTCGCAGGATGATCTCCAGCGGTTCGCCGGGCAGCAGTAACGCGCCGCAGTCGGTATAGCCTCCTCTGCGGAAGAAAAACTGCCCTTGCTCATCGGACAGCGTGGAGGTCAGGACCTCCCGGTAACCGGCCCTGGCCATTTCCGCCTCCCAATACTGCACCAGCTGAGCGCCGTATCCTTTTCCTCTGTATTCCTCAAAAAGGTACAGCATATTCAAAAAAGGGAGGTTGTCCCAAAACAAATTATACCGCAGCCATCCGGCGGCGCGGCCTCCGTCCAGTAGGACAAGGACTCGTTTTGCCGCGATGCTGCTTTGCAGCTCATCCGCGCGGATATGGCGGTCATGACCGCGCAGCAGGGCGAGATCGCCCTCGTTGGCATATCTGACGGTCATCTGGGCACCTCCCCTCTGAGCGGCTCCCATGTGATCACCAGACACGCCTCGTTTTCTTGCGGCCGGCAGGCCCGATCCACCGCCACCTTCAGCACGGCGACCGGCGTTCCATCCAACAGTACCGCCGGGTATTCCCTTCTGCGCTCTATCGGGACGCCCGCGTCGGCGAACAGCCGCTTGATGGTCCGGCTTCCGTTCTCCACCGCCAGACGGCCCGTACCGTCCCAGGCGGCAACGGTCAGCTCGCCGCCGGTGTCCCGGAGGACGATCCTGTCCGGCCCGCCCTCCACAGGGCCGGTCCGCCGCTCCAGCGTGATCCGCCAGCGCCCCCAGTCCTGCCGGCCCTCGCGGAGCACCAGGGGCGGCGGGACTGGGGCGTGCCTCTTTAAGCACAGGCGATGGGGCTTCCGGACGGCGCAGAGGTCCTGGGGCAGGTCCAGACAGCCGCCGCTTTTGAGGGACAGTACCGCCTCCGTCTGGGCCTTGGTCAGTTCGACGCCCAATTTCCGGCCCATGGTCCGGACCAGACGGCGCTGGACGGCCTTATCCTGCCGCTCCAGCACCGGGACGGGCAGAGTCACCGCGCCGTCCACTGCCTCCGGCACAAGGGCCTCCGCCTCCCGGCGGAGATGGCCGTCCTCCTCCCGCAGCAGCTCCGCCGCCGCCGCGATGCGTCCTCCGCAGCCGGGAGATAGTTCCTCCAGCAGGGGCAGGACCTCCAGCCGCAGGCGGTTGCGGGTGAAACGGGTATCCCGGTTGCTCTCGTCCTCCACATAGGGGACGCTGTTTCGCGCCGCATATGCGTCGATCTCCGCCCGGCTGGTCTCCAGGAGGGGCCGGACGATGGCGCCCCGCACCGGGGCGATGCCGCCCAGGCCCTGGAGCCCCGTTCCCCGCAGAAGATGGAGGAGTACCGTCTCGGCGTTGTCCTCCCGATGGTGAGCGGTGGCGATATGGTCCGCGCCCATATCCCGGGCGGCGGACTCCAGAAAGGCGTAGCGCAGCTTCCGGGCCGCGTCCTCAACGCTCAGGCCCTCGCGGCAGGCAAATCCCCGCGCATCCCCCGCCCCGCAGGTCAGGGGAATGCCCTGTTCCCGGCACCAGTCCCGGACAAAGGCCTCGTCCCGGTCCGCCGTGGGCCGCAGCCGGTGGTTGAAATGGGCGGCGGCGATGTGAAAGCCCCCCTCCGCCCCCAGGGCGGAGAGAAGGCGGAGCATCACCATGGAGTCCCGCCCGCCGGATACGGCGCACAGGACCAGCCCGTCCAGCATATTCCATTTTCTGGCATAGCTCCAGACCCGCCAGGCCAAAGGATCAATCATCTTCATCGTACCGCATTTCCAGGGTGCTGAAGGTCACGTACTCCGGAGCCCAGCGGAGGGGCACCTTTCCGGTCTCGCCGTGGCGGTTCTTGGCCACGATACACTCCGCTACGTTCCGGTTTTCGGAGTCGTCCTTGTAGTAGTCCTCCCGGTAGAGGAACATGACGATATCCGCGTCCTGCTCGATGGCGCCGGAGTCCCGGAGGTCGGAGAGCATGGGGCGCTTGTCCTCACGCTTTTCGTTGGCGCGGCTGAGCTGGCTGAGGCAGATAACGGGGACGTTCAGCTCCTTGGCCATGATCTTCAGCATACGGGAGATGTCGCTGACCGCCTGCTGGCGGTTCTCCCCGGCGTAGCTCTTGCCGCCGGAGGAGCTCATGAGCTGGAGGTAGTCCACCACCACCAGGCCCAGGTTTTCCAGCCGCCTGCACTTGGCGTTCATGTCGGCGGCGGTGAGCATGGGGTTGTCGTCGATGCGGATGTCGGTCTGCCGGAGGGTCCGGGCGGCCTGGGTGAGCTTCCCCCAGTCGGAGGCGCTGAGCCGTCCGGTCTTCAGCCTGCTGAGCTCCACCAGGCCCTCGGAGGCCAGCAGGCGCTCCAGCAGCTGCTCCTTGCTCATTTCCAGGGAAAAGACGGCCACCGTCTTCTGGGACTGACGGGCCACGTTCATGGCCATATTCATGGCGAAGGAGCTCTTGCCCACGCCGGGTCGGGCGGCCAGGAGGATGAGGTCGGACTTGTTCAGCCCGTGGATCTTCTGATCCACGGCGGAGAAGCCGCTGGGCTGGCCCAGCATTTCCATCTTCCCGGAGGCCAGGTCGTTGAGCCGGTCCAGGAAGGGCTTGATGAGCTGGGCCACGGGGGTCAGCTCCTGGCTCCCCCGGCCCCGGCGGATGGCGTAGACCTTCTGCTCGGAGGCCTCCAGGATATCCCGGGCTTCTCCCAGGCCCTCCTGGACCATGGCGGTGATCTCCCCGGCGGCCTTGGCCAGGGAGCGGAGGAGGGCTTTGTCCAGGATGATCTTCACGTACTCCATGACGTTGGCGGCGGTGGGGGTGATCTCCATCAGCTGCACCAGGTAGTTTCTTGTGACCTGGTCGTCATAGGTGCCGTTTTTCTGCATTTCCTCCGCCACCGTCACGCCGTCGATGGGCTTGGAGTAGCTGAACATGGTATAAATGGTCTCGAAGATGTCCCGGTTCTGCTTGACGTAGAAGTCGTCCGGCTGGAGCTTGTCCATCACGTCCTTGATGCAGTCGGCGTCGATGAGCATAGCGCCCAGGGCGGATTGTTCCGCCTCCAGGGAGTGGGGCATCTGTCTGGATAGTATTTCGTCCTCAAAGGCCATCGGGGCACCTCCTTTTTGCCGCCGCTGCGCGGCGGCTCCGGCTCTAATCTTTTGTTTAGATTCGCCCCTGCCGGGGCGGGGACGGGGGTGTACTTTTCGTGTGAACGAAAAGTACCAAAAGGTCACTTAGGAAACTACGTTTCCTAAGAACCTTCCTTCATTACGGGGGTTATTAGTTACGCTACGACCTTTGGACTGGCTGGTCTATCGTCCGTGCCGTGGGCCGATGCCGGTTTGTACTTCTGCGCACGGTTCTACCGAGGGACGTCATTGTCGGCTACGCCGCCAACGACCGTCCCGGCAGCCCGCAGGGCTGCCCGGTTGCCTCGCGGCACTCGGCACGAGGGCCTGGCGTGGAGGGTGCAAATTCGAAAAATGTACCGTTAGAACAAGTGCCCCTTGCACCGCAGTACCCCTTTGAAAGGGCGGCAGCCGGACTCCTACAAGTACCAGAGCGGCTGAAGGAGTACTGCCAATTTGGAGGCTTCGCCTAACCAGAACCCTCGCCGCACAGTCCTTTCCTCCCCCGCCGAGGTGGCCGCCCAAGGGCGGCCCCGAGAAAGGAGTCCAGAACCATTGGTTCTGGCGCGTTTTTGGTTACTTTTGCCGCGGGGCAAAAGTAACCGCAGGGTCCGGGGGCGCGTAGCCCCCGGGGTGTGTAAAGAAGCCATCTCCGTCCGCGCCCGAAGGGCGCGAAGATCACTTCTCTTCCACCACCATCACATAGACCGTCCCCGAAACCTCATACCCCAGCTTCGCCTTCAATTCATAACTCCCGTACGCTTTAATAGGCTCATCCAACACGATCTTCTGCTTGGCAAGCTCAATGCCATGCTGCGCCTGAAGGGCGTCCGAGACCTCCTTGCTGGTCACGGCCCCAAAGAGCTTCCCGTTGGCCCCGGCCCGGGCCGTCACCTTGACGGGAGAATTTTTCAGCTTCTCTGCAATGGCCTCCGCCTCGGCCTTGAGGCGGGCATCCTCCGCCTTCTTGGCCTTCTCCTTCAGCTTCATGGTGTTCACCGCGTCGGCGGTGGCGGGCACCGCCAGCTTCCTGGGCAGAAGAAAGTTCCGGGCGTAGCCTTCCGCTACTTCGATCATCTGGCCCTTCTTCCCCTGGCCCCGCACGTCCTGCTGTAAGATCACTTTCATGGTGTTGTTCCTCCTGATCGTCTTTACGCCCCGGCACGCACGCCGGTCATAATATAAAATTTATTGTGAAAAACCCAGCTGGTTACTTCACATTCGATTGAAAATCCCGCCTGCCGGCAGACCTTGACGGCCCGCGCGTTAAGCGCGGCCACCTACAGGCGGAAGGGCTCCGGCGGATCGTAAAAGGCATACTCCCCCGCATACTGCCAGCGGGAGATGACCGCCTCGTGCTTTTCCAGCCGGGGAACGATCCTCGCCCCCTCCAGTATCTTTTCCATATTTTCCATCACGTAATATAATAGTTTCCAATGGCAACCAGCACCCGCTGCCGGACCTCGTCCAGATCGCTGTCCGGCACGTGGCCTCCGGCGGAGGTGCCGTTTCCCCCGCCGCCCAGCTGCTCCAGGATCACCTGCACGTTGACCTCCCCCAGGGAGCGGCCCGACATGGACACGCCGTTCCCCTGGCGGTAGAGGACGATGGACGCCTGGACCCCCTGAAGGTTCAGCAGGTCATCGGCGGTCTTGGCCGCCGTCACCCGGTCCACCTCGTTTCGGGCCACCGCCAAGGCGATGTCCCCGTGGACCATCTGGGCCTCCCGGATGATCTCGTAGCGCTGGATCATGCTGTCCAGGTCGCTCTGAAAATACCGGCGGACCTCGTAGGTGTCCGCCCCCGCCCGGCGCAGGAAGGCCGCCGCCTCGAAGGTCCGGCTCCCCGCCCGCATGACGAAGTTCTTGGTGTCCAGCACGATGCCCGCCAGCAGGGCCTCCGCCTCGCCCCGGAGCATGTCGCTGGGTTCCACCAGATACTGCAGCAGCTCCGTCACCAGCTCCGAGGCGGAGGAGGCGTAGGGCTCGTGGAAGTTCAGTGCCGCGTTCTCAATGTAGGTGGCCGCCCGGCGGTGGTGGTCGATGACTGCCACCCGGTTGCAGGCGTCCAGCAGCTGCCGGTTCTCCACCATATCCGGCCGGTTGGTGTCCACCACCACCAGCAGGGCCCCGGGCTGGGCGTGGATGAAGGCGTCCGGCCCGGTGACGAACACGTCCTCGTACTCCGGGAGCTCCCGGAGCTTGCGCACCAGGGGCCGGGCGTTGTTGCCCTCCATGTCGATGACGATCTGGGCCTTCTTGCCCTTCTTCCGGGCGGCGCAGCAGATGCCCGCCGCCGCGCCCACCGCGTCCATGTCCGCGTACTCGTGGCCCATGACGTAGACCTGCCCCGCGTCGGCGATCAACTCCCCCAAAGCCTTGGCCATGACGCGGCTCTTGACCTTGGTGCGCTTCTCCGTGGACTTGGAGCGGCCGCCGTAGAACTGGAAGTCCAGGCTGTCCTTCACCACCGCCTGATCGCCGCCCCGGCTGAGGGCCATCTCGATGGACTTCTCCGCCCACCGGAAGCCCTCCTCGTAGCTGTCGCAGTCCTTGCCCACGCCGATGGAGAGGGAGGCTGTGACGCCGTCCTCGCTGGTCACCTGATGGATGGACTCCAGAATAGAGAACTTATCGTCCAGCAGGCGGCGGAAGGACTGCTCGTCGCACTGGAACAGATACCGGTCCCGGTCGAATTTGCGGAGCATACCGCCGGAGCCGGTGGTCCAGGCGTTCAGCCGCTCGTCGATCTGGGCCAGAACGGCGCTCTTGGCCGCCTCGCCTCCCGCCTTTAAAAGCTCCTCGTAGTTGTCCACCACCAGCAGGCAGGTCACCGGGCGGCTGGACTCGTACAGGGCCTGGATGTGCCGGCTCTCGGTGACGTCCACGAAGTAGGCGGTGACGATCTGATCCTGGCTGGAGGCCCGGCCGGACGCCCGGCTGGCGTTCCCGTAGACCCGGTAGGTCCGCCCCCCGATCTCGGTCAGCTCCTCCAGTTCCTCCCCGGTGTTCCCGTCCAGGAGCCAGCGGTAGTCGAAATCCGGGGCCAGGTCCTCGATGCGCATACTGAACACGTCGTCGGGGGCCTCCGACAGGGCGGAGAAGCCCTGGTTGGCCCAGACCACCTCCCCGTTGTCCCCCCGGAACACCACCACGGGCAGGGGCGTATTGAGCATACTGTTCTTGCTGATGGAGTCGGTCCCGCCGGTGATGGACTCGATATACTGCATCACGCTCTGCCTCCGGCGCATACTCTGGCGGCGGTGATAGACATAGAGTCCCGCCAGCACCGCCGCCTCCGCCACCGCCAGCAGGGGCTGGATGGGCGCCGTCAGGGCGGCGAACAGGGCCAGGCATAACAGATAGGGCTGCAGATTCGGCTCGATGAGCCTGGACAGCTTTTTGTGCACGACAGACTTTCCCCCTCCTCCCTCCGGCCGCCGGAGGGCTGCTCTCGATCGATGATGAGACTGATTATAACACAGCCGGGGAGCGATGACAAGCGAGGTTTTGAAACTTCCCTCTGTTTGACCGCCGAATCGGGGATTTTTTCGGGATTTGATTGCAATATGGACCGTCTTCCGGTACAATGGGCATATCTCAAGGAGAGGAGGGCGGCCTGTGCTGGACCTGCACGCGCTCTGCGGGGACCTGAAAGATGCCCGGTCCCCCCTGCGAAAGGAAATAGACGGCGGGGCGGAGGCGGCCCTCGCCCTTCTCCGCCGGCCCTCGGAACAGACGGCGGCGCTGACCGCCGGATGGCTGGAGGACTTCCGGAAAATCTACGGGGACCCCGCCGCCGGACTGTCCGGCAACAGCCGTCTGGCCCGCCTGGCGGCGGACTGCGGCGGGACGGAGGCGCTGCAATTGCGGTTCTTCTCCATCCAGACCTGCTGCAGCCTCCTGATCAAGATCATCATGGCCTCCGCCCTCCGGGGAGCCCTGGGGGGCGGGGAACCCTCCTGGCGGGAGCTGATCTCGGGGAGCTTCGCCGGGAACTACGGCGTGACCAACTACGGCGGGGAGGACTGGTACTGCTGGCCGGCCTTCGAGCTGGAGCGGGGCTTCGCCCCGGTGCTGGACGGCCTCCGGGCCGCTGCGGGCCGCTACGAGGGCGCGCCCTCCTCCGGCGCGCTCCGCCCGGAGGACAGCTGCGACCTCATCAAGCAGATCTACGAGTCCATGATCCCCAAGGAGCTGCGCCACGCCCTGGGGGAGTACTATACCCCGGACTGGCTGGCGGAGTGGACCATCCGGCAGGCGGCGGCAGACCCCGGCGCGTCCGTCATCGACCCCACCTGCGGCTCCGGCACCTTCCTGTGCCGGGCCATCGCCATGAAGCGGCGGGCGGGCCTCCCTCTGGAGGCCATCCTCTCCGCGGTCCGGGGGCTGGACCTGAACCCCCTGGCGGTGCTGACCGCCAAGACCAACTATCTGCTCTCCGTGCTGGACCTTCTGGACGGAAGGGGGGAGACCGCCGTCCCCATCTATACCGGGGACGCCCTGTCCCCCGCCGCCGGGAGGCTGGGGAGGGCGGACGTGATCGTAGGCAACCCGCCCTGGATCAACTGGGAGTATCTGCCCGACTCCCGCCGCAAGGGCGGCGGCGAATCCTGGACCGGGTACGGCCTGCTCTCCGCCAAGGGGCTGGACCTGAGCTTCTCCAAGGAGGACGTCTCCGTCCTCATCACCTACGCCGCCATGGACCGCCTGCTGAAGGAGGGCGGCGTCCTGGGGTTCGTCCTCCGGCAGGGGCTGTTTAAGTCCGCCCAGAACGGGGCCGGCTTCCGCCGCTTCCGGGTGGGGGAGGACGGCACGCCCGTCCAGGTCCTCCGGGTGGACGATCTGTCGGGGGTCCGGGTGTTTGAGGACGCCGCCGCCGGGGCGGCCCTCTTCTTCGCCAGGAAGGGGCGGGAGACCGCCTACCCCGTGCCTTACTTCCGCTGGAGGCGGCGGGACGGCCATAAGACGCTGCCCTTCGACCCCTACGCCCCCCTGCCGGAGGTCCGGGCGGGCCTTCTCTGCGAGGAGCAGCAGGCCCGGCCCGCCTCGGAGGACGATCCCTCGGCCCCCTGGATCACCGCGCCCGGGGAGGAGCTGGCGGTCATCCGCCGGGCCCTGGGGACCAATCCCTACCGGGCCCGGACCGGCGTGTTCACCGGCGGGGCCAACGCCGTGTACTGGGTGCGGCCTACCGGCGCGGAGGGCCCTCTGGTCACCGTCAGCAACATCACGGACCGGGCCAAGCGGAAGACGGAGCAGGTGACGGCGCAGCTGGAGAAGACCTACATTTTCCCCATGCTGAAGGGCGGCGGCATCCGGCAGTGGCGGGTGTCCTACGACGCCTGCATCCTCTGCCCCCATACCGCCGGGACCAAGATCCGCCCCGTTCCCCAAGAGGAGCTGGAGCGTACCGCCCCCAGGACCTGGGCCTACCTGGAGCGCTTCCGGGAGCTCCTGGACGGCCGCAGGGGGTTCGCCGGATGGGAGCGGGAGCTCCAGCGGCAGGCGTTCCACACGGTCCTGCGGGTGGGGGCCTATACCTTCGCTCCCTACAAGGTGGTGTGGAAGTACATCGCCTCCCGGTTCGTCTGCGCGGTGACCGGCACGGTGAACGACCCGCTCCTTGGGGAGAAGCTGCTACTGCCCAATGAGAAGGTCATGTACGTGTCCACAGACCGCGAGGAGGAGGCCTACTACCTCTGCGGGATGCTCAGCTCCACCCCTGCCGCCCGGTGCGTGGAGAGCTACATGAACCCCACCAGCATCTCCGCCCACGTGCTCCGCCGCCTGTATATCCCGCCCTACGACGAGACCGATCCCCTCCACCGGGAGATCGCGGCCCTGTGCAAAGAGGGCCACGGGCAGGCGGATATTACCCCCTTCCTCCGGGAGATCGACAGCCGGGCCGCCGCCCTCTACGCCGCCCGCCCGCCGGAGGGGTGAGGGCCTCCGGGCGGGCGCTGAAAAAGCATCAAAATTTTCCTCTTGCATTCTGGAGCGGAATCGTGTATAATACGTTTGCTTGATAGAATATCCTCCGCAGGCATTCGTGTTGAGGTTCCGGTCTCGCGCAATGGAAGCCTGTGAACCATGTCAGGCGGGGAACCGAGCAGCATTAAGCGGGACGAAATGTGCCGCGAGGGCTCCGGTTCGGAGCGGATGCTTGCGGAGGGTATTTTATCCTTACGATGGGGGCCTTTTCAGGCCCCTGTTTTTTGTAGATGGGAGGCGGCTCTATGTATCAGGCGCTGTATCGCAAATGGCGGCCCAAATCCTTCGCCGACGTGGTGGGACAGGAGCATATCACCGAGACTCTCCGCCGTCAGGCGGCCCAGGGGCGGCTCAGCCACGCCTATCTCTTCACCGGCACCCGGGGCACCGGCAAGACCACCTGCGCCAAGATTTTGGCCAAGGCGGTGAACTGCCAGCATCCCGTGGACGGGGACCCCTGCAGCCAGTGCCCCGCCTGCCTGGGCATCGACAACGGCAGCCTCCTGGACGTGCTGGAGCTGGACGCGGCCTCCAACAACGGCGTGGACCAGGTCCGGGCCCTCCGGGACGAGGCGGTCTATTCCCCCGCCAGCGTGAAGTACCGGGTGTATATCATCGACGAGGTCCACATGCTGTCCATCTCCGCCTTCAACGCCCTGCTGAAGATATTGGAGGAGCCCCCGGCCCATCTGATCTTCATCCTGGCCACCACGGAGCTGCACAAGGTCCCCGCCACCATCCTCTCCCGGTGCCAGCGCTTCGCCTTCAAGCGCCTCCAGCCCCGGGACATCGCCGCCCGGCTGCTCTACGTGGCCCGGCAGGAGGACATGGACCTGACAGAGGACGCCGCCGGGCTCCTCAGCCGCCTCTCTGACGGCGCCATGCGGGACGCCCTGAGCCTGCTGGACCAGTGCGGCGCGGCGGGAGGCCGGATCGACGGCGAACGGGTCCTGGACGTGCTGGGCCTTGCGGGGAACGTGCAGACGGCGGAGCTGATGGACTGCCTGCTGCGCCGGGACGCCCAGTCCGCCCTGCTGCTGCTGGACCGGCTCTACAGCGGCGGCAAGGACGTGGGCGCGCTGCTGGGGGAGCTGTCCACCCTGACCCGGGACCTGCTCATCCGCATGACCGCCCCCGAGGGCGGCGCGGCGCTGCTGTCCGGCGGGTATGACAACGCCGCCATGGACGGGCTATCCCAGGGCGTCAGCCCCACCCGGCTGATCTTCATGGCCTCCCAGCTGCAAAGCGTGTCCGCCGGACTGCCCCTCAGCGCCAACCGCCGCACGGACGCGGAGCTGTGCCTGCTGCGGCTGTGCGACGAGAGCCTGTGCGGCGACGTGACGGCCCTGTCCGCCCGTCTGGCCCGGTTGGAGGAGGGCGGTCAGATCGTCGCCGCCCCGCCGCCCGCCCGGACGGCTCCCAAGCCCCGCCCCAAACCCGCGCCCGCTCCCGCCCAGCCTCCGGCGGACGATCCGCCCCCGTGGGAGGACGAGGATCGCCCCCCCCTGCCGGACGCGCCGCCCTGGGAGGAGGACCCGCCCCCGGCCTCCGGCCTCGACGCCCCCCCGCCCTACGGCGAACCGGCGGTTCCGCCGCCGCCTCGGGAGCAGCCGCCCCGGCGGAAGGTGGGCATCCCCGCCGAACCCGCGCCCATTGCCGCCCCGCCTCCCGCGGCGGGAGAGGGCGTCCTGTGGATCGAGCTGGTGGAGCAGTACAAGAACCGCCTGACCCCCATGTACTGGTTCATGCTGGACGACGCCCGGGGGACCCTGGAGGGAGACGAGATGGTGGTCCGCTGCGGGGACGAGCTGACCCTGGAGAGCCTCAACTGCCCGGAGGTGTCCGGCGTGATCGGCGCGGTCACCGGCGAGAAGCTGGGCCGTCCCGTCCGCGTGCGTTTCGCCATGGGCGGCGGAGAGGCCGCCCCGGAGGATAAACTGGAAGAACTGATCCGGCAGGGGAGCCGGTTCGACAGCTTCACCGTAAAGCCATAAAACAGCAGCGCGTTCCGGCCCAAAAGGCGGTTGGAACGCGCTGCTGCTTTATACTTTTTGACCGGTATGTCCGGCGAGCCACGCAAGGACCGCCCTGCCATCCTCCGGACAGTGGGGAGAGAGGCCGATGGAGACCGTCCGCCCCGTGTCCATGACCAGCTTTACAAAGGGCAGCCGCAGCAGCCCAATCCGGTCGAAACGCTCCTCCACCTGTTCGATCCTGTCCACAGGGAGGAACAGAAGCCGGCCTCTGCTCCGGCAGACAAAAATACCGGGCAGCAGATGGACCTCCCCCTGCCAGACCCGGCAGACGGGGTGGGGCGCGGCGTACTCCCGCGACAGCCGGAGAAGGTCGCCATCGTTCAGGTCCCTCGCGGCGATACCGGCCTGCACGGCCGCCCGCAGCGCGGCAAGGGCCAGCACTCCCAGTTCTCCCCGGAGAAAATCCCGCCGGATCGTTTCCATCCGTCCTACAGGCTGTCCGGCGTGTACGCCCCGAAGCCCTCGCCCAGCACCTCGTGGGCCTCGCAGACGATGATGAAGGCGTTGGGGTCGATGGCGGTGACGGTGGCCTTGACCACCGCGAACTGACTGCGCTTGAAGGCGCACAGCACCACCTGTTTCCGGTCGCCGCTGTATCCGCCCCGCCCGTCCAGCAGGGTGATGCCCAGGTCCAGGTCCAGCAGCCGCTTGGCCACCTCGCCGCTGTGGCCGCTGATGATGTAGGCGATCTTGGCGTTGATGGAGCCGTAGACCACCGCGTCCATGGTCAGGCTGGAGATATACATGGCCACGATGCCGTAGAGCGCGTTGTTGACGCTGCGGAAGGTAAAGGCGTAGAGGCAGATCACCGTCACGTCGATGCTCAGGCACAGCCGCCCGATGGAGAGGTTGCGCAGCTTGTATTTCAGCAGCCGGGCGGCCAGCTCCGTGCCGCCGGTGGTCGCGCCCACCGTCAGCATGATCCCCATGGAGGCCCCCAGCAGCACGCCGCCGCAGATGCACGCCAGCAGCGGCTCGTCCATGGGGGAGAAGACGTGGACCGCCGCGATGGCGTCCAGCATCAGGGACCCCATGCTCATGGCGTACAGGGAGGCCAGCAGCGACTTGAGCCCCTGCATCCGCACACAGATGTAAAAGAGGGGGATGTTCAGCACGATGGACGTGATGCCGACGGGCAGGGCGGGGAAATAGTGGTTGATGATCTGGGCAATGCCGGTAAAGCCGCCCATGGAGATATTGTTGGGCTGGAAGAACCAGTTGAAGCTCAGGGCGTAGATGGCGCAGCCCAGCGTGATGACGCCGTACTCGTACAACAGCCGCAGGGCCGGGTTTTTGATCTTCATGGGCAGCCTCCCCGTCAAAAGGGCGGGGCGTCCTCCGCCCCGCGTCCTGTATTATTCACCCTATTATACATTTTTTCCCGCCGGTTGGCAAGGGGAAAATCCAGGTATCTTCACCCCGCCGCCCAGCGCTCCGCCAGGGAGGCGCAGATGGTCTGGGGGTCGAAGTTGTCGTAGGTGTCCATCATACATTCCACATAGACCACCATGTCCCCCTTCACCGCCACCAGCTCCAGGCCGCCTGTAGCCCAGGCCCTATCCAGACCAGGGGCCTCGACGGGGTGGTAGTCGTCCGCGTCCCGTGCAAAGACGGAGTCCTCCATCAGCGCCCGGGCCAGCCGGTCCGCCATGCCCGGGAAGCGCAGCCGGTAGACGTACTGGTACATCCACGCCGTGCCGCCTCCCGGCCGGTCGATGACCTCAAAGACCTCCCAATAGTCCGACAGAAAGGAGCGGGTGCGGGTGATCTCACTCTCCCGGTCCCGGTAGAACAGCGCGCCCCGTTCCCCCTCATAGCCCAGATTATCCAGCAGGATGTAGGGACCGCCGCTCTCCAGAGGCAGCTCCTCGGAACGGGTCAAAAGCAGCTGTCCCGCAGTCAGCAGCAGGCACAGCAGGGACAGGCACAGCAGCCCCTGGTTCAGAAACTTGTGCAGGACCCGGTTCCCCTTGGGGGCGTGGTCCATGGGCCTGCCCTTTTTCAGACGGAAATAAGTGCGGTTGATCTTCCACGTGCCCCACAGCATCTGCCAGACTGCCCAGGTCAGCCAGAAGGCATAAGAGCCGTACAGCGTGGGGACCTGGACGGCCCGCTTCATGGTCCGGGCGCTGAAACGTCCGAAGGAACTCCCGCCGATCCCTGCGGCGAGAAGCACCCACACGCCCAGCACCGCCGCCGACAGCGCCATGCTCCACCACAGGTCCCGCCGGACCCTTTTCAGCGTCTCCGCCTGCTGGACGGGGTCGGCGTAGAACTCCGGAGCGTCGCTGCCCTCCGGGGCCCGGAAGATGTGCAGGAAGCCGTGGTCCGCCGCGTACTCCCAGCCGCAGTCCTCGAATACCGCCAGCTGTCCCTCCGGCAGCGTCCGGTCCTCCAGAAAGGGCGGCGTGTAGACCTCGATACGGTAGCGGGCCGCGCTGGGCTCCACGGGCGCGAACCGGCTGAGGTATCTCCCCCGCTTCACCAGCCGCCAGCCCCTGGCCTCCATATCGCTGTAGAACTTTTCGTTCTCTCCCAGCTCGTACTCGCCGGGGTGGAATTTGTATTTTCGGTTCATTTCCCGACCTCCTCCAACAGTCTTCCGTCCTCCGCCAGGCGCTTGATCCTGCCGTACTCCGCCAGGAGGGCGTTTTTCCCCGCCTCGGTGATGGCGTAGGTCTTTCGCCGCCCCTCCTCGCCGGTGAGGACGATCCAGCCCTCCCGGTTCATCCGGCTGAGGACCCCGTAGAGGGTCCCGGGGCCCATCTCCAGCCGTCCGCCGGAGAGCTCCCGGATGCGCTGCATCATGCCGTAGCCGTGGCCCGGCTTCAGCAGGGCCAGGAGGATGTAGTACATGGCTTCCGTCATCGGGTGCTGCTCCGCCACCGGGATCGCCTCCTTTGCTATTATGTCTCGCGTTATATTGTATAGCATAATAGTAGCAGATGTGAGCCGGGATGTCAAGGGGGCTGGCCGGACAAACAGGATGATCGATCCTGCGTCCTACACATGCGGCGTTATTTTCTCAAAATTGATCGCCCTGCGCGGTACCAAACTGCCAAGAAAAAAATAACACGAGGGCCGGCACAGCTGAACGCTGCGCCGGCCCTCGTTCTGATCCTCAATACTTTTTAAGCGCCTTTCCACCGCCTTTTTCCTGCCGAGGCTTTTAGCGTGTTCGATCAGTGCTTTATTGTCCAGTTCCCGAAAGGTCATTTCTTGCCAGGGCTTGCGCTCTTTCTTTTCTGCCATGTTTGCCGCCTCCTTGTTGTAATATGGGTATAGTGTAAAGTAAATACTTCTATCTGTCAATCCTCTATCTTTTCAAAAAGGCTTTCTATTGGAATATCAAGTATTTTTGCAAGGCCGTAAAGTTCAATATCTGTTACCGTCCGTTGCTTATCCTCTATCCTTGAAATTGAGCCACGGCAAACATAAATAGCCAGAGTTTCAAGCCTATTTGATAACGCTTGCTGACTTAACCCTTTTTCTATCCGTAATTCCCTAACCCGGTTCCCTATCATGTTCATGTCTTTTCCGTCAATAATTCGTGCCACAGAAAACGCCTCCTTTTTTGTCTTGACATAGGACAAAAAACAGAGTAAACTATGGCTCGAAAAATGTTGTCCTATGACAGGACAACAAAAAAGAAATGAGGTATTATTTATGAAGAAAGTCCTATCGCTCCTACTGGCCCTCGCTATGCTGTTTTCACTTTGCGCTTGTGGACAAGATAATAACACAATGACCACTCCCGCCAATGACAGTTCAGAAACAGAAACCGAATCAGAAGCACCTACAGAGCCGGAATTGACTATAGAAGAATTAAAAGCAATTATAGCAACTAAAGCTTTAGTGGAATATGCGGATGATACATTGCGTGACCCGGACAGTTTGTCAGTCCTTGAAATAACTGTAGTTAGTTCCACACCGGATGGTTACCATTGGGTAAAGATAGAATATAATGCGAATAATGGAATGGGCGGAAAAAATAGAGATAAATTTTATATTGAAACAAATAGGGGGGCAGTAACAGGAAGTAGTGAGGAAGAATACTTTTCGGATAATGATGCAGTAAGAATGTTTCGCAAAGGTACTAATCAGGGAAAGTATAATGAAATAGTTAATGGAGGAGCAGAAGAAGTAGAAGTTGATGTTGACACTGTTATGAATAGCTTAGATTTAACTGATGAAGAATTAAAAAATATGATTTGGAAAGTATTAGGCATAGAATAAATTCTATATCATCTTGCTTTGAAAGGCGGGAGACAGGAACCTACTGTTTCCCGCCTTTCTGTAAAAGTATATCTTTATAGACACATTACCCCCGCCGCCGGAAAATTTTCATATCCGATGCCCTTTTCCGGGCAACTCGCCCCCTTTTTCCGGACCCGTTTGAGGGAAGACAAACCTCCGCGTTTTCATGTACGGAAGAAAGTCGATGCCTAGGCCGGGTACCAGGCCAGCGCAGCCGGGCTTATAAATGGCTGTCGCGGCGCACCTTGACAAGATCAATAAAACGAGGGACAAATTCCCCGGGAAATCAATTTTGCACCCGTAGGGTGCGACGACCCGGCGCGCCGCTGGCATGATCTGCCCCGTATCGGCGCGCCGGGTCGCCTCGCCCTGCAAACGCGGCGTTATTTTCTCAAAATGGATTTCCCTGCGGCAGGCAGGCTCCCTTTTCAGATTGGTGTTGCAGGAAGCCGCTTCGCCAAACCGTTCGTCAAAATATCAAAATCGGGCAGCCACCTGTTGATGGATGACTGCCCGACAAACTGGAAGTTATAAGTCTGGCGGAAAAATTTTTGTCAGTCTGGCTCTATGTCAATCCAATACCTGCGAATTGGTTCATCATCATTTTCTATATGTACAACATTTTCCATAACTCCTCCGCATTTCTCAACTGTTTTCCATGAACCAATATTACCATCATGAACACCAACCAACACCTTATATATTCCCTTTTTCTTCGCCTGCTCCAGCATCATTTTTAACATCTGAACAGCATAGCCTTTTTGGCGTTCAGTAGGACGAACACCATATCCAATATGCCCCCAAGAAAGAAATCCTTCAACTGTAAGATAATGGCGCAGACTGGTAGCACCTATTAATCTGTCGTTTTCATCCATTACAAAATATGATGATGTAGCACTAAAATTTTTATCAACAATTCCATGTTCACAATCGTCTAACATCCTAACGAACTGAGCAAACTCATCTATAGACATGATTGTACTATCCAAGAACCATGGAGCTATTTGTGTTTTGCTTGCACACCATTCGGACATCATGTCATTATATTTTTCATAATAAATCAAATCAGGCTTGACCAAATGCAGCTTCATATACACACCCCCAATACTTAAGCAAATTCCGATTTGTTGACCGGATTATAGCACAGCGTCCTTGCTATATCAATACGCTTATGTAGAAATCGCCAAAGTCATATCCCGGCAACACTTTTCTGAAAAGGGACCAGGCAGGACCCGCCTTGACAGCCTGCCTAAAAGGTGGTAAAATTTCAGTCTAAGTGGAAAAAACCGGGCAGATACCACCTTGCGGGGGATATCTGCGGAAGGAGAAATATGATGGCGATCTCTACCGCTATGATCAAGTTCACCAATAAGATATTCCCCAAGGTGGTCCATCCCTTCAACCTCCAGAACCAGGGCAGGGAGACCTATGCCAAATGGCAGTACCGGAAGGGCGAGGACACCATCCGGTTCTTCCTGGAGGCCCGGACGGCGGAGGAGATGTTCCGGGGCAAGCAGGTCCTGGACATGGGCTGCGGCGCCGCCGGAAAGAGCCTCTACTACTGCTCCCTGGGCGCGGAGAAGGTCACCGGCGTAGAGATCGTCGCCCACTACGAGCAGGAGGCCAACGCCCTGGCGGAGGAGCTGGGCTTCGCGGACCGGTTCCAGTTCGTGTGCGCCTCCGCCTTCGAGCTGCCCTTCCCGGACAACTCCTTTGACACCATCATCATGAACGACTTCATGGAGCACGTCTCCGACCCCGCCCGGACCCTGAAGGAGGCCCTGCGCCTCATCCGGCCCGAGGGAGCCATCTATATCAACTTCCCGCCCTACTACCACCCCACCGGGGCCCATCTCAGCGACGTTATCAACATGCCCTGGGTCCATCTGTTCTTTACGGAGAACATGCTGGTAAAGGCCTATAAGGAGCTGGTAAAGGGCCTCCCCGATGAAAAGGAGCGGCTGGAGCTCCGTATTTCCCGGGATGAGAACGGGCGGGAGTACTTCGGGTATATCAACAAGATGACTCTGAAAAAATTCAAGGGCATCCTCGCACAGCTGGGCATCCGCCCCGCCTATTACCGGGAGGTGCCCCTGCGGAGCTGGATGGCCCCCCTGGCGAAGATCCCCGGAATCAAGGAGATGTTCGTCAAAATGGGCGTGTGCATCATTCAGAAGCAGTGATCCGGCCGCCCCTAATTCCGCGCCGGAGATACCGCGCGCGAAAAATGCTGAGATCAACAGGAAAGGTTCTGATACGATGAAGAAAAACGTTTTTTCTCTGCTCCTGTCTCTGACCATGCTGGTCCTTCTGTCCGCCTGCGGGGAGAAAGAGCCGCCCCCGGCGGACAGCGGGACGGACAGCCAGACGGTCTCCCTGACCGTCTGGGGCGCGGAGGAGGACGAGGCCCTGCTGCAGGAGATCTTTGCCTCCTTCCAGTCTCATTATGCCGGTGAAGCCAGCTTCTCCATCACCTTCCAGCCCCAGAGCGAGGCCCATTGCAAGGACGCCCTGCTGGGCGATATCGAACACGCCGCGGACGTCTTCGCCTTTGCCGACGACCAGGTGGCCGCCCTGGCCGCCGCCGGAGGACTGGACCCCATCGAGGACCCGGAGGAGATCCGCGCCGCGAACCTCTCGGCGGCGGTGGAGGCCGCCAGTGTGGGAAGCACGCTGTATGCGTATCCCCTGACGGCGGACAACGGGTACTTCCTGTATTACAACAAGGCTTATTTCAGCGAGGAGGACGTGCAGAGCCTGGACCGGATGCTGGAGATCGCGGCGGAGGCCCAGCGGCTGGTGACCATGGACTGGACCTCCGCCTGGTATGTCTACGCCTTTTTCGGCAACACCGGCCTGGAGGTGGGGCTCAATGACGACGGCCTCACCAACTACTGCACCTGGAACAGCACGGACGGCCCCATTTCCGGTGTGGACGTGGCCCGGTCCATGCGGTCCATCGGCGCCAGTCCGGGCTTTGCCAGCCGGACGGACGAGGAGTTCATGGCGGGCGTGCGGGACGGCACGGTCATCGCCGGCGTCAGCGGCGTGTGGAACGCGGTAGCCATCCAGGAGGCGTGGGGCGCGAACGCCGGCGCCGCCAAGCTCCCTTCGTATACCTGCAAGGGCAAGCCGGTGCAGATGGCCTCCTTCTCGGGCTGCAAGCTGATCGGCGTGAACGCATACTCCCAGTCCCCGGAGTGGGCGGCGCGCCTGGCCCAGTGGATCACCAGCGAGGAGAACCAGCGCCTTCGCTTCCAGCTGCGGGGCCAGGGCCCCTCCAACATCCAGGCCGCCAGCTCCCCGGAGGTCCAGGCCTCCCCAGCCATCGCGGCGCTGCTGGCGCAGTCGGAATTTTCCCAGCTCCAGCGGATCGGCGGAAAATTCTGGGACCCGGTGGCGGAATTCGCCGGGGCCTGCCTGGAGGGCGGGCCCTCCGGCGCGTCTCTCCAGTCCCAGCTGGACCGCATGGTGGAGGGCGTGACGGCGCGTTAGCGCGCGCCGCCTGCCGAACGCAGTTTTGAGGGAGGAAACATATGAAAAGCAAGCTTACATTGCAGCAGCGGCTCATCATGCCCATCCTTTTTCTGGGGCTGATCACCCTGCTGTCCAACGTCCTGGCGGCTGTCGGCATCAACAACGTCCACAGAAACGCGGGGACCATCGTAGACGAGTATATGGTCAGCGAGGCCCGGCTGGAGGACATCCGGCGCTCCGTCATGAACATCCACCGGCTGGCCCTCAGCCACATCGTGGCGGCGGACCATGCCACGATGATCGAGCTGGTCCAGGAGATCAAGGCGGAGGAGGCGGCCCTGGACGAAAAACTGGCGGAGTATGAGCCCTTTATCTCCGAGGAGGACCGCCCGGTCTACCGCGCCCTGCTGGAGGACTACGATGCCTTCAAGCACGCCCTGATCGACCTGGTCTGCGCCAGCGCCGACAGCAGGACCCAGGCGGCCTACGCCGTCGCCAACGGGGATGCGGCCGCCACCAGCGGCGCCGCGGAGGAGGGCCTCGACGCCCTCTCCGCCTCCGTCAGCGCCCAGGCGGAAGCGGCCCGGGGCCGCCTTGCGCGGGTCTATATCGTTTCCCTCATCACCAGCGCCGCGACCCTGATCATAAGCGTGTTCCTGGTGTGGGCGGCCCTGCGGATCATCCGGAAGCATGTCATCGCGCCGATCCGGGGGGCAATGGGCACCCTCCAGGACAGCTCCCAGCGCATCGGCGGCGTGGTGGAAGAGGTCCGCAAACGGACCCGCACCTCCAGCGGCAGCGCCCAGGCCCTCTCCGGCCTGACCGAACAGCTCTCCGCCGCGCTGGAGGAGATCGCCGGAAACACCGCCGCCATCACCGCCAGCGCCTCCGGCACCCAGAGCGACGCCGTGAGCATGGCGGAGGAGTGCGCCGCCATCACCGCCTACTCCGGCGAGATGCGGGGCCGGGCGGAACAGATGGAGCGCTCCGCCCGTCAGGAGATGGAAGAGGTCCGCCTCAAGACGGAGCAGATCCTGGAGCTGCTCAACCAGGCCATCCGCCAGAGCCGGAGCGTGGACCGGATCGGGACCCTGACCAAGGACATCCTGTCCATCTCCTCCTCCACGGACCTGATCGCCATCAACGCCTCCATCGAGGCCACCCGGGCCGGAACGGCGGGGAAGGGCTTTGCGGTGGTGGCCCAGGAGATCCGCCGCCTGGCCGACTCCTGCGCGGAGACCGCCAACCATATCCAGGAGGTCAGCGACGAGGTTACCGGCGCGGTGAACTACCTCTCCAACAGCGCTCAGGAGCTGGCGGACTACCTGGGGAAGGCCATCCTGACGCAGCTGGAGCGCTCCGTCCAGTCCGGGCAGCAGTATCAGAGCGACGCCGCGTACATCGAGCATTCCATGGAGAGCTTCAATCAACAGGCCGGCCGCCTGCGGACGGCCATGGCGGAGGTCGCCGCCTCCATCTCCGCCATCTCCGGCGCGGTGGACAACGCCGTCAAAGGCGTCACCGGCGTCACCAGCAGCACCCGCAGCCTGGCGGGAGATATGGCGGGTATCACCGCCGGTATGGATACCAATCAGGAGATCGTCGGCGAACTGCGGCATCAGGTGGATATTTTCGCCAATCTGTAGTCCGGCTTTTTCCGGGAAAGTACATATTGCCGCTGCCGAAAGACATGAGAAAGGACCGCGCAGGAAAATATCTTCCTGCGCGGTCCTGAAAATTTGATTGGATGCGATCTTTGCTTACCGGCCGCCCCGCTCCGCGCAGGCGTCCATGGCCAGCTTGACCGCGCCCATGACGCCCTGGTTGTCTCCCAAGCTCACGGGGACGATGTAGTTGTCCAGGTCGTCCAGGCCCTTGCCCTGGAGATAGCCGTGGAGCTGGCGGTGGACCTCCCGGCGCACCAGGGGGAGCATCTGGGGCTGGTGCATCACGCCGCCCCCCAGGATGATCCGCTCCGGGGAGAGGATCATGATATAGTCGCACACCGCCTGGGCGATATAGTAGGACTCCAGCTCCCACACCGCGTCGCAGGACGACAGCTCCTGGGCCTTCCGGCCCCAGCGGCGCTCAATGGCGGGACCGCTGGCCAGGCCCTCCAGGCAGTTGCCGTGGTAGGGGCACACCCCCTGCTCCAGGGGATCGTCGGGACGGCGGTCCATGAAGATATGGCCCGCCTCCGGGTGCATCATACCGTGGTGGGGCCTGCCATTGATAATGACGCCCATGCCTACGCCGGTGCCCACCGTGATATAGATGCTGGTGGACACGTCCCGGGTGCAGCCCCAGACGGCCTCCCCCAGGGCGGCGGCGTTCACGTCGGTATCAAAGCCCACGGGGATGCCCAGGGCCTGTTCGAAGCGCTGGACGATGGGAAAGTTCCGCCAGCTCAGCTTGGGGGTGGACAGGATCGAGCCGTAGGTGGGAGAGCTCCGGTCCAGGTCTACCGGGCCGAAGCAGCCGATCCCGATGCCGGCCAGCTCCTTCCCCTGAAAAAACGACAGCATCTCCGGCATGGTGTTTTCCGGAGTCCGGGTGGGCAGGCTGATCCGCTCCAGGATCTTTCCGTCTTCATTACCGATGGCGCACACCATCTTTGTGCCGCCCGCCTCCAGAGCGCCAAAGCAGGGCATATCATCAACTCCTTTTTTCCGAATCCTTAAGAGAGATCAATCAACTGAGATTAAAGTAGCATGGCGGGAAAGGAAGCTCAACTGCATAAACCACACTTTCCAGTGTGTAATTGATGGATTACATCCTTTTCATACTATATTTAATCTTATAAATACTTGCAGAAGGAAGGCCGGCAGAAGGATAATGAAACTGCATAGCGGACATGCTGCACAGGCGGACTGGCCCTCCGGGCTGGTCCGCCTGTCTCGACGAGGAGGTGAGTCCCGTGAGGTACCGATTGATGATCGTGGACCCCGACCGGGGGATCTGCGAGAACATCCCCTATTTGCTGGACTGGAGCCAATACGGCGTCTCAGGCATCCTGACCGCCAATTCCTATGAGGAGGCCATCAGCCGGGCCGTGGATTTCCAGCCCCACATTGCCCTGGTGGAGCTGGAGCTGGGGGACCGCCAGGGCTACGAGCTGGTCAGGCATCTGCGGGAAACGGGACTGGAGACCGTGTTCTGCACCATGGGTGACAAGGAGGACTTCCAGTGGGTGCAGCAGTCCATGCGGGCCGGGGCCCGGGACTATCTGCTCAAGCCCCTGGACACCAGCGAGCTGCGATCCTTTCTGGAGCGGGCCGTGGTCCGGGAGCTGGGGGGGGCCCTGCCGGAGCGTCCGGCGGTCCAGACGGGGGTGGATCCGGTGCTCCACACGGAGTACGGGAAGCTCTCCCGAATCACCAACAAGATCATCCTGATCGTGAAGAGCAACTACCGCCGGGGGCTTTCCCTGACCGGCATCGCGGAGATGCTGAATATGAGCAGCAAGTATATCGGCCGGGTCTTCCTCCAGGACACCGGGATGAAGTTCTCCGCCTACCTCACCGCCTACCGGATGATCCAGGCCCGGCGGCTCATCGAGAACTCCCAGGAGAAGATCTCCGTGGTGGCCAGCATGGTGGGCTACAGCCAATTGAACAATTTCTATGTGCATTTCAAGAACTACTTTCGCATCTCCCCCGGCGCGCTGCGGGACTATGGGGGAAGCCAGCTGGACGAGCTCGCCGGCAGCCTGGAGATCGAGGACGCCGGAGCCCTGTCCGAGGAGGCGGAAGGATTAAAATGAAAGAAGGAACGGAAAACGTGATGAAAAAGCGATCATATTGGGCGGGCGTTGCCGCCCTGGCGCTGTCCCTGCTCCTGACGGGCTGCGGGATGGAGCTTTTAGAACCAGTGGACGGCGTGGACGACGCCCCGGGGCTCTATATGGAGGACGACGGTCCGGCCCTTGACGCCGTTGTCGGGACGGACGGCCTCGATGCCGCCGGAAACGAGGCGGATGGCGCGGCAGACCCCCTCCCCGGCGCCTCCGAGGAAGACCCCGGCACTACCGCCGGTGACAGGCAGCTCTACGAGGACCCCGCCGCCTTGGATGAGGACGGCACCTACAACAGCGCGGAGGATGTCTCCCTCTACCTTTACACTTACGGCCGTCTGCCGGAGAACTACATCACCAAGAACGAGGCCCGGGACCTGGGCTGGTCCGGCGGCTCGGTGGAAAAATACGCTCCCGGCTGCGCCATCGGCGGGGACAAGTTCGGCAACCGGGAGGGCGTCCTGCCCGATGGGAAGTACCACGAGTGCGACATCGATACCATCGGCCAGGACAGCCGGGGGGCCAAGCGCCTGGTCTACTCCGATGACGGACGGATCTACTACACCGAGGACCACTACGAAACCTTTACCCTGCTGTACGGGGAGGAATAGGGATGGAGACCATCGTCATTGACGGCAGTCGGATGTCCGATCGCCAGACGGCCCACCAGCATCTGGCGGAACGCCTGTCCTTCCCCGGCTATTACGGGAGGAATCTGGATGCCCTGTATGACCTGCTCGCCGAGCGGGAAGGCCCTGTCCGCCTGCTGGTGCGCCGCCGGGCGGCGCTGCTGGACGGGCTGGGAGAGTACGGCGGCGCCCTGTGCCGGACCCTGGAGGACGCCGGACGGGCCAACCCGGAGCTGGAGGTCGTGTTCTCGGAGGATTGACATATACCAAAACGGGATATTTTAAATATACCATAGTGGGATAATATTGTCAAGGGTGATTTTATTGAGACTCAAGGAGCTGCGCAGGTCACGGCGCATCACACAGCTGAAGCTGGCAATGGACCTGAACCTGACGCAGAACACCGTCAGCCGGTACGAGACCGGAGAGCGGGAGCCGGGGATCGCGGAGCTGGTACGGATCGCGGACTACTTCCATATTTCCGTGGACTACCTGCTGGAGCGCACCGACAATCCGGAGATGAATCTGTAAACAGCGTAAACAGGCGAGGAGCGTGCCGGCTGCCGGGGCGCTCCTCCTCTGCTGCCTCCGCCGGGCGCGCGGGTGAAAAATATAAAAAAATATAAGCGGGACGTGGATGAAAAAGCGATTGTCAATGGCGGATATATATGGTAAGATAAGGAAAAGATTTTTTGCGCGTGCAGGAATCTTATTTTTGTGAGAAAGGGTGAATCGATTGGCAGGGCAGATCTATAATATGATCCAGACCGTAATTACACAGAAGGCCAAGGGGAACGTTGTCATTGCAAACTCCATACGGACCAAGATGTACTTGAAGGGAATCGCTGTGGATAAGTTCACGGCGATATCTCCCGATGATCCGGCTACCATGCAGAAGGTCCGGGAAATTGCCAGAGAGTTTGGCGTTATCGTTTGACGTATCTGAAAATTAATAGTAAAGGCGGGATAAACATTGGCAATTAAAACACTTTCCATCAAGGGAACGGACAGCCGGGACGTGGCCCGGCAGGCCAGGGAGGCCCTGGCGGAGTTTCAGCCGAAGCTGCTGCTGTTCTTCGCCTCCAGCACCTATGAAAGCCCGGAAGCTGCCCTGAAGGAGGCCTTTCCCGGCACCGAAATCATCGGCTCCTCCTCTCACAGCGAGTATTGCAACGACGGCTATACCAGCGGCTCCGTGAGCATCATGGCCATGGATGCCGGCAGCGTTGAGGACGTCTGCGTGCGGGTCGTGGAGAACATCGGCGCCGAGCCGGACCTGCGGGACGTTCTGGACGGGATGCACGGCTATTTCGGCGGCGTGGAAGAGATTCTTGCAAACTACGAGCGCTATGTGGGCGTGGTTCTGTTTGAGTCCAGCGCGAAGGCGGAGGAGATCTTCATGGACCGCCTGGGCACGGTGACCGACCTCCTCTTTGTGGGCGGCTCCTCCTCCACGGCGGACGCGGGCCAGTCCCTGGTCTATGCCAACGGCCGGAGCTACAGCGGCGCGGCGGTGCTGGCCATCCTCAAGACGGTCAACGGCTACGATGTGCTGAAGACCCAGAGCGCCCACATCTTCTCGGAGCGCAAGCTGGAGGTCACCAAGTCCGACCTGCGCAGCCGCATCCTCTATGAATTTGACCATCGTCCCTGCGGCGAGGTGTACGCGGAGGTCCTGGGCATCGGACAGGACGAGATCCAGAACTACTTCGTGTGCAACCCCCTGGGCGTCGTGGCCGGTGAGGAGATCTTCGTGCGCACCTTCAACCAGATCCAGGACGGCGGCATCACCCTCCACTGCGGCCTGCCGGAGGGCACGGAGATCAACGTCCTGAAGATCGGCAACATCGTGGACGATACCAAGAAGGCGCTGGACGAGGCCATCCGGACCCCGCCCGCCGGCGTGATCAACTTCAACTGCCTGTACCGCACCCTGGAGATTTTGAACGAGGATCAGGTCGAGCCCTACTGTGCGCTGTTCGGCCGGTATCCCAGCATTGGCTTCTCCACCAACGGCGAGGCGTATCTGGGGCATATCAACGAGACCTCCACCATTCTGGTGATCAAGTAATCCCCGGCTGATATTACCGTCAAGAGGCAGCACATTGCAGAATGTGCTGCCTCTTTTCCGCTTTTCAGAAGTAGAAAAGCTCCTCAAATTTTTTGTCCAGGGCGATGCACAGCACCAGGGCCAGCTTGGCGGTGGGATTGAACTGCCCGGTCTCAATGGAGCTGATGGTATTGCGGCTCACGCCTATCAGCTCCGCCAGGGCGGATTGAGAGAGGTCCCGCTCCGTCCGGGCTTCCCTGAGGCGGTTTTTCAGGATCAGCTTGCCGTCCATCACGGCGCTCCCACGAAAAAGCGGTACAGAAAAAACAGCGTCAGCAGGGTGCAGAGGGATGCCCAGAAGATATCAGACTTCTTCCGGCTCTTTGCCTTTATCAGGCGATAGATAAAACCTGCCGCGCTCATTCCTGTCACCAGGGCCAGAATGTCCGAAGCGTTCTGGCCCCGGAGGACCTTGACGGCAAACAGCGCCAGGCACAGCAGCAGGCCGAAGCCAAAGGCGGCAGAGTCCTCCCGCAGGCGCAGGCCCCGCTCGCGCTCGTCCATATAGGCGGCGGCATTTTCCGCCCGGCTCTTCGCCAGGATATCGTCTTTGTTCATAATAGACCTCCTTTTTTTGTTCATAATAGACCTCCTTTTAACAAGTAAACTTGTCAGACCTCATGATAGCACTGCCAAGTTTACTTGTCAAGCGTTTTTTGAGGCCTCGGGGATGGCTTGTTATCCGGCGACCACACGGAAAACCATTCGTACAGGGAACTCAATTTTGAGAAAATGACACCGCGTTTGCAGGGCGCGATGGGGCCGTCGCGCCCTGCGGACGTAAAATTGATTTCCCTGGACTTCGTAAATAAGGGCTTGACGAATCAGGAAAAATACGTTAAAATAGAGGCTGTAACTATTTGTAACCCTTCGCACCGCTTTGTAACTATCGGAGGATTCTTGTAATGGTCCAGAAGAACGCAAAAAAAAGAGTTGATAAAAAAGCCCCTTCCAAGGAAGCACCGGCAAAAGCCGCTGCCATTAAGGCAAAACATATTGCACCCCAGCCTGCCAGAGCGTTCAGGGCTCCCGTTGGCCGGATCAACCGCCGGTTTCCGGAGTCCAACAGCGCCTCCCGCCAGTTCCAGCTGCTGCTGGCGGGCAGCATGCCTCTGCTGCGGCAGAAGGTTCACGGCGCCGCCTATCAGGTCCGCTCCTTCTTTTCCACCCTGGCCCTCAAGATCAAGACGAGGCAGGCGGGGAACGATCACCGCTTCATCCAGACGGCGGTGTTCCTTACCGCCAGTCTTCTGCTGACCATCTTTGCCGCAAACCGGGTGCTTTACACCACTGCCACCACCCTCTCCTTTGAGGGGAGGGAGCTGGGCACCGTAGCCAGCGAGGCGGAGGCCCAGGCAGCCGTGAAGAACGTAGAGTCCTCCATCTCCCAGAAATTGGGCAGCCGCTACAGCCTGTCTCCGGAGAGCCTGTCCTATACCACCGGTGTGGCCTATCGCGGCGCTCTGGTGGAGGAGGCCGACCTGGAGGAGGCGCTCAGCCAGTCCCTGCGGGTGGTGGAGCATGGCTACGCCCTGTATGTCAACGGCGATTTTATCGGCGCTACCCAGACCGAGGGCGCGCTGGATGAGCTCATGGCCCAGGTGGCCACCCCCTACCGCAATGAGAACACCGTGTCCATCGACTTCGTGGAGGAGTGGGAGATCCGCGAGTGCGACCTGCCCCTGGAGGACTTTACCAATCTGGCGGACGTGGCCCTGCTGCTCAACAGCGTCAAGGCGGGAGAGCAGACCTACACCGTGGAGGCCGGGGACTGCTGGTCCGTCATCGCCGAGGACCACAACATGACCAGCCAGGATCTGCTGCGCATGAATCCCGGCTATGATATCGATAAGCTCCAGATCGGAGACGTTCTGGTCACCAGCCAGCAGGTCCCCTATCTCACCGTCCGCGCCACTCAGATGGAATACTACGTGGCCGACATCCCCTACGAGATCGAATACGTGGACGACAACACCATGTGGGAGGGCGACACCCGGGTCATTACCAAGGGCGCCTACGGCACCGCCGACACCGTGGCCCGTGTCACCTACGAGGGCGTAAACGAGGTGGAGCGCGTCATCGAGTCCCAGACCACCATTACCGAGCCGGTCACCGAGGTCCAGGCCCGCGGCACCCTGGAGCGTCCCAGCTGGGCGCCCACCGGTTCCTTCCGCTGGCCCACCAGCGGGTCCATCACCTCCAAGTATGGCTACCGCAACATCTTCGGAGGGTCCTCCTTCCACGGCGGTATCGACATCGCCAATTCCTACGGTACCGACATCGTGGCCGCCGACGGCGGCGTGGTGTGCTACGCGGGCTGGATGAGCGGCTATGGCTACCTGGTCCAGATCGACCACCAGAACGGCTACGTCACCTACTACGGCCACAACAGCAGCCTCCTGGTCAGCGTGGGCGACAAGGTCTTCAAGGGCCAGCACATCGCGGAGATGGGCTCCACCGGCCGGAGCACCGGCAACCACTGCCACTTCGAGGTCCGCGTCAACGGTGAGCGGACCAACCCGATGAACCTGCTTCCCTGAGCTTGAAGACGCTTCGGCGGCCCCCGGCTTTCTTGCCGGGGGCCGCTTTGTCAGGGAAATCAATTTCGTGTCTGTAGGGCGCGACGACCCCGGCGCGCCGTTGGGAAAATCTGCCCAGCAGCGGCGCGCCGGGTCGTCGCGCCCTGCAAATGGGGCGCTATTTTCTCAAAATGGATTTCCCTGCCGCTTTGCGATTCTTCCTTGACAAATCCCAAATCCATGTTATAATACTTCTATCCAAAAGCAATATAAAAACAAACCCTTGCGCCATAAAACAAACGCATTGATGGGGAAAAAGCGGATCTGCTCCCGATCCAGAGAGCCGGCGGCTGGTGTGAGCCGGCAGAGGGACGTTTCGCGTCAGTCGCCCCGGAGCGGCCGGTCTGAACAGGGCAGACGCCTTCAGTAGGACGGACGGTACCCGACCGTTACTCTGGGGTGTGATGTCAGTCACGCTGAGAGGCCGCCTCCGGCGGCAAGAAGAGTGGTACCGCAAGATCATTAGGAACGATGATCCTGTCTCTTTGTTAGGAAAAGAGGCGGGGTCTTATTTTTTACCCAGAGAAAGGATGATGAAACGTGAAATTGACCGGCGCGGACATCGTTGTCCGGACCCTGCTGGAGCAGGGCGTCACCACCGTCTTCGGCTACCCCGGCGGGCAGGTGATCCATATCTACGACGCCCTCTATAAGTACCAGGACGAGCTGCGGCACGTCCTCACCGCCCACGAGCAGGGGGCCGCCCACGCCGCCGACGGCTGGGCCAGGGCCACCGGGAAGCCCGGCGTGGTCATCGCCACCTCCGGCCCCGGGGCCACCAATCTGGTCACCGGCATCGCCACCGCCTTCCTGGACTCCATCCCCATGGTGGCCATCACCGGCAACGTCCCCAACAACCAGATCGGCACCGACTCCTTCCAGGAGATCGACATCACCGGTATTACCCTGCCCATCACCAAGCACAACTACTTCGTGGGCGAGATCGAGGATCTGGCGGACACCATCCGGGAGGCATTCCGGCTGGCGGTCTCCGGCCGTCCCGGCCCGGTGCTGGTGGACGTGCCCAAGGATATCCAGATCGCCATGTACGACTACGAGCCCCAGCCGCCTGTCGTCCCCGATCCGCCCCATCCCGCCAAGGAGGAGCGCGTCAGGGAGGCGGCGGAGTGCATCAACGCATCCCACCGGCCCTTCCTCTATTTCGGCGGCGGGCTTATCGCCAGCGGGGCCCAGGAGGAGCTGCTGGCGCTGGCGGAGAAGATCGACGCGCCTATCGGATGCTCCCTCATGGGCGTTTCCGGCGTCCCCACGGACCACCCCCGGTTTCTGGGGATGCAGGGGATGCACGGGCACTACGCCTGCTCCACCGCCATGCACCGGTCCGACTGCATCATCGCCCTGGGGACGCGGTTCAACGACCGGGTCACCGGCGACCGGACCAAGTTCGCCAAGGGGGCGAAGCTGGTGCAGATCGACGTGGACGGCTCGGAGCTGTCCAAGAACGTGGCGGCGGCGTGCGGGATGCGGGGAGACGTGAAGCTGACCCTGCAAAGGCTGGTGGAGCTGGTCTCTCCGGCGGAGCATCCGGAGTGGAGGGGCACCCTGGAGGGCTTCCGGAACACGGAGGCCGAGAGCCGGGACGTCCGGACGGGCCTCACCCCCCGGAACGCCCTGCTGACTCTGGACAGGCATCTGACGGAGGCGACTCCGGTCGCTACCGACGTTGGCCAGCATCAGATGTGGGCCGCCCAGACCCTGTCCTTCCGGAAGCCCCGGCGGTTCATCTCCAGCGGCGGGCTGGGCACCATGGGCTTCGGCATGGGCGCGGCCATGGGGGCCCAGATGGCTACCGGGGAGCACGCCGTGCTGGTCACCGGGGACGGCAGCTTCGGCATGAACCTCAACGAGCTGGCTACCGCCGTGACGAACCGGGTACCCCTGGTGATCCTCCTGCTCAACAACGGCGTGCTGGGCATGGTGCGGCAGTGGCAGACGCTGTTCTTTGACAAGCACTACTCCAACACCATTCTGGAGCGCCAGACGGACTTTGTGAAGCTGGCGGAGGCCTTCGGGGCCAGGGGCGAGCGGGTGGATACGCTGGAGGGGCTGGACGGGGCCCTGGGGCGGGCCTTCGGGTACGCGGGGCCGTATCTCATTGACTGCCTCATTGGAGAGGACGAGTTCGTCCTGCCCATGCTGCCCCCCGGCGGGAGCATGGACGACATGATTACAAAGGTGGGTGGCTGACATGGAGAAACGCTATACCGTAGCCGTGCTGGTGCGCAACCAGTTCGGCGTATTGAACCGGGTCACCAGCATGTTCCGGCGGCGGCAGTTCAATATCGACAACCTGACCGTCAGCGAAACGGAGTCGCCGGATTACTCCCGGATCACCGTCCAGTTCGCCGGGGAGCGGGTGACCAAGCAGCAGCTGGTGGACCAGCTGTACAAGCTGCCGGACGTGTGCTCTATCCGGGAGCTGGACAATGAAAACTCCGTCAGCTTCGAGCTGCTGCTCATCAAGCTGAAGAACGATCCCGCCAGCCGGGGGGACATCATGGCGGCGGCGGACGCCTTCGAGGCCAAGACGGTGGATTACACCCGGGAGTCCATCGTCCTGCGGGTCACCGCCGACAGCAGGAGGATCGACGACTTTATCGACCTCATGCGGGACTACGAAATTCTGGAGATCTGCCGCACGGGCGTCGTGTCCCTGGAGCGGGGCGCGGATACCATCCGGAAAGTGACGAACCTGTGAGCAAACTGATCGTTTTAAGGGGCAATTCGGGAAGCGGCAAAAGCAGCGCGGCCAAGGCCCTTCAACGAGAGCTTGGCCGGAATACGCTCATTATAGCCCAGGATACGGTCCGCCGGGAGATGCTGTGGGCGCGTGACGGCGAGGACACGCCGGCGATCCCGCTTTTGATCCATCTGCTGCGCTACGGTCACGAGCACCACGCAGTGGTGATCCTGGAAGGGATATTGTATGCGGATTGGTACCGGCCGCTGTTTGAGACTGCGGCTGCCCTGTTCGGAAAAGAAATTTATGCGTACTACTATGATTTGCCTTTTGAAGAAACCCTGCGGCGTCACGCGACAAAGAAGAACCGTTTTTCATTTGGAGAAAAAGAAATGCGGCGATGGTGGCGGGACCGCGATCATATCGGCCTAATCCCTGAAAAGTCTATCGGTGCGGAAGTGTCTCTGGATGAGGCGGTCCACATGATCCTTTCCGATATGCAGGCGGAGAAATAATTTCTGCTTTTGGCTGAAAAGCGGCATTTGAAGCACTAAAAATCATATTTTAAAAGTGAGGTAACACATCATGGCAAGAATTTTCTATCAGCAGGACTGCGATCTCCAGAAGCTGGCCAACAAGACGGTGGCCATCATCGGCTACGGCTCCCAGGGCCACGCCCACGCCCTGAACCTGAAGGACAGCGGCGTGAAGGTCATCGTGGGCCTCTACGAGGGCAGCAAGAGCTGGGCCAGGGCCGAGAGCCAGGGGCTCACCGTCATGACCGCCGCCGATGCCGCCAAGGCTGCCGACGTCATTATGATCCTCATCAACGACGAGAAGCAGGCCAAGCTCTACAAGGAGTCCATCGAGCCCAACCTCACCGAGGGCAAGACCCTGGCCTTCGCCCACGGGTTCAACATCCATTTCGGCTGCATCAAGCCCCCCAAGAACGTCAACGTCATCATGATTGCCCCCAAGGGCCCCGGCCACACGGTCCGCAGCGAGTATCAGGCCGGCAAGGGCGTGCCCTGCCTCATCGCCGTGGAGCAGGACGCCACCGGCGACGCCTGGGACATCGGCCTGGCCTACGCTCTGGGCATCGGCGGGGCGAGAGCGGGGGTGCTGGAGACCACCTTCCGCACGGAGACGGAAACCGACCTCTTCGGCGAGCAGGCGGTCCTCTGCGGCGGCGTGTGCGCGCTGATGCAGGCGGGCTTCGAGACGCTGGTGGAGGCGGGGTACGATCCCCGGAACGCCTATTTTGAGTGCATCCACGAGATGAAGCTGATCGTTGATCTGATCTACCAGAGCGGCTTTGCCGGGATGCGGTATTCCATCTCCAACACCGCCGAGTACGGCGACTATATCACCGGGCCCAAGATCATCACCGAGGATACCAAGAAGGCCATGAAGAAGATCCTGTCCGACATCCAGGGCGGCACCTTCGCCAAGGACTTCCTGCTGGATATGTCCGATGCCGGGGCTCAAGTGCATTTCAACGCCATGCGGAAGAAGGCGTCCGAGCATCCCGCCGAGATCGTGGGGGCGGATATCCGGAAGCTGTACAGCTGGTCCGACGAGGATAAGCTTATCAATAATTGATTATCAACTCCAGCACGAAAAAGCGGGACCCGCAGAGAACTTTGCGGGTCCCGCTTTTTGTTATCCTCCGATTTCCGGATATGACGCCTGACTTTATGGGCGGGAGGAGGAATAAAGCCGGCCGTGGTCAGGCGGCTTTTTCACGAGAACGGGTTTGCCAGGCCCTCACGGGAACGGGAGATCCCAGCACAAAAGAGGGATGGTTTCCCTGCCATAATGCTAATTTTCATCATCTTTGGTGTACTTCATAATGTCCTCAACCTCACAATCGAGTATTTTACAGAACATTTCTATCGTATGAGTACTGACGCTTTCATTTCTCTTTAATCTGGTGATCTGTGCAGGGCTGACATTGTACTTCTTTATCAGAGCATATTGCGAAATGCCCTTTTCTTTCATGATCTTCCATAAATTGTTGTATGAAATCATAACATTCAAGCCTCACTTTCCACTTGAATGTTAAAGGGAAATGCGGTATAATCATATTAACCAATATCGGTTATTATCTAAACACGAGGAGGAAACAAAAATGAAAAAAATTTTAGCACTTATGTTGGTGTCAGCGATGTCCCTTACCCTGGCGGCCTGCGGCGGAAATAGCGATGATGTACGTGATGCTCTGCAAGGCACATGGGTCGCGCAATGGACTTTTATGGGAAACAAGATAAGCAGATATTATACTTTTAAGGGTGATAGCTATACCACTGGTGGCAGACGTGCCTCCAATGATATAGAACCCAAAACTGGAACATTTGAGGTCAAAGGCGACACAATTCATTTGATTCCTGACGATGGTACAGATGGAAATGATTTGGATTATACCTACAACAAAAGCTCGGGAACGATCACTTTATGGTGGAGCGATGATGTCCAGTTTGAAAAGGGTACGGTTAATGTCAATATAATCTATTAGAAGCTATACCAACTATTAAAAGCAGAAAGGAATTACTTATATGAACGATCAAACAAACCCTAATTCTGAACAGGAAAAATCACGGCTGAGTGAGGATGTTTCATCAACAGGGGGCAGCGCGATAAAGTCCAAATTGGTCAAGAAGAAGCTTGTCGTTCTGGGGGTCGTTGCTGTTGCGGTCATTGCCGTTGCTTTCGCTTTCCTGCATAAGTCCAAATTTGAACAGGTACGCAACGAGTGCGTTCAAATTGCGGGTATGATCGTCGGAAACGGCGACTATTTTACCATTGATACATATCCTGATACATACGAAAATATAGACGACAATATGAAAGCCCTCTTGCTTCCCGACATACAGAAGAATGCGTTGGAAGCGATTCGATATGCAAATGAAGAATTGGGTTTTAATGACTCTGTATATTCCAAAATGATGAAAACCACTGCTTTAATGGGGCGTCAAAACGAAGAAACTGATAAATACAAAGTGTCTTGGACCTATCATCCGGATAATGGCCTTGAAGTGACCTACGAAAAAAAGTAAAGAAGTGGTAAAAATGCGTCCGAGCATCCCGCCGGGATCGTGGGGACGGATATCCGGAAGCTGTACAGCTGGTCCGATGAGGACAAGCTTATCAATAACTAAGACGATCTCTGGTTTTTCAGACGGTCAAAAAGCCCTCTGCAAGAGGTTGCCGCCCGTAGGCGGCAAATAAAATCAAATCGTTTTTCCAAGGACATGCGCCTTGGAAAAACACTATGCGCGGAGCGAGCGTCGAATCGTGCGCCAAAGGCGCACGACCGAGGCGCAGAGCGAAGCGGGGCGGCCCAAGGGCCGCCGGGCCGGTCGTTCGGCATCAGCCGAATGACGGCCCTTCTCAAAAAAGATGCTTTGCATCTTTTTTGACACATAAAGCGCGGCCCCGTACAAGGGGCCGCGCTTTGTGCCTCTATATCAACCCTTTTTCTGCCCGTAGTAGGCGTTGGGACCGTGCTTGCGCAGGAAGTGCTTATCCTGGACCCGCTGGGGGGCGGCGGAGGCGCGGGGGTCGATCTGCTCCGTCAGCAGGGCCATTTTCGCCACCTCCTCCAGCACCACGGCGTGGTACACCGCCTGGGCGGCGTCCTTCCCCCAGGTGAAGGGGCCGTGGCTGCGGCAGATGACGGCGGGCACGTGGTCCGGGTCGATGCCCCGCTCCCGGAAGGTCTCCGCGATCACGTTCCCGGTGTGGGCCTCGTAGTCCTCGTCGATCTCCGACGCCGTCAGGTCACGGGTGCAGGGGACGGGACCGTAGAAGTAATCCGCGTGGGTGGTACCGTAGGCGGGGATGTCCCGTCCGGCCTGGGCCCAGGCCACGGCATGGGGGCTGTGGGTGTGGACGACGCCCCCCAGGGTGGGAAAGGCCCGGTAGAGGGCCAGGTGGGTCCTGGCGTCCGAGGAGGGATTCAGCACGCCCTCCACCTGCCGGCCCTCCAGGTCCAGCACCACCAGGTCCTCCGGGCGCAGGGCGTCGTAATCCACCCCCGAGGGCTTGATGACGAACAGTCCCCGCTCCCGGTCGATGCCGCTGACGTTGCCCCAGGTGTAGGTCACCAGCCCCCGGCGGGGCAGCTCCATGTTGGCCTCGTAGACCGCCTGCTTCAGTTTCTCCAGCATAGTTTTACAGCCTCCTGTTTTATGGTGTTTCCCCGGCGGGGGCGTCGATATAGTCCTTCTGAGTGGCGCTCATGAGGATGGAGCGGATCACGTTCCCGCAGCACCGGCGGAGGTCCGCCTCGTCGATGAGGTTCCCCCGCAGGGCCTGCAGGATCTCTTTTTTATAGGCGCTCCCGCCGGGCATGATCAGGTCGTTGCCCGCCCGGAGGGCGGCGGCGCTGCTGGCCCGGTTCCCCATGGTGGCGTTCCAGTCGGTCATCACCACCCCGTCGAAGCCCCACTCCTGGCGCAGGACCTTGGTGCAGAGGTCGTGGCTGTTGGGGGTGTAGACGCCGTTGAGGCGGTTGTAGGAGGTCATGACCCCCTTGGCGCCCCCCGCCCGGACCGCCTCCTCGAAGCCCCGGAGGTAGATCTCCCGCAGAGCCCGCTCGCCCACGTTGCTGGACACCGCCGTTCGGTTCTCCTCCTGGTTGTTGCAGGCGAAGTGCTTGATGGTGACGTAGTACCCCTCCTCCTGCTGGACGCCCCGGGTGAGGGCCGCCGCCATGGCCCCGGTGAGCCGGGGGTCCTCGGAGTAGTACTCGAAGTTCCGCCCGCACAGGGGGTTGCGGTGGATGTTCATGCCGGGAGCCAGCCAGTAGGTGCAGCCGTACTCTTTCATCTCCCGGTATACCGCCTTCCCCACCTGATAGAGCAGGTCCGTGTTCCAGCTCTGGGCCAGGGCGGTGGCCACCGGGAAGGCGGTGGCGTACTGATAGAGCACCGGGTCCCGCTCCGGGTCGCCCAGGGCCGCCTTTTTGATCAGGGCGGGCAGGTCGTTGAGGAAGGCGAAGGGCGGGTCCACCGGCTTGATCTTCCCGTTCTTGTCCACCGTGGACCGCCGCTGGACGCGCAGGCCGGCGGGGCCGTCGCACAGCGCCACGTTGGCCAGGCCCCGGTCCCAGAACCGGGAGGTGGTATTGCCTACGGACCCGGGCAGCTGGAAGCGGTTCCTGCCGCTGTTCATACCGGCGCCTACCACGATGTCCGCCATCTCTTCCACCGTCAGGCGGCCCAGGGCCTGTTTGACCCGTGGATCGTTCGGGACGGGGGGCGGGTTGCCGTAGGTATAGACCTCCTCCGCAAAGGCCTCGGGCCGGATGGTCAGCCGGGGCAGGCCGTCGGGCAGGGGGGCGAAGTCGTAGGGTTTGGCGTGGAGCTCCTCCAGCGGCAGGTGCAGGGGGCAGACGTGGGTGTGCCGGGAGACTACGATCTCCCGCTCCAGGCGGAGGACCCCCGCCGGAGCGGTGTTTCGGGAGGAATTGCCCAGCCGCAGGATATATGTCCCGGGCTCCAGCACATAGGCGGCGTCCGCCTCCCGGAAGCTGGACAGACGGGCGAAGTCAAAGGTCAGCTCCAGCGTCTGGGACGCGCCGGGGGCCAGAGGCTCCGTCTTGGCGAAGGCGGCCAGGGACTGGTACTCCTTGTCCAGGCTCCCGTTGGGGGCGGAGACGTAGAGCTGGGCCACCTCCTTGCCGGTATAGGTCTCCCCGATGTTGGCGACGGAGGCCTCCACCGTCACCCGCCGCCCGTTCTCGGAGATCCGGATGTCGGCGCAGCGCATGGCGAAGTCCGTATAGCTCAGTCCATAGCCGAAGGGGAAGGCCGGTTCCGCGCCGAAGCTGTCGAAGAACCGGTAGCCCACATAGATGCCCTCCCGGTAGAACTCGTCGTCCAGGTCGCCGTTGAGGTAGCTGTACTCCTGGGAGAAGGGCAGCTGGCTGCAGCGCTTGGCCCAGGTGTCGGAGAGCTTCCCGGAGGGGGATACCGCGCCGGAGAGGATGTCCGCCACGGCATGTCCCCCCTCCTGGCCCAGCTGGCAGAGGAACAGGATGGCGTTGATGCCGGGGATCTCCTCCACGAAGCCCATGTCCAGGGCGGAGCCGCTGTTGATGGCCAGGATAAAGCGCTCGTACTTCTCCGCGCAGAAGCGGATGGCCTCCCGCTCCCCGTCGGAGAGGAGGAAGTCCCCCTTCTCCGCCCGGCGGTCGCCGCCCTCGCCCGCCTGACGGCTGACCACGTAGACGCAGGTATCCGTCTCGCTGGCGTTCACGTCCGCCTGGGTGATTGGGCGGCCGCAGGGGGGCTGGAAATTGTCGAAGAGCAGGTCCATGATGGAGCCCTGGAAGCGCTTGAGGCGCTGGGCCTTCTCTTTTTTGTGGGCCTCCGCCGCCTCCTCGTAGATGGTCTCGTACTCCTTCAGCCACCGGCGGGAGGCGATCTCAATGCCCCGGTCCTCCAGTCCCTCCAGAATGGTGACGGAGCGGCGCTCGTTCACCTCTCCGGAGCCGGTGCCGCCCTTGATGGTCCGGGACGCGCCGGGACCGTAAAGGGCGATCTTTTTGGTCCGGAGGGGCAGCGCGCCATCGTTTTTCAGCAGCACGATCCCCTCGCAGGCGGCCTGGTAGGCCACCGCCAGATTCTCCCTTTCCCGCTGGCTCACCGCATCGGAGCGGCCGGCTCTGGTCAGCAGCTTCATAGTTCCTCCCCTCCGCGCCCCTTTATGAGCGCGTCCTTTGATATTGGCGGGCCGTGCCCGCCGGAATGGTGGGTTTATCGTATCATGTTCCGAAAGCGCTGTCAACAAAGAGTCTACATGGCGTAGTCTGCCTGTGAGACTGCGCCATGTAGACAGGAGGATGCACTGATGGCAGAAATACAATTAGGGGCGATCATCGCAAAGGGGGCCGAAGGTCAACGGGGTGGTCATAACAGGATCACTTATGTTTCCCCTGGAAGAACAGCGCCAGGGTGCCGGGGCCGGAGTGGTTGCCGATGACGGGGCCTACGTAGTTGATGACCAGCTTGTCCACTTTGTACTTGGCCTTGATGGCCTCCCCCAGGGCTACAGCCTCGTCCTCACAGTCGCCGTGGCTGATGAACACCACCGAGGGGTCGTCCACCAGCTCGTCCATCTTCTCCAGCAGGGCGTTGACCGACGCCTTCCGGCCGCGGACCTTGCTGACGGGGATCAGGTGGCCCTCGCCGTCCACGTGGAGCACGGGCTTCATCTGCAGCATGGTGCCGAACAGGGCCGCCGCCGCGCTGACCCGGCCGCCCCGCTTGAGGTGGTTCAGATCGTCCACGGTGAACCAGTGATCGATGTGGTCCTTCCGCTCCTCCACGAAGGCCCGGACCTCCTCGATGGACTTGCCCTTCCGCTTCTCCTGGACCGCCAGGTAGACCAGCAGACCCTGCCCCAGGGAGGCCGCCCGGCTGTCGCACACCAGGACCTTGCTGCCGGGGTGGGCGTTCATCACCTCTCCGGCGGCGATGGCGGCGGACTGATAGGTGGTGGACAGGCCCGAGGAGAAGGCGATGCACAGCACATCCTTCCCCTGCCCGACCAGCTCGGTCATGGCCTCGGTGAACACCGCCACGTTGATGGCGGAGGTGGTGCCCAGGGCGCCGCCCCGGACGCGGGCGTAAAAATCCTTGGCGGAAATGTCACGGTAGTCCAGGTGGTTGAAATATTCCTTTTCCTCCATGATGAAGCTGAGAGGAAGGACATGCAGCTCCAGCTCCTCCGCCATCCCGGCGGACAGGTCGCAGCAGCTGTCGGTGAGGATCACATAATCTTTCATACAAGGTCTCCCTTTCTAAAGAGCGATATCACGCGGACCGGCGGACAGGTCCAGCTTTTCTACCCTATTATACCACATTCTCTGCGAAGCGCAAGAGAAAATTGGGGAATCCTTCGCAATAATGGCTGAAATGGTTCATTTTTTGAACGATTTGCTGAACGGCGCGCCGTCAGAGCGTGTTCAGAAAAATTTTCAATTTCCCCATTGAGCACCCGCTCCCTTTGGTGTATAATGATAACATCTGTGCAGGTTTTGCCCCTGCAAACGAAAAATACATACGGAGGACTAAACATGTTTACCGCTCTTTTGAAAAATTTGAAGGAAAACCGCCGCACCATCGTTTTCACCGAGGGCCCCGACGCCCGCATCCAGGAGGCCGCCGCGCGCCTCATCCAGGAGGACCTGATGAACGTCATCCTGGTGGGCAATGTGGACGAGGTCAACGCCGCCGCCGCGAAGAACGGCTTCGACATCGGCAAGGCCGAGATCCTCGATCCCGAGACCTATGCCGGGATGGACGAAATGGTCAATAAGATGGTGGAGCTCCGCAAGGGCAAGATGAGCGAGGAGGACTGCCGCGCCGCCCTGAAGAAGGGCAACTACTTCGGCACCATGCTGGTGAAGATGGGCAAGGCCGACGCCCTGCTGGGCGGGGCCACCTACTCCACCGCCGACACCGTCCGCCCCGCCCTCCAGCTCATCAAGACCAAGCCCGGCGCGCACCTGGTCTCCTCCTGCTTCATCATGAAGCGGGACACCGGCGACGAGGCCCTGCGGATGCTGTGCATGGGCGACTGCGCCATCAACATCTCCTATGAGGACAGCGTGGACAAGGAGGGCAACGTCACCGTCTCCGCCGCCCAGAAGCTGGCGGAGGTGGCCGTGGAGTCCGCCCGGACGGCCAGCTTCTTCGGTATCGAGCCCAAGGTGGCCATGCTGAGCTTCTCCACCAAGGGCTCCGGCAAGGGCGCTACCGTGCCCCTGTCCGCCGGGGCCACCAAGATCGCCCAGGAGCTGGCTCCCGAGTTCGCCATCGACGGCGAGATGCAGTTCGACGCCGCCGTCTCCCCCACCGTGGGCCAGCTGAAGTTCCCCGGCAGCAAGGTGGCGGGCTACGCCAATACCTTCGTGTTCCCCAACATCGAGGCGGGGAACATCGGCTACAAGATCGCCCAGCGTCTGGGCGGCTACGAGGCCTACGGCCCCATCCTCCAGGGCCTCAACGCCCCCATCAACGACCTCTCCCGGGGCTGCAACGCCGAGGAGGTCTATAAGATGGCCATCATTACGGCGGGGATGAAGTAAGAGAATATGGGAAACCGGCCCTCCTGCGGGAGGGCCGGTTTTTTTGTGGATCGGAAGGGGGCGGGATGTGCATGAAACGTCTATGGACCGGGTTGGAAAAGGATGCTATAATGGAACAATAAGCAGGGGGAAACCGATATTTTCCCATGTGCAACCGATATTTTCCTTGCTGGGCGGCAGGCGTGGATGATATTATAAAATTAAGGAGGGACCACTATGGAGCAGGCGGAGATCTTGACCCGTTTACGGAAAGAGAAAGGGCTGTCACAGACAGAGGCGGCAGAGGAACTGGGCGTCACCAGACAGGCGATCTCCAAGTGGGAATCGGGAAGGGCGTTCCCGTCGATGGAGAAATTGATCGCGCTGAGCCGGTTGTACGGGGTGCCGTTGGAGGAACTGTATGTCGATAACACGGAGCAGGGAATGGAGGCGAGAGCAGAAATTCCACTTGAATCAGAGCGCGAAAACAGGACAAAGCGGGGCCGATCACGCAAGACAGTGATCCTGTTTTCGGTTCTTGCTGTATTGTATCTTTCGGTCTACATTTGGGGCATCATTACAAATTCAAGAGGTATAGCAACAATCAACTTATTTTATCTGACAGCTATTTTGCTGACAGCTGTGTTTTTATGTGGGACATATCGTGTCATGATTTATTTAGTAAAAGGAAGGGGAACCAAATGAAACGTGCAATAAGAAAATTGGTATCCGCAATTTTAACCATTGTTGTGCTGACCGCCGTATATCCATGTGCGTTTGCGATGGAGAACCATTCCTTTGTGGAACAGGTTGAGGAAAATCACATTTTATTTGAAAATCTGGCCCAGTTAGCACCAGGGGAGAGCCTTGAATACGTTGTTGAAACAGAAGACGGGGAAGTTGTTGTCGGGATCAAACATGTGCCGGAATCCCGCCGCGCCGGGGAGCGCGTCTGGCAGGTCTGGTACAAGGGGCTCAATACCGATGTTGAATTTTATATGACAGTATCCAACAACAAAGTAACTTCCGTATACGACTACTCAATTTCTCTTGTTGGCGGCTCATATGAAGATGCCGTATTGACCAAAACAACGACTTACGGAAAGCTGACCTTTAAGGCCAAAGCTATCTTTGGACTCTCTTCTTCTACCTGCTGGCTGAAAGGCACGGTCACCGGTGAGAACGACGATATCGAAGTGACTTGGCAGATGTAGGCCCGTTTATGCTGTGTTTAGCGGCTTTTGCCGTTGAATAAATACAATATTTGGAGGGAACAAATATGAAACGTATGAGGAAATTGGCAGCTGTAGGGTTGGTGCTGATGTGTACATTGAGTATGCTGTCTTTATCGGCAAATGCCTGCTACAACGCAGGAACAAGTTGTTGGGACGAAAGCTGCGAAAATTTTGAGTATGCATCAATATCTGATGATGAAGTCATGGAAAGAGCTGCTGTCTGCATGATATGTAGAGAGGGTTACCTGCGTTATAAAGTTATAACTATTCCAAAGCAAATTAGTAACATTCCTTGCCCCAAAGATGGCAACTACCGCCATATCATAGCGGTGAAAGGGCGGGTACTGCTTTGCGATAATTGCGGGGAATATGGGGGAGCCGACAGAAGCCAGTCCCGCGCTACAGAAGCATGCACAAATGAGCCTAACTGCTTCAAAATAAGAGATTTATGGAATTATGAAAAATGAGATAACAATCGAGCGGTTTATTAGAGAGGAGGTGAAATTTGTGAACAGACTGCGTAGTTGTTTTGTTTTTTGCACAGCACTTTTATTGCTATTGCCGATCACTGCAGATGCACAAGGTACCTCTGAGAACGTTGCGGACGATTTTGCATGTGAGGGGATAACCTGGGCCGAACTATTTGATGTATGGGCCCGCTGCGAAGCCGACCCATATCACTCTACGATCAGTTTTTATAGCAGCATGGGATGCTCAAATATTTTATGCACTAATCCTGCGCATACGCATTGGTGTCCGAATGGGATTTGTGACAACCAAAATCATGGGCACAGTGCTGCCGAATACGCAGCGGCAGAAACCTACCACCCGACCTGTCCATGCCATACGCGCTAAACGGTATGGTTGGGTCGTAGCAAGAATGATGCAAAAAGCATGTTGCGGGAAAAAGGCGGTCCTTCTACTGCGGAAGGGCCGCCTTTTCAGCGCAAGTCAACAAGTTTAATTGGTCTTCAGCAAAAAGTATCCGCCATTAAGGATTGATTTTTATGTTCGCTGGGGACTCATTGTTGCAGGTGCTGGAAAAGTATGATAAAATAACCTATAGCAAGCTTCAGAATTCATGACAAAAAAGGAGGGGAGGACAAAGCGTGCAGGGCAAGGCGAAGGACGCAGGCGGGCTGATGCCCGCCAAGGACGACAACGCAGCCATGCGCGCTTTGTACCCCCGAACTTTTGCCAGGAATTCTGATGATTGCTATAAATTAAAACCGCATGCTACTAAATGCGGGTGGGGGACGGCCCGGTCGGACCGTCCCCTTACCTATCGGGAGGAGCACAATGGAAGCATACAAAAACGTCCATCTCTCACCGGCGGAGCGGGCGGCGGACCTGCTGGGCCGCATGACCCTGCGGGAAAAAGCGGGGCAGCTGACCCAGCGGCTGTACGGCTTCGCCTGCTATGAGCGGCAGGGGGAGGACATCCGGCTGACGGAGGAATTTTACCGGGAGGCGGACCGCTATGGCGGCATCGGCGCGCTGTACGGCCTGTACCGGGCGGACCCGTGGTCCAAGCGGGACTTCGGCACGGGGCTGGACGGCCCCCTGGCCCCCAGGGCCCGGAACATGGTCCAGCGGTATCTGGTGGAGCACACCCGCCTAGGCGTCCCGGCGCTGATGACCAGCGAATGCCCCCACGGGCATCAGGCCCTGGACGGCTGTCTGCTGCCGGTGGGCCTGGCCTCGGCGGCCTCATGGTCCCCGGCGCTGCTGGAGGAGGCCGCAAAGGTTTGCGCCCGGCAGCTGCGGGACATGGGCGTGGACCTGGCCCTGGTCTCCGTTCTGGACATCCTCCGGGACCCCCGGTGGGGCCGCAGCGAGGAGTGCTTCGGGGAGGACCCGGTGCTGGCCGCGGCCTTCGCGGGAGCGGTGGTCCGGGGATACCGGAGCCAGGGGGTGGACGTGACCGCCAAGCACCTGTGCGCCCAGGGGGAGACCACCGGCGGCGTCAACGCCAGCGCGGCCCGGATCGGCCCCCGGGAGCTGCGGGAGATCCACCTGCCCGCCGTGAGGGCCTGCGTGGAGGCGGGAGCCGCCTCCTTTATGGCGGCCTACAACGAGATCGACGGCGTGTATTGCCACGCCAACCCCTGGCTCCTGCGGACGCTCCTGCGGGAGGAGTACGGCTTTACCGGCATCGTCATGAGCGACGGCGTGGCCATCGACCAGCTGGACGCGGTGACCGGAGACCGGACGGCCTCCGGCGCACTGGCCTTGGAGGCCGGCGTGGACCTGGGGCTGTGGGACACGGCCTTCGGGCGGCTGGAGGAGGCCGTGGAGCGGGGGCTGGTCTCCCCTGCCCGGATCGACGAGGCGGCGGCCCGGGTGCTGGAGCTGAAGTTCCGCCGGGGCCTCTTCGAGGAGCCCTACGTCCCGGAGGACGGCGGCTGGCAGGGCTACACGCCGGAGAGGCATCCCCAGGTGAAGCGTCTGGCGGAGGAGAGCGTGGTACTGCTGAAAAACAGCGGCGCGCTGCTGCCTCTGGACGGGAAACAGCGGCTACGGGTCCTGCTCACCGGACCGGGTGCGGACGACCTCTACGGCCAGCTGGGGGACTATACGCCCCCGGTGCGCCCCGGCGGGGGGACGACGGTCCGGCAGGGGCTGGAGCGTTGGGTCCAGGCCCATGAGAGCCCGGTGGAGCTGTCCTGCCGTCCCGGATGCGCCCGGTTTGGCGCGTCTCCCGCCCAGATCGAGGAGGCGGCTTGGGCCGCCGGGGAAGCGGACGTGGTCCTGGCGGTGCTGGGCGGCACCTCCAGCCGGTTCGGCGGCGGCGTGTTCAAGGACAACGGAGCGCTGGCGGATCAGGAGGAGGCCGCCATGGACTGCGGCGAGAACGTGGACACGGCGCTGCTGCGCCTGCCGGGGGAGCAGCTGGAGCTCCTGCGGCGGCTGAAGGACAGCGGGAAGCCGGTGGCCGTCATTCTGGTCGGCGGCCGTCCCTACGAGATGGCGGAGGTGGAGGCCCTGTCCGACGCCATCCTGTGCGCCTTCTACCCCGGCCCCACCGGCGGGGAGGCGCTGGCAAAGCTCCTGTTCGGGGAGCTCTCCCCGGCGGGACGCCTGCCGGTGTCCCTGCCGGACCACGCGGGACAGCTGCCGGTCTGCTATAATTATAAGGACTCCTACCAGGGCATGCGGTACTGGGACGCGGGCCGGCCCCGCTATCCCTTCGGCAGCGGCCTGACCTACAGCCGGTTCGGCTGGACCCTCGTCAGCCCGCCCGGGGACACGCCGGACGGGGAGGGAGCCTCGGTAACGTTTGCGGTCCGTAATACGGGGGACCGGGCCGCCTGCGCGGTGCCCCAGCTGTACCTCCACCGGACCCAGGGCGTGGCCGCCTCCCGGCGGCGGACGCTGTGCGCTTTCGACAAGGTATATTTGGAGCCGGGGGAGGAAAAGACGGTCACACTGGCTATTCCCCGGGAAAACCTGTGCCAGTGGGACGCCGGGATGCGGCAGGTCCTGCCCCCCGGGAAGATCGAGTGGTTCCTCTGCGACGGCGGGGAGACCCTGCTGGAGGGGAGCTTTACCGTAGGCGCGTGATCTGCAGAAAGGAGCGGCCCGATGTGTTGTGCATCGGGCCGCTCCTCTACAGTCAAGCGGTCAGTCCTCGTATTCCTCTTCATTCTCGTCAGCAAGCTCCTCCTGAGGCTCCGGCTGGGGGCGCTCCAGCATCTCAAAGACGGGGCGCAGGAGGAAGGCGTCCGACTGGGCGAAAAATCCCAACCCGAAGAACATCCAGAAGGGCAGGGTGAACACCAGCATATTGGGGAGGAAGAGGGCCAGGAGCAGGGGCAGGATGTGCAGGAAGACCATGGCGATGGTCTTGGGCAGGTACCGGATGGACAGGATCAGCGCGTTCTGGAAATGCTGGGACAGCTTGTTCTCGTACCGTCCGATGAGGGGCAGCATGTAGGACAGCACCCCCGCCACCAGAAAGCCCAGCACATAGATCAGGCAGACCAACAGGGTATAGGCATTTCCCGTGTAGTACAGCCGCAGCAGCAGAAAGTCGCACACCAGCGCCGCCAGCGCCAGCAGGCCAAACATGCCCGCGATCATCCCCTGCCGGAGGTTGCTGCGGAACGCCCGGAAATAGGTCCGCAGGATGCTGCCCCCCCGGTCGATGGTCAGATCGTACACCGTCTTGTTCAGCGCCACCAGCGCCGGGCCGATGGTCACCACCGGCAGGCAGCACAGCAGGCAGATCACGCTGAGCACCGCCAGGTCCGCGATCCGGGACAGGGTCTGGAACACCGGGTTATCCATATTGAACAGATTTTTCATGCCGTTACGCCTCTTTCCGGAGCCCCGCTTCCTCTGGGGGCCCCTCCCCTGGGGGACATTTTTTACACCAAGTATAGCACATTACGGTGAAAATGGGAAGGGGAAAGCGGAAATTTGCGGAATCCATCGAAGGGATACCAGGATGTGTGATTTCTATAGCTTGACTTTTTTGCGGCGGCATGGTAGCGTGCGCTCATGCTTTGGCGCCTGCGGATACAGGCCCTGAGACCGCTCCCGTCCTCCTTTGAGGGCGGAAAGAGGATATACGATGATGGAGGAAAAATTGTATGGCGATACTGCAGTTTCCCCAGCCCAAGCTGGCGGAGAAGACCGGCGAGGGCGTGTGGCGTCTCACCGGACGGGTGATCCTGCCGGAGGACGGGAGCCTGGACCGGGCGGCGGCCCTGCTGGGGGAGGACTACCCCGCCCTGGCGGCGGCGGAGAAGGTCCACGGCGGCCCGGTCCAGCCCGGCGATCTGGCGGTCCGTCTGGGCCGGCCGGAGGTCCTGACGGACAAGACCACCTTTGACGAGGGCTTCGTGGTGGAGGCGGGCGAGGCCGCCGAGCTGACGGCCCAGTCCGGCCGGGCCGCCGTGTACGGCCTGCGGGCCGTTTTCGAGGCGGACGGGCTGGCCCATGGCCGTCTCGCCGACTGGCCCAGCACCAACGAGCGGGGGCTCCACCTGGACGCGGGCCGGAAGTACTATACCAAGAACTGGATCATGGAGCGGGTCAAGGACCTGTCCCGGAACCGGATGAACGTGCTGTGGCTCCACTTCTCCGAGAACGAGGGCTTCCGCATCGACAGCGAGCGGCACCCCGAGGTGCCCTCCCGCTTCCACCTGACCAAGGACGAGGTCCGGGAGATCATCGCCCTGTGCGGGGACCTGTTCGTGGACATCAACCCCGCCCTGGACTGCCCGGGCCACCTGGGGACTGCCCTCATGGAGCATCCCCGGTGGCGGCTGAACCGCCAGATGACCGAGCCCCTGTACTCCGCCCTGGACATCACCAAACCCGAGGCCCGGGCCTTCCTGCTGGAGCTGGTGGACGAGTACGCGGAGCTGTTCGCCGGGTCCAAGGTGTTCCACATCGGCGGCGACGAGTTCATCGACTTCAACCACTTCGAGCTCTTCCCGGAGATGGAGGCCTGCGCCAAGGAGCGCCTGGGCCCCGGCTGCGGCGGCGTGGACCTCTACGTGGAGTTCCTCAACGAGGTGATCGCCCACGTCCGGGCCAAGGGCTTCCAGGTCCGGGTGTGGAACGACGGGCTCTTCCGCCCCGACCAGGCGGAGCACGTGGAGCTGGACCGGAACGTGCAGATCGGCTTCTGGAGCAACTGGGACAAGGGCATGGCGCCCCTCCAGGCCTTCCTGGACCGGGGGTACCAGGTGGTGAACTACCACAGCGAGTACCTCTACTTCATCCTGCTCATCCGGCAGGACTATAAAGACCCCGATCCCGACAGGATCATGAAGGAGTGGGCCCCCAGAGTGTTCCCCACCCATCCCCTCACCGGGCCCCAGACCCTGGACCCCGCGTCCCGGCAGATGCTGGGCTGCTGCTACTCCATCTGGAGCGACTGGCCCGACCTGGAGGACGAGGAAGAGGTGGACCGGCGCAGCCGGGATTCCATCCGCGCCTTCGCTCTCCGCTGCTGGCAGTAACCGGCGGGGCGAAAGCCCGGTTTCCCCGGCGATTGTGATAAAGAACAAAGGGCGGCCGGCCGGAAGGTCTGCCGCCCTTGTTGTTTTGACGGACGGCGATGTGCAAAACGCCGGTTTTTTATGCATTCAGACGGATACGCTCCTTTTCATACTATAAAATGACTTCAGGATACTTTCCCGGCCTTTCAATTGCCGATATAATAGCAACCGTTGAATCGGTGGATTTTGTAAAAAATGCCGAAAAATCCATCAGAGCGAGAGAGGAAGGAATGGTGACCCATATGCAAGACAACAAGGCCCCGGCGAAGACCCTGGCCAAGCCGCCGGCAGAGAAGAAGAGCAAATGGACTAAGGACGACACCGAGCTGTCCATCCTGGCGCTGCCCACCACCATTTGGTACATACTCTTCTGCTACCTGCCTATCTTTGGCATCATCCTGGCGTTCAAAGACTACAAGATCACCCCTGGCGCAAGCTTCCTGACCAGCCTGCTCAACAGCGACTGGATGGGCTTCGAGAACTTCAAGTATTTCTTCACCCTGCAAGACTTCCCCCAGATCCTGCGCAACACCCTGCTTTATAACATCGTATTCATCGTTCTGGACATCGTGCTGCCCGTGGGGCTGGCCATCCTGATCAGCAACATCTACAGCAAGCGCAAGTCCAAGACCTACCAGACCCTGATGTTCATGCCCCACTTCATGAGCTGGGTCGTCATCAGCTACTTCGTCTACGCCTTCCTGGTGACCGACAAGGGCCTGCTCAACGCCTTGATCCGTCAGTTCGGCGGGGAGAACGTCCCCTGGTACTCCACCCCGGCGGCCTGGCCGTTCATCCTCACCATCATGCACATCTGGAAGACCATCGGCTACAAGATGGTGGTCTATCTGGCCAGTATCACCGGTATTGACAACAGCCTCTACGAGGCGGCGGTGCTGGACGGCGCCAGCAAGTACCAGCAGGCAAAGTACATCACCATTCCCTCCCTGCGCCCCATCATCATCATGATGTTCATCCTGGCCATCGGCGGCATCTTCTCCTCCGACTTCGGCCTGTTCTATCAGGTGTCCCAGGGCGCCCAGCAGCCGCTGACGCCTGTGGTAGCCACCCTGGACGTGAAGGTCTACCAGATGCTGACCTCCGGCACCATCAGCCTGGGCAAGACCTCGGCGGCGTCCCTGTTCCAGGCGGTGGTCGGCTGTATCACCATCCTGACGGCCAACGCCATCGTTCGCAAGGTGGACCGCGCCAGCGCGCTGATCTAAGGAGGAGGAGACATGAGTAAAAAAGTTAAAGCGGTCAGCGGCGATACCCTCAGCCGTCTGAACCGGATCAATCCCACGACCAATTTCCTGTTCAACCTGATGTTCCTGATCCTGGCTTTGGCCTGCTTCCTGCCCATTATCTTTATCCTGGTCATCTCCCTGACGAGCAACGATGTGATCCGCAAGGAGGGCTACCAGCTCTTCGTCACCGCCCGGACCTTCTCCGGCGATGCCTACAGCTACCTGTGGGGACAGCGGCAGACCATCCTGCAGGCCCTGTGGGTGTCCACGTACGTCACGGTGATCGGCACCGTGCTGGGCGTGATGTTCACTGCCCTGATGGGCTACGTCCTGAGCCGGACCGAGCATAAGCTGAACAATTTCCTGACCATCCTGGTGTTCATCCCCATGGTCTTTGGCGGCGGCATGACCGCTTCCTACGTCATCAACACCCAGGTCCTGCATCTGTTCGACACCATGTGGATCCTGATCCTGCCCCTGATGGTCAGCAGCTTCAACGTGACCATCGCCCGGACCTTCTTCCGCACCACCATCCCCGACGGCATCATCGAGTCCGCCAAGATCGACGGCGCCAGCCAGTGGACGGTGTTCTTCCGGATCATCCTGCCCATCTCCAAGCCCGTGCTGGCCACCATCGGCCTGTTCCTGGCCTTCGGCTACTGGAACGACTGGTTCCAGGCCAAGCTGTACATTCAGAACGACAGCCTCAAGTCCCTCCAGGCCATGCTGGACTCCATGCAGAAGAACCTGGAGTACCTGACCAAGAACCCCACGGCCCTGCTGACCAGCACCACCGACCTGAAGCGGAACATGCCCAAGGAGTCCGTCCGCATGGCCATCGCCTTCGTGGTCGCCGTGCCCATCGCCTGCGTGTACCCCTTCTTCCAGAAGTACTTCATCTCCGGCCTGACCGTGGGCGCGGTGAAGGGCTGACGCCTGTTTTCCTGTATTGAACGGCGTTATACCGTTTGATAAAATATGTCACTTATCACAACATAAGGAGGAACTATTGAAAATGAAGAAATTTCTTGCTCTGCTCCTCGCTTCCGTCATGACGCTGGCCCTGCTGGCCGGCTGCGGCGGCGGAAACGGCGACCAGACCCCCAGCACTCCCGACACTCCCAGCAACACTGACACTCCCGATACCCCTGATACCCCTGACACCCCTGATACTCCCAGCACCTCCGATGGCGAAGTCCCCACCATCACCTGGTACATGGTGGGCGGCGGCCAGCCCTCCAACATCGACACCTGGACCGAGAAGGCCAACGCCTATCTGGACGAGAAGCAGATCGGCGCGCACATTGATATCCAGTGCGTGGACTGGGGCGGATGGGGCGATCGCCGCAGCATGATCATCCAGACCAACGAGCCCTATGACATCATGTTCACCGACTCCGGCTCCTACGCCAGCGACGTGGCCATGGGCGCTTTCGCTGACCTGACCGAGCTCATCAAGGAGACCCCGGGCATCACCGATCTGATCCCCCAGAACTATCTGGACGCCTGCAAGATCGGCGGCAAGCTGTACGCTATCCCCGCTTACAAGGATAACGCTATGGCCAACTACTTCACCTGGACCAAGGAGTATGTGGAGGAATACTATCCTGACTACGCCAACATCCACACCCTGGCTGACGCCACTCCCGCCGTCAAGGCCATCTCCGAGGGCACCGGGGAGCCCGCTCTGCTGCTGAACAAGGACGGCATCTCCCCCATCGTCGGCCAGCGCTATGACCAGCTGGGTATGGGCGGCATGGGCGCCATCGGCGTGAGCTACTATGATCCCGACGGCAAGGTGGTCTGCACCTTCGAGCAGCCGGATGTTATGGACCAGCTGAAGGTCATGCACGAGTGGATGAACGCCGGTTACATCAACTCCGACGCCGCCACTGCTCCCGAGGCTACCGGTATGTGCGGCGTGGGCGTCAGCCAGGGCTGGCCTTCCGCCGCCAAGGGCTGGGGCGACGGCCGCGGCGCCGAGGTCGTGGTCTCCCTGTTCGGCGACATCGTGGTCTCCACCGATACCATCCAGGGCTCCATGGCCTGCATCAGCGCTTCCTCCGCGCATCCCCTGGAGGCTCTGAAGATCCTCGAGCTGGTCAATACCGACAACAAGTTCCGCGATATGCTGTACTACGGCGAAGAGGGCGTGAACTTCGATTACGTTGAAGAGGACGGTATGCAGAAGGTCCACAAGATCAACAACGACTGGACGCTGGCCGGCTACACCCAGGGCACCTTCAAGACCGTGAGCCCCCAGGAGGGCACCCAGCCCTACTTCGACGAGGTCGATCAGCAGAACAAGAACGCCATCTCCTCCGTGGCCATGGGCTTCGTCTTTGACAAGACCCCCGTTGCCGACAAGATCGCTGCCTGCCAGGCCATCTTCGAGGAGTACAAGGGCCTGCTCCAGACCGGTACCGGCGAGCCCGAGTCCACCGTGGCCAACATGATGAGCTCCATGCGCGCTTCCGGCTTCGACGACATCGTGGCCGAGGCGCAGGCTCAGCTGGACGCTTTCCTGGGCAAGTAATTGGGTTTTCTCCTGAAAACTGAGCGCTAATTGAACAAAAGGGGCTGTTGCAGCCGTTGGGCCTGCAGCAGCCCCTTTTCCCAACAGATGGAGGTATACATACTTTTTCCTTGAAGGCGCAGACTATATCTTTCGAAGCTTTCCGTTTCCGGCGAAAAAAACTTTCCTGCGGCGTTAACTTTTCCCGGAGCCTGCCGATAATGACCTGTAGCCGGACGCGCCCGCGGCGGGTCCCTTCAAGAAAAAAGTATGCGTACCTCAAAATCTTTCTACCATAAGGAGTCGCGCTTATGAGCAAGATCATTGGAAACGAGCTGAAAAACCTTCCCTGGGAGCCCAAGCCGGCGGACTGCCATATGCCCGTATGGCGCTATACCGGCAACCCCATCATCGGCCGCCACGCCACCAAGCGGTCCAACAGCGTGTTCAACAGCGCGGTGGTGCCCTTTGGAGACGGCTTCGCCGGCGTGTTCCGCTGCGACAGCCGCTCTGTAAGCATGGATATTTTCCCCGGCTTCAGCAAGGACGGCGTCCACTGGGAGATCCAGGACGAGCCCGTCCGCTTTGAGGGCGACCCGGAGGTGACGGTCCGGGAGTACCGGTACGATCCCCGGGTGTGCCTCATCGACGGGAAGTACTACGTCACCTGGTGCAACGGCTACCACGGCCCCACCATCGGCGTGGGCTGGACCGAGGACTTCAAGACCTTCCACCAGCTGGAGAACGCCTTCCTGCCCTACAACCGCAACGGCGTGCTCTTCCCCCGGAAGATCAATGGGCTGTATATGATGCTCTCCCGCCCCAGCGATACCGGCCACACCCCTTTCGGAGACGTCTTCATCAGCCAGAGCCCCGACATGAAGTTCTGGGGCTGCCACCGCCACGTGATGAGCACCGTGAAGGGGGACGAATCCGCCTGGCAGTCCACCAAGATCGGCGCGGGCCCCATCCCCATCGAGACCGACGAGGGCTGGCTCCTGATCTACCACGGGGTCCTCACCACCTGCAACGGCTACGTCTACCGCATGGGCTGCGCCCTGCTGGACAAGGACCAGCCCTGGAAGGTGCTGTACCGGACCAAGGACTATATCATGGCTCCCTGGGAGCTCTATGAGTGCGTGGGCGACGTGCCCAACGTGGTCTTCCCCTGCGCGACCCTCGCCGACGCCGCCACGGGCCGTATCGCCATCTACTACGGCTGCGCCGACACCGTCACCGGCATCGCCTTCACCACGGCAGACGAGCTGATGAGCTATATGAAGGAGAACAGCCTGTAAGGACCGTGACCCCGGGAGGAGCGCCCTGTTCCCGTTGGAAGCGGGCGGATAACCTCCGCCCCTACAATACAATTTTTCCTTATTTAGGAGCAACGAAATTATGTATTTCATTGACAAACGGATCCAAGTCATCTGCGACAACCTCAACAAGCTGCGCATCCGTGGCGTCCAGCCCATTACGGACTGGCAGTACAAGAAGGGCTTCTTCCTCTATCCCTCCCAGGCGGAGGTAGAGGGCGGCGCCTGGGAATCCTTCGACGGGAATACCATGCACTGGTACGGCCCCGATGAGCACTACTGGTTCCGGGGCACCCTGACCATTCCCGAGGACCTGGCGGGCAAGTCCGTCTGGCTGAAGGTCCGCACCCAGATCGAGGAGTGGGACGACGCGAAGAACCCCCAGTTCCTCCTCTTCGTCAATGGCCGCGAGACCCAGGGCATCGACATGAACCACCGGGAGGTGCAGCTGTTCCCCAGCGCCCCCGGCGGCGAGAAGCTCCAGCTGGACATCCAGGCCTATACCGGCACCCTCCACTCCGAGTTCCGCTTCCTGGTGGACCTCTACGAGCAGGACGAGGAGATCAACCGCCTGTACTGGGACCTCCAGGTCCCCCTCCGCGCCTTCCCCCGGATGAAGGAGGACGGCCAGGAGCGCCTGGCCATCCAGACGGCCCTCAACGAGACCATCAATCTCCTGGATCTGCGGGAGCCCTATTCCGAGGGCTTCTACGCCTCCCTGCGGGAGGCCCAGGCCTATATCACCGAGAACCTCTACGAGAAGCTGGGCGGCTGGGACGATATCGTCGCCACCTGCATCGGCCACACCCACATCGACGTGGCCTGGTGGTGGACCGTGGCCCAGACCCGGGAGAAGGTGGCCCGGAGCTTCGCCACGGTGCTCAAGCTCATGGAGGAGTTCCCCAGCTACCGCTTTATGTCCAGCCAGCCGGTGCTGTACTACTTCCTGAAGGAGCGCTATCCCGCCCTCTATGAGCGCATCAAGGAGCGCGTCAAGGAGGGCCGCTGGGAGCCCGAGGGCGGCATGTGGCTGGAGGCCGACTGCAACCTGACCTCCGGCGAGTCCCTGGTGCGCCAGTTCGTCCACGGCAAGCGGTTCTTCAAGGAGGAGTTCGGCGTGGACAACCGCATCCTGTGGCTACCGGACGTGTTCGGCTACTCCGGCGCCCTGCCCCAGATCATGAAGAAGAGCGGCATCGACTACTTCATGACCACCAAGCTGGCCTGGAACCAGATCGACAAGGTGCCCAACGACACCGTCATCTGGCGGGGCATCGACGGCTCCGAGATCCTCACCCACCTGATCACCACCCTGGGGGTGGATCAGCCGGTGAGCAACTTCTTCACCACCTATAACGGCATGCTCCACCCCGACGCCATCATGGGCGGCTGGGAGCGCTACCAGAATAAGGAGATCAACAATGACATCCTCATCTCCTACGGTTACGGCGACGGCGGCGGCGGCCCCACCCGGGAGATGCTGGAGACCTCCGTTCGTATGGAGCGGGGCGTCCGGGGCATCCCCAAGGTGCGTCAGGCCTTTGCCCGCACCTACTTCGAGGAGCTGGAGGAGCGCGTCAAGGACAACCGCCGTCTGGAGACCTGGGAGGGCGAGTTCTACTTCGAGTATCACCGGGGCACCTATACCTCCATGGCCCGCAACAAGCGGGGCAACCGGAAGAGCGAGCTGCTGCTGATGGATCTGGAGCTGGCCTCCGTGCTGGCGGCGGCGAAGCTGGCCTACCCCGCCGGGGAGCTGGACCGGATGTGGAAGACCGTGCTGCTCAACCAGTTCCACGATATCCTCCCCGGTTCCTCCATCCACGAGGTCTACGAGGTCACCAAGCGGGAGTATGAGGAGCTGGCCCAGACCGCCGGCGATCTGCTCGGCCAGCGTCTGGCCGCCCTGGCGGGCCAGGGCGACGGCGTGACCGTCTTCAACACCACCGGCTACACCCGTTCCGACGTGGTGGAGCTGGGCAAAACCGACGTCAAGGCCCTGGCCGACGAGACGGGCAGGACCTTCCCCGTCCAGCAGACGGCGGACGGCGCGGTGGCCTTCCTGGCCGACCTGCCTTCCAAGGGCTTTAAGACCCTGAAGAAGGCGGAGGCCGTTTCCGCCGCCAGCCCCTTTGTCCGGAAGGACGACCGGCACATCGAGACGCCCTTCTACACCGTTGCCTTTGACGAGCGCGGCCATTTCGCCTCCCTCTTTGACAAGGACAACGACCGCGAGCTGGTCAAGCCGGGCATGAGCGCCAATGTGCTGCGCATGTACGAGGATAAGCCCATTTATTACGATAACTGGGATATCGACATGTACTACACTGAAAAGTCCTGGCCCGTGGACGATCTGGTCAGCATGAAGTGGACCGAGGACGGTCCCGTCCGGGCCACCGTGGAGCTGGAGTACAAGATCAGCCTCACCACCATCAAGCAGAAGATCCATTTCTACGCCGATTCCCGCCGCATTGATTTCGAGAACTGGGTGGACTGGAAGCAGCACCAGCATCTGCTGAAGGCCGAGTTCCCCGTGGACATCCACAGCGACGAGGCCACCTTCGAGATCCAGTTCGGTTCCCTCACCCGGAAGGTCCACACCAACACCAGCTGGGACAAGGCCCGGTTCGAGGTCTGCGGCCAGAAGTGGATGGACTTCTCCGAGGGCCATTACGGCGTGAGCCTCCTCAACGACTGCAAGTATGGCCACAATGTCCGGGACGGCGTCATCGGCCTGACCCTCATCAAGTCCGGCATCGAGCCCAACCCCGTGGCCGACCAGGAGGAGCACGTGTTCACCTACGCCCTGTATCCCCACGCGGGCACCTGGCGGGACGCCGGGACCGTGCGGGAGAGCTATTTCCTCAACCAGCCCGCGCGGACGGTGGAGGGCGGCGTCCCCGGCGCAGAGTTCTCCTTCGCCGGTGTGGAGCAGTCCAACGTGGTGCTGGAGACCGTCAAGCAGGCGGAGAACGGCGAGGGCACGGTCCTGCGCCTCTACGAGAGCGAGAACGCCCGGACCAAGACGGTCCTGCGCCTCCCCGCCGGCGTGACCAAGGCCTACAGCTGCAACCTGCTGGAGGAGATCGAGGAGGAGCTGGCCATCCAGGACGGCAAGGTCTGCTTCCTCACCAAGCCTTACGAGATCAAGACCATCCTGGTGCGGTAAGGCGCGCCGGGATTGGTCGAGGAGGATATGCCATATGGAACTGCGTAATATTCCAGAAGTCAAGCTGGGTGTGATCGCCGTTTCCCGCTCCTGCTTCCCCGCCGCTCTCAGCGAGCGGCGGCGGGCGGCGCTGAAAGCGGCCTATGGCGAGGGACTGTATGAGTGCCCCGTCACCGTGGAGAACGAGGTCCAGGCCAAGGAGGCCGTCCGGGACGTGAAGGCCAGCGGGGTCAACGCCCTGGTGGTGTTCCTGGGCAACTTCGGGCCCGAGACGCCGGAGACGCTGATCGCCCAGTGGTTCCACGGCCCCATCATGTATGTGGCCGCCGCCGAGGGCGACGGGGACCTCCACGATGGGCGGGGCGACGCCTACTGCGGAATGCTCAACTGCTCCTACAACCTGGGGCTCCGGGGGAAGACGGCCTACATTCCCGAATACCCCGTGGGCACGGCGGAGGAGCTGGCGGAGAAGATCCGGGAGTTCGAGCCCATCGCCCGGGCCATCCTGGGCCTCAAGGGCCTCAAGCTCATCACCTTCGGCCCCCGGCCCGACGACTTCCTGGCCTGCAACGGCCCCATCAAGGCCCTGTACGACCTGGGCGTGGCGGTGGAGGAGAACTCCGAGCTGGACCTGCTGGTCGCCTACAACAAGCACGCCAATGACGGGCGCATCCCCGCCAAGATCGCCGAGATGGAGGCCGAGCTGGGCGGGAACAACCCCTACGGCGGCATCCTGCCCCGACTGGCTCAGTACGAGCTGACCCTGCTGGATTGGGCCGAGGAGCATAAGGGCACCCGGCAGTACGTGGCCTTCGCCAACAAGTGCTGGCCCGCCTTCCAGACGGAGTTCAAGTTCGTGCCCTGCTACGTCAACAGCCGCCTGGCGGCGCGGGGCGTCCCGGTGTCCTGCGAGGTGGACATCTACGGGGCCCTCAGCGAGTACATCGGCGTGTGCGTTTCCGGCGCGCCCACCACCCTGCTGGACATCAACAACACGGTGCCCGCGTCTATCTATGATAAGGGCATCAAGGGCAGGTACGACTGCCGCCTGAACGAGACCTTCATGGGCTTCCACTGCGGCAACACGTCCTGCTCCCTGCTGAAGAACCCCCATATGGGCTATCAGCTGATCATGAAGCGTGATCTGGAGCCCGACCTGCCGGAGCCGGACATCACCCGGGGCACTCTGGAGGGCAACATCAAGGCCGGGGACATCACCTTCTTCCGCCTCCAGTCCACCGCGGACACCCAACTGAAGGCCTACGTGGCCCAGGGCGCGGTGCTGGACGTGGACTGCGAGAGCTTCGGTTCTATCGGCGCCTTCTGCATTCCTGAGATGGACCGGTTCTACCGCCACGTGCTGATCGCCAAGCGGTATCCCCACCACGGGGCGGTGGCCTTCGGCCACTGGGGCAGGGCACTGTTTGAGGTGTTCAAGTACCTGGGCATCCAGGACATCGCCTACAACCAGCCTGCCTCCCTGCCCTATCCCGGGGAGAATCCCTTCAAATAATGCACGAAAGGCCCGTGGGCTGGACCCACGGGCCTTTTTGGAGGTTTGTATGGAAGAACGGAGATCCAACTATGACATCACCCGCGACCGGGTGGAGGGAGAGTTTCCCCAGTACGACCAGAAGTCCGTTATTGAAAAGTTCCGCCTGGCCCATGACGGGGACTACATCTACCTCCGCTTTGCGGCACAAGACTACCGGATCAGCCGCGGGACGGGCCGGGTGGAGCGGATGCCGGAGGCGGTCCACGCCGGATTCAACGAGGTCATGACCATTTACGACGTGCTGTGCGGCTCCAAGCCAGGGGCCCGTCTCAGCGGGGAGTTCGTCCGGGTAAACGACCTGGACGGCGTGACCAAGACCACCTATATGGGCGGGAACCTCTTCAACGGCAGCGCCCGGGCCTTTAACCACCGGACGGAGGACCTGCGCGCCGCCTGCCAGCGTCTGGGCGGCACGCCGGGGACTGTGGGGGATGTATCCTATACCATCCCGCTTTTTGACTTCTTCCCGGTGACGCTCCAGTTCTGGGACGGAGACGAGGAGTTTGACCCGGTGCTGAAGCTGATGTGGGACCGGCGGACCCTGGACTTCATGCGTTACGAGACTACCTATTACGCGGCGGACCATTTGCTGCAGCGGCTGTTGGAAATAATGGACGGGACGGGCTGAGTACTCAGCCCGTCCCGCTGCTTTGCTACCGGATAAAGTTAGTGCGCGCCGGAGCTTCCTTCTCCGGGAGGCCGTACTGCTCTTTCGCCAGGGCGATGCCCCGCATGAGGAAGACCATGTTCCGGGCCAGGGTGCGCATGGTCTGCATCCCCTCCGCGTCCTGAGCGGCCTCGCCGGGGGCCGCGCCGTGGACGCTGTTCCAGTACTGGCTGGAGGCGATGGGCATCCCGGAGATGGCGAAGAACTTGTTGAGCTCGTCGAAGGTGGCGGACAGCCCGCCCCGCCGGGCGGCGACTACGGCGGCGCCCACCTTCATGGACTTGCTGAAGCCCGTGCTGTAGAAGAGCCGGGTGAGGAAGGCCGTCAGCGTGGCGTTGGCGGCGGCGTAGTACACCGGGCTTCCCACCACCAGGCCGTCGCAGGCCTCCAGCTTGGGGGCGGCCTCGTTGACCAGGTCGTCGAAGACGCACTTGCCGGTGGTGCGGCATTTGGTACAGGCGATACAGCCGCGGATGTCCTTGTTCCCTACATGGAGGAGCTCCGTTTCAATGCCCTCCTGAGTAAAGATCTTTTCCATCTCGCCCAGCGCGAGGGCGGTGTTGCCGTTGGGACGGGGGCTGCCGTTGATCATCAAAACTTTCATATCCGTTGTCCTTTCTATGTTGGAGTGGATGCGGAGGCGCTGTGTTTATCTTATGCGCCCATTATAAACAACTTGAGCGTCCCTGTAAAGGGAGAATAGGAAAAACGCGCCCTCCGGTTGAAAACCGGAGGGCGCGTTTTTTGACGTATGGCGCTTACAGCGCGAAGTTGCCGTCCACAAAAATGGGGACCTCTTTCCCATCGCGGGTCCTGCCGGTGATGGACAGGTCGGCGGTTCCCACCATGAAGTCCACGTGGGTAATGGAGTCGTTGAGGCCGTGGGCCTTCAGCTCCTCCTTGGACATGTTCTCGCCGCCCTTGATGCACTCGGCGTAGGCCTCGCCGAAGGCCAGGTGGCAGGCGGCGTTCTCATCGAACAGGGTGTTGTAGAACAGCAGCTCCTGGTTGCGGATGGGGCTGTCATAGGGCACCAGGGCCACCTCGCCGAAGTAAGACGCGCCCTCGTCCAGGGTGGTCTCCGCTTTCAGCTTCTCCTCGCCAACCTGAGCGTGGACCTCTGCGATCCTGCCCTCCCGGATGACAAAGTGGAAGTCCTTTACCAGATCGCCGCTCAGTACCAGAGGCATGGAGGCGTAGACCACGCCGTCGATGCCGTTTTTAAGAGGCGCGGTAAAAATTTCCTCGGTGGGCATGTTGGCGATAAAATGGATGCCGGCCCTGCTCGTGCCGTCACCGCCGCCCCAGACGTGGTCCTCCGGCAGGCGGATGGTGAGATCGGTGCCCAGACTGTTGGTGTAGTGGAGGCTCTCCAGACGCAGGGCGTTGAGCTTGTCAATGCGAATTTGCAGGGTATCCAGATGCTCTTTCCAGCGCTCCACCGCCTTGCCGTCGCCGGTGACCCGGACGGAGGTGAGGATGGCGTCCCACAGCTTCTCCATGGCCTCCTCCTCGGGGCAGTCCGGGAAGACCTTCTTCGCCCAGCTGGGCACGGGAATGGCCCCGATGGCCCAGGGGAAGGCGTTGGACATCTGCAGCTGGCGGTATTCCTTCAAGGCCGCGCCGCTGGAGCGGGAGGAGCGCACCAGACGGTCCTGGTCCACGCCCTTGAGGAGCTCCGGATCGGACCCGCCGATGTGCAGAAAGGCCGCGCCCTCCTTGGCGTAGTCCGTGGAGAACCGGACCCGCCACTCCGGCATGGAGTCAAACACGTCGTCCGCCGCGTGGAGGTACTTCTCCCGGGTCAGCAGCTCGTCGCCCCAGGCCATGACAACCTCCCGGCATCCGGCGGCGTAGGCAGCCTTGGCGCACATCCGGGCGAACCAGGCGCAGTCCACCGGGCAGGAGATGACCAGATTCTGCCCCTTCTGGATGTTGACGCCAACCTCAACCAGGAGTTTGGCGTATTCCTCGAATTTTTTCTGCATGGTAGTACTCCTTTATCCACATTTTCTCAGGCTTGACAAACGAGCCTGCGCAGCATATAATAATAACGGAAGGGCGAAGACCAGTCAGCGGTTCAGCCCCGATTTGTTAGGAATCTATCAAATAGAAACCGTCACCTGCCGGGGTGGCGGTTTCTGCGTTTTTTGATCATGACAGTGACTGTGAAGTCTCCAACATGAAATGTAATACGCACGAGCCTCACCCCCTTTCGGAGGATGTGGCTGGACCGCCGACCGTTTTGTGGCATCGCCCTTCCGGCCCCCGTCAGGGGGCTTTTTTATTATACACGCGATGCCGCATTTTGTCAAACTTTAGCGGTTGACCTCCGGATTGTCTGTCCGGCCTAATAAGTAATCGACGGAACACCCCAGATAATCCGCCACGGTAACAAGGTTTTGGGCATATATCTTAGAGGATGGATTGGTTTTCCACAAGCTAAACAGGCTTTCGGTCATACCGGTATCCTTTGCAAGTCGATAGGGTGTGATTCCTCTATTTTGCACAATTTGCAATATTCTTTCTGAATATTCCATAGTATATTGCCTTTCCTGCTACATTAAAAATCTAATGTAATTACTATTGACTACATTAAAATTCTGATGTATAATTAGATATACACTACACAAGGAGGGAGCGCAATGCAAGAGCCATTAAGAGAGATCTTCGAGATTTACGAGGAAAAGGTTGGAAGTCATCCCATGACCAGGGAAGAAAGAGCCGTATGGAACCGGGCGCAGGCATCGCTTGGGGAGGACATGGTCGATGAAATGGTCCATGCCCAGAGCCGGTCTTTGACAGAAGCGGAGTACGACTGCTTCCGCATGGGCTTCCGTCTGGGGGCGCAACTGATGCTGAGCCTCCGATAGACGGTTCATTCCCCCATTTCGCACCCCGGGGAGTTGGCCCCGCCAGACGGTAGGGGCTCTCGATCACCACGCTGAAATAGACGCAGAAGGGGAACGAAGCGGACGGCAGTCAGTTTAGACAAAACCGACTGTGCCTCGGGCGCAAAACTAAACTCCTCCGTAATTAAGGAGTCCAGAACCATATGGTTCTGGTGGCTTTTTGCCTACTTTTTGTCCACACAAAAAGTAGGCCTGGGGTCCGGGGCTGGGAAAACCCCGGGCTATCGACAAGAAACGGCCCCCGTGCCGCCCGAAGGGCGGCAGACAAACTCATCTTTTTTTCCAAAGACTTGGGAACAGCAGCAGCAGCAGCGGCATGATCTCCAACCGCCCCAGCAGCATGTTGGCGCTCAAAAAGATCTTGCTCCCATTGGAAAGAAAAGAAAAATTGCATGTTGGCCCCAGCACGTCGAAAGCGGGCCCCACGTTGCTGATGCACGTCAGCGACGCGGTAAAGGCGGCGGTGATCCCCACGTCGTCCCAGGCCACCACCAGCGTCCCGATCAGTAAAAGCAAAATATACGCGAAGAAGAATAAAGAGATCCCCGACAGGATCGGCTCGTCCACCCGGTCGCCGTCGCTCTTGATGGTGGTCACCACCCGGGGATGCAAGATCCGCTGGACCTCCCGGCGGAGGTTCTTAAACAGCAGTACCACCCGGATCTGCTTGATGCCGCCGGCGGTGGACCCGGCGCAGGCCCCGGCGAACATGACCAGCACGAGGACCACCTGGGAGAAGGTGGGCCAGAGCACATAGTCATAGGTCATATACCCCGTGGTGGTCATCAGGGTCACCACCTGGAACACGCTGTCGGTGACCGTCCGGACGTCCAGGGCCCATCCGGCGTGGATGACCAGATTCATCACGATCAGAGCCGCCGCCCCGCCGGCCATGAGGGTGTAGGAGCGCAGCTCCTCGCTCTCGAACACCGCCCGGAAGTTCCGCAGCAGGGCGAAGTACAGCAGGGCGAAGTTGATGCCGGAAAGAAACATGAACACGATGATGATCCACTCGATGGCCAGGCTGCCGTAAGCGGCGATGCTGGCGTCCTTCACCGAGAAGCCCCCGGTGGAAATGGTGGTAAAGGCGTGGATGACGGCGTCATACCAGGGCATCCCGGCGATCTTCAGGCAGATCACCTCCGCCGCGGTCAGGCCGATGTAGATGCTGTAGAGGATCTTGGCGGTGTCGCCTACCCGGGGGGTCAGCTTGCTCTTGATGGGCCCGGGAGACTCGGCGCGCATGAGGTACACGCTGCCCTCCCCCAGCTTGGGCACCAGCGCCAGGGCCAGCACCAGGACCCCCATGCCGCCCATCCACTGGGTCTGGGCCCGCCAGAAGAGGACGCCGGCAGGCTGGCCCTCGATAAACGTAAACACCGTGGCCCCGGTGGTGGTGAAGCCGGAAACGGTCTCAAACACCGCGTCCACGTAGTTGGGCAGGATGCCCGCGAACACATAGGGCAGCGCCCCGAAGAGGGACAGCACCACCCAGCACAGGGCCACGGCGGCAAAGCCGTCCCGGGCCTGCATCTTGCTGCCGCGGCCGGGCAGCAGGCACAGCAGCTGGCCCGCCGCCAGGGTAATCAGGGCGGAATAGAGGAACGCCGTGCCGTCCCCGCCGCCGGAGGCGAAGCCGATAATCATGGCCGGAACCATAAGTACCGCCTCCACCCGGAGGATCATGCCCAGGATGTGGAATACCAGTTTATAATTCATCTCGTCTGTTGGACCCTTCCTTCGTTTGTCCTACGCCTCCAGGATGTCGTCCAGCTCCTGGAGGAAGAGGCTCTTGGCCATGATGATGACCTTGTCCCCGGCCCGGATGGAGGTGGAGCCGTCGGGGATGATGGTCTTCCCCTCCCGGGCGATGGCGGCCACCAGGATGCCGGGCTTGAGGCGGCGTCCCAGCTCCGCCAGAGGGGTGTCCAGGAACTTGGCGTTGGCGGTGGCGGTAAATTCCACCGCCTCCACCGCGCCGCCCAGGGGCTTGTAGACGTTCTCCACGGCGCTGCCCTCGCTGCGGGCCATGGCCCGGACGTAGGCGGAGATCTGGTTGGCGGTGATGTCCTTGGGGCTGATGATGCTGTCCACGCCGGACTCCCGCATCATGTCGATATAGTTGGGGCGGCTCATCTTGGCGATGACCTTCTTCACCCCGTGGCGCTGGGCGGTCATGGCCATGAGCAGGTTCTCCTCGTCCCGGTTGGTCAGGGCGATGAAGGCGTCGGTATCCAGCAGGCCCTCGCTGTCGATGACGGCGCTGTCGGTGCCGTCCCCCCAGATGATGAGGCTGTCGGGCAGCTTGTCCGACAGGACCTCGCACTTCTCCGGGTCCTGCTCCACGATGCGCACCTTCATGCCCACCTTCTCCACCGCCCAGGCCAGATAGGTGGCGATCTTGCTGCCACCCAGCACCGTGATCTGCCGGATGCGGTTGCCGTCCCGGCCGATGGTGTGGAAGAACTTGACGATCTCCTTCTGGGAGCCCACCATGTAGGCCTTGTCCCCCACCTGGGGCACAAAGCGCCCGTTGGGGACGATGGCCTCTCCGCCCCGGATGACCGTGCACATCAGCACCCCGTTGGGGTGCTTTTTGTTGTACTCGAAGAGGCTTATCCCGGCGATGCCGTCGCTCTCCAGGATGGGAAAGCCGATCATCTCCACCAGCCCCCGGGCGAAGGTCTCCACGCTGAAGGCGGAGGGCACCCGCAGCAGCCGGGAGATCTCCTGGGCCGCCGCGTGCTCGGGGTTGATGATCATGTTCAGGCCCACCTCCTTTTTTAGAAGGTTGGCCTCCCGGTAGTACTCCGGGGAGCGGATGCGGGCCACGGTGTGCCGGGCCCCCAGCTTCTTGGCGATGAGGCAGCAGACGATGTTCAGCTCGTCGGAGCCGGTCACCGCCACCACCAGCTCCGTGTCCCGCGCCCCCGCCTCCCGGAGGGTCTGGATGGAGGCGCCGCTGCCCTCCACGCACATCAGGTCCAGGGTGCTGTCGGCCACCTGCATGGCCTCCGCCCGGTGGTCGATGAGGACCAGCTCGTGATTTTCCCCGCTCAGCTGCCGGGCCAGGGTGAAGCCCACCTTGCCGCAGCCGATGATAATGATCTTCATGTTGTGCCTCCCGGCAAAATTATTTCCCCTTTTGGGGAAAGCGTTCACGATACATACGCTCAAAAGCTCCGTACGGACTTACCTGCCCAATAAACAGGGTGCCTTATACGAAGTGAAATACATTCGGAATGTTACCGCCAAACGTTCTGACTGCCATTCGATACATGGCCTTTGCGTGGATGCGGTCGTGCCAGATAAACCGCCGCAGTACCTTCCGCAGCGACCACTCTTCCCCGTAACTGCCCAGATAGACCGTGTTTTTCAAAAAATCAGGCCGGCTTTCCAGCAGCGCAAAGCCTCGCCGCCGGCATTCTACGATCGTCCCCTCATGATCGGCCCCGACACCGATCTCCCCAAAGTAATAGTCATTGACATTTTTTGTATGCTCATACATTTCGGATGCCGTACGGGGGACCTGCCCATAGAAGGTCTTCCGGACCGGAAGACAGCTTTTATTTTTATCGGGGACCGCCTCGTACAGATCCAGAAAGTCCTGTGCGGACCGCAATGCAAGCGCCTTCGCGCCCTCGTATTCCTCTGCGGACAGGGGCTTTTTTTCGTCCTCGAACAGGACGTCCGTATCCGCATCCGAGATCATGAGCGCAGAGGCCTTCTCCTGTACGATCACCGGCTCCAGAGAGTCGGGGACGGCCTCGCCTTTCCACTCCAGATAAGACGCGGCCTCCCTTGCCATTTTTTGAAGGGCGATATTCTTTGTCTCGCCGCGTGTAAACGCGCCAACCAAGCTGCTGGCGTACAGGATGCTGTCGCTGCCGTTATGCTCCCACACACACTGTATTTCCATTACCGTTCTCCTCTCCAATACATGTCGATCGACAGGCCCTTCGGTGGGTACATACCTCCGAAAAGGAAGCAATTATTCGTACTCCCCGGTGATGCTCCCCGCCTGGATGATATGGCGCTCCGCCTTTTTCAGGAAGGCCTTTTTGGTGGCCCGGGGGCTCAGGGTGATGGCGCTGTCCAGCACGTAGACGGTGAACCGGTAGATATGGGTCCGGCCCCTGGGGGGCTTGGGCCCCGCATAGCGGTGGAGGCCGTAGGCCAGCCCCTGGCGGGCCCCCCGCATCCCGGGGACGTTCTTCCCGGCGGGGATGCCCCCCTTGATCTGGTTGGAGGCCGGGATGTTCCAGATGATCCAATGGGTGAAGTCCCGGATGGGATGGGTCAGGTCCTCCAGCGTGACCGCCAGGGTGGCGGCCCTGGGGGACAGGTTCCAGAGCAGGAACTCCGGGGAGCGGTCCTGCCCCCGGGCCGTATTTTCAATGGGGATGATCCCCCCGTCGTCGATGCCGACGCAGTCGAAGTCCAGGTGATAGCTTTCCATAGTTTCTTCCTACTAACATGTGATTATTTTCCGGCGTCTCTCCTGAGCCGCCCGGCCCGCGGGGTCCGCCGGCCCCGGATGGAGATGAGCACGCCGTTGATCTCCGCGCCCATGATGAGCATCAGCGCCGTCAGGTTCAGCCACATCATCAGCACGATGACCGTGCCCAGGGCCCCGTAGATCGCGGTGTAGTTGGCGAAATTCTCCACATAGAAGGAGAACGCCGCAGACACCACCATCCAGCCCACCAGGGCCGCCAGCGCCCCGGGAACGACGTTCCGGGCCGGCTGCCGCCCGTCCTGGGCGGCGGCGTACAGCAGCCCCACCGCCGCGAACATGACCCCGCCCAGCACCAGGAAGCGCAGGTCGGTCCACAGCTCGATGAAGGCCTCCGGCACCACGAAGAACCGGCCCGCAAATTCCAGCGCCGCCCGTCCCACCGTGACCAGGGTCAGGGACAGGGCGATGGACACCAGCAGGAACACGGTATACAGCAGCACCTTGGCCATATAGACGATCTGATTTTTCGGCCGGGGCAGGTGGTAGGCCCGCCGCACGGAGATCATCAGGCAGTCCGCCGCCCGCATGGGGAAATAGATGGTGAACACCAGCCCGAACCACAGCATGGCCCTGCTGGAGGTGGCGCTGACATAGCTGAGGTAGCTCTCCACCACGTCCACCACTCCCGCCGGAAGCAGGGGCGTGAGCCCCTGGATGATGCCGGAGACGTCCAGCTCCAGCAGGCCCAGCAGGCTGCTGAGGAAAATCAGAAGGGGGAAGATCATGAAGAGGAGGTAGTAGGCCAGGGCCGCGGCCTCCTGGGCCACGCCGTGGAACAGATAGCGCTCCACCGTCCTGGTCAGGAACCTTCCGGGCCAGCTGTCTAAGATCGTTTTTATCCATTTGGGCAAATCTGCTTCCCTCCCGCTGCCTGGACGGCGTGGTCTGGCTTCCCATTTTACCATCCGTCCGAGAAAAATCCCGTCAAAGCCTGACCGGCGGACGTTCATTCCCTGCCTATATTATACCATATTTCCGCATTTAGCAAGAGGCATGGTCAATTCCGCGGCGTTCCGGCGGCGGCAATCTTACACCTTTGTAAGGTTCCGGGCCATTTTGTAAGGTAAAACGATGGCAGGCCGCCGCCGGATAGGCTATAATAGGACCTGCAAACACACCCAAGGAGGAAAATGACATGCCGATCCTGCAAGTCAGCGATTTGAAGAAAGTTTACACCACCCGCTTCGGGGGCCAGCAGGTCCAGGCCCTCACCAGCGTCAATTTCGCCGTGGAGCCCGGCGAGTACGTCGCCATCATGGGCGAGTCCGGCTCCGGAAAGACCACCCTGCTGAATATCCTGGCGGCCCTGGACAAGCCCACCAGCGGACAGGTCCTGCTGGACGGGAAGAACATCGTCGCCATCAAGGAGCGAGACATCGCCGCCTTCCGCCGGGACCACCTGGGGTTCGTGTTCCAGGATTTCAACCTGCTGGACACCTTCTCCATCCAGGATAACATTCTCCTGCCCCTGGTGCTGGCGGGGAAGACCTATAAGGAGATGGAGAAGCGGCTCCTGCCCCTGGCCCGGCGGCTGGGCATCGACGCCCTGCTGAAGAAGTACCCCTACGAGGTCTCCGGCGGCCAGAAGCAGCGGGTGGCCGTGGCCCGGGCCCTCATCACCGGGCCGAGGATCGTCCTGGCCGACGAGCCCACCGGGGCCCTGGACAGCAAGGCCACCGACAGCCTGCTGAACCTCTTCGATCAGATCAACGGCGAGGGCCAGACCATCCTCATGGTCACCCACTCCACCAAGGCCGCCAGCCACGCCAAGCGGGTCATGTTCATCCGGGACGGCGAGGTGTTCCACCAGATCTATAAGGGCGTCAGCTCCACCGAGGAGATGTACCAGAAAATTTCCGACACCCTGACGCTGCTTGCCGCCGGAGGTGAGGAGGATGCGTAATTCCCTCTATCCCAAGCTGGCCATGCAGAGCATCCGGAACAACCGGAGGTTTTATATCCCCTATATCCTGGCCCTGCTGGGGGACGTGGCCGCCATCTATATCATGTCCGCTCTGTGCCGGGACCCCGGGGTGAAAAACATGACCCCTGGACGGCCCAACGGGTATATGTATGTGAGCATTTTCATGAGCATCGGCCAGGTGATCGCCTTCCTGTTCTCCGCCATCTTCGTGCTGTATATCAACGGCTTCCTTATGAAGCAGCGGAAGAAGGAGCTGGGCCTCTACAACATCCTGGGCATGGGCAAGGGGCACATCGCCGTGGTGCTGACCATTGAGACCGTGTATATCGCCGTGCTGGGAATCGGCGGCGGCATCGTGACGGGCCTGATCTTCCACAAGCTGGTCAGCCTCATCCTCCATCAGATGCTGGGGATGCCCGTCCCCTTGGGGTTCTATATCAGCTGGGACGGCATGGCCTGGACGGCGGCGCTGTTCCTGTTCCTGCTGGGCGTGACGCTGCTGGTGAACCTGAACAAGGTCCGGGTCTCCAAGCCCATTGAGCTGCTCCGCGGCGGGAACGTAGGTGAGCGGGAGCCGAAAACCAAGTGGTTCATGACCCTGCTGGGTATCGTTACCCTGGGGGCCGGGTACTACATCGCCGTCACCACCCGGACCGGCGTGGACGCCATCGTGACCTACTTCCTGGCGGTGGGGCTGGTCATCATCGGCACCTACTGCCTCTTTACCGCCGTGAGCATCTTCATTTTGAAGGCCCTGCGGAAGAACAAGAAGTTTTACTACCAGACCGGGCATTTCATCGGCGTATCCGGGATGCTCTACCGGATGAAGCAGAACGCCGTGGGCCTTGCCAACATCTGTATTTTGTGTACCATGGTGATGGTGATGCTCTCCGGCACCCTGTCCCTGTACCTGGGGACGGCGAACGCCGTTCACGAGCAGTACCCGGGGGACGTCAATATCAGCGTGAGCTACTTTCCCCAGCCTGCTGCCGGCGAGGAGGACTGGCGGCCCTTTGACCCGGACGCCATGTTGGCGGCGCACACCGGCTTTATCGAGAGCCAGGGCTTTCACGTGGAGAACGTCCGCACCAGCTGCCGCATGGGCTTCGGCGCGGGGAAGGTCTCCGACGGGGTCTACACCACCGACCGCTTCAACGACGCCGCCAAGGGCGGCATCGTGATGATAACTGTCATTACCGAGGCCAACTACACCGCTACTACCGGCGAGACGCTGGGCCTCGCCCCCGGCGAGGTGGCGGCCTACGGTGTAAGGGGCGATACGCTGACCATCCGCTGGACCGTGGATGCGGTGGGCACGGAGCTGGGAGAATCCAGCTTCCCCATTGCAAAGCACCTCAGCCGCAATCCCGCCTTTGACCCGCAGATTGTAGAACTGGTCACCGTCGTCGTCGCGGACGACGCGGTTATCAACGACATCTGGAAGAGACAGGCGGCGGTCTATCCGGATGACTACAGCAGTATTCGGTGGTTTTCCTATCTGGACGTGAACGCTGCCGAGGAGGAGCTGGAGGAGCTGCAAACGCGCTACTATGACGCCATAGAGGACGGCAGCTTCTATGAGGGGACCGGCTCCTGGAAGAGGTGCATCTGGAACCTTCGCAGCGAGGGCGAGGCGGACGCCTACGGACTGGCAGGAGGCTTCCTGTTCCTGGGGCTGTTCCTGGGCTTCATCTTCCTGCTGGCCACGGTGCTGATGATCTACTACAAACAGATCTCTGAGGGCTACGAGGACAAGGACCGTTTCGAGATTATGCAGAAGGTGGGCCTCAGCCGGGGCGAGGTCAAGCGGAGCATCCACAGCCAGATCCTGATGGTGTTCTTCCTGCCCATCGTGGTGGCCTCCATCCATATCGCATTCGACTTCAACATGGTGGAGAAGCTGCTGACCCTGTTCTATATCCACAATACCGCCCTGACGGCCCTCTGCACCCTGGGGACGGTGCTGGTGTTCTTCATCGCCTACGGCGTCGTGTACGCCCTGACCGCGCGGACGTATTATAAGATCGTAGAGAGGTAACATGGACGCGCCCGTCCGGGGCGCAGGAAAGGAGCGTTGACAATGGATCGAGTAGATACCGCGCTGATGCTGGCCATGCTGTGCCTGATGGCGGGGACGCTGCTGGTGGGGTTCAGCCGCCCGCTGTGGTGGATGCTCCACAAACGGGGGCCGGACGGCCAGCGGAACGCCCCCAGGAACTATGAATGGATGCTGCGCATCCCCGGGCTGGCGCTGCTGGGAGCGGCGGTCTGGGTCATTGGGATGAGCGTGATGGGGGTGTTCCCGTTTCAATAGCTCTTTATAGCATCTCAGCCGCCCTGCGGGGCGGCTGAGATGCGCTTTTGCAGAAACTGCCGAAGCGATATCCCTGCAGCACTTTACTTAAAAGGGGCACCAAACAGGGAAATCGATTTTGCGCCCTGCAAATAGCAGTTATTTTCTCAAAATGGATTTCCCGCAAAGGAATCAGGGTAATTGAATGAGTAAAGAGAGTATTAACAAAATGTAGCTGAAGTGGAGACGAGATGATATACTGTAGAGAAG
>ERZ808054.173-NODE-173-length-85659-cov-6.978559_pt1 | contig 85659 bp, 78 predicted proteins | sample MGYA00380201_ERZ808054 | MGnify/ENA primary metagenome ERZ808054 (study PRJEB31490, sample SAMN06133419) | mouse gut metagenome | isolation source: Z5_2 | host: mice | place: China: Chengdu | collected 2015-05 ... | reverse complement strand
ATACTAGAATCTTCTATAGAAGAATTTCTCTTTTAGAATTTTCAGGGTTGCATTACTGTTTATTTGTCAAGGTTCTTAATTTGTTTGCTTGTCTTGTTTGCGACAGCTTAGTTAGTTTATCATAGCTTTTCACATCTGTCAAGCACTTTTTTAATTTTTTTATTCGCTGTCTGTGTTGCAGTTTTTTGTTCAACACTCATTTATCTCAGCGACGAGAATTATATTACCACTTCATTCTTGATCTGTCAACAACAAATTCTAATTTTTTTCAACATTTTTTTTGGTGTCTATTTTCTCCTTTCTGCAAATGCCGAAATACCCTTCGGTCTAAAAGGGTATTTCGGCAATAAATAGAATCTTATACAGTTTATGAATATACTAATTTCGTCGTTTCCTCTTCAATCACATGCTTATCAATCCGCTCAAATAAAATCTCTATCTCAGGCAACAAATATCCTGCACAGACCTCATGCACCTGCCATGCCTCCCCCAACTGAAACCAATGGCAGATTTTTTCTGATGAGAAAGGAAGAAATGGTTTGAGCAGCACTGCCAGATTTGCAATAATCTGCACACACTGATACAATGTGTTCCTGCAAGCTGCCTCGTCAGAAATACGTGTAATCCACGGCGCACATGTATCGAAATATTTATTCGCCCAGCGAACAAACTCAAAAATTCCATTCACTGCATCCTTGAATGCCCCTTTCTCGATCAAGCTGCCTGTCGTGTGATACAAGTCACGTATTCGGTGTAAGAGTTCTGCATCCATGATCGCCTCAGGAACAATCCCGTTCCAGTATTTCTTAATAAATAAAAGTGACCGGTTTACAAAATTTCCATACGCACCTAGCAATTCCCCATTATGGCTGTTAACATACTCTCTCCACGAAAAATCTGCATCCTTCTTCTCCGGTCCATTTGCCAGAAAATAATATCGGATGGAATCAGGATCATACATTTCTATTATATCCTTGACCCAAATCGCATAATTTTTGCTCGTAGAAATTTTTCTGCCCTCCAATGTCAGATATTCACTTGATACAATCTGATCCGGCAGATGCCACCTCTCTCCATTTGCGAGAAGCAGCGCTGGTAAAATAATTGTATGAAATGGTATATTGTCCTTGCCATGCACATAGTAATGCTTCGCATCTTCTCCCCACAAAGCCTTATAATCAATCCCTCGTTCCTCCGATACGATTTTGCTAGCAGACAAATATCCCAACACATTTTCTGCCCAGATATAAATTGACTTCTCCTCATAGCCTGCTTTTGGAACACGGATTCCCCAATTTAAATCTCTTGTCAATGCCCGATCCCTCAGCCCCTCCTCAAGGTAGCGTTTTGTGAATGCCACTGCATTTTTCCGCCATGACACTCCTGCATCCACCAATGCGCTCAATGCTTTCTCCAATTTCGATATCGCTATATATAAATGCTTGGATTTTTTGAATACGACAGCGCTGTTACACACTGCACAGACTGGATACAATAAATTCTCCGGTTCTAATACCGCACCGCAATCATCACACTGGTCTCCCCTTGCTTCCTTTTTGCATTTCGGGCAGATACCTGTGACAAACCGATCTGCCAGAAAACTTTGACAATGCTCACAAAATGCCTGCGGCGTTTCTTTCTCATATACCAAATCACTTTGATACAGACGTTCATGAAACTCCTGGACAAATTTTTTATGCCGCTCATCCGATGTCTTTGTATAACAATCATAGCTAAATCCCAGTCTGTCAAAACAACGCTCAAACTCCTCATGATAAAAATCGCTGATTTTCTGTGGTGATCGTCCTTCTTTTTTTGCCCGGATCGCCACTGGTGTCCCATGGCAGTCACTTCCTGACACAAATGTCACCCGATCGCCGCAGGCTCGATGATATCTTGCCAGTACATCTCCTGGCAACAATGCTGCTATATGGCCAATATGCAAAGAACCATTGGCATATGGCCACGCACCTCCAATTAAAATCGTTCTATTCATTTTTTTCCCTCATTTCTTGATTGTGATAACGCTCTTGTGATAACGCAACTTTCTTATATGAATTATTGCATAAAAAAACCCTCCTCTCTGAAAAGTTTACTTTTCAGGGACGAGAGCCAGATCGCTTCGTGTTACCACCCTAAATTCACCCAGATCTCACGATCAGGGCCTTATCAACTACGGACGAGAAATGATTCATCGATAGTCTATCACGTTAACGGGTGCACCCGTCGCAGCCTTGGCACATTTGTACTTCGGTGCGCAGCTCCGAGACCATTTTCAATCGTTCCTTCCACACCTGCTCTCACCGCTACAGGCTCTCTGTGCTGTATCTAACGATCTACTCTTCTCTTCACAGCCTTTGCTTTATATTTTAGTATTATAACATATTAAAATATTTTCGTCCACAAATTTATAGACTATTTCGATATGCTGCCACAAACCGGTTTTTCAGGGTTAAAAATTCGTCCAACTGCATCAGTGTGTAGAACAAAAGCGCTCGCGCCTCAAACTCCTCCCTGCTTTGCGGAAGTGTCTCGAGTTTCATGTCCGAGAGCATTTTCTCCAACAGTTTCAACAATTCTTCCACATCGTTATCCCGATGATACTGTGCCTCAATCTCCTCAAAAAATGCAGCAACTTGTATTGTCTGTGCCGGCAGCATCGTTATTCTGACAATACTGTCATAGATATTTCTAAGAACTCTGCTCTGATTTTCCCGCATTCTAATATAATCCAGTTCATACGAGGACTGGCTCCAAAGCGTATTGTTCCAATTTCTGAGCGCACACTCCTTAGCAAGATGAATCCTGTCCTCAAGGCGCCCGAAACAATCCGAATGATAACCTGTCTTGTCCTCCCGCCGGATATTTTCTGCCATTCTGTGAATAATGCCTTTAATCTCGTCATCAACCAGTCTTGAAAGCCTGTCAAATTCAACTTCCTTTTTTCTAAGATGAAGATTGATCAAAATGCCATAAAAAGTGCCGATGGTGAATACCAGCAATTCATTCACAAGCAGTTCCCCATCAAATCGCTGTTCTGTCAGAAAATGAGAGATCAAGACCGAATCCATCGCGATTGCCTGCCCCCATCCTGCACTCAGGCATAAAAACGCAAATAGGAAAAGAAATAGAATAAATGCCCCTACGCTAAAGTCCAGCCATCGAAAACACATATAAGAAAGAATCAATGCGCACAAAAAAGCCAGTCCCCTATCTCTGGCTGTTTGCAGCGTCTCGCGCTTTGTGTTTTGGATACTCAAAACTGTGATGATTCCTGCTGTAATGGCATAGCTGAGCCCTAGCAGATTCGCCGTCAAAATTGAAAGCACTGCTGCCAGGGCAATCTTACATGCCTTAAAAAAATGAAACCCTTTTATCCATTTCATCTTATGCCTTGACAAAGTCCAGAATTTCCGACTTTTGCTTCACGCCGACGGAGGTAGCCGCCGGTGCGCCTCCCTTAAAGAGAATCAATGTTGGTATAGAGCGTATTTTATAGTTGAATGCAAGCGTGTCCGCCTCATCAGTGTTTACCTTACAGATTTTCACGTCTGTGATCTCCTCGGCGATTTCATCGATAACTGGCGCCAGCATTTTGCATGGACCGCACCAAGGTGCCCAGAAATCAACCAACACAGGAATGTCCGATTGGAGTACCTCCTTCTCAAAATTTGCTTCTGTCAAATGTATTACTGCCATAGTATCATCCTTCCTTTCAAGTTTTATAGCTATAGTATACCACCTTTTTATAAAAATAGTAAACCATAAACTACTCTTTATTTTGTCCGTTCAGCACCATCGCGAGAATATGTGCCAGTGGGTCACAAGCATTCATTGCCTCCTCCAGTGTATTCGTCTGTGAGCCCAGCTCAATCAAGAGACTTTTGGGTCTAAAATGCAGATTATATCGATATCCTTTTAGATAAATGCGCCTAGTAAGTCCTGGATAGTATTCCTCTGCCGCCAAATGCATCTGAAAAGCAAATGACAAATTATCCTGCACATATGGATTGGGGAGATTGTCAAGATTTCCCAGTGAATTTGTATAACACAGACCATTAAAGAACATAAATCTCGCGGTCGGTCTATCCTGTATGGTCGTGACCAGTTTGGTATCCGCATTTGTCTGATCTCTGTGTAAGTCTATCATTACTTCTATAGAAGGATTTTCAGCGAGCACCTGATCCAGACCTGCCATCGCATTTGAATAGGCATAATCTCTGCTCTCCACATCATATTCTCCTGTGTGATGCAGCACATTAAATCCGTATTGTGTTCGAAGAATGTCACACAAATGTTCTCCAACTCCAACAATGGATTCCGATGAATCCCCCGCTGCTGAGTCTATGTATGCCTCCTGGGAGTGCGTGTGATACACCAAGATTTGAACATCGCTGTTATCCTGCTTCATGGATGCATCAAATCCCATCAGTGTATCATAGCGGAGTTGATCAGAGCGAATCTGCGTTGTTGGGTCCACTGCATAAAATGAGGTCTTAATAAATCCTGGATCTGCCAATTGCTGTGGTGCATATGTGGCAACAGGCGCCTGCACAGGCACAAACCCACCTGATGCCATCGTATTTTCTGCCAGTACCACCTGCTCTAGTTCCTGATGATTGTCATCACTTATCAGCTTATCTTCTGTTCCAGTTGCCTGCTCCTGCATGTTAGTCTGTATTTCATTTTCCTTTTGATTCTGATAAGCCCTGCTATTTTCAACAGCAGCCATCTCCTCAATTACAGATGGCTGCCTGTACTCGGTCATCTGGTTCTCCTCCTCTGCGCCTTGAAGCAGACACATCTCCAGCGGCATGCTTTTAAAAAACTGATATTGCAATCCGTTTTCCTCGCTGCCATTGACATACAGCATGTATGGATTGGAGAGACTGATTCCCTGCTTTAGCGCAGCATTGTATAGGTTCTCGCCCAATGATACATTATTTTCCATATTATTTTCTATATCATAAATGGCACGCATCATAAGATGCGCGAGAATCAACAGGAACACAACAATCAATATTCCCTGCTTCCTGACCTTATGACTCATAAAAACACAAACTCCCATCTGCCCGCTTTGGCGGGCTACTCCTCCTGCTCCATATCAAGAGCAATATTGATTGCCTCGGACAATGTAAAGCTAAGTCTTTTTGTAGTCTCATCAATATTTTTTGCTGTTACATACATATTATGAAGCTGGGTATCTGTACTATTCCTAAAATAATCAAGTGAAGCTTTTCCACCATCATATTCTTCAGACAACTTTTCCAGTGCATCGGAGACAATCGTCCCCGCATCTACAACCATTGGGATTCCAATCGCAATAACTGGGATTCCAAGACTTTCTTTGGTCAATGCATTCCTGTGATTGCCAACTCCTGACCCCGGATGAATGCCTGTATCTGTGATTTGCACAGTACGGTTCAGCCTCTTGGTACTCCTTGCCGCCAGTGCATCTATTACTATAACTATGTCTGGTGTTGTCTCTTTTATTACACCTTTTATGATTTCTGCGGTCTCCATACCAGTCTTTGCCATGACCCCTGGTACCAGTGCACTGATCTGGTGCATTCTCGAAGCCCTGTATGCCTGTTTTCCATACTCCCGAATTATGTGTCTTGTGATAAAAAGATTATCTACTGTACATGGTCCAAGCGAATCTGCTGTGACATCTCTATTTCCCAGCCCCACTACCATGATCGACTTTTCTTCCTTGTCAATCTCCGGCAGAACACTCTTTAACTGCCGGGCCAGTTCCTCCGAAATCTCCCTGTGATAATCCTCATCGCTCTCTTGCAGTGCAGGCGCCTCTAGTGTGATATATGTGCCCATCGGTTTTCCCATGCTTTTCGCCGCATTCTTACTCAATATCATCACCTTGGAAATATGCACATCATCCATAATGTCATACTCATCGATGGAAATTCCCCTCATCTGTCCCGATGCCTGTTTTCTGACGCTCTCTGTCGCCTCCAATGCCAAGTCTGTCCGAACCTGAAACTGCTGCATACCAAATCCCCCTTTTTCATATGGTTATTTATATCGTAACTATTTTTTGTAAAATTTTAGAGAATATGTATTGACATATCAGATTCCATAAATTACAATATACAAGTATGTTTCCATCAGTTCGTCCGTGTCCGGCTTTCATGGAAACAAAACTTAAAAACATCGAGAAAATGGGAGGTGTCAAGCATGGCAAACATCAAATCTGCGAAAAAGAGAATTTTAGTCAACAGAACAAAGGCTGATAGAAACAAAGCAATTAAGTCTGGTGTAAAGACCGCAATCAAGAAGGTCTACACAGCTGTAGAAGCGAACGATAAGGAGGCTGCTGCTGCTGCTTTATTAAATGCTACAAGTGTTATTGATAAGGCTACAACAAAGGGCGTATATCACAAAAACTACGCTTCCAGAAAAGTTTCTCGTTTATCCAAGGCTGTAAACCAGATGGCTTAAGCTTGCATATAAAAAACAATCCATACCGTCATGTGGATTGTTTTTCTATTTTCATATATTTATTTTAGTTTCATCCTTTCATAATTTGCATTCATCCAGTCAATTGCCTCAGCCAGCCCTTCCTCGCTGAATGTAAAATATTCTGATATTTTCTGCTCCTCGGGCGTCGCCTCAAATCCAAACGGTTCACTCCACAGATATACCTGAAGCTTTTTCTCCTGCTCAACATCCGCTTGGTGCAGCATAAAACGGATTCCAAGATGACTTCCTGTAAAATCCTCCTTTTTTACAAAATTTAAGGATAAAAAATCTTCCCTTGTCAGCATGGCATGATACCTGTCTGGGTAAGCACTTCCATAAGAGAACCATTCAGCGACACATAACGGTAAATGGGATCCTGCTCCTCATGAAAAACGGGCGCTCTGTTGATATAAAATCCATCAATCCCCGCCGCCTTAGCACCCGCCATATCTGATTTTAATTCATTTCCAATCATAACAGACTGTGCCTTGTCAAGATGATATCGCGCACAACAAATGTTATAAAATTCAGGATCTGGCTTCATACAATGCTCATCAGATGAGATTACTATGCCATCAAAATAAGGCACCAGTCCTGTCAGCTCAAGTTCCTGCCATGTAAAACTTCTCTGTGCGTTAGACAACAGATAAATTTTCTTTCCGGCATTCTTTAACCCCTCAAGACAGGCAAGCGTGTCTGAAAACAGACATAGATAAATCAATGAAAGACGCCGAAAGCTCTCACAGAGGTATTTTATCTGTTCGTCTGTAAGGTCATATCCGTTTGCCGCAAATACATCCCGAAATACCTCCTCAATTTGAATCTCTGGCTTCACAAATCTTCCCTCCTGTGCCGCCGACTTTCTGTATTCGCGCTCCGTCGTTGTATACAGTCTGTAAAAAAGCTTCCAGTCAAAATAAAAACCTTGTTTTCTGAGCCATTTTGCATATTTCTTATAAAAATTTTTGCTGGATTCATCTGTATGAATATCAATCAATGTTCCATACAAATCAAAAATATAATTTTGATACATTACTCTACAACCTCCTTTAAAAATTGTTCCTCATCAAAATCAGGGATAAAGCTCTCATTTGCAGTGTCTCCCTCCTGTATAAAAGCGTTTTGAATCCCTAACTCAATGGCATAATCAACAACCTTCTCATACTCCCTGTGCGTTACCCGCCTGTTGAGTTCAGGATACGCTGTCAATTCAGCAGGCGGCGTATATTGGTTCATAATACTGATATAAATATCATCCTGGTATGTATCATAGAGATATTTTAGCACTGTCTTGGCATCCCCCACATGTCCGGGCATGACCATATGCCGAACGATCACGCCGCGCGTCATAAGTTCTTGGTCAAATATTGGTACTCCTGTCTGGCGCATCATCTCTTTGATCGCACGGGATGCACATACAAAATAATCTGGCGCGCTGGAATATTTTGCTGAGAGTTCTGCACTGTAATATTTGAGATCTGGCAGATAAACGTCAACATACCCCTCAAGCATACGCAGCGTTTCTACGTTCTCATAGCCTGACGTATTGTATACGATAGGAATCCACAGCCCCTGCATCTTCGCACTTTTTAATGCCGCCACGATCTGCGGGACAAAATGAGTCGGCGTCACCAGATTGATGTTATGTGCCCCCTTGCCTTGCAGCAGAAGGAAAAGCCTTGCCAATTGTTGTGTTGTCAGTTCCTTCCCTTTATCGCCCAGTGCAATTTTCCTATTCTGACAAAATACGCACCTCAGCGGGCACCCTGCAAAGAAAACTGTCCCTGATCCTGCACTGCCGCTGATGCATGGCTCCTCCCACATATGAAGTGATGCCCTTGCCACCCGCACTTGCATACGCTCACCGCAATACCCTCTGGCGCTGTTTCTATCTGCCTGACATCGCCTCGGACACAATACACATTTTATTTCACCAGCCACTTGTTCAAGCACCTGTATACCTCCTCCGGCTCAATTGGTTTGGAGATATGACCATTCATACCACACTTGTACGAATTTTGAACGTCACTCTCCATGGCATTTGCGGTCATGGCTATGATTGGCACCGTTTTACAGTCTTCTCTATCTATCTGTCTGATTTCCATAGCTGCCTCGTCTCCCCGCATGACTGGCATACTGATATCCATAAAGATAAGATCATACGTTCCTTCTTCTGCATCTTTGATTTTGTCTACTGCTTCCCTGCCATTTCTGGCTTCTTCTATACACAGCTTGGCATCCTCCAAAAATCCTTTGACTATTTCCAGATTAATACGTTTGTCTTCAACGATCAATATACGTTTTCCAGGATATCTGCCTTGAAGTACAGTAAAATCCGTGTCCCTTCCTGTAACCTCCTCATCACAGATTACAAATGGGAGAACCACTGTGATCTTTGTTCCCACATTTACCATACTTTCAATCTCAATCGTCCCCTTCATAAGTTCCACAAGATTTTTGGTAATCGACATCCCAAGCCCAGTCCCCTCAATCTGATCAGACATGTTTGTCTGCTCGCGCTCAAAGGGTTCAAAAGCACGCTTGACAAAATCACCGCTCATACCGATTCCATTATCCCTGACAATAAATACAACATGGCACTGTGTTTTATCCGCGGCAGTCTGTTCAATTACTTCCATACTGATTCTGCCATATGCCGGCGTATACTTCACCGCATTGGAGAGAAGATTTGTGATCACCTGACGCACCCTAAGCTCGTCCATACGCAGATACCGGTGAACGATCCTGCTACAGTCAATCGCAAAAATCTGCTGATTTTCTTCACAACGGTTTCGAATCAGAATCTCCAAATCCTCAATCAACTTGATCATGTCACCTGATTTCTCGCGAACCTCAATGACGCCGCTCTCGATTTTATTCATGTCAAGCACATCATTGATCAGCGCTAACATATTTTGGGAAGACAAAAGTATCGTATCAAGACATCTGTCTACCTCCTCCACATCCTCTATACGCTTTTTCGCCAAATACGCCATTCCCAATATAACATTCATCGGCGTTCGAAGATCATGTGACATGGTAGACAGGAATTTACTCTTTGCATTATTGGCATTCTCCGCCTGCAACAATGCCTTCTCCAAATCCTTGCTTTTCTCTGCTAAGAGCTTTGTCATCTCAAGTTCTTTCTGAAACTGCTCCGCTTTCCACAGTTCGTGCTTCTTAAACTCATCAATATTTCTGATCAAAATGACCATGCGCGACCCCGACAGCATATTTACCTTGGCATTATACTGCCGATAATAATGATATTCTCCATTTTTATCTCTGATTCGATACTCACACTCTGCCCTACCTTCACGCTCAAAGCGCTCATCCGACAGCTCTGCATGAAATTTTTCAATATCCTGCTCATGGATATTCTCCAATATCTCATTCACGAGATCCGCATAGATTCCTTTTTCTGGGAAATCTAAAATTCTCTCGAGGCGGCGGTGCAGACATTCATATCGGTCTGCTTCGATATCACGAATGGCAACCAGCGTATAAATATGGTTCATCGCCTCCGACGCAAGCACCTCATTTGTTTTAATCAGCATTTCCTCATTGTAATCTCTGAGTGCAAAAATCATCTTCTCATTGCCAATTCCATATTCTGGAACAGGGAAACATTCAAGTCTTTTCCATTTATCATCATACGACTCATATACAAATTCTATCTTTGTCTCTCCAGATGCAAAGCGCCTTTTGATCTCCTGGGTATTGAGGAGCTGGCCAAAAATTTCTCTGTAGGGCGGCTTCGTCCATGACACTACCGCCATTTCCATCAGATGCGCAAAATCTCCTGTGAGATTCCTGATATAATTGCCATAACGCTCCGTAGAACGAATAATTTCATATGATCCTTGGCTTAAGTCAACCACATATACCTCAAAATATGCACGGCTGAAATACATGAGCATCTCATCACGCTGCTGCTGTTCCCGCTGTGTATGGGTAATCTCATCAAGATGATCAGAACAAGAGGCCGGGTCTGTGCGAACCTTCTTAACCATCAAAAGAAAAACGCAGATTGATGCCAGCACCAAAGACACTGCCTGAATGAGAAAAATCTGTCTCTTTATCGTCTCGCTCTGCCTATCCAACACATCAATCCCATCCTCTGCGAGCATTGACAACTCCCACAGCTCTTTTACTAATTCATCTGTCAAATAATGATAATTTTTGATAAACACATCCTTCTCATGTAACACTTCCTGCTGGAAACTCAACTCTGGGTCCGTTAAAATATAATTTTCTGTATCCATAATATAAGATTTCAGCGGCTGCACTCCCTCGTAGGATGCTGCGTCTACCTGATATTGCTTCAAGGCGTACTTAAGAAAAAACATCTCATATTCTTGAAGCTTTTCGCAGTCCTCTCTGATCACTGTACCTTTTTCCCGTTCACTCCTTGAGTGTCCAGAAGCTTCCATAGCCTTTAGGACTGCCTGTCTTCCGTCCGGCCCCTTCTCCAGATTCCAATACGCCTTAAAACATTCAAGGTCTCCTGATGTCACATAATTTCTCATATAATATGACAAATTGCTGGATGATCTTACAAGCTGACTGCAATGTGCTATAAATGCATTTTGCTGCTGACGTGTGTTGTCATTTTTTGACAATTGTCTGTCAAAATAACACATGTTGATGCCCAACAGCGCGATCAGCAGAAATATACATACTAAAATCAAAGCCGTGTAGGGATTCTGCATCCATTTTTTCATTGGCATGACAACCTTATAACTTAAAGATCAAGTCGTGATTAATTTGTTTTGCATTCTTGATGATGCTCTGTTCCTGATCTTTTAAATACAGTTGTAGCTGTGCAAGTTCTCCCTCATCAAATCCCTTCGCATTGACCACTGTTCTGCTCGGCAGCACAATCTCTGCATAATCCTCTCTGTCGTCTGCTTTTCTCTCGAAACATACATGAATTACTTTCCCTTTCTTCCCGGGAAGCAGTCCTGTATGCGTCATTGTGATTTTGTCACTGTCATTGATCTGAATATCCATTACTCTACTCTCCTTCTTTTTTAAATATCACATGATGAAAGAACGCAATTGCTCGATAATGATCTGCTGTGACCCCAAAACCACTTCCAAAATCTAAAATTTTTTTATCCGCAATATCTCCCAACTGGCTCCATACAATCTGCTTAAGCATTCGCTCTCATGGTAATAATTGTTCCATGCTTTTGTCACTCCATGCACCTAATGCCCTATTTCATGTTTTATTATAATATAAAATCTGAAAATTGCAAAGAGTTCAAAGAATTATTAGAAAATCTGAAATAAAAACCCCCCTCAATTATAAAGTTTTCTATAATTGAAGGGGGGTTCTCGTACTCTGTCTATTATTTATAATTGACAATCTTGCCGAAATCAGCCTTTAAGCTTGCGCCTCCTACCAGTCCACCATCAATGTCAGGCTGCGCAAAAAGTTCTGCCGCGTTTGCTGCACTGACAGATCCACCATACTGAATGCGTACTGCCTCTGCTGTCGCAGCATCATACATCTCAGCGATGCAGTCACGAATGCCCTTGCAAACCTCCTGCGCCTGCTCTGTCGTAGCAGTCTTGCCTGTTCCAATCGCCCAGATTGGCTCATAAGCAATAACCAGTTTCTTCACCTGATCTGCTGTGATTCCCACAAGATCAGACTTAATCTGAAGTCTGATCCAATCCATCGTAACGCCTGTCTCTCTCTGCTCTAAAGACTCGCCACAGCAAAGGATAGGTGTAAGACCATGCTCAAATGCCTTGGCAACCTTCTTATTGAGAAATGCATCGTCCTCCTTGAAGTAATCACGGCGCTCAGAATGTCCGATAATGACGTACTTCACGCCAGCATCTACCAGCATCCCCGGTGCAATCTCACCAGTGTATGCGCCTTTCTCCTCGATGTACATGTTCTCAGCGCCAACCTCTACATTTGTGCCCTTCACCGCCTCTACAACCGGAACAATATCAATCGCCGGCACGCAGTATACAACATCAACATCATCTGACTTTACCAAATCTTTTAACTCATCTACCAATTTAACCGCTTCACTGGGCGTCATATTCATCTTCCAGTTTCCGGCTACAATCTTTCTTCTTGCCATTTTCCCTATTCTCCTTACTATTCTACACTGTCTTGTAATTCAGAACAACCTTATTGTCTGCATCATCCACGAAGAATGCTTCACATTGTTCTAAGTAAATCAGAAATCTTGGGGAGCGTCTTATGCTCCCCTATCGACTTGCTAAATTATTTGTCATCTGCTGCTACAACACCCGGAAGCTCCTTGCCCTCTAAAAATTCAAGAGAAGCGCCGCCACCTGTGGAGATATGGCTCATCTTATCCGCAAATCCTAATTGGTTTACTGCCGCCGCGGAATCACCGCCGCCGATTATTGTGGTAGCCTCTGTCTCAGCCAGTGCCTTTGCCACAGCGATTGTTCCCTTTGCGAGTGTCGGATTTTCAAATACTCCCATCGGTCCATTCCACACAACAGTCTTTGCAGATTTCACTGCATCTGCAAAAAGCTCCGCCGTCTTTGTTCCTATATCAAGTCCTTCTTTGCCTGCTGGAATCTTGTCTGCATCAACCACCTCTACTGCAATCTCTGCATCGATAGGATTGGGGAAACCGTCTGCGATTGTGGTATCGATTGGCAGAAGAAGCTGCTTGCCAAGTGTCTCAGCCTTTGCCATCATTTCCTTGCAGTAGTCGAGCTTCTCATCATCCACTAAAGAATTTCCAATCTCATATCCTTTCGCCTTTAAGAAGGTAAATGCCATGCCACCGCCGATGATCAATGTATCACATTTCTCCAGCAGATTGTTGATAACATTTAACTTGTCAGCAACCTTAGCGCCGCCGAGAATTGCTACAAATGGTCTTACTGGATTTTCTACTGCGTTGCCAAGGAAATCGATCTCCTTCTGCATTAAGTATCCTACTGCATTCTCTCCGCCCTTTGCTGTGATAAACTTTGTCACACCTTCAACAGAAGCGTGCGCTCTGTGGGATGACCCAAATGCATCACATACATACAGGTCTGCAAGCTCTGCAAGCTCTTTGCTGAACTCCTCACCGTTCTTTGTCTCCTCCTTGCCGCGAAAACGTGTATTCTGCAACAATACGACATCGCCTTCGTTCATCGCTTCCACTGCTGCTGTAGCAGCCTCGCCTGTCACATTGTAATCAGAAATGAAATTTACTTCCTTTCCAAGCTTCTCAGAAAGTCTCTTCGCTACTGGAGCAAGCGATTCACCCTCGTTTGGTCCATTCTTTACCTTTCCTAAATGAGAACAGAGAATTACCTTTCCGCCGTCCTTAATCAGCTTGTTAATTGTGGGAAGTGCAGCTACGATACGTGTCTCATCTGTGATCTCACCGTTTTTGAGTGGCACATTAAAGTCACATCTCACAAGCACTCTTTTTCCCTTTGCGTTGATATCATCAACTGATTTCTTATTTAATCCCATTTTACTATTCTCCTTTATATCTTTTCTATCATTTTCCCTTGCAGGGTTGTACATCCCCGCCACAGGACACAATATAACCATTATAATCGAGTAGGGGAATGACCTTCTCCCCTACCCCCGCGCCGGGCATCAGCTTCTGCTGACATTGTTCCTTTGGACGCCCGTGTGCACTAAAAACGGGTCCGGCCCATAAGACCGGACCCTTAATAGGTCTTTTTCTAACGAATTAAGCTAACTCTGAGAAGTACTTGATCGTTCTAACCATCTGAGATGTATAGCTGTTCTCGTTGTCATACCAAGATACAACCTGTACCTCATACTGATCATCAGAAACCTTGTTAACCATTGTCTGAGTTGCGTCGAACAGAGAACCAAATCTCATTCCGATAACGTCAGAAGAAACGATCTCGTCCTCGTTGTATCCGAAGGACTCATTTGCTGCTGCCTTCATAGCTGCATTGATGCCTTCTTTTGTCACATCAGCCTTATTTACTACTGCTGTTAAGATTGTAGTAGAGCCTGTCGGTGTCGGAACACGCTGTGCAGAACCGATCAGCTTGCCATTCAGCTCAGGAATAACTAATCCGATAGCCTTTGCTGCGCCTGTGCTGTTTGGAACGATATTTACAGCTGCTGCTCTGGATCTTCTCAGATCACCCTTTCTCTGAGGTCCGTCAAGTGTCATCTGATCACCTGTGTAAGCATGGATTGTCACCATGATACCAGACTGGATCGGTGCATACTTGTTGAGTGCATCTGCCATCGGTGCAAGGCAGTTTGTTGTGCAGGAAGCTGCTGAAATGATTGTATCAGATGCCTTTAATGTCTCATGGTTTGTATTGAATACGATTGTAGGAAGATCATTTCCAGCCGGAGCAGAGATAACAACCTTGCGGGCACCAGCGTTGATATGTGCCTGAGCCTTCTCCTTGCTTGTATAGAATCCTGAACACTCTAATACAACATCAACCTTTAAATCTCCCCAAGGGCAGTTGTTTGCATCTGGGAAAGCGTAGATCTTAATTTCTTTTCCGTCTACTGTGATAGAATCATCACCTGCAGAAACCTTGTCCGCCAACTCATATTTTCCCTGTGAAGAATCATACTTCAACAGGTGTGCTAACATCTTAGGGCTTGTCAGATCGTTGATCGCAACAACTTCATATCCCTCTGCGTTAAACATCTGTCTGAATGCAAGACGACCGATACGGCCAAAACCATTGATTGCTACTCTTACTGCCATGTTATTTTCCTCCTAAAATAGATAATATTATTTTATCATCATTATTTTGTCCACAAATCACACACAGATACCATTCAGCATTTGACTTTCTCATCGTTTCTATTCTACAAATATTTATACTTTATACATAGAAGCATTCAAAAAAGTCTCATAATTTGGCAGATTGTGTAAAATGATTGACAAAATTTTATCAACAAATTTATTTTACCTAATTATGGCATAAAATTCAAGACATATTTTGAAAAAATAATAAAAAGTTATGTAAAATTTTTGCTTTGAATTTTAATAATTATTTAATATAGGATTCTACCGTGATCTATGATAAAATAATTAATAGACTTTATCTTGACAAAGGAGGATTTTCACATGGCAATCAAAGCTGATTTTCATCTGCACACAAGCTTTTCCGGGGACAGCGACGCCCTGATGGAAGATGTGATCAAGAAAGCCATCTCTCTTGGACTCACACACATCTGCATCACGGAGCACTACGATCCTGACTATGTTTATATGCCGGAACAAGAAGCGATATTTGAGCTCAACACAGACTCTTATCTGTACGAGCTGTTGAAGCTCCGTGAAAAATATAAAGACCAGCTCTCTGTAGGCTTCGGCGTCGAGCTCGGTTTGCAGCCTCATTTAAAGCGCCAGTTGGCAGTGTACGCCAAATCACACGATTTTGATTTCATCATCGGATCCTCGCACTTATGCAATCGCAAGGACCCTTACTTTCCTGCATTTTTTGAAGGACGCAGTGCAGACGAGGCGCACCACGAATATTTTGAGTCTGTTCTGGACTGTGTGAAAACACTGCCGTATTTTGATGTATATGGTCATCTCGACTATGTGGTCCGCTATGGTCCGACCCAAAATGAACAGTATACCTATGCAAAACACGCCGATATCTTTGACAAAATCCTGACACATTTAATCGAAAATGAAAAGGGACTTGAGGTCAACACAGCTGGCTATGCAATCGGACTTGGACAGCCTAATCCATGTGCTGAGATCCTAAGGCGATACCGCCAGCTTGGCGGTGAAATCATCACAGTCGGCTCCGACGCGCACAAGCCTGACAGAATCGCACAGGAGTTTGATCGGGCGCGGGAACTCCTACTGGCATGCGGCTTCAAGTACTACTGTATTTTCCAATCCCGCATACCGGAATATCTAAAGCTCTAAATCATGACAGGATCGTCCCGCCGCCGAAAACATAATCCTCCCTATAAAACACAACTGCCTGTCCGGGTGTGACTGCTCTGACAGGCTTTTTAAAGCTACACTTTACCCGTCCGTCAGGCATTTTCTCTATCACGCAGACCTCTCCCGCATGGGAGTAGCGTATTTTTGCCCTCACCTCGATCGGCTCATTGATGTCCTCCACTGCCATAAAATTCAAATCTTCACACACCAATGAATCTGTCCATACCTCCTCTGCCTCCCCGATCACAACTTCATTGGTCTCTGGTCGGATCTTTGTCACAAACACAGGATGTCCCATTGCGAGATTCAACCCTTTGCGTTGTCCCACAGTGTAATGAATGATTCCTTTATGCTGCCCCAAAATTTCTCCTGATGCAGTCACATAATTTCCTGGCTGAGGCACACGCCCCGCAGCCTCCTTCGAAACCACTGCCGCATAATCGTTGTCGGGCACAAAGCAGATATCCTGACTGTCCGGCTTTGCTGCCACAGAAAGTTTTAGCTTTGCAGCAATCTCTCTGATGGCATCCTTTTCATAATCTCCTATTGGCATCAAAGTATGCGAGAGCTGAGCTTGTGTGAGATTGTAGAGCGCATATGTCTGGTCCTTTGCCGCCGTGACTGAACTGCGGACTACATACCTGCCGTTTCCAAGCTGTGCAATACGTGCATAATGTCCTGTCGCGATATAGTCTGCGCCCAGCTCCAGACTGCGCTGAAGCAGCGCTTCCCACTTTACATGCCTGTTGCAGAGAATACATGGATTCGGTGTTCTGCCATGCAGATACGATTCCACAAAAGGATTGATCACACAGTCCCGAAACACCTGCTTAAAATTTAACACATAATAGGGTATCTCCAGCTGTGCAGCGACCCGCCTTGCATCCTCCACTGCACTCAGACCACAGCATCCTCCATTTTCCTCGACCGCACTTTGCTCCTCATCCTGCCAGATCTGCATTGTCACACCAATGACATCATATCCCTGTTCTTTTAACAAATACGCCGCCACCGACGAATCCACTCCACCCGACATGCCTACTACTACTTTCTTCCCCATACGGCTTTTGCCCTTCCTTCCCGCATACGCAATTTGTTAGATGATAGCACTCCATCCCAATCCTGTCAAGGCAGAGACATATTTATTCATTTTTTCCATACATTATAGAAAGTGAACGTGTTGGAGTCACACTATGTCAAATCTATCCGCAAAAAAGCTCCGAGGCTATCTCAATCCCAGATACCTGAAAAATCCCATCGTCACCGGTACTTTTTTTCTGACCGCCGCAGGCATTGTCACGAAATTAATTGGTTTTTTTTACCGCATTTTCCTGTCAAGAACATTTCATGAGGAAAGTCTGGGCATTTTCGGTCTGATTGGGCCTGTCATGATGCTCATGCATGCCGTCTGTGCCTCCGGCATTCAAAATGCCATCACACGGTTCGTCGCTGCCTCCAAAAAAGGCAAATCATCGGAAGCCTACGGCTTTCTTTTCACTGGAATTGCAATTTCCACGTTCCTCTCAGGCGCTATGGCATATTTGATTTTCCGTCACGCGCCCTATATCGCACTCCAGCTAATCGGCGAGCGAAGGTGTATCCCCTTGCTGCGCATTTGCGCTTTGTCCTTCCCGCTCGCCACACTCCACTCCTGCATCAACGGATTTTTTTATGGTCAGAAACGGGCAGCGATTCCCGCATGGTCCATGATTATAGAACAATCCTGCCGCGTTGTCACGGTCTACATTTTATGCCGCCTCTCTGTTGAGTCTGGACTAAATATATCCCTGTCATATATTTGTGTAGGATTGCTGGCTGGCGAGTTCGCCTCCGCATTGTTCTCATGCTTTATGCTGGCAGTCCGCCCAGGCAAAGCAGCGTTCTCTATTCGTAACTCTCTCTCCCTCAGCAAAGGTAAATCGATTGTATCGCTCGCGCTGCCCATCAGCTTAAACCGAATTTGCATCAGCTTTATCTCTTCTGTAGAGACCATACAGCTCCCGAAAATGCTTGTTGCAAGCGGCTTAAGTACTTCTAATGCTTTGTCCTTATACGGTGTCTTCTCAGGAATGGCAATTCCGCTCATCATGTTTCCAAGTGCATTCACGGGTTCTGTCGCCTCCCTGCTGCTCCCCTCGGTGTCAGAGGCTCAGGCGCAGGGTAACGAACAGCGGATACGCAAAACGATCTGTCTGACAATCGGGTTTTGTTTCCTGCTGGGAGTTTTTTGCTTCCTGTTTTTCTTTACCTTCGCTGATCTTCTCGGCAAGCTGCTCTTTGGGAGTGATATTGCCGCAAGTCAGATTCGCGCCCTTTCCTTTGTATGCCCATTTCTGTACATGTCAGGCACGTTATGCAGCATTCTTCACGGACTTGGCAAGACTGGCATCACCTTCCTTTTTAATGTGTCCAGTATACTGCTGCGTCTTGCATTTGTTCTTTTTGTCGTACCTTCAATCGGATTCTCTGGTTATATCTACGGCACGCTGCTCAGTCAGATCTTTTTTGATTTTCTAATTATTCTTGCTTTGCGGCGCTATCTGTTATATGATAAAAAATAGCGGTTGGCTACCGCTATCGTTTTCTACGAAAGGAGTCTAACAAATGAGTTTTGAGTTCATAAAAAAACTGCCGACGCCTGACCAGATTAGAGGAGAATATCCTGTACCTGACGAGATGCAGGCGTTAAAGAAAACAAGAGATCAGGAAATCCATGATGTCTTTACTGGACAATCAGATAAATTTTTGGTCATCATTGGTCCCTGTTCTGCGGACAACGAGGACGCTGTGTGCGAGTATGTATCAAGACTTGCCAAGGTCAACGACAAAGTGAATGACAAACTGATTCTCATCCCGCGAATATACACCAACAAACCAAGAACGACCGGTGACGGCTACAAAGGGATTGTGCATCAGCCTGACCCTGAGAAAGGGACTGATTTTCTAAAAGGCATCATCGCCATGCGAAAAATGCAGCTTCGTGTCATGAGTGAGTCTGGGCTCACCGCCGCAGATGAGATGCTCTATCCTGAAAACTGGGGATATGTATCAGATATTCTCTCCTATGTTGCCATTGGCGCACGCTCCGTCGAGGATCAGCAGCATCGCCTTGTTGTCAGCGGCTTTGATGTGCCCGCCGGCATGAAAAACCCGACGAGCGGAGATTTGAGTGTGATGCTCAACTCTGTATACGCAGCACAGCATCCGCACCCCTTTATCTACCGCGGCTGGGAAGTCAACACGACCGGCAATCCGCTTGCCCATACGATCCTGCGCGGCGCGGTCAACAAGCACGGCAACAATATTCCCAACTACCACTATGAAGATCTTATGCTTCTTCTGGAGAAATACAACGAGCGCGATCTTGTCAACCGGGCATGTATCGTTGATGCGAACCACAGCAACTCCAACAAACAGTTTAAAGAACAAATCCGCATAGTTCACGAGATCATGCATTCACGCCGCGCCAACAGCGAACTGGCAAATTTGGTAAAAGGTGTCATGGTTGAGAGCTATATCAAGGAGGGCTGTCAAAAGATTGGCGAACACATTTATGGAAAATCGATCACAGATCCCTGTTTAGGCTGGAAGGATACCGAAGATTTAATTTATAGAATTGCTGACTTTATTTAGAGGCACCATCGTTGCCTGGAAAGCATAAAAAATCCACCCTTCTCAAAAGAGTGGATTTTTTATGCAATCTTATCCTCTTGGATGTGCCTTTGCATACACTTCCCTGATCCGATTATGTGACAAATTCGTATAAACCTGTGTCGTAGAGATATCAGAATGTCCAAGCATCTCCTGAACACTTCTCAAATCTGCTCCGTTCTCCACCAAATGCGCAGCGAATGAATGACGGAGTGTATGTGGTGTAATATCAGCCATGATGCCCGCCTTCTTCGCATAGTACTTGATCAGCTTCCAAAAGCCCTGTCTGCTCATCGGTTGACCCGAACAATTCACAAACAAGATATCAGACTGTAAATCAAACAGCATCACATCACGTGCTTTCGCAAGATAATTTGTCATTGCCTTCTTTGCAGCAGCTCCGAACGGAATCACTCTCTCCCTGCTGCCATCTCTACAGATGATAAAGCCCATCTGCATATTCACATCGGAAACCTTTAGGGTAATCAGTTCCGTAACGCGGATTCCTGTCGCGTATAAAAGCTCCAACATAGCCTTATCGCGAATTTCTTTGGGAGTATCTCCCTTTGGCTGTTCCAGAAGCCATATTACCTCCTCTGGTGTCAAAATCTCAGGCATCTTCTTTTCAATCTTTGGCGCTTTCAACCCATCAGATACATCTTTTTCCACAATGCCTTCCTTGCACAGATAGTGAATGAAAGCCTTTATAGAAGCAACGTTTCTGGATATGGTCGCAGCCGCAAAATGATTTTCACCTAAATACACAATATAGGATTTCAGGGTTTCTGATGTAATGTCCTTCACTTCAACGATACCCTTTTCTTCTAAATACTGGCGCAGCTTGCCTAAATCCCTCTTGTATGATAATTCAGTATTGTTCGAAGTTTTCTTTATATTATGTAAATAAGAAATAAAAGTATTAATTTCTCTTTCCATAAATTAAAAAACCTCCTCATAAAGATTTGATTTACCCCTTATGCCTATTCTTATTATATATTGAATTTGACATAAAATCAAATGTTTTTTTCAGAAAATTTTAAAATGTTTTTTAATTTTATCAAACTATTCCGTTTCACACCTAAATTTGTGCCTAAAGTAGCTACTTTTTAAACAATTTGTACAATTAAAAGAATAGTGCTATCTTTCTCATAATTTCTGGATTAATATAAATTTCACATAATATTCCAACACAAAATACTGCCAAAATTAAGAATACTGTCTTGACAACTTCCATCTTTTGACCGCCTCTGCCTTTTATGGTCTCTTCATTATGGCAACACTTTTTGTTACCTGTCCAGTATTTACGAAACAGTATCAAAAAAACAATACAATAAAAAATTCCATGCGGCAAAAACATTGAAAAAGTGAGAAAGATTCCCTTTATACCATATTGGTAAACAAGGGAGAAGATCATAAGCCCAATCTCAAACCCACACCATCCAACCATAGAAAATGCTAACAGCCCACCAACACTGCTCAGCGCACAAATCACTCCAAACAATAGTTGTTTCATCCGCAGGCTGATCACATATTCAAAAAGCCCCGACTGGTCCGCCTCAAAGTTCTGCATGAGCACCAGATGCTCATTGTCCAGCAATCCCCTCGTACCGGAATGCTGCCCTCCTGATAAATAAAAAAATACCATGCCTATACAAAATCCTGTAAGAAATACAAGCACCCTATTGTCAGGCATCGTATTTTTATAATGCAGCTTCCTATAATCAATATATGCATCATTTTCCGCGGAGACACTGCGCACTGATATCTCCTCCATATGTTCTTCAGGTTCAAACTTGTTCATCTGCTCTTTCACCTACATCACAGATCTTTTAATTAAACCTATGAACTATTCTACATATTTATTCTTATATGCCAGAATTGATGCAATCGTTTTTGCATCCTCAATCGTTCCATCGTATATCATCCTCTCAAGTTCCTCAAGTGTATGAATTTCCACATTCACAAACTCGTCCTCGTCAAGATGCTGTGCTGTCTTCTTGAGCTCTGTCGCAAGATAGATCTCAATCTTTTCATTGCAGAATGCCACAGTTGTCCGAATCGTGATCAGCTTCTCAAGCTTCCCGCAACGATATCCAGTCTCCTCCTCTAGCTCCCGCGCAGCCGCTTCACTGGTCGGCTCGTCAGGATTTAATCCGCCTGCTGGGATTTCCAATGTAAATCGATCCAATGCATTGCGGTACTGCCGTACCATAACAAGCCTTCCATCCTCTAATACCCCCACTGCCGCAGCAGCACCATGATGTCCCACAAAGTCATATTCTTCTGTATTCCCATCTGGCAGAACCACCGTATCCCTGTAATAGCTCATAATAGTCCCCTTGCACTGCAATTCTCTTTTTATTCTCTTAATTTCTGTATTCATCTTCATTCTCCTCCATTCACTATTGAAAAAACCATCAAAATCCTTTCGGATTTTGATGGTTCTTATAATGCTCGTTTGAATTATTTCGCATACTCAACGACACGAGATTCTCTGATGACATTTACCTTAATCTGTCCCGGATATTCAAGCTCCGCCTCAATCTGCTTGGAAATATCACGTGCCAGCAGTACCATGTCAGCATCATTAATCTGGTCAGGAACTACCATAACACGAACCTCTCTACCTGCCTGAATAGCAAAAGATTTATCGACACCTTTAAAATTGTTGGTTATTTCTTCTAGTTGTTTTAATCTGGTTGTATATGTTTCGAGAGTTTCACGTCTTGCCCCCGGTCTCGCCGCTGAAATCGTATCAGCAGCCTGTACCAGACAGGCAATCAATGACTGTGCTTCCACATCACCATGATGCGACTCAACAGCATTGATGACAATTGGTGATTCCTTGTACTTTCTGCACAGCTCTGCACCTAACTGTATATGTGAACCTTCCATCTCATGATCCACTGCCTTGCCAATGTCATGTAATAATCCAGCTCTCTTCGCCATTCTGACATCAAAACCCATCTCGGCAGCAAGCAAGCCCGTAAGATGTGCTACCTCAATCGAATGCTTCAATGCATTCTGGCCGTAGCTTGTTCTAAACTTCATCTTACCTAAAAGCTTGACTAATTCAGGATGAATACCGTGTACACCAACCTCCAAGGTTGCGGACTCGCCTTCCTCCTTGATCATGACCTCCACTTCTCTCTGAGCCTTCTCAACCATCTCCTCAATTCTTGCCGGATGGATACGACCATCCACAATAAGCTTCTCAAGTGCAATCCTTGCGATCTCTCTCCTGATTGGATCAAAACCTGAAAGAATGACTGCCTCCGGCGTATCGTCAATAATCAGCTCAACCCCCGTAAGAGTTTCAAGCGTCCTGATATTACGCCCTTCTCGTCCAATGATTCTGCCCTTCATTTCATCATTGGGAAGCTGTACAACGGAAATCGTTGTCTCAGATACATGATCCGCAGCACATTTCTGGATTGCCGTGACAACGTACTCTTTGGCTTTCTTGTCTGCCTCTTCCTTTGCCCTGCTCTCCATTTCCTTGATCATCACTGCTGTCTCATGCTTCACTTCGTCTTCAACAATTTTTAATAAATGCTCTTTTGCCTGTTCAGAGGTTAATCCTGAAATTCGCTCCAGTTCCTGTACTCGCTCTTCGTTCAGTCTCGCAACAACTGCACTCTGTTTTGCAAGCTCTTCTTCGCGTGCGACAAGGCTGGCTTCCTTCTTCTCGATGGCATCCGCCTTCTTGTCAATGCTTTCTTCCTTCTGCTGAACTCGTCTCTCATAGCGCTGTGCTTCCGCCCTGCGCTCTTTGATTTCCTTATCAAGCTCATTCTTGGTCTTAATGGATTCCTCCTTAATCTCAAGAAGTCCCTCGCGCTTTTTCGTCTCAGCAGTTTTCAGTGCTTCATCGACAATTTCCCTTGCCTTATCCTCTGCATTTCCAATTGTAGCCTCTACACTTTTCTTGTAGTTTGAAAATGCGAAAAAGCAACCTGCTATACATATTGCAATAATAATAACTGCTTCTAATGCGTATAGCATGTACAGGAGCACCTCCTTATTAAATTTTCATTGTGCAACTGTTCAGTGCCTCCACAGTTTCCTGCTCAACCGATCAGAGAACATGCTTCCCTGCTTGGCGCTGAAATCTATAAAGTATTCCGAATAGTCACTTCATTGTATCTTTGCAGATACTACAACATATTAATTTTACTCTTTTACCAAGCTAATGTCAAGCATTTATTCGAACCCGCCAACTGCCTTATAAATATTGTCGAGCGCAAAGCCTTTCCGATACAGAAACCCAATCATTTTCTGGCATTCCTCATACGTGGCATTCTCTCTGTCAAAATGCTTCTTCTCAAGGAGTCTGCAAATCAATACTTCCTCCTCTGTGATGCTGTCCTCCTCAAAACACTGTTCATAGGCCTGTTCAATCGTTTCTTTTGAGATCCCTTTGCCAAAGAGCGTGTTCTCAATCTGCCTCCTGCTCTTTGTCTTCCCTGCACATTCTATATACGATTTGGCATATCGGAGATCATCTACATATCCATAAGAAGCCACGTAGTCAATAGCAGCATCCATTATCTCCTCTGGATATATGCCTTGTCTGAGTTTTATCACAAGCTGGTGCTTCGTGTAATCCCTGCTCTTTAACAAATTCATGCATCTAAGTTTTGCCCGTTTGAGGAGCACTTCGCCCATAATCATATCATAACACTCCTGAGAAATCTCGGCATCCTCTGCAATCCTATACTTTTTGAGCTCACTTTTATATAGTGCAAAACATCTGTCATTATCCAATAGTACCTTTGCTTTTGTCTTGGATATCTCTACAATTTCTGTAACTATCATCCTGATATCCCGGCATTATTCTACTGACGCTGCGGATTCCGTCGCTGTTGACTCTGCTGCTTTTTTTGTCTTGCTCTTGCTTTCTTGCTTCTCAGAAACAGTTGGCTCAGAAGCTGCTTCCCCGCCCTGGAGTCCAAAGTGCTGACGGACTTTATTTTCAATCTCACTGCATATCTCTGGATTATCCTTCAAATATTGTTTTGCATTTTCCCGTCCCTGACCAATCTTGCTGCTCTCGTATGCATACCATGCACCACTCTTCACAATGATGCCGACAGATGCCGCCAGATCCAGAATATCTCCTACCGCAGAGATTCCCTCACCAAACATAATATCAAATTCCGCTTCCTTAAAAGGCGGTGCAATCTTATTCTTTACAACCTTCACCCTTGTTCTATTTCCCATGATCTCGCCACTCTGTTTAAGCGACTCGATCCTCCTGACATCAAGACGGACAGATGAATAGAATTTCAATGCGCGCCCTCCAGTGGTCGTCTCTGGATTGCCAAACATAATGCCAACCTTCTCACGAAGCTGATTGATAAAGATAACGACACAGTTTGACTTACTGATGACTGCTGTCAGTTTCCGCAGCGCCTGTGACATCAATCTCGCTTGCAGACCGACATGAGAGTCTCCCATATCACCGTCAATCTCAGCCTTCGGAACCAGTGCTGCCACAGAGTCTACAACCACGATATCAATCGCACCTGACCGCACCATGGTCTCTGTGATCTCAAGTGCCTGCTCACCATTATCGGGCTGCGATATGTATAAATTATCGATATCGACTCCTATATTCTTCGCATATGCCGGATCAAGTGCATGTTCTGCATCAATGAATCCAGCGATTCCTCCTCTCTTTTGCACCTCAGCGATCATGTGAAGTGTCACTGTCGTCTTACCGGAGGACTCTGGTCCATAAATCTCCACGATTCTTCCTTTTGGAATCCCGCCAAGGCCAAGAGCAATGTCGAGACTGAGCGACCCTGTTGGTATTGTCTCCACATTCATCTGTATACTGGGATCACCTAGCTTCATCACGGCTCCCTTACCATACTGTCTCTCTATCTGTGCAAGTGCGGCATCAAGCGCCTTTAATTTGTCTTCTTTTTCCATGATTCAATCTCCTTTGATTTCTTTTTATTGTTCTGTTTATGATCTTGAGCATTTAAAGAACAAGTGTTTCAACCTGTATTTACTATAAAACATTCGTTCGTAAATGTCAAGATCATTTTCACAATTTTTGTTTTTTATAAGCAGGATTGCTCTAAATCACCATAACATATATACACCTTTGAAACAAGTGTGAATTTTTACATTTACCCAAACAGATTTTTGTATAATTCTTCTGCTGCCTGTGTGCACAAAAAAACCAGTACCATAACCGCTCTTATGGACTGGTTTTACTTTTATAGTTTCCCATCAAACAATACGCTCTTGTTTTTGACCAGATAGTCAATCAGAGAAATCACTGTCAAAATCACAGCAACCCACATAATAATCTGCGTCAGCACGGCAAGCGCTTCAATATTCACGATCATCAGACAAACCATAATCATCTGGAATGTCGTCTTGAATTTTCCCCAGTAGTTTGCTGCGATAACAACCTTATTGTCCGCTGCGACAAGTCTGAATCCACTGATAATAAACTCCCGGCTTATGATAATGATGACAATCCATGCGGGTATCCTGTCCATCTCAATCAGACAAATCAACGCCGAACACACCAGCAGCTTATCCGCCAGCGGGTCCATGAATTTTCCGAAATTTGTGACAAGATTATATTTTCTGGCTATCTTTCCGTCGAGCATATCTGTCAAGCTTGCAATGATAAATAATCCGAGCGCAATATAGTCCGCATATGGCGCAATCCCTCCAAACAGCATCATATACCACGCCCACTCGGCATAGCTCCCCAGCATGACCAACACAAACGGTACGATCAGGATCACTCTGAAAACAGTTAGTTTATTTGGCAAATTCATCTTCTATCTCTCCTATCAAGTCATAATCATAGGACCCTGTGATCTTTACGCGCACAAAATCACCTGTCATAAGCTCCCTTGCAGTCTGGATAAATACAAAACCATCCACATTCGGTGCGTCTTTATAGCTTCTCGCCACATAGGCATGTTCATCCGGTACTTTGCCTTCAACCATGACAAGCAGCGTGCTCCCCACTGCATCCTGTGCCTTCTCAAAGGCGATTTCCTGTTGCAGCTCCATAATGTCCGCCTGCCGCTCAACTTTTACTGCCTCATCAATCTGACCTTCAAACAGCGCAGCGGGTGTATCCTCCTCTGGAGAGTAGGTAAAAACCCCCAGCCGGTCAAACGCCATCTCGTCTACAAATTCCAGAAGGGATTCATGGTCTTTTTGTGTTTCCCCCGGAAAACCCGTAATGATTGTTGTGCGAAGACAAATATCTGGTATCCGCTCTCTCAGCCGGGCAATCATATCCATAATTTCCCGCCTGTCTGTACGCCTTCCCATACGTTTCAGAACATGGTCCGAGGCATGTTGTATGGGAATGTCCAGATAATTGCAAACTTTTTCTTCTGTTCGTATGGTCTCGATCAATTCATCCGTAATCTCCTCCGGGTAGCAATAGAGAATCCGAATCCAATACACGCCCGAAATGGCACACAATCGACGCAGTAATTCAGGCAGTCGCTTCTCCCCATACAAATCCATACCATATACCGTCGTCTCCTGTGCCACAAGGATAATTTCCTTTGCTCCAAAAGCTGCGAGACGCTCTGCCTCCTCGACAAGCTCTTCGAGCGGAATGCTTCGATAACGCCCTCGCACTTTAGGAATAATGCAGTAGCTACAGTACTTGTCACATCCCTCCGCTATCTTTAAATATGCGTAGTGCCCGCCTGTGGTGACAATTCTCTTATGCTGCGCAGAACGGTCATATAACGAAGGCATCCCACTAATATCTTCTAAATGATTGCGCTCCTGCCCGGACAGTACCTCCTCTAGCGCATCGGCAATCGCATCGATTGCCGTAGTTCCCACAATAGCATCCACCTCCGGGATTTCTCTTTGAATTTCATCCTGATAGCGCTGCGCGAGACATCCCGCCGCAATCAGCGCTTTGATGTCACCGTCCTTGCGCAGCTCTGCCATCTCCAAAAGGGTATTGATGCTCTCCTGTTTCGCATCATTAATAAAGCAGCATGTATTGACAACCACTGCTTCTGCTTCCGTCTCATCATCTGTTATAGAAAATCCCCTTTGCACCAGTGTACCAAGCATCATCTCGGTGTCTACCAGGTTCTTATCACAGCCTAGGGATATAAATAATATTTTCAATCTCTAATCCTCATGTGTTATTTTGATCTTGCCCTTATTTAATTCCTCTATGGCAATTGACAGCGGCTTCGTCTGCCTAGTATCCACCAACGGCTCCTCCCCGGCGATAATCTGCCGCGCGCGCCTTGATGTCGCCATCACGATTGAATAACGGCTGTTTACCACGGGTGCTTCTCCTGGCTCTACCTCATTGTTTACGACTTTCATTAAATCTGTGTACGATGGATGTAACATATTTTTCCCTCACTTTTTTCATTCTTAGAACTATATTTTGTTCATATTTATATATTCTCGTCAGTATCTTCGTCCGCCAACGCGCCCTGAGCCCGTCCTGCTATCGTCTCAGGCAAAAGCGCCGAGAGTACAATCTGACTGCTCTCCATTACCAATACTGACTTTGTCTTACGCCCCTGCGTGGCATCAATGACCGTACCATTTTCCTTTGACTTCTGCACAAGTCTTTTGATCGGTGCAGAATCAGGACTCACGATCGCGATGATCTTTGATGTGTTGACAATATTCCCGAACCCTATATGAATCAGCCTGTTCATCTGGCACGTCACCTCACTGCTGTCTGAATCGTATCCCGATAACTACTCAATATTTTGTATTTGTTCTCTGACCTTCTCAATTTCCGTCTTTAGATCGATACCGCGATTAGAGATCACCAAATCGTTCGCTTTAGAGAGTATCGTATTGGCCTCCCTGTTCATCTCCTGCGCGATAAAATCAAGCTTTCTGCCGATGCTGCCGCCGTCTGACAACGCCTGTTTCATCGTCTCGATATGACTTCGAAGCCGGACCAGCTCCTCATCCACGCACACTTTATCTGCAAAAATTGTAATCTCCGTCAAAAGTCTTGCCTCATCGACAGAGGCATCACCGAGAAGCTCATGAACCCTATCTTCCAGTTTCTTCCTATATTCATCGATAAGCTGAGGCGACCGCGCTTCTATAAATGCGACATGCTCTAACATGCCATCCAACTTCCCGATCAGATCCTCCGCTAAGTTTTTGCCCTCTTTGATACGTGTCTCCAACAGATTTTCTGCCGCTCCCTGTATGGCCTTTGCCAGCCCCTTCCAAATCTCCTCCTCATCGATAGTCTGTTCTTCCATGGAGAACACTTCAGGATAACGGGAGAGCGTCGAGACACGGACATCATTATCCAATCCAAAATCTTCTGACATGGCTTTCAGATATTTCAGATACTCCGCAGCAATATCCCTATTGTACTTTATGCACACATTACTCTCGGAAAAATCTTCGTAGGTAAGAAACAAGTCAATCTTTCCGCGCTGTACATAATTTTTCAGTTCATTTCTGATAGAACTCTCAAAAAAACTGAGCTTTTTGGGCATCTTAATATTGGCATCAAGATATCTGTGATTCACAGATTTCATCTCAACCGTGTACTTGCGGTCCCCGTCTGTGATCTCACACCTTCCAAAGCCTGTCATACTTTTAATCATCTCAATCCTCCTGACTGCTGATTGATTTTGAACATATATTAATGTATTATAAGATAATCCTTTCCCCGCGTCAACCTCTTTTCCTCTGAAATCCTTCGTTCCTGATAATTTCCCAAAGAACGCAAAAAAGAGCGCAAAAGAAACAAATCTACCTTGAAAACACTGGAAAAAAATGCTATTGTAATAAAGTTATCAGTATTCTGATACAGATCTGTAACAATTTGGAGGAAAAGAAATTTATTATGAAAAAGTTGTTATCTAAACACCCGAAACTTCTATGGTGTATGCGAAATCTCATCCCGATGATACTGTTTCCCGTAGCAAACTTCTATTTGTTTGAATGGTATCTGAACAATCCATGGAAAGAAATGAAAGTCCCCATACAATTCCTAAACATTTATTTATTCGAGCTGCTCATGGCATTGTTTCTGTGTGTCTTTGGACGCCTGAAATGGTCCTTGCGCCTCCAAAGCATCTTTTTTATGGTTGTCGGTTTGGCAAACTACTATATTATCAACTTCCGCTCTGCCCCGATCATGCCGTGGGATATCTACTCTATCGGCACTGCCCTGAGCGTCGCCAACAATTTTAAATACACGATCGAGCGTCAGACTGTCATTGTCCTGATCGGATTTATTTTATTAATTGTATGTGAATCTGTCGTGAATCTGGAATTAAAAGGCACTGGTCCGTGGAAAAAGCGTTTCTGGGGAATCCGCTTGGCAGGTGCAGTTGTCTTTTTTGCGCTCCTTTGCAGCTTTACACATATGCTGCATCAGGACAGCACGATCGCCAAATACAAAATGTACGACAAGCTGTTTACGCCGACTGTCATGAGCAAACGCGATGGTACAGCTGTCGCATTTTTAATGGAATTAAAGTATATCTCCGTGGACAAGCCTGCGAATTACAGCGAATCCGCCGTCGAGGAGATTCTAAAGCCCTACGCGGAGCAGGAACCAGCGGCAATCCCTGACTCCCTGCCAAATATCATCGTGATCATGAACGAGGCGTTCTCTGACCCTGCCGTACTTGGTTCGTTCAAGACCAATCAAGATTATATGCCTTACGTGCATTCTATTCTGAGTGGCGCGGTAGACAACACAATCTCCGGCTATCTGAATGTATCTGTACTCGGAGGAAACACTGCCAACACGGAATTTGAGTTTCTCACTGGAAACACCATGGCATTTCTTCCGCAAGGAAGCGTGGCTTATCAGCAGTATCTTAAGAGGGAAATGCCCTCTCTCGCATCTCATCTAAAGGATCTAGGATACAAGACCGTCGCCACACACCCTTATAACAGTACTGGCTGGGACAGAAATAAAGTATATCCGCTTCTGGGATTTGACGAAATGTATTTCATAAAAGATTATAAAAAACCGGAAAGAGTCAGAAAATATGTAAGTGACCGGGCATGTTATGACAAAATCATCGCCATGTATGAATCCAAGCCTGCCGGCACGCCGCTCTTTGTATTCAATGTGACGATGCAGAATCACTCCTCGTACACGGATGACTTCGACAATTTTCATCCAGATATCGAGGTTGAGGGCAGCAAATCCAAAGCCCTGAACAATTATCTGTCCCTGATGAAGATATCTGACGAGTCCGTGCGAGACCTGACAGCCTATTTTTCCAACGCCGGCGAGGACACGATGATCATATTTTTTGGCGACCATCAGCCGACCAACTCTGTCGTGTCAAATGTATGGAAATTAAACGGCAAAAACGGAAATGAACTGTCTGATGAGGATGAGGCAAACCGCTACAAGGTGCCCTATTTTATCTGGTGTAATTTCGATATAGAATCCAAAGTAAATGCCGACACCAGCTCAAATTTCCTCGCAACAGATATCCTTGAGGCCGCCAAAATCCCCATGACTCAGTATGAGCAATATCTAGGCAAGCTGTCAGAGCATTATCCTGTGATTACGTCTATACGCACGGAGGATGCCCAGGGCAAGAGCACTGACACCGAAAATGTTATGGGTGAATTAAACAACTATGCTATTTTGCAGTACGACTGCATCTTTGGCAAAAAATAAACTGGAGGACGAACATACTATGAAATCGTTAAACCTTGTAAAAAGACTGAAAACAGACCCTTTGTATCTGCTTTCATTTCTGCTGCCAACCTTGATCATGCTGGTCATTTTTGTGATACAAAAGATTTATCCTTTTGGCGACCGCTCCTTTCTCCATATCGATATGTATCACCAATATTTTCCTTTTCTTGTGGAATTTTATCATAAGCTCAAAGACGGTGAGAGTCTCTTTCACTCCTGGCATACTGGCATTGGCTCAAACTTTATCGCACTGTATGCCTACTATCTTGCAAGCCCCTTTAACTGGCTGTGTGTCCTGATCCCAGAAAAATTCCTGATGGAGTTTTTATCGTACATGGTCGTTTTCAAGATTGGGTTCTGCGGACTGACATTCACTTACTATATTCGTAAACATTTTCACAGTGACTCGTGGAGCATCTTGTGCTTTTCACTGTTTTATGCGCTGTCAGGCTTTATGGCTGCCTACAACTGGGATGTGATGTGGCTTGATGTCATTGTTCTCGCACCGCTCATCCTCCTCGGTGTAGAGCGGCTTGTCCATGAAGGAAAATGCTATATGTACTGCATTACATTAGGATTGTCTATTCTGTCAAACTATTACCTGTCCATTATGCTGTGCATTTTTCTGGTACTCTACTTTTTCGTGCTGTTAATCGCTCGAAAGCCCTCAGCAGAAGACTCCTCTGCGCCATTGACATTCCCCAAACTGGAAGGCATAAAGAACTTTTACGCCAAGGCAGTCATCCGCTTTGGGATTTATTCGCTGCTTGCCGGCGGCATGGCGGCAGTTCTACTTCTGCCGGAACTGGCGGCACTGCGCTTTACGGAATTTAGCGATATTAACTTTCCGACAAAGATCAAAACGTACTTTCCTGTCATCGACATGGTTGCCAGACATTGCTTTGATGTGATTGTCGAGACCGGACTTGACCACTGGCCGAATATTTACTGCGGTGTGCTTGTCTTTGTTCTGCTGCCGCTATATGCCCTGCAAAAGAAAATCCCGTTGCGGGAGAAAGCGCCAAAATTATTTTTGCTCGCTTTTATTTTGATCAGTTTCTCCACCAATACATTAAATTTCATATGGCACGGACTCAATTACCCAGACTCCCTGCCCGCCAGACAATCATTTTTATATATTTTACTTTTGTTGACAGTATGCTACGAGGCGTTCTCTTATATCCGTGAATACACAAAGGCGGAGATGAGTGCTGTCTTTGCAGGATGCCTGTTCTTTATCCTGCTGTGCGAGAAAATAGTGACCGATGATTCTTTTACGGGTGTTTGCTTTTTATTTACAGGAGTCTTTCTGCTGATTTATGCTGTGCTGATCTACTATTATAGAAATCATAGTACACTCTCAAGAGTTTTATGCATCTGCGCCGTACTCGTCACCATCACAGAATCCGGCGTAAACACCTACCTTACCAGTGTTCCAACCGTGTCAAGGACCACATACCTGTCCAATTATGACTCCTATCAAACACTGACAGACAGAACTGTTCAGAAGGAAGGTGGCGATTTCTTTCGTTTTGAAAAATTTGCGCGCAGAACGCAAAACGACGCCATGCTCATCGGTTTTCAGGGCGGTTCCTATTTTTCTTCTACACTGAATTCGCTCGTGTCTGACTTTTATGAAAAGTACGGCATGAAAGGCAGCCGTGTCAACTACTGTTACGATGGCGCCACACCCGTAACTGCTGCACTGCTTTCCAACCGCTATATGTTATACACCCTAGACAGAGGCTATGATAACCTGTTTACACTCGATGATACGGAGGGAAATTTGTATCTGTACAAGAACAATTATTCAGTCCCACTCGGATATATGATCACCTCCGCCAACGCACGCTTCGATGACGCCGATATTGTCGCGGAAACAATCCATGAGGAGGACACGGAAGACAAGAATCTAAATCCAATCGAACGTCAGATTGAGCTTGTTCACCGTCTTGGTATCGACGACGATATCTTTCTCAATGTTCCAATTAACTCCTATGGCGCTCAGGCGGAACTTTATATTGAGGAGAGTGCACACTACTATGCTTATACTGCCAACACCAAGATTGACACCATCAAGATGAATTACGAGGAAGAATCGAAAAGTTTCAGTCAGATCAAGAAAAAATATATCCTTGATCTCGGCTATCACAAAGCTGGCGAGACTCTCTCTCTAAAATCCGAGAACGGCAAAGACTTAAATTTGACTGCCTACAGGATCGATGAATCGGTACTGGACCAGTTTATCAGTCAGCTAAACCGCCAGACAATGACCGTTGACAATTATGATGAGACCACCTTAAATGGGCACATAGATGTCACGTCACCCGGTCAGCTCGTTCTGTCAATCCCCTATGACCCTGGCTGGACATTGTATGTGGATGGCACTAAGACAGACATGGATATCTTTGAGGATACTTTTATCAGCATGGAACTCGACGAAGGCACTCACACCATCGCACTGCACTATTTTCCGAAGGGCTTTATCCCTGGCGTGATTGTATCGATTGTCTGCATACTGTTATTTGCTGGTTTGTGGAAAATCTCACGCTCCTATCAAAAAAGAGGCTAAGAACTAAAAAATCACTGGAATTGCAAGCGCTAAACCTCCGCAATTCCAGTGACCTGTACATAATGTTCTTCTCTAAAAATCCTGCATATGCCGATAGTTCCCCAGATTCAGACTGTCAAATTCATCCTTATCCCGCACACACGAGACGCCAAGTTCTCTCAGCAATAGATTGATTGTTCCTTCGCCGCTGCGCGGTTCTATCATCATATGTCCGTTTTCGTAGAGCACTCCTCCTTGCGTCCCTACGCCGCCAAAATAATCCGTTTCAATGTATGCAAGTCTCGTGTGAAACGAATACTCCTGCAAAAGCTGTTCTGCGATGGTGGTAAAACCGTCCAGCTCTGGACAGCAACACGCATCACAAATATCATATAGCTCCTCTATATCTTCCAAAAATGCATTTGTCAAAAATACCATAGCAAACTTCTGCGGCAGTTCAATCACCTGTGCATTAATCCAAGTTCCTGCTAATTTTTTTATCGTACATTGTCTGCCAATAATAGCGCTTATATTATGCCCCATCCCACGTTCCTCCTCATATTCAACGCATAATATTTCTCTTATGCATCATTCTTTCACAAATTCTGTCATTTGTTATATACCATATCACGTATTCACACAACCGTTTACCATACACAAATAACGGCAACTATATCATAAATTTATACAACACTTTTTCGCGCACGTCCATGTACATAAAAGCAGACTCCTGCCGCGTCTGCAAGCACCCATCCTATCGGCACAGACAACCAAATTCCCGTCACGCCGATGGACTCAATCGACGACAAAAGATATGCGAGCAGCACGCGCATTCCCAACGACACCACAGTGAGAACAACTGATATTCCGGGCTTGTTGACTGCACGGAAGTACCCGTAGAACAAAAACAATAGACCAATGCCAAAATAAAAAGACGCCTCGATACGCAGGTAGCCGACGCCGACCAGAACGGCATCTGCACTGCTCTCATCCAGAAACAATGACATGAGCGGCTCCGCGAAACGCACTACCAATACTGAAATCAGTGCACAAAATACAAATGCACCAAGCACCGCATCCCGCATTCCCTTACGGATTCGATCGCTTTTTCCTGCACCATAATTCTGTGCCACATAGGTTGAGAACGCATTGCCAAAATCCTGCACAGGTGCATAGGCAAAGGAATCAATCTTGACAGCCGCGGCAAATGCAGCCATCACCACAGAACCAAAGCTGTTGACAAGCCCCTGTACCATTAAGATGCCAAAATTCATGACCGACTGCTGTAGGCATGTCAAGGACGACAGACCGAGCAGTTCCTTTAGAATGCTTGAATGCCATCGCCTGTTTTCCTTTTTGATATGTACTTGAGGATATTTTCTCACGCAGTATATCAGAATGCCGACACCTGCGACATACTGTGAGATGACTGTTGCGATTGCGGCGCCGCCGACACCCCACAGCAGCACTCTGATAAAAAATAAATCCAGAAAAATATTCAGCACTGCCGAGATGCCAAGAAAACAAAGTGGTATCAGCGAGTTTCCAAGAGCGCGCATAAAGTTGGCAACAAAGTTATACAGAAATGTTGCCGCTATTCCTGAAAATATCCACAATAGATACGTCTTCATAAAAGGCGCAACCTCTATAGGCACACGGAGAAATGCAAGTATTCCATAAATCCCTGCATAGACAAAAACATTCAGCGTCACTGTGACGATGCCAATCATCAAAAATGCCATATAGATTCCCTGCTGCAATCTGTCCTGGTCACGCCTGCCAAACTGCATAGAAAAAAAGGCGCTGCTGCCCATGCAAAGCCCTAATATAATAGAAGTCACAAAAACCATCAGCGTGTAGGAAGACCCCACTGCCGCCAGCGCGTTTTTGCCCAAGTATCGTCCGACAATCAACGTATCTACCACGTTATAAAGCTGTTGAAGCACATTGCCCACCATGATCGGAAAGGAAAACTTCAGCAGGTTTTTCATAATATTTCCCTGTGTCAAATCATAATTCATAAAATCCCCCACAACAAAAATCCCCCAACCGCGATTGGAGGACTTTGCTACTTCTATCGTATTTGTTATCTTGCTCCTTCTTTGTTGCCTAAATGCAGAATCTTCCGATTTTTTCTAACAGTTCTTCTGCATGGTCTGCGTGGATATCCATTCGCATCATACGGCGGAATCCCTTACTCAGCATCCCAAGAACAGATTTTGCATTAATTACAGAGTCATCCACAGCGATGTTTACATCATAAGAACATTTCTCCACGTGATTGACAAACTCCATAACTTCATCGATGTCTGTTAAAAATATGTTTTTGCTTATCATAGATTCACCTCCTCTATTATTTCAGATTTGAATTTAATCCACGTGAAATAGAATACATGTTTCCAAAACAAGAAACAATTACCAAATCCATCAAAAACTTACTTTTTGCACTTTTTTATCCAGAAAATAGATTGACAGATACATTTTCATACGTTACACTATGTTTTATCTCAATTATCCACAGTCTCTACTCCAGGAGGTATAATCATGATTCTTGTAAGTAATTGTGGCTTTGATTCCCGACATCTCGCAGGTTTTGACATTAGACGTCCGAACGGAAACGGATTTTATACGCTTATTTTTATAAGGACGGAGGCATTTTTTGAAATAGACGGTCAAATCATCAATACGCCCCCCAACACGGCAGTCTTGTATGACAAAACTGCCTATGTGCACTATGGCTGTCATACACAGACCTACAGTGACGACTGGGTTCGCTTTGACTTTGCAGAGGAGGAAAATCTAGTCGAAAAACTAGCCCTCCCGCTCAACCATCCATTTCCTTTGATAGATACGACTTTGCTGACAGAATATATTAAGATCATTGTCTCTAAAAATTTTTCCACGCATCTATATAAGGAACAGCTCATCGATGCCCTCATGCATGCGCTGTTGTATTCTCTCGCCGGACAGATTCATGCCAGCGAAGATGAAAGGCGAAAAAATAAGTATTTTCTACTGCTGAGCCAAATTCGAATGAACATTCGAAACGCCCCGCATAAAAAATGGGACGTTGCTTCAATTGCGCGGGAAGCGAATCTTAGCCCGACCCATTTTCAACGTCTCTATAAAAGCTTCTTTGACACTACCTGTATTCAGGATATCATTCAATCGCGCATCAAAAACGCGCAGTTCTACTTACAGACAACGGACATGACGATCCAGGCACTGTCTGTCTTTTGCGGATATGACAATGAACTCCACTTTATGAGGCAGTTCAAAAAGTATACAGGAATGACACCTAGTGAATATCGCAAACTGCACCTAAAAGATCATCTTTACTGAATACTCCCGTGATCAGTCACACGGACTGTTGTTGATGGTATTGTCGAGACATCACTAGAGACTGTAATTCTGCCATTGTAGAGTGCCTTCACAAGTGTGCGGTAATCCTTTTCGGTAAAACGACTGCTCCACTGCGTCGAGCGGATTGGAAGCTGTACATAATTCTCCTCCGCATTCTCTGTGACAATCCCGAGATTCTCAATTTTTCCTGCATACTCGTCCCAGTTTCCGTCTCTGATTCCCGTGAGAACCCTGTTGATGGTCGGGGAAAGCCCCTTCATTGCAGAGGTGATTGTCATGCCTTGTCCGTAAGCTTCATCAATAATGGGCTGCTGGTCAGAGTCAACACCTATCAATTTTCCCTGAGCCCTTGCCGCTGCCTCCGCTGCGGATGTATAGATTCTGCCGCCGCAGGCAAACACCACTTCCACACCCATTGTCCCAAACCATGTATCCATGACATCTGTAATGGCATCATCCCCATAAAACAGACCGCCGCACACATACTCTACTTCCACACGCTCTGCAATGCCCAACTCTGTAGCAGCATCGTCTATTCCCTGCAAATACCCATAACCATAGCGTGTCACTGCTGGCACGGACACGCCGCCAAGGAAGCCCAGATGCTTATAACCCGATTTCACAGCCGCATATCCTGCCATATATCCTGAGATTTCCTCCTGATAGGTGCAGCAGTAAACATTGGAAGCACCTTCCCACTCCCCTTTCTCACGGATGTCATCTGCACTGACATCAAGGGCTATGAACTTCACATCAGGATATTGCGCTGGCTGAGTTATAATTGATGCCGCAAACACATAGCCCGGCAAAACAATGATGTTCGCACCATCCGCTACCGCCTGATCAATGCTTGCGTTTCTTGCCTCATCTGAGTCTTGCGCTGGCATATAATACGCGAATGGTATATCGTTGATATCAGCCCAATTCCCGCATGCTTCATAGGCCGCCTGATTAAAACCATGATCTGTGATATTGCCCGCATCCGTGATCATCGCAACATTCATGCCAGATGCCAGATGTGTATTCACATGTCCGCCTGTACCACAAGCCGTCAGGAAGCTCACAAGCACAACTGCCACGAACCATGACAGAATGTTCTTTTTCACAAAACGGTTGTCCTTCTTCATTCTATTTCATCCTTTTCCGCATACAAATTTTGCAACAAGCCAAAGACAACGATCTACATTGCCTTTGGCTTGATATCACTACATTTATTGATTTAACGTACTCTTTCTATATATAATGTCATCTCTGGCTGGTCCATTGCTCACAAGCGTGATTGGATAGCCAATTTGTTCCTCGATAAACTCCACATATCTGCGGCAGTTCTCAGGCAGCTCTTCATAATTTCTAATACCTCTGATATCTGACTTCCATCCCGGCAGTGTCGTGAATACCGGCTTTGCCTTTCCAAGCTTGGCTGTGACAGGGAACTGTGTCGTCACCTCGCCGTCAATCTCATACCCTGTGCAGACTGGAATCTCATCCAGATAACCAAGAACATCCAGCACAGTAAAGCACACCGCCGTCGTACCCTGCAAACGACAGCCGTATTTCGATGCCACACAGTCAAACCACCCCATACGTCTCGGCCGACCTGTCGTAGCGCCATATTCTCCGCCATCTCCACCGCGGCGCCGGAGTTCATCTGCCTCCTCGCCGAAAATCTCTGACACAAAAGCACCTGCCCCCACCGATGAGGAGTACGCTTTGCACACGGTATAGATTTCCTTAATCTCATAAGGCGGGATGCCTGCACCGATTGCACCGTAAGCTGCCAGCGTGGAGGACGATGTCACCATCGGGTAAATGCCGTGATCTGGGTCCTTTAAAGTCCCAAGCTGCCCCTCTAAAAGTATGTTCTTGCCAGCTTTGATCGCCTCGTCAAGATATGCAGAAACATCACACACAAAAGGCTTTATCATATCTCTGTAGGTGTGCAGTGTGTCAAGAAGCTCTGACGGTACGATTGTCGGCTTGTGATACAGATGCTCCAGAATCACATTTTTTTGCGCTGTCACACGTTCAATCTTCTCTTTTAAAAGCTCTTCATCAAATAACTCACTTACCTGGAATCCGATCTTTGCATATTTATCTGAATAAAAAGGTGCAATGCCAGACTTGGTAGAGCCAAAGGACTTACCGCCCAGACGCTCCTCCTCATACTGGTCAAACAAGATATGGTACGGCATCACAATCTGTGCCCTGTCTGATACCAGAATCTTAGGCATCGGCACATTTCTGTCTGTGATTGACTTGATCTCATCCATCAAAATTGGGATATTCAGCGCCACACCATTGCCTATTATGCTTGTCGTATGATTATAAAATACGCCTGAAGGCAGCGTGTGAAGTGCAAACTTACCATAATTGTTCACAATTGTGTGCCCTGCATTTGCGCCCCCCTGAAAACGGATAATAATATCTGCTTCACGCGCGAGCATATCAGTAATTTTACCCTTTCCCTCGTCGCCCCAGTTCGCTCCTACTACTGCTTTTACCATTGACATACCTCCGGTTCTTCCTCGGAACTGTTCAGAACAGCCTTATTCTATGATTCTGAACACGCCCTTACTGAATTGTATACTTCCTGTATCGATGTGCGTTAAGCACCGCTAATAATGATACAACTTTTTGATTGAGAAGTAAAGAATATTTATACATTAATTTCTGCCTTGATGCCCAGCTCTGCCTTGTTCGCCTCAAGCACTGGCTTTACTACCTTGTCAAGAAAGTTATCAACCTGTACAGGCGACCTGCCAACATACTTGGACGGGTCCATCGCTGCCTGAAGCTGCTCCAATGTCAGATTGAACTCAGGGTCTGCCGCAATCAGCTCTAACAGGTTATTGTCCTTTCCCTCCACCTTGACCATCTTTCCAGCTTCCATAGAGAGCGTTCGTATCCTCTCGTGGAGCTCCTGTCTGTTGCCGCCGTTCTTCACAGCATCCATCATGATATTCTCTGTCGCCATAAACGGAAGCTCCGCCAGCAGATGCTTTGTGATGACCTGATCATAAACCACAAGTCCGTCCACAACATTGAGGCACAAATCCAAAATACCGTCAATGGCGAGAAATCCTTCCGGGATGGAGAGCCTTTTATTTGCAGAGTCATCCAGCGTCCGCTCAAACCACTGTGTCGCAGACGTGATCGCCGGATTTAATGCATCGATCATCACATAGCGGGACAGGGATGCAATGCGCTCAGACCGCATTGGATTTCTCTTATAAGCCATCGCAGACGAACCAATCTGATTTTTCTCAAAAGGCTCCTCCACCTCTTTTAAGTGCTGTAACAGCCGGATATCATTTGACATCTTGTGCGCACTTGCCGCGATTCCAGCAAGGATATTTGCCACCCTGGTATCAACCTTTCTGGAATATGTCTGCCCCGACACTGCATAGCACTCTTGAAAGCCCATCTTCGCGGCAATCATGGGATCAATCTTGTCAATCGTGTTCTGGTCTCCGTCAAAAAGCTCCAAAAAGCTTGCCTGCGTACCTGTCGTTCCTTTCGACCCAAGCAGCTTCAGACTTCCCATCACATACTCTAAATCTTCCAGATCCATCAAGAACTCCTGCATCCAGAGCGTTGCGCGCTTACCTACCGTGGTGGGCTGCGCCGGCTGAAAATGTGTGAAGGCAAGCGTCGGAAGACTCTTGTAATTCTCCGCAAATTTCGCAAGCTCATCAATCACATTCACGAGCTTTTTGTGCACAAGCTTCATCGCCTCATTCATCACGATAATGTCTGTGTTGTCTCCAACATAGCAGGAAGTTGCTCCCAGATGAATGATGCCTGCCGCTTTCGGACACTGCTGGCCATACGCGTAGACATGGCTCATCACATCATGGCGCACAAGCTTTTCGCGCTCTCTGGCTACCTCGTAATTGATATCCTCCATGTGCGCCTTCAGCTCATCAATCTGCTCCTGAGAGATGACTGGCTTGCCATTCTCACTCAGTCCAAGCTCCATCTCTGTCTCCGCCAGGGCAACCCAGAGCCGTCTCCATGTCTTAAATTTCATATCCTGTGAAAAAATATACTGCATTTCCTTGCTGGCATAGCGCTCAGAAAGGGGACTTGTGTATCTGTCTGTACTCATACTCTTCTCCTCATCCTAAATCTTTATTTGTCAAAATCGCCGCGGATATCCTCCGTGGGCGGATTGATTGGATAGATGCCATTAAAACACCCTGTGCAGATGCCCAGCCCGTCCACCATCTCTCTCAGCCGCTCTATATTCAGGTATCCAAGCGTATCCGCGCCGATCATCTCTTTGATCTCATCAACCGTCCTGTCATTTGCGATCAGTTGCTCCTTCTCCGGCACATCCGTCCCAAAATAGCAAGGCCACAGAAACGGCGGTGAACTGATGCGCACATGCACCTCCCTTGCACCTGCCTCGCGAAGCATTCGCACAATCCTGTCCGAAGTCGTTCCGCGCACAATCGAATCATCGATCATAATGATTCGTTTTCCTTTGACCGCCTCTTTTAGAACATTCAGCTTTACCTTAACACTCGACTCGCGACTGCTCTGCTTGGGCTTGATAAAGGTCCTTCCAACATAGCCATTTTTCACAAAAGCAGTACCATAAGGTATCCCTGATTGCAGTGAATACCCAAGCGCTGCCGCATTTCCAGACTCAGGCACCCCCACGACAAGGTCTGCCTCCACCGGAGAATCTGCCGCGAGAAAACGCCCTGCCCGGATTCGTGACGCATACACGCTCACCCCGTCAATGTGACTGTCAGGTCGTGCAAAATAGATATATTCAAAGATGCACCTCGCCTCCTGCCCCCTCGAGACTGCGCGCGACAAATCTGAAATAATCCCGCCTTCTGGCGTGATCGTGACCGTCTCACCTGGAAGTACATCGCGCACAAACTCCGCACCAATGGTATCCAACGCACAGGTCTCAGAGGTAATGATATAGCTGTTCTCCCGCTTCCCGATGCAGAGTGGCTTAAATCCATAAGGGTCCCGCGCCCCAATCAGCTTTCTAGGACTCATAACCACCAAGGAGTAGGCACCCTGAATTTTCTGACATGCTCGGTTTACCGCTTCCTCCACAGTTTTTACATGAAGGCGCTCCCGTGCAATATGGTACGCGATCACCTCCGAGTCAATCGTTGTCTGGAAAATAGCGCCTGTGTATTCCAAATCATGTCGGAGTTCTAGCGCATTGATCAGATTTCCATTGTGCGCCAGCGCCAGCGTACCCTTCACATAATTTAGGACAAGCGGCTGGGCATTCTCCCGTGTGGACGCGCCTGCTGTGGAATAACGCACATGTCCTACACCAATATCACCCTTCATTGCCTCTAGGCTGTCCTGCGTAAAAACTTCATTGACTAGCCCCATTCCCTTGTAGGACAAAACTCTGCCCTTAGGACCACTCGTCTCACTGACCGCAATCCCGCAGCTTTCCTGCCCCCTGTGCTGCAAAGCAAAAAGTCCGTAATATATCGTGGATGCAACATCCTGGCCATCAAAATCATAGATGCCAAAGACGCCGCACTCCTCCTTTACACCTGTCTCCTCAAGATTTCTGCTGATCTCTTCATTGTACATAAAATTTTTTCATACTCCTTACACAAACTCTTTTCCAGTGAGCAGTGCAAATGCCTCCTTGTACTTGTCAACTGTTCTGGTGACAACGTCCTCTGGCAGCAGATTCTCATTGTCTGGATTCGCCTTGAGCCAGTCTCTCACATACTGCTTATCAAAGGACGGCTGTCCCTTTCCTGCCTCGTATCCCTCCAGCGGCCAGAAGCGGGAGCTGTCCGGTGTGAGCATCTCATCGCCGAGCACCACATTGCCATCCTTGTCAAGACCAAACTCAAACTTCGTATCCGCAATAATAATGCCTTTGCTCAGCGCATATGCCGCACACTTTTTGTAAAGCGCAATTGTGGCATCCTTAATCTTTTCGGCATATTCCCTGCCCTTTCCAGGGAACTGCGCCTCTAGCACCTCGATGCTGCGCTCAAAGGAGATATTCTCGTCATGCAGCCCAAGCTCCGCCTTTGTGCTCGGTGTGTAGATTGGCTCGGGAAGCTTCTCAGACTCCTGTAATCCCTCCGGCAGTTTGATCCCGCATACCGTTCCATCTTCCTTGTAGCTTGCCCAGCCGCTGCCGGTAATGTATCCGCGCACAATGCACTCAATCGGAAGCATCTCAAGCTTTTGGCACATCATGCTCTTTCCCTCAAACTGCTCCGTCTGGAAAAATTCAGGCATATCCTTGACATCCACGGAAATCATGTGGTTTGGCACAACATCCTTTGTAAAGTCAAACCAAAACTTTGACATCTGTGTAAGTATCGCACCTTTATTCGTAATCTTATTTCTTAAAATGACGTCAAAGGCGGAAATCCTGTCAGTCGCCACAATAATCAGACTGTCTCCATTGTCATATACCTCACGTACCTTACCTTCTTTGATTGGTGTAAATTCCTGCATTCTTTCTTCCTCCTAAATATACTTAAAATCTTTATGCAAGCGCTTTCTCATAATCAGACACAAGATTCAAGATCTTCTCGGCATACTCTGGATATTTATCCACAATGTCTTTCACCTCATCCTGTGCTTCCTGTGCCGCTTTGGCATTGTACTCCATCTGCTTTCTGAGCTTTTGGCGGCGGATGATCAGTCCGTGCCGGATTTCGATCATCTCTTTATTGTCAATCAATGCTGCTGCCTGGCGCAGCCAGATATTCGGGTCTGCTAGATTGCATCGGCGCAGAAGTTTGATCAATGCCGCCTCATTGAAGTCCAAATCCTGATCCATCTGTTTCTCCTGCTCCCGATGAATATTTTCCTCCAGATACTTGTCCCAGAGTTTTTTGAGCTCATTGGAGCTGTTCACATCATATTTCACATACAAATATTCCAGAAGATTTGTATTGTTCACATAGCGTATTTTCACAGTATTGTGCAGCAGTACCAGCTTATTGATTCCCTTCTCAACCCTCACAAGCTCCCGCTGCGCCTCATGAAATTTGACATACACAAACGCAAGTGTGCACGCCGCAATCAGTACCGCAATCGCATATCCAAGTGAGACATCCAGCTTCCATGCCGCACCGATGATCGTGAGCATCAGCACCAGAAACAGCATCGAGCCAACACTGATAAACGTGATGCCCTTCATGTTCTGCATTGTATTTTGAAGCTCGTTTTTCCTGAAAAAATAGGCATGACGTTCGCCCTCGAGCCTTCCCATATCCTTTTTCACCAGCACTTGATACTCTTCTGCCTCTTTTAATCTGTTATAGCCCTCTGGCATATATGGTTCCACGCGCTCCATGCGCAGATAGTCCTCCGGCTTCATGATCCGCCGTTTCCTATCAAGCTTCTCCCTGCTGTTCTCCAGCTCCAAAAGCTTTGTCGCATAAGTCTTTAACTGCTCCTTCACCTCATCGGTCTGCGCCTCGATTTCCTCCATATCCGTCAGATAGGAAGTCACAAGGTTGTACTCGCCGCCGAGTGCATCCAGCTCCTTAGACGCCTCTGACATCTGTTCCAGACACGCCTTGACATAGTGCTCGCGCTGCTTCTTGTCGTGCATGTCAATATTGTCGCGCTTTAGACTCTCCTCCTCCCAGTCCGGGCGGTACACATTTTCTTCCTCATCCACCTGCCGGTTAAAAAGTCCTTTGATTTTTCCCAATAACCCCATTTCCATAACTCCTTTCTTCGGTCATTCTAATTCATTGTCTGACGTTTGTAATCCTTCTTAAGCTGCTGAATCAGTCCTTCGGACTGCTGGCTGTACGCCTCGAGTTTTCCCTCCTCCTTGAGCCGTGCCAGTTCTGTCACCAGTTTTCGTTCCCTCGACGCAAGCCACTTTTCATCCGCCTGTGCACACAACTGCTCCACCTTTAGAAAATCCTCCTCCCAATTCGGATTTTCTCTCTTGAAAGCGCCGTATGCATAGTCTGTGAGTGCCTTTTTGTTCGCAAGGATATAGGCATACCTTGTCTGTCTGTCTGGATGCAGCAGATATGCTTCATAATATAAATCTGCCGCCTGCTTATAGGCAAAGTCCATGGCATAGATTGACGCCATATTATAATACAGAAGCGCTCTTCCTGCATTGTCGCGCGATGGTATGTACGCCACAAGCTCCCTGTAAATAGACAATGCCTGCCGGAATCTCCCCTGCTGATACAAATATTCTGCACGTTTTTTGTACCGTTCGATCGTCGTCAGACTGGACTGTTCTTTTAGTATACGGTCAACCTGCTTGATGGTACTACTGTCATACATTCCGGTCCGCTCAAATACAGTTGATACAAAGGCAGCTACTGACACATGCTTCCTGACATATATATCGAGTTCATCTGCCAGCTCTGCAAGCCCGCATTCATGCCGAATCCAGTTGACCAACTCCACGGAAACAATGGAGTCATCCAGCAAATGCACCCTTTCCATAAAATAATAACATAATTCCTCTATAGAATACAATGAAATGTCAGAAAATTTTAAATAAAATGGATTTTTAGCGTAATTTCCTGTACATAAACAAACATTATTCATTTACATAACCTCTTTGTATAACCTTTTCTCTCAGAGTATTTTACGTGATCGCCTCAAGCGGCAGGCATTCCTTCCAAACCTGTCCTGTAGACGGAAAAAATTCTCCGAAGCCCTTATCCGTAATCTCAATCTGCACAGCATTGGCATCCTCCATATAAAACCGAAGACCCACGCGGTTTGTCTTATTGCCCCGAACTTTCATACCTTCAAGTGAGATCCGCGCTACCCGCGTCTTTCTCCCATCCACCGGAGAAATATTGAGCGTGATTGTATTATTTTTCACAAGCATCACATCAAATGTATTGTTCGCTTCATACCAGTTTGTCCCCGCATCAAGAATCGGATAATAAACCTCTGTCTGTCCCTGATCACAGGTCATGCCGATGTTGGCACGCAGTTTATCTTCTGACAGATACACGTACGCTCCCGACAGCGTGGAGGGATACACACGCTCCCGCGCCCCGTAGCATGCCCCTTTGCTGAAAAGATTATTTCCCTGGAACACGCGCCTTCCCCGACACATATACTTCAGTGAATCCCTGCACCAGTCCTTTGAGAAATGCTCTCCCAGCAAAAAGACGGATGTGATGACCCTCTGGTCACAATTTTTCCGCACAATCTCGAGCAGCATCGAGTCAAGCTGCTTGTAAAATGCACTTTTCGACATCTCAGTTCTGTCCGCAAGCGTTGGAATCTGCATCTGTGGATAGTTCGCTGTCTCTATAAAGCACGCCACTGGATTTGTCTTTCTGTTCATTGTGAGCAGATGACTGTCAATTCCAGAATTCCTGTAATCATACAGCAGCACATCATGAATCCACATCTCCTGCGGCTGATGAATCATATACTGAAAAAAGCAGTCCTCATGGCTCAGAAAATAAATCTCCATCTTCCTCTGCCCCACACGCATAAATAACGTCCGAAGCATCTCCATAACCCCTGTATCCATCTCCTTTAGGGTAAATGCCACCGCTGCGATATCCTCGGACACGATATACGCCGACAGCAGCGCAAGTGCTTTTCTCACAAACAATTCAAGAAGATACTCGGCAGTCAGTGCCTCCTCAGCAGCAGAATCAGTGCCAACTTTGACGCTGGTATTATTTTTCGCTAACACAAGCAAATTCTCAACAAGCGTCCCCTGTCCTTCCTTCGCAGTCCTAAGCGCCTCATTCCCAATCAGCCAAGCAGTGCTTCCCGCAGCATCATTTTTTTTACAAAGCAGTGTGGGAATATTGTACTGTTCCTCCCCCATCACTAGGCTGACTGTGTCAGGCATACTCTGATCCTGTCTGCAATAGCTAATCTGCGAATAGTCATTTCCAAGGTCAAAGCCGACTACCACTTTATTCTTTTTCGTCATAACATTACTTTACTCCTCTGGTCACAATACCTTAAACAGTTCTCTGACACAATAATCCTGATAAACATAATCCTCTGTCAACTGTTGTGCCGTCATCTCGTCATGCAGACTGATACTCAGCAATATATCATTTAATATGCTGAATCGATCATCCGCGCCCTGTCTCCCGGACATGGCAGATGTCTCAGACATTCCCGAAAGTGTGCCACTCTGCGTCACATGCTCCGTGACCACACCATTCTCCTCCAGATAATTTTCCGTGATATAGTACTGGATCGTCTCCCCATGAAAAAGTTGAAATATACTCACATGGATTCCATCATACATTTCCTTCATATCTCTGATTTCATAACTGCCTTCATCCACCGTGCCGTCGTCATACGCATAATGTATATAAACTTGGCTCTGCGGCTGAGTCCGGTATTCGATGAAGATACTGTTCTTCATATAATGCAGCTCCGGCACCATCTCTACAAGATTCACATAAAATGGGAAATACACCTCCTCATTCAGAAGCTCACTTATAAACGACCGTGCAACATCCTCTGGAATCTCCATATTTTGTATATTTTCTGCCCAGAATTTTAGGAGAGCTAACTTACACACTCGATCTGTCAGCTCTCTTTTTATATATTTCTGATACAGGATATCAAACACTTCCGAATTGGTAATCGCCTCATAGACAAAATACTCATATGCGATATTCAACAAAATGCCATTCACCAGCAGCGCATCATGATCTTCATATTGCACATATGCAGTCAGCATACTGTCCCTGTCCTGAATCGCAATCCCTGTATATACAATCTGCCTGAGAATCCGCTCTAGGATCAACTTCGCATCCAGCTCCAGATCCACCGCTGATTTCCATAATTTCCGAAGTTCTGAAGCCCTTCCATCATAATTGATCATCAGATATCGCAGAATATTTTCATCATATTTCATATTCTTGTAAATATAATGCGCAACATTTACAAGAAACTCATCATATTCATAATCCTTGCTGATAAGGCGCTTGCTGACAAGCCTTGCCACAGACTTGGGCTCCACATCTGCCACCCCAAAAGATTTCAGCCAATAGTAAGCTTTGTCAAACATCCCTCTCGAGATTAAGTACTTGATAAACTCCGCTCGCTCGGCTGCCTCCATTTCATCCGCCTCTACATCCTCCAAAAAGGCATCCAGTTCGCCAATCATATCATTGTCATAATAGAACCTAAGAAGCTTTGTCCGTATCTCTTTCTTGAAGTTTTCCACCACCTGCGGCGATTCGGCAAGACTCTTGAAGCGCCTGACATTTTCATGGGAGATTGTAATATAATTCTTGTCCACCTCACACAGATAAATGTCAAAGCTTAACCGCCCCTGCATATAACCGCTGATATATCCAATCTGTTCCTTGGGCTCCATGAGCTGCTTATTCTCATAGTGAATACTCTTCGTAAATCGGTTCCCGTTCTCGTCCTGCAAGAATAACTTATACTCACTTCCATATATAGGAATCATACAGACACAATTCACCACTGGATATGAACTCTCACCGTTCACCTTCTCGTGAATGACCACAATATTTTTGACTTTGGGATTATCCACATAGATACGGTGCATAAAAAGCAGCGGCGTAAAGGCATATGCCGTATCATCCATAACCATCTGCGGCGCCAGCATATTTTTATACAGATACGCCAGGTTCTCATTGATGTGTCCAAGCTTGATCTGATCCACTACAAACCGTTCAATCGCAATGCGATAACTCTGCTCCAAATCTGGATATTTGTCTCTATTCTTGATGACATAGGCATACAAAAATGCATTCAACTCATAATCCAGATTACTCTGATACGCAAAATACATCAGCACCATCTTAGGAATTTCAACACTTCCCTTAATATCCCCATACTTGTCAAGCTCGAGCGACATCATATAGTACTCATAAAGCCCGGTAACTCTCACTGAATGTTCTACGCCAAGCGCGTACCACGGATAGTAGGCGACACCCTTCTTATCTCCCAATATCAATATATGACAGATGGATGCTACCGTCTGCGGCGACCCATAGGACTTATAGACTTCTCCCAAAATCCTGACAAGCAGTGTCGAGTATTCTTTCTTTCTTGCAGCCAGATATTGCAATTGCTCAATCAATTCCGGCTTGAGAATCTGCCGTCTGGCACCATGCCACAGAACGTTCTCCTCAAATCTGTCAAGCTTTAGCAGAAATGTTGGATGTTCCAGCAGCAAGAGTACTGCCTCGCACAGCAGCATCGGACTGGTGCAGCCATTCTCAAACATCTCCTCCATGAACTGCCACCGAAGTTCCCTGTTCCTGATCAGGTCCTCATTCAACTGAAGGACAAACAGACCCAGACGCCACTCCAACGCATTATTGGCGTATATCGTCTCGATCTCATCACTGACATTTTTGACATAATCCTCTGCACAGTTAATCAGTGTTGTCAGATACAGATAATAGCAGTTTTGAAAAATATCACTCGGCTCTTTCGACAGCCGCTGCTCCAACATGTCAAGATACCATTTTGCCTCATTGAAACGCTCCTTCGTGATCAGCAGATGCACTCGATATAAATTATAGAGGATACTATCCTCATCAATCTCCAGCAGGACACCAAGCTCCTTTTCAAACCGATGAATCCACTGCGTCATCGTAATCTTGTCCAACCGCATGTCCACATAAGCGCTGCTCATGCCACACACCGCCTGCCTATGCTTGCGATGGTCCGTCCGCTTCTCCGGCTCTTCTTCCATCAAGATATCAACCGGAATCGTATATTCATTACATGCATCTGAAAATATAACTGCCCCGCTGTTTACACCCTCATGTAATCTGGACGCATCTATGTAGATGTCAAAAACACATTTATTGTCAACAAAATCCTCATTGTTAAGCTGCTGCCTGTTGGTACTGATAAAATCTCCCTTTATCCATATATTGACACATCCATATCCCCAGCTGCTCCTTTTGATCACAACACTTTTCACAATGCTGTCCTGCACATCTTCAAGAAGAAATCCCTCGATATCAAAGTTGTAGACAATTTGCGATTTCTTGCTGATCTCAATCAAAAATTCTTCTACATTCTGCTGATTCCCCTCATTGCGTGTCAACCCTGTATAAGACATGACTGCATTCTTATCACTTTTGTGCAGAATCAAGGCAAAATTCCTAGAATAAAAAAGCGCCACTGCCTCCTCCCAGTTGGTCTGTGCCAGGTTCGTAAAATGAAACAGGTTTTTGATCGTTCCGAGAGAGCTTTGTAAGCGCGGTTTCTGAACACTGACCTTATAAGGTATCGTATACTCGCCGCGATTACTTATGACCACAAATTCTCCCCGAATACTGCTGCCCGCCTCGACAGAAGTTCCATCAAAGCAGTACGCAACCTGTGTCTCCTCGCCCGAAAATGTATTCTCATATACTCTCATTCTGGTATCTGAAGAATAAATTTTTCCCTCTGTGTATTTGTCAGCAGCATGTATGGCAAAGCTGTCCTCAACAATTTCCCCTGGTTCCGCACTCAACTCTATATTCTGACAAGAAATCTCGAGATACTCCGGCTTCTCCCTGTTGTCACCCATTGTTTCACTTCCTTAAAAAACTCATTATCTTCTAGTATACCCTATAAGGTGACATTATGTAAATGTATATTTTCAAAAATCATGAAATAATCACTTACAAGTCAAATATTGACAAAATCATGGAGCTGCACCACAACAAAAAAGATATAAAGCCCTATTCACACGATACGACCTCATACCTTTTGTTTGTTGCTATCCTATTATTGTGAGCTCCTCAACCAAGCATCCCTTTTCGTAGCATAAAGTGCCTTAAAAATGTCGATATCCTCCAACGTTGTAATTTTAATATTCTTGTTCGAACCATACGAAAAATGGAGCTCCTCACCAAGTTCCATCATTAAAGTATTCGTATATACTGCATTTGTAATCCCCCGTTTCAACGCCTCCTTATGTGCCCAGAGCACTTTTCCATACCTATATGCCTGAGGCGTCTGTACACGCATAATATCGTTTCGGTCAATTCCAACATGTCCAGCCTCTCCGTCTTCTGTGCGCATAATCGTCTCCTGACAGCGGATTGCGGAGAGTCCTGAACCATACTGTTTTGCCTTCTCAATGCAATCCGTGATGATTTCCTGTGAAATCATTGGACGGACTGCATCATGAATGATAACAATATCCTCCTCATTACAGATATTTTCCAGTGTGAGAAGTGCATTGCGCGCGGAAGCTTGTCCATTATCTCCCCCACCAACGACCCAGCGCAGCTTTGTGATATCTGCCGCGGCCGCGTAACCTTTCAGAACATCATGCCAGCCGTCAATACAGGAGACAATGATACCATCCACTTCAGGGTGTATCTGAAAAGCTTCCAATGTATAGATAATAATCGGTTTCTCATATATACTGATAAACTGCTTTGGGATGGACTGCTCTGTACGCGAACCGTTTCCCCCTGCGAGAATCAATGCAATGTTCATATGTTCCTCCCTCTACTTTATAGTATTACGCTTATATATTACTTATTTTCCACAAAAGCATTACAAAGATCCCTTTTCTATTTTTACGAATAAACAATAATCTGATACTTCGAAACAGTAAAAAAGAAATGATAATTCCTAAATATCCCCATTCTTCATAGCATACAACGCCTTAAACATAGCGACATCCTCCACGGTATTTATCTTCAGATTTTTGTCAGACCCTTTTGAGAAATATACATCTTTTCCAAGCCTCGAAATAATATTGTTCGTGTCATTCTCATGTTCAATTCCCTTATCCAGTGCCTCCTCATGTGCTTTTTTTAGATCGCCAAGAAGATACGTCTGTGGGGTTTGAATACGCCGGAACGCATAGCGTGAAATCGAAAGTCTGCCTGTCATGCCGTCATCCGTCATCATCACATTATCCATAGAAGTCACTGCTGCAACACCCATACCCTTCTTTTTGCAGGTATAGATACTATCAGATATAATCGCATCGGATACCATAGGACGTATCGCGTCATGAATGATAATGATATCTTCTGATGAGCATTCCTCCATCAGCCTGTCCACAGCAAGTTTTGATGTTTCCTGTCCAGTTCTTCCTCCTGGTATGACCCACCTAAGCTTACTGATACCAAACTGCTTTGCATAAGCATCTACCATATTCTCCCAGCCCTTCAAACATGCAACCATAATCATGTCAATCTCAGGATGGTTCTGAAACGTTTCTAAAGTGTAAACAATGATAGGACGATTGTATACATTTACAAACTGCTTTGGTACGTCCATTCCGAAGGTCGGGTCTGTACCTGCTGCAAGTAATAATGCTATATTCATTGTGTCTTCTCCCCTTATCTGAAATATATGATAACAGTTCAATCTTTGATTTCCTGTTTTTTCTAACAGTTCCTCGGCAACTCTCGCAAGATTTTCACGGTCTTACTCAATCCCTGTCTAATCGGAGTCCGTGCTTTCCAAGCAATCTGTTCTATTTTCCTAGTATCCAATACTGCCTTTGTCGCAGTAGAATATCCTGCCCGCTCTACTTCATCCGGCAATTCAAAAACTACTTTTGTTCCAACTTCTTTTGCAAGAAACATGGCTATGTCTTTCAAACGAATGTTAGATGCATTGTCAGCAATATTCACTGCACTGCCATTCTCTCCTTGCAATAACAAACAGAGCGCCGCTGTCGCTGCGTCCACCACATAAGTATAAGAATAGAGCTGGTTCCCTTCACTTTTTAATAAAATATCCTCACCGGACACAGCCTTTTTGATAAACTGCGCAATTGCTTTTGAATCCTCCGGGGACATTGTCGGTCCATACACGCGTGAAAACCTTCCTATCACAAAATCCTGTCCCTTTTGTGATGCGAAAGCGTTACAGAGCGCCTCGCCAAGACGCTTGCTTTCACAATATCCAGCGCGGGTGGTGTTGCAATTGATATAGCCTAGATACTCTTCATCGAACTTATCCACATCATTTCTGTTTTCACCATAGATTTCCACAGAGGAAAAAAAGAAAAAGCGTTCACAATGATGAGATGCCGCATACGCTAACAGATGATAGGTGCCCTGTACATTGGCTGTAATTGTCCCGATGGGGTCAGTAGCATAAGCCCTTGGGTGGGTATTGCTGGCGGCATGAAGAATATAGTCGATGCCTCCTAGCTCTGGCAGCGGGGTTGTGATATCGTGGGAACTATATGTAAAACATGTATCATTCCAGTATGCGTCAAAGCGTTTTCTCGCTTTCTGCTCAGAGCGGCTTATGGCAATAATATGTACCTTCTCACATTCTTGTGCCGTGTTTCTATTCCGATACATTAAGATGTCAATTATGACCGAGGCAATCATACCTGTTGCACCAGTAATAAGAAGCGTCTTACTATTAAATTTTTCCCATGGCAGCTTCATATTGGCTGACTGAATTATATCTGGCTGGTATATCCGATTATTTATTAAATGATTCATCTTACATCACCCCCTTATTTTTAACACATGAACCTCTAAATACAACCTTAGAAACAAGAAATAAGCGTCATAGTATTCAACTCTACAAACTCAAGTCAGCCATATCTTCCCTGCATGAACCATTTTTAATTTGTCTCTATTCGCCATAAAATATAAAGTCGTTAGATTTTCTCCCAAATATCCAGCAAATCGATCTGCACGTTCCCAGCCTTTCGGAAAGGTCAGCTCTTCTGTCCTTTCAAGTACGGAAAAAATAAAACTGCAATAATCATCATACACTTCTTTTCTAGCAATCAGCATATTATAATTATAAAAATATGGTCCAGAAAATATCTCTCTAAACTTTTCATAATACGCTGGCGCAGTTTCCTTTAATGCACAACACATTGCCTCCCAATCTGATTCGTTTATATACCTAGAATGCTGCCCTGAGATATTAGGGTAATGTATTGAAGGATACGGTAACACTACATCCCACTTCGATTTCTTTTCAATTAACCTCTGTATCTGTTGATCACTGATATCAAAAATACGGCGGTAATGACAGATTCCCTTATAGTCTGCACTGCTGTGTTTCCATGCATAATAAGTAGCTGTCAGCTCGCAGTAATTTTTGTTTTTTAGAGAAATATTATCCCCCTCATTATCTCTCCTGTCCAATATCAACTGATCTGTCAGTTCTGCACCTACTTGGATAGGACATACATAGTTTGGAATATTTATAGGATTCTGTAAAGTATGATCAACGTGGCTCTTTGCTTGGAAAACTTCAATGACAGGCTTTTTAATCGCCAACATCTGCTGTACTGTCATAAATAATGGCATCTCCGAATAAAAGTCTCCCATGATTTTATTTTCCAGCTTATTCCCCACAAATATGATCTGTTCACTGTCGATTTTATGCTCAAAAAGCAGTCCTGCAATTACTGTATGATGAGATTCCGGTACTGCAATAAGATACATCATCTCCTTATTTGATGTACTCCACTCTGTCAATATTTTTACCGGAATACCGTCTATTTCTAATGGGTTGGCTCCCCGTTCCGATATCAGGAAAGCTGAGGGTATACAATTATATGTAGTTTTAAGTGCTGTATAGATGCTGACCGCAACAATACCTGCACCGTAAATACAAAACGGATACATATTTCGTCCCCTCCCTTATCTGTCGAGTCTTGCCAGTACCTTTCTGCACTCTGTTTTATCATATGGATTAATCTTATGATTGGCAAAAGTATTCTTCGTATAATCGTCATAAAGCCCTATCACACCCTCTGGCATTAAAACCTCTCTAGGGAAACATGATATGCCATTGATCTTCTGGTACTTATTACAAAGCACAAATCCTTTTTGTATCATATACTTCGTTTCGTAAAATGTATTGTAGGATAAATTCAGACTTCCATCACTGTTTACAAATGCCATATGATCATATAGCTCAAGCAGTTCTCTGATTGCCGGATGTCCTTTTACCGCCCCTAAACCAGACCCGGAATTTAACTGTCCTCCATCATCTATGCCAATAAATGCTTCATTGTATAGAAGGTCATCTATAGGTCTTAAAAGTTCTACATCTGTATCAAAATAAATTCCCCCATAAGTATACAACACATCCTTTCTAGCCAAATCCGTTGCATACATATACTGCCCCTTCTCCATTGCTTCCTTTGTATACTTATACCTTGTAAAATCATAATTTGACTCATCCCACCGAATAATTTCATAGTCTGGACAAAATTTTCTCCAAGTCTCTATATTTTTCTTATCGTCATCTGGAAGATCTGATCCTCCTAACCAAAAATAGTGAAGCTTTTTCGGTATTACTGGAATAGATGTTTCTTTTAAATCAAAAACTGTTGAAGCCTTCTTATTCGCTATTAGCGAAAAAATATAGGTCTCAACGCCATCTAACTCACAAAACTCATCTAATTGATGTACTAAATCAAGGGAATAATATGGTGTAAGCAAAAGTGTAAATTCCTGCATCTTCTCCTTAAATTCCCTACAAAAATGTTTCAATGAGATAATTCCTATTCGAAGCCCTTCATCAATCACGCAATCCGAACCATCCAAAGACTCATTACCATCCACAATAAACCTAAGACAATTCTTCATCCCTCTATTATAATATGACGCAACGAGCAGCTTTGCTGAAGCTCCCGCTCCATATAATACAAGCTGTTTTCGGTTTTGAAACAGCGCTGTAATATCATCCACGTCATTATGTAAAGCAAGCATATTTCCTATCTCCTTCACTGCTGAAACTCCGTGCTTTGAACCAATAGCATTCTTTATAATGCATAAAGAACTGTCTCTGCATCTCTGAATGAATAATGTCTCAGATAAAACTTGTACTCAGGATTTATCTCAAGCAACAGTTTTGGAAGTTCCCATATATCCTCTCTTTTGTGATAGATGCTCACTGCCATTTTGGGCTGGTATCTGGCTATGATCTTACTCGCCCCAAGGATTGCTTCCTTCTCAGCACCCTCTATGTCCATCTTAATAAAACTGACACGCCTGTCATACGCGATATCATCCAGCCTTCCAACTTTTATCTGTGTCTCACCGGCTGCATCAATCCTAGAATCTGATGCCCCTGTTCCATGAAAACACAGCACATCCTCCTTGTTCCACAAACCGATGTTTTCTAGTGTAAGATTCTTTACATCCTTCAATTTCTCCCCACACTCTCTATAACATTTTGCATCAGGCTCAAAAGACAGGATCTCTTTATAGTTTCTGCCACTCCACCGAATAAAATTACGCACTGTCATGCCATCAAAACACCCTGCATCGACAAAGATCTCCTCATCGTCATGGTTCAGATACGGCAGGTCAAAATACTGGGCATCAAACAGGTCGCACATCATCCCTCCGGCATCAATGATCCTGTCTTTGCTGATTCCAGCAGCTAAAAGCTGGTGATAGATTTCGTTATGGAAAAATGTTGTCGCAATGACAATGCTCGGATTCTCATATTCTGATAAGAAGTCCACAGATTTATATACCGGAAGTCCGTTCATAACCGAACAATGAGGCGCATTGTCAGCATATCCGCTCCAATTGATATCCGGGAAACTTTTCAGTATCCAATTTCCCCAGAAACCTGTGCCCCAAAGTATGACCTGTTTACTGCCAGAAATATTCACCTTGTTCCGAAGCGCTTTTGCAGAATCTGTATCTGCCACAATTCTTCGGATTTCGTCATAATCTCCTGTCAAACTATAGAGCAGCCTAGACTTATAGATCGCTCTTGATTTCTGATCCATCAGTTTTGAATAAATTTCCTCCAACATACACATCTCCCAACACCTATCTAACAAATTCTATCCAATTAGCAATCCTGACAGCCTCACTATCAATCCATACAATCTGGTCTGGTTTTACCCCTTCACTTACCAGACTTTTACGAATGGACTGATATGCCCCTTGGCTAAACACCGCTACAACAACTTTGTCGGATTTCTGAATCACTATTTCCTCTAATGTACATACTTTCATTCCTATACGCTGATAATATCCTGCATTCCGATCTACCAATACCCTCACTTGCAATTTTTCACATGACATAGCATATTGATATACAGCTCTGCCCAGAGCACCTGCCCCATATATAACAATAGAATCGCCTTCATTTACTTCATTAAATGGAAATAATACATGATTCCCATCTATTTGCACAATCTTTCTATAAGCCCTGACCATCAGATTATTGATTGTATACTTATCTAACTGCCTGTTGACTAACAGATCGATTCCAAGCTCTTTAAATGACTTTATAAGCCAAGAATGCAATAGAACAGCATTGTCATATTCCCTGTTTTCATTCCTGTTTCCCATCATCATAGAATTTGTATGATGGCAATAATGATAGTGCACTGTATCCAAAATCACAATGCTCTTTGCCATTGCCAGCATCGGATAAACAGCCGCCGCATCCTCCCCCACCTGAACGGACAATGGTATCTTGGTCATGTGCTTGACAGCGATTTCCCTACGAACTATCTTATTGCATAGATATGGTTGAATACCAATTCCAAAAAACTCCATACAACAAATCATATTCTCGTATAGTTTTTCCCGTTCATCTTGTGTTTGATATACACCCGCTTCAACTTGGTTTAAAACCGTTATACAATTACCACCAAAATCATCAATAATTCCCTCTGCAACGATATCTGCATTTTCACATTTTGCAGCATCACATAATGTCTGATACATATCTGGTTCTATCCAGTCATCGGCATCGACAAAGCCGATATATTCACCTGATGCAATCTGAATACCTGCCTGTCTCGCACTTACCAGTCCACCATTTTTTTTATGTAATACTTTTATTCTTGAATCTTTTAGGGCATACTCATCACATATCTTTCTCGAACAATCTATCGATCCATCATCAACGAATATAATTTCCAGATCTTTATATGTCTGAGAGACTATACTTTGTATACATTGAGACAAATATTTTTCCATATTATAAACAGGTATTACAATGCTGATCTTCATATTTTTCATCCTTATTTTTGCATATATTTTGCAAAATTATATGGTACTATACAACGCACTTATATAATAAGTCTTTTAACAATATATCATAATGACTGAAAATAAGAATGTTTTCTTCCTGAATTCCGTACTGTTTCAATTGCTCTTTCATCTCCTGAAATGAAGCAACACTCGCAACCAGATAGATGGCATCTGGATATCTCTTGATACATTCCTGTGGAGATAATACACTCATTCCATTCCAAATTGTATTCCATTTCGCTTTGTCATTATCAATACTTACAGATGCCTTTTTATCATTCATACCAAGACAAGAATTGACTAATTCCCCAAGATTCCCTGTCCCGAAAATTACAATATCACAACAAGGATTTATTTCTCTTATGCTTTGCGCTTCCTTTTCATAGGCATTATCATATTCTTTCCAAAAGTTCCTGAACCCATCATATGATTGCAAAACTGCTGTATGAAGTTCATGAGTTCTTCTATCCAATTCTGTTCCTTGATAATTTTCTGTATCTATATCCTGACGTAAACTTTCATACAAAAATGAAATATATTCTGGCCTCAATACAATCGATACGATGTCATAAAACCAAAAATGACTGCCTAAGCAAAACTTCCAATATCGTTCTTTACTTGCTTCCCATAAACCACGCTGTTTTAATTGCTGTTTTAATAACCGATACTCTTCGCTGATCAGTGTTATTTTTTTTGGACTGTTTACTGATGATTTTGGATTATCCATACGATAAAAATAAAAGGCATGTTTCATTACATATGCCCTTTCTGCATACATCTCTGTCAGAAATGAAAAAGCCGCGTCTTGGTAAGCTGCCCCTTCTGTTTCATTCATAAATAATTGATTTTTAAGCAGAAATTCCCTATTATATAATCCTGTCCAAAAACCATTCACTCCTAATTCCATAAATTTCCGATTTTCGTGTGAACAAAGCAATGTATCATACATTGACGGCTGTGCTGCCACCGAGAGCGGAAACAAATATGTCTTATCTCCTTTTTCTAAAAATCTAACATAGTCTGCTCGCAGCACATCTAATTGGTACTGTTCTGCAATCTCATACTGACGTTCATACATATCTGGCAGTATATAATCATCCGATTCACAGATACCAATATATTTTCCTGACGCCAATTTCAATCCTGTATTAAACTGTTTCCCTACGCCGGTATCGCTGTGGATCAGCTTGATCCTAGAATCTTCTTCGGAAAATTTTTCCAGCATCTCTAGCGTTTTATCTGTACTGCCGCCGTCAATTAGAAGAATTTCCAATTCCTTCAGTGTCTGTGACATGACACTGCGCACACATCGTTCTATATGAGCAGCATCGTTTAGAACATACGTTAGAACAGATACTTTTACGTCATTCATTTTATGTTATTCCTTTCTGTGAACCTCTATATCCCTCTACAAACTTCCTACCATTTGGTAATTGCTGTTCACATCCACAGTCCCTATAAGATACTTTTTCATAAGATTATTTTTGAATTCTCAATTCCCCTATGAATTAAATTACTTCTAACCTGCTCTGCAATTTCTTGTTTTTCCACTGCAATAACAACATAATCAAATTTCCTTTCAGTTAACACATCAGGAGATTCGATCCCAAACTTCTGAAATTCCTCCATCTGCCAATTCTGATCAACCCACGCTGCCAGATGACAATAGCTCGTTTTTCGGAGCTGTGCATAATACCGCCTGCCCACATATCCGGCAGCATATAAAACAATAGATGCTCCCTTTGGAACCTGATCAAAAGGAAAAACATTCTCATCTGCTTCAATAAAGCCTTTGGGATTTTTGTTCCATACCATCATGCGCATAAATTGATCTAATTGCTTTAAGAATACATTTGAATAGTCTGATTCTAAAAATTTTCTATAAAGGTGAAGATACAATTTGGCCACATTTGCATAATAATCTGATCTTTTACCAGATGTCATTGACGCGTTATGTATGCGATAATGATACTTTGCCTCATCACAGATAAAAACTCTATTAGTATGCAATAAATATGGGAATACTACAGCCACATCCTCACCATCATATATCTCTGTATCAATCCCCTCATAACAATCTAAGAGCTTATCCTTTTTAAACATTTTATTACACATATACGGTAAAATGCCAAACTCAAAAAACCCTTGAAAATACAGCACATTAGGAAAAATCTGATTTACTAAATCCGCTCTTTCATATATGCCCTCACTGCAAAGATTGACTATCTTTTCCGATCTGTGTTTCTCTTCTCTAATGCAACCTGTAATAATTATATCTGCCTGTTTTGACTCCATATTCGTTACAAGAAATTCAAGAAAATCGTCGTCTACCCAGTCATCTGCATCGATAAATGCAACATAAGTTCCTACAGATTTATGTAAGCCCTCTATTCTGGCAGAAATTAATCCCTTATTTTCCCTATGTATCAGCGTTCCATAGCGAAACTGTTGAATATATCTTTCACAAATCTTACCAGAATGATCCGTCGATCCATCATCTATTATAATTAATTCAAAATCCTTGTATGTTTGTTCCAAAATTGAATCCAAACACTGCTCTAAATAATGTTCTGCATTATATACTGGTACAATTACGGATACTTTTATTGGACTTTCATTCATATCTGCTCAAATCCTCTAATATTTCTTTAACATACTGATTGTCTTTTGATAAAAAGTAATCATTTCATCATATATTTTTTCAGGAGATAATCTTTTTATTGTATCAACAGCTCTTTCACCAATAGCTGACCGTTCGCCTTCTGACAAATTCATCAACCAGTCAACTGCTTTGATCAGCGCAACAGAGGAATCTCTTTTTATAAGAAGTCCATTTTCCTTATTTCTAATCAGCTGTTCAAAACTTGCGCCATAAGTTCCTATTACAACTTTTCCCAATGCCATTGCTTCAATACAGGAATTGGGTAGATTATCCACCCTCGATGGCAAAATACACGCTAGAGAGTTTTTCATAATTGGAAATAACTCACTATGTTTTAAATGCCTTAAATATAGAACCCTTCCTTCATACTTTTTATTCTGTCTCTCCAAAATTAACGAAAGATTTTGGATACCTCCATCCATTTGTGACAAGCCATTATCATAACCAGCATATACCATATATAAATCTGTATATTTTTCCAATAACTGTTCAGTCGCCTCGACTCCTACATGCGTTCCTTTTAATCGCGATAGCGAACTATTAAATAATATATACTTTTTATGAAAAAGCTTCTCTCGATAGATATGCTCATCCATTTCTTTGTTATGATTAATATATGGAGATTCTATAACCTCTACTTTTCTTCCACATCTTTTTCCTATAACAGATGCACAAAAATGACTAGGTGCAAAAGCGGCATCCGCTCGTTTTACGCAATACAGTTCTAAATAGTCCTCTAATGTTTTTTCTCTCAAAGCTTTATTATAATCAAATAAATATTGATCTGCATTTCTCAATAATGACGAATCTGATGAGGCACGCACAATTGTCGGGATTCTTCTGTTTCTAAAGAATCCTACCGCTTGCCAGTTTGCTGTCTGTACAATATCTATTTTCTGTCTGTGCGCCTCTTTGTAGAGAGCACAACACAGTTTCCAACTATTACGAAGCATATGAACACCCTGTTCAAATGAATCTGTTTGATTCGTAGTTAAAAACGGAACACGTACCACTTCTATATTATCTTTATATCGAAGTCTGCCTTCTTGTTCTGACAGTGTAATAACCGTAACCCTATGTCCGTGCTCTGACATGATAGTCGTAATATTGTCTAAATAAGTTGCCAATCCGCCGTGTAATCGTTCCGTCACAAATTCACTTGTTATATAGGCAATATGCATGATTATACTCTCATCCTTTCATTTTCATATGCAGCCAAACAAACAATTAAACTTCATATAAAATATCTTCAAGGGAAATAATAGGACAGTCAACCTTCTCACTAAGCCTTTCCTCTATTTCATCAAAAAAAGTAATAGCAGTTACGACCACTGCATCAACCGTCTCCAACTCATCATCCACCGATACAATATCTACATTGGCATATAATGATTCTGCATTCCTGTCAATACCATATGCAACAGTTACAGATGAATTTTCAAGTTCATTGATCAGTGTTTCTCCAGCGTAACTCATACCATAAATAGCAATCTTCTTATATCCATTCGTTTCAAAGTATAAGGAAAGATTTTTACCTTCCTGCTTTATTTTCACCCATTGGTTCATCATTTTAAAAAGTTCAAGATGTTTGCTCGACATAGCATTTGCCTGTTCTAGTTTTTTGCCCTCCACTTTTCCAACCGCACCTGCTCCCACAGCTGCTCCTGTTAATGCTGATAAAATTGTAATTATTCCTCTTTTCATTCATTTACTCCTTAAATAACAAATCATTTTAATATCTTACTTCAGATCGCTAGACAAAGGTGAGAACTCGTTTTTATATTCTATTATCTTCCACCATAACGGAAAAAATACCATCATTATAACAGGACTGATTTTTGTATAGTTCTCTTAAATCTTTTCTTTTCAAAATATAATCCCATACTTCCAAATGTTTTAATGTGTAATTTTCCCATGTCCAGTTTGAAACTGCCTTTATCCGTGCTTCCCTCTTCCTTTGCAAGTCAAGAAATGCAGATTTAAACTGCTCTACTGTACAGCATGGATAATCAATTTGACAATTCGTATCCAAATGGTATCCTTGTGGTGTAACAATCGTACCTGCTCCTGCTGCCAACGCATCTAAATATCCCATAGCTCCTTCATCAAATCCCATATACAAAAAGTAATCTATTTCCTGCATTAAAACATGATACGCATCATAATCGAACTCTGGATAATAATTTACTTCAAACCCTACCATCCTCATTTCAGCAATTATCTTATCCCAGCCTGCTCCCATAATAAAAAATTTAAAATAAAGAGGATCAACCCCTTCCAATACATCTAATAAAGCTGTCGCTCTTTTTCTCAAATCTTCTGTATCATGACATTTATGAGTAATTCCAATTACATATTTATGTGGTTTAATCTTACTGTCCTGTGCGGGATTAATGTAGCATAATTTATTACGAGGTATTCCATATGAAACCAGCTTGTCCATCGTATCTTTCGACATACAAATTCCCATGCTAGCAATTTTCAACTGCTTCTTCAGCAGCATGACCTTTTTCATATTATCCACATGCGTTATCATTAATGTGTCATTCATATATGGTTCATATGCAATATATGGAATATGATGATTTATGTCAACAGAAGGCTGTGTATCGGAAGATATCATAACATCAACGCCAAATTGTAATAAATATTCGCACATTCGATCAGCAAACTTTTTAAATATCCATGTACCATCCTGGCAGACTAAATTTACAGATAAGTTTTGAGATTGTGCTGCTATCTGATATGATTGTGCTGTATCCCAAAACGAATAGCCAAAAGAAATATTATTAAAATAGTGGAATACAACTGCATCTATTTGATATTTTTGAAGCGCCCGACAAACTTCCACATAAGTTGAATTGTCATAGATAAAAACAATAATATATAAAAGCATATTCAAATCTTGCAGCTCACTAGGTTCTATTACCTTGACTCCATGAAATTCTTTTATGTTTTTTGCATTTAAATCACAAATAAAATGAATGTTTGTTAATTTATCGAAGTTCTGCTTTAGACAATTTCCCGCACCATATGCAATTATTTTGCCCCTATTTTGCTGAAATATCTCAAAGAAATTATCTTCGAATTTAGCTATTTTAATCATTTTGTTCTCTCCGTTTTTTATTCATTTTTGACCGGTTTACTAATTGATTAAAAATATAATTTGCTTGTGCATAACATGAATATTTTTCAAATGCAAGTCTATATCCATTCTCTGCAATTTCACATCGTTCTTCTTCATGTGCCAAGTAATATCTAATCTTATCCTCTATATTATTTTCATCAACCTTTACATAATTTACCCCATCAATCAAACCAATTATTTCCGAATCTAATGGTTCATTCGCAAATAAGCAAGCTTTAGACGCCATTATTTCTATAAATTTAGGAGCAAAATTTCTATATTGAAGATTTCCTGATGTAAAAAATATTTTACATTGATTAATTGCCTCTGAAAAACTTTTCCCTATCAAATGTGTCTCTGAACACAGCAATCCTGTCCCCGGATGCTTCTCATGATAATACGTTATACCTTCCATTTGAAGAAGTTTTTGATGTATAATATATCGCTCAGGATAGAAATTAGTTCTATCATAAATTCCTGCATTTAAATTTCCAACATCATATTTTTTCTCACAAGCCCAATCGTTAAAAATATGAGGATCAAAACAAGGGGGATACCATATAATCCTATCATAAACTTCTAAATCTTTATACAAATGTAACGGTGCTCTCATATATGAAAAAATATAGTCTATATCATTTTGTATAATAAATTGTTCATACTCCTCTTTCCTACAGTCGGCTTCTGACCAAAAATCACATAGCATAATTGCCTTTTTGCAATTTAATTTCTCCAAATCACGATATCGAAAACCTTCTTGCAAATTTCGCGGATCCCAGCAGTCTGTTAAAAGAATTAAATCTATTTCTTTATCTTGAAATAAAACTTCTTTTATATCCACAAACGACGTTATTTCAGGGTCATACTGTGGATATCCTTTACCGTAACATTTCGCATCAAACAATGCTTTTAAGCCGGTTCTGCATGCCTCATGAACCTTCGCATAATAATTCTCATAGTTTTCTCCTTCTATAATAATTCTCATAAATCTCCTTTCATGCAATCCCCCACTCAAGAAACATATACATTATACTTTTTGTCCATAAATAACACCATGTCTAAAATCTAAGGTTTCATCTATATTATTATCATATAGGAAAAACATATAACCTTGTGCATAGCTAACTTTATACCCCAAAGATTCTAAAATAAAACGAATATACTCAGCATCTCTTTGTCTGTGATAAGCACATATTGATAATTTCACATCATTTTTCTTTAACGTATTTATGCCGCCTAACAATGCGCCTGCCTCGGCTCCCTCTATATCCATTTTCACAAAATTTACCTTATTATCCTGTAATAAAGTATCTAACGTAATACTATTATTTGTATCTTCATCTGATAACATTTTAGGTACTAATATAACTTTATCTTTAAATGGAGCAAATGTTAACTGTAAAGCTTCTAACCAACTTTCACTTGATTCAATCAAATAAATCTTAGATACGATATCAATATATGATAATGCGAAATTTCCTTCTGCCACCCCAGCATCCACAATAACATCGTTGCGCTCAATCCTATGCTTATCATGAATATACAGATGTGGTGAACCGTCATACTGATCATTCTCTACAATATTAGTAAGATACCTTTTATCATTTTCTATGATAAAATTATAGTTTTTAGGAAAATACATTCTTTTTCCCATAAAATGAACATATGGAAAATCTCCATTTAATTCATCATTCAAAACTTCGTACATAATTCTTTTTGAATTTTCCCTCTGATTTCGCACCGAAATAGAATGTTTTTTTAACCACTCAACTGTTTCTTTTATTTCTACGTCTTCTGATCCCTCATATTTTCGAATAATCCTTCTTGTTCTGACGATATCTAGCATTTTTTTATAGTCAACAATGTTAAAATTTCCCTTTAACCTTTGTATAATCCATGATTTAATTTCTTTTCGTGCATTATCATCATCACATGCTATTACAATATAATCCAAAAGTAGTTCTTCAAGTTCTTCTAACCTATAAACGGGATATCCATAGAATGTTCCTTGATCAGTAACTTTGGTGTCCGTAAATCCAATTACTTTTATACTTTCAACTGGATATAATAACATCTTTTGCGCAAAAAACGCCCCTCGATTTCCCATGCACCATATTAATACTTTTATTTCATTAAACATTACCATTGAAATATTCGCCTTTCCTGTCTAAATACAACTTTTATTTTTCAATAACCCTCTACTCTCTTTTATTGTGGAACAATCTAAAGTTTAAGTTTTGCCATCTTTTTTTTATTACAAATTTACACAGAGGCTTTAACATGTTTATTTTCAAAAAATGTATAAATAGTTTTTCAAAACAAAAATAATATAAGGATTTCCAACTTCCACTCTCTTTATATCTCAAATACATTCCCTTATAATAAAATGAGATACTTCTGTCTATTATATTATCCTCCAGAAATAAATTACAATTTTTGACAAAAACATACTGAAAACCAATAATTTTCTTGTTCTGATCTTTTGAAATGGTCTCTCCTTTATGTAGATTATATATAAATAATGGTTTGTTTATATAATAATATTTATGTTTTTCTGACAATCTAATATTGGTATCCCATTCCTGATAAGATGGAACATTTTTATCCATTAATCCAATGTCTTCGAGCGCTTTTTTCCGTATCAGCATCCCTTGAAACAAAACTAATGATCCAAACAAAATACTTTCAAAGTAATTACCATCTCTTCCCTTCATTTTACAATATCTGTAATGAATTCTGTCATTCTTTTTAATATAATAATCACCATAAAAAACATCGAATTCTGGATTTTCTTCAACTGCCTTTTGTTGAATTTCCAATTTATTTTCTAACCATTCATCATCTGAGTCCAGAAAAGCAATCCAATTCCCTTTTGCTATCTTAACTCCACAATTTCTTGCCACCTGTGCACCCTGATTTTTTTTTAATCGTATAAGTTTGACTAAACTATTCTCTCTACGTAATTTCTGTACAATTGCAGCAGTTGAGTCTGTAGAGCAGTCATCCACTACGATTATTTCCGTAGGCAGTATTGTTTGCTTTAATATTGACATAACTGCTCTTTCAATTGTTGCTTCGCGATTATATGCTGGTATAACAACTGATATATCCATTATATTTTCAACTTCCTTTTATCTAGTATTACCTACAGATTCAATCTCCTTATCCACCATTTACTTATATATAACCTTAGTTTCATCTATGCAAGTAAATCTCCGCTTGTCATTCTCACCCATGTAAGGGCCTTGCTTAACTTCTATCATTTCCACTTCTTCCAATACTGTAAAACCATGTCCACCGGAAATTAATAAAATAGCATCACCAGAACGTAAATCTCTGCTCTCTAAATAGTCTTCATACTCATCATAAAAATCCACCCTCAAAACACCTCGTTTTATAAACAATACTTCCTGTGTCAATACTACATTTCGATGAACCATATTATGTACATGTGCATCTATTGTTTTTCCTGTTGAATGGTGCATATACGCCACCTGTTGAGAATACTCATTGGGTGTAATAAAATCTACCCCCTCACACGCATATTCATCACGGATAATCATTGCCAGCAGTTTGCCCTTTTTCTTTATTTCTTCTACCTGTCCCATCAAAACTCCCTCTTTTACATTCTGTCCATTAGCTTTTTTACACCCAAAACTACTTTGTCCATCTGTTCCTGTGTCAACGCAAGTCCACTAGGTATATAAAATCCCTTTCTTGCCAAATATTCTGCATTCAAATACGTTTCCTCTGCAAACATCCCTTGTTTTTGATATACTGGTTGTTCATGCATACACCAAAAAAATGTCCTTGAGCCGATCCCTTCTTCTGCCAAAAATTTTTGTGCCATTCTATTATCACCTGAAATATCTTTGTCCAATACTAGCCCATAGACCCAATAGATATTATCTGCATACTCGGTCTTTTGAATTGGAAGTCTTAAACCTTTTATTCCCTGCAATTTTTGTGTATAATATTCCCCCATCTTTCTCTTCCGCTCTACAAATTCCTCTAATCTTTCCAGTTGTGCAAGTCCTACTGCTGCTTGTAAATTCGTAAAACGGTAATTATCACTGATTTCATCATGCACATAACGAACATCTTTTCTAAAGCAAAGATTTCTTAGCATTTTGCACCGTTCTGCAAGCTCTTCATCATCAGTTACAACCATACCTCCTTCACCCGTCGTGATATGTTTATTGGGGTAAAAACTGAATGTACTGATGTTTCCAAAACTACCACAAGGCCTGCCACGATATGTCTGCCCGTGCATTTCTGCTGCATCTTCAATTACTTTCAAATGATATTTCTTTGCAAGTGCAAGAACAGCATCAACCTCAACTGGAAGTCCATATAAATGAACCATCATAATCGCTTTTGTTCTTGATGTTATTTTGGATTCAACTTCATCAACATTCATGTTCCAAGTATATATATCACTGTCAACCAATACTGGAATAGCTCCTACTTTCGTAACAGCCATTGCACAGGAAATAATTGTAAAAGTAGGCATAATTACTTCGTCCCCTTCACCAATTCCAAGTGCCTGAACAGCTACTTCCAGTGCAGCTGTCCCATTTGATACGGCAATACCGTATTTCCTCCCTACTGTTGCACTCACTTTCTGCTCAAATTCTTTTACGAATGGTCCCTCAGAAGAAATCCATCCTGTATCAATACATTCACATAAATATTTCTTTTCATTTCCATTTAATAATGGTTCGTTTACTGGTATGAAACCCATATAAATCCTCATTTCATCTTTTTTACATCTAACAATCTTTGTTTGCGCTGTTCCTTTATATGACCATAACCTCATTCCTATCAATTATAAATCTAATAATATTTCTTCTAAAGAAATAACTGGACATTCGAACTTCTCTTTTAAATCCCGTTGAATTTCACAAAAATTATATATTGCAGTCACAACCACTGCATCTACTGTAGGAAACACATCATCAAAACTTTTTATGTCAATATTTTCATACTTCCCTCTCCTACTTCGATCAATCGCATATTTAACACTAATATCTGTATTTTTAATTTCATCTGCCAAACGTTCTCCTAAATCACCCATACCATAAATAGCAATTGAATAGTAATTCCGATCCTTAAAATATTTGATACTATCTATTCCATTTTGTTTTAACTTAATCCATTCATTTGCAAACTTGAACAAACATATATATTTGGATATTGTATTTGTTTCTGATATTATTCTCTTAAATGCTAAATGTCTTGACATTATAAATCCCGTAAAAAAACTTATAAAAAGGAATAGTATACTCCTAACTTTTTTCATTCAAGCCTCCATATATTCTATTACTTCTTTCAGGGTTTCTCGAATATCATAATATGGTCTAAATGCCTCTTTTATGGTATTCCTTACCATAATCTTATCCTCTTTGTATACTTGGTCATAAAATGAAACAATTTTATCCACATCAATATCTGTTTCATCCTCTGGAAATTTGAGCAAATATTTCATACAATCACTATGGTCCAATGTTGTTTTTCCCGCACCAATAATAGGAAGCCCCCTTGCTGCTTCTTCACATAATTTTAAGGCACTCGATACCATGTATTTATCTAGCCTGTGCATCCCAAAACAATCAATTCCAATATCTGCAAGCTCATATAATTTTTCCAATTTCTTGCCAGTACAAAGCCCCTCAAATAATACATAATCCATTATTTCGTAATCCTGTGCAAGTTTTCTATACTCTTCTTCTTTTGCCCCTTCTCCCACAAGGTGTAATATTACTTTTCTTTTGTTATGTTGCTTATAATAATTCCCCATTCCTTTTATAAGTCTATCATATCCATGACTATCCATCATTGTCGATACTGCGATTAAATGGATCTCATCCTTATTATAATTTTGCGGAATAATTTCTGACTCTATATATTTTGTTCCATTCGGCATATACAATGTTTTTATCCCATACAAACTCTCATAACCATAAGTACACAAAACAATTCTGTCCACATAAAATCTTAATAATCTCACATATAATTGAAATTTTAAATAAAGAGAAGTTTTATTTTTAAAATAATATTCTCGAGAGAACGGAAATGTTTGAAATTCAAACAATATTTTTACGCTTCTATTTCTTTGTCTAAGCTTATGCAAAAACGAAATTAATCCCAAATCCATACTTCTTTCATAAAAACGAATATAAACAACATCAACCGTCTTATTGACATCTATTTTTTCCCAATCTATATGCCTTGAAAACGGATTAATATCTGTTAGCTTGGGAAAAATATTTTGTGGTAAACTGTCTAACACACCATATGTTACCTCGTAACCTGCGTCTTCAAAACAACTTTTTTGACAATCAAGTTTTCTGTTTAACCCCACCGCATATGGATATATAAAGCGATTAGTGACACAATTTCTGGGACAGATATACAATAATTTCTTTTCCATTCTTCTATTCCACTTTCAGACACCTGTAGACCATTCATCTATCATATATATGTTCACATTTCTAACAGAATAATCTGTATATATTTTCTTAGATAACTTAAATAAACCATGTAGTATTACTTCCTTATGACAATATGTTCCTGAATAAATAAAAATAATTCTCCTTTTTTTTCTTTTCCAGCTTTCCTCGATATTATTTATAACTTGGCGAAATGTTTCGCCCTGAAATGGATTGTACATGAAAAAATAATTATAATTATCAAGCTCATTCTTAATCAGTGCAGCATCTCCATGTAAAATATTTTCTGTCTCAATATTCATCTTTTTGAAATTATCGCATATTATATCATAAAGTTGTTTATCATATTCAACACCCGCGATTTTACACACCCCACTTTTTTTAAAAAGAAGTAATGCACCACCCTTACCACATCCGAAATCAAATACCGCATCATTATCTGTAAAACTAAAATTATCTAAAACATCGACCAATGGATATCCCATACCTGGTGCATAATTAAGACAGTCCTCTCGCGGGCGTTCTATTTTATCAATTGTTTTCTTTTCTGAAATATTAACATCAAACTTCTTCTCCAAATAGCCATAATAAGATATATTTTCCCATGTATCGTTATTACCCATAGTTGCATACAACCGTTTACCTGCGTATATATAACTTATATCTTCCCTAAAACCTTTTTCTTCTAAAAACTTATTTTTCTCCACATCAGGCTTTCCCGCTATAATCACTACATATATGTCAGGTGTAATAAATTCAATTTCTGCTGATCGCATAATGGAAACTTTTGGATGTATAGAAATATCATCAACTATATATTCTATTTTTCTATTTACCCGCTCAAATAAATGCTGTATAAATAATCCATTTGAATCATATCCCCAAAGCACTATATTTTTACCATTGGTAAAATAAAACAAGTTTCTTACAAATTCATCAAATTCTTCCCACATTATTGCATCCTCCTACTAATTTATAGTATTCCAAAAAATTTCCCTTGATTTTTTAATCCCCGTATTAAATAACACATCAAGTGTTGACAATCCTGGCTCAAACGGATGATTTCCTACCTGTGTATATATTGGATCCTGAAACTCTTGAAAAATCACATGAATACCTTCCTTTTCACAATCTTCAAGGTTTAAATACTGCATACTACCTCCCCTGCCAGCAAAATATGCATCAGCACCAGCTGCCTTACAAAGCCCCAATATCAGCTTGTCCTTTTTTAAGCTGTTGTCAATTGCTATTTCACTTTGCAAGACCAAGGGCGTATTAATTTGCAAAATATCCCTCAATATATTTATACTATGTATCGTAACATCACAGAGTAATTCATGTTTCTCTTGGAATATTGGGGAGATCGCTTCCCATATTTCATCAAAAAAAACACACTTTTTATACGCCCTAATAAGTACACCCTTCTGCCTATTGGTCCATATCTCAAAATCTTTTGTTTTGATATCTTTGTATTTTTGACAAAAGTGATTCTTCTTTTCACAGGATATATTCAAATATCTTACTTCTCCTTCAGGATCGATAATTCTGTTGCGAAGCATATATGATCTTTTTTCTAGCTGAACAGTATCCATTAAAATAAATTTATCAACACTTGCCATCTTTGCTAAATACCCTAACCACGGAAAATAGTGCGGCTGGTGAATTGCAACCATCATGTTTTTACATCCCTCCACTCTATTACATCCTTTAAATTTGTAATATTATCATTTAACTCACTATATCTTTCCATGCCTGCTCTATTTAAAAATTCAGAAATGATTTCCCTCATACGCTTTTTTTTCTCATGATACCAAAACGGATGGGTCAAAATCTGCATCCGTGGATATTGATTGCTCTGAATAATATCCAGTACTGGCTCACGCCAGTTCATTCTCGAATCTGACAGATATTTAAACTCTTTAAAAAATAATGTCCCATACGAATTTACAGTTCCTTGCATTTTGATATTGGCATCCAAAATACTCTTAGTTGGTCTATGATATGAAAATACTGTAATATCTGTTGCAAAAAGTTCTGATAATACACATAATTCCTTTCTGATATCCTGTTTTATTTTGTCTGCATTACCTGCATCTTTGGGATATGCCATCTCATCAAAATGTAATCCAATCGTATGCCCCATTTCCCGAATTTCGTTTACGATTTCTTTGTTCTGATGTGAATACATATTGTAAAAATTGCTTGTCAATAATATAAAATATGTACTTTTCACACTATAATGGTATTCAATCTGAGCCAATGATAACGCCTGTTGTAAGTCAAAATCAACATCATGCCGCAAAATGACACATCTTTTATATTTCTGAAAATCTTGATAGTCTGCAATATTGTAATCATTCTCACGTAGCAGTTTGAGTAGTTCTACATACCCATCTATTGTAAATCTCATATATTGCCTCTTTTATATGTATCTCTCTAAGTTCAAACAAATAATCAACTATGTACTATATTTTTAATACACCCTCCACAATCTTTTTAATACTATCGACATCCAGATATGGATGCATTGGCAGCGACAAACAGCATTCACACACTCTTTCTGTAATTTTATACTCTAATTCTTTGTTTTGGTACTCCTTAAAAGCCTTCTGTAAATGCATTGGTTTTTGATAATAAACTGCTGTTGGAATACCCTGTTCTTTTAAGAACTTTATTGCCTGAGCTCGTTCCTCATTGTTTTGCAAACAGATGGTGTATTGTGCCCAGCTTGATACAAATCCTTCTTTCACAACAGGTACTTTTACCACGCCTCGTAGCCCTTTGTTATATTCCATTGCCACTTGATTACAGTCTTTGATTTCCTCATCAAAAAACTTTATTTTCTCTAATAAAACTGCCGCCTGTATGGTATCCAATCGCGAATTAATCCCAATTCGCACATTATCATACTTGTCTTTGCCTTTGCCATGTATTCGATATGAATGAAGTAATTCTGCCCATTCGTCATTGTCTGTAAAAATCGCACCGCCATCTCCGTAACAACCTAACGGCTTTGCCGGAAAGAATGAGGTGGTTGCAATATCTCCAAAACTACATGCTTTTTTTGTTCCGATTCTCCCACCAAATCCCTGTGCAGCATCTTCCAATATAAGAAGATTATATTTGTCTGCGATCTGGACAATCTGTTCATACTCAGCAGGCTGTCCAAATAAATCCACTGCTATAATAACCCTTGGCTTTAAATCAGTATGTTCCATTACATACATAATTGCCTGTTCAATGCCTTGCGGACTGATATTGTACGTGTCTTCATCTATATCCACAAAAATTGGGGTTGCACCCACAAGCGGCACTACCTCTCCACTTGAAAAAAAGGTAAAATCTGGCACAAAAACTGCATCCCCTTTTCCAATATTCCAAGTCATAAGCGCAAGTTGTAATGCATCTGTTCCATTTGCACAAGTAATGCAGTGTTTTACACCTACATATGCTGCAAGTACATCCTCTAACTGAGATACCTCCGTTCCTTGTATGAAATTTGTATTTGAAAGTACCCTTTGTATAGCATTATCTATCTCTTTTTGATGAAGCTGGTACTGTTGTTTTAAATCCCGAAATTCCATCCCTCAAACTCCCTGCATTCAAACTTCCACTTTAAACATTTCAAAGGCTTCAATCAGCTTCCCCTGGTACCAATTCATTATCTTCTAACCTATACCACCTTCTACAATCATGACACATAAATTTATCATCTAAGATCTGTCCGCATTCACATACCCACCCAATCTGCTTTGCAGGAACTCCTGCCATTAATGCATATGGTTTTACATCTCTTGTTACGACAGCCCCCGCAGCTATCATTGCAAATGCACCTATTATATGACCACATAAGATTGTACAGTTTGCTCCTAATGTCGCATCATGTTTGACAAGTGTTTTTTTATACAAGCGTCGTCCCTTTGGAAATTTTGCTCTTGGCGTCAGATCATTTGTAAATACACAGGAAGGTCCACAAAATACACCATCCTCAAGTTCTACTCCCTCATATAAAGAAACATTATTTTGAATTTTTACTCCATTTCCAATCTTGACATTATTTGAAATATTGACATTCTGCCCTAAAACGCAATTTTCCCCTATTTCGGCTCCCGACTGAATGTGACAGAAATTCCATATTTTAGTAAATTCGCCTATTTTTACATTTTCATCAACATAACTGCTCTCATGTACATAAACTGACATCTCAAAACCTTCCCTTAAAGTCTATTGTAGAACACTCTATAAGCGGCAACTTTATACCACATCCCTCTGCCGCAGACTTATAGATTGCCAACACAAGCTCTAGTGCACGTTTTCCTTCCATGGCATTTACATATGGCTGCCTGTCCTGTTTTATGGCATTGATCACATCTGCATATAATGGTGTGTGCCCATACCCATATACATTTGGAGGATTCTCATGAAATCTCGTCTTGACCTCCTCTGGGTCATCTAACATGTCAGAAAATCTCCACTCCTCTATCACATTTACGGACTGCCCCCCCGCCTTGATTGTCCCTTTCTCTCCAAATATGTACAATGTTTCTTCCAAATTTTTAGGATATATATCTGTTGTGCCCTCAACAATGCCATAGCTTCCATTCCTAAACTTTATCAAGGCAATCCCAAAATCTTCGGCTTCTATATAATTATGGTTGAGCCTGTCCGTCATACCAACGACTTCTTCGACTTCTCCCCCCATCATCCAACGCAGAAGATCAATGTTATGGATACATTGGTTCATCAATGCACCGCCATCTTGTTCCCATGTGCCTCTCCATGATGCTCTATCATAGTATTCGTGGTCTCTGCACCATCTAACATGAGCTGTTCCATAAAATAATTTGCCGAAACGGTTCATATCAATCGCTTCACGGATAATCTGCACGGATTTATTGAATCTGTTTTGATGACATGCACAAACTTTTACATGATGCTTAATAGATGCGGAGATAATTGCATCGGCATCGGCTATTGATAAGGCAATTGGCTTTTCTATGATACAATTACAGCCGCGATCTATACAGAACAGTGCAATTTCTGCATGTTTTCCACTTTCAGTACAGATTGCTATCAACTCAGGCTTTTCTATATCTATCATTTCCTTATAATCTGCGTATTGCTTTACATTTTCTTCTAACTTGAATTTCAGTACTTTATCTGACATACAGGATGGATTCGTATCACAGATCGCTACAATTTCAAGTCCATTATTTTTTGCTGCCATGATATGATTTGGTGATATTCTGCCACAGCCGATTAGTGCGTATCTCATATTATATCTCCTTACCTATAAATACCTTTTTAGAAACTTCTTCTATTCAATGTTATATGCCATTTTCTTGTAAATATCAGATCCTACACTCTTCGACCTTATATTATGTATATTATTATCTTTCAACTGCATCATACGATTATAAACTACCCTATTCCATATATCTCCCTCATAAAACACACCATTATACAAATCAAAACATTCTTTTATTAGCCTCTCACTAATATGATAGTCAAATTGTTTATACTTATATTTTAATTCCACTGAATCAATCTCTAAAACAGACTGATTCTTTATTGAAAAAAGTCCAATATATCGGTTATCTTTTACATAATTCAACAAATACTTATGACCTAAACTGCTTCTTTCTAATATACTCTCTTTTGTTTCTCTCTCCTCATCTATTTCAAATACATATAGTTGATAGGTATACTTATTAACATATAGTATTTTGTTAGTACAATATGGAATAAACCAAACTTTTTCTTCTACTACAGTTAAGTATGCAAAAGTACTTTTTTCATACTCATCTGTTATACAGTTCGCTACTCCATCTGTTTCTTTTGAAAAATCATAAATACCGAATTCTTTAGGAAAATTATCCAATATGGTCACTTTATTTTCCTCTTTATCCCATACATATATTTCCTTTCGAAATCCACTGAGCCAAAAATTTTTTCCATCAAAACAGAATGTATTGACATTTCTTCTTATGTCTGGGAGTTTATACAAGAATATCTCTTTTGTAACCAAATCAAATTGATAAATAATCCCCAATTCACTATATAAACTATATATCTTTGTATCTACCTTAACACTTTTTGATATACTTCTACTGTTACTAAGATGATAATAATTTTCAATCTTCTTCGCAACTGGATCTATTTCCAAAATCTGTCCAAGTCCATTTGATACCACATATATTTTGTTTTCATACTCCCAAAAATCTCGCATATTTAGTAGTACATTACTGGAATTATGAATACATATTTCATCAAACCTATAACTTATAGTATTATAAATCCATATACTCTTCCCATATGCCGGCATGCAATAAACATCATCATGATACTTCATACAATAAGGAGTCAATCTAAATCTTGAATACGATGTATCTGGTATTTGTGTCAGCAATTCATATTTACCCGACTTAAAATCAAAATGACATAGGATATTCTCCTTACTCCATACAAGCCAAGCGTTTTCATTTTCAATCCAATGATTATCAGCCCATATGGATAAATCATACTTATTTTTCATTTTCTTCCCCTGTGTATCTTTTATTTGTGACTTATATCTACACCACATTTTTTAAGTAATTTCATATAATTTTTTTTATAATTTATGTTAAAGAATTCCTTATGATATTCCGGTTTTAATATATCTCGTTTCTCCCATAAAGCCATAAACTCATCTGAATCATTAATTAAATGGACAGATGGTAAATTATTTATACCACATCGGACAGTTTGATCACCAGTAAAAGCAAACACTATTCTCCCCATAAATAAAGCTTCATAACATACCGTACTTCCATCTAAAATTACATATCGGCATTCTTTCATATAATAAGTCAAACTTTCCTCATCAGCAGCAAAAAAATTAGGATATTTATAAAACTTTTTAAATCTATTCCTTTGCTTTTTTGTTGAATAAAGAGGATGAAATCTAAAATATATCTCTGTGTCTTCATTCAAATTTAACATCAACTTATCTAAAAAATATTCATATCTATCGAAATCTAAATCGGCACAAAACAAAATCTTATTATTAGTTGGTACAATATCTTTTATTACGGGTTTTGCATAACCAATAACATCACACTTTTGTGGCATCTTAGTCTGTTTATTCCAATATTCACCAAATGTCAAATAATAATCTGGTAACATTTTCCTACAAATATGATTATCTACTATATAATCACAATAATGATAATTAGCATGATTTTTAGCAATAAGACCATGTTGTAATTCTGCCGTCACTATTCCTTTTTCTTTACATGCCAAAATCATAGCTATCCGTAATATATTGGGGTAACTGGCACAACATATGATTGTTATTTTGGGTCTCACAATCTGTAGATACATTTCACATATTTTTATCATCTGCTTAGAATTTTGTGCAAAATATTTTAAACTCCAAATAATTTCTTCTTTCAATCTATTGTTAATCCGCAATGGACTATTTCGAACTAAGAAGGTTATAAGGCCTCTAATATTCTCCTCATCTTCAACACTTAAATCACAATATCTTTTAACATATCCTGTATATCTTAATATATCTATAAAAATATCATCCATTTTCCAATCAGGATAAGCACATTTTAGTTCATACTTATTCCCTATTCCACCATCCATTAGAGTGGCTGTATTGTTTGGAAACATCTGCAAATAGGGCATAATTAGTTCTTCTGAAACTAAACCATTGTCATGCTGTTTTAAGCCTTCATAACTCCAAAAAGCAAAAAGAATATCTTTTCTACGTGAGAAAAACGGATTTTTTGTAATATACTTACTAATAAAACTCTTTTTAATAGTTTTTCTACTTTCTATTGAATTCCGATGCTGATTGGTTAATTTGTTATCTGTTATATTCCTGATAAAAACGGCACGTACATACATCCACATTGGTATTCCAGTATCCTTAAACCGAAATTTATATAGTTCTTTGTTATTTTCAAATTTGTACATTTTCTCATAACGTTCTTCTATATCATGCATAGTTTATACTACCTCCATTACATCCTGCCCGTTCATTATCTTATAATATAAACCTTCTCTGATGTCATTCTTTTTATTATCAATTTCTCTCTTTGCCCTTTCAATTAAATGAGAATCCCATAATATTTTTATTCTCTTTATCATATAACAAATAATTTTTTTTAACTCTCTCAAATCCACCATCAGAATTTTCTATCTGTACAAGAAGTCGCAATATACTTATATCCTTGTCAATTGTATTTGGATACTCTTTCATATTCTTTATTCCTCTTAAAAAAGCATCAATCTCATCAATATACATATTCTCGTTTATATTCTTGTTATATCCTTCTTCATGTATCATCTTCTCAATTTCGATTCTTTTCCATGCTCTAGTATTGACTTCGAATATTTCAAAAAGGTCTGCATCACTGCGCCATTGTAACTGTGCTTGCTCAAAATTAATCACTAAATTCCTCAACGCATTACGTCCAACAACATCTACCATCAAGCTTCCAACCATATGATCATAATCTAAAGAACATACATAACTATCTTCTATATCGCAACCAACATTTGCAGTTTTTCGAAAATATCCTTTTACCTCATTTGGATACCCAAAAACATCAGTAATCCATGTAAGCTCATATGGAACAATCTCTCTCGCTCCTCCTGTTGCCCTGTTACTTGCATAAAATTCATTTACGTTTTCCCATGGATGCCAATCTGGAAGATACTGTCCACTATGATATGAAAAATTACATACTTTTCCATACATATTAGAGCTAACAATATTTTTGATTTTCTTAATTACTGGATGAAATAAAAATGTACAGGATGGTGCAATATATATATTGTTTACATTACATTCTTTTATTTGTTGAACTTCCTTTAGAATGACACTTGCTTCCACAAAAACAGGTTTATTATATTGCAATGCAATCCTTACACCTTCAAAATGTCTGTCTGGTGGCAAAGATACAATCACCGCGTCTACTTGAGTAAAATCTACTTCATTCTCATCACGAACAATCTGTATCCCATACTTTTCTTTTGCCTCGTTACACCTATCCTCTCTCTGGTCTAGTCCATAGATATTCTCTTTTGAAATTCCCAATGTTTGTAGACATCTTACACGTCTCTTTCCCATTGAACCTAATCCTATAACCAAAAACTTCTTCACAATTTATCAGCCTCCATCTCCATAATTGTTTCTATACACTTAAAGTCATATATATCATCTATCTCATAGTTTTGCCATCTCTCTATATAATATGGCATTATATTTGAAGTATAAATACTATGCTCTTTTTTGAAAACTGATGTTTTAATCAGATATCCTACTCCATATGGAAATAATGCTTCATCATGTTGTTGGCGCTGATACACTGCGGACAGTTCAGAAATATATGGTATAATAACCCCATTCCCGGAAATTTTTTTTACAATCATGGGATGTTCCAACTGTATTTTTCCAACCGAAATTACCCCATCTTTCTCTGGATTATCAATAGCAAGTTGAATAATATTGTCTAAATCACCTTTCTTTCGTAATGGTGACGTAGGTTCCAGTAAGATTATATAATCATATGCATATCCAGATTTTTCTTCCTTATTCAAAACATATTCAAGAACATCCATTGAAGATGCTTCATCTGTTGCTAAATAATCTGGTCTAAGCTCTGGTATTTCTACGTTATATGCTTCACATACTTTCGCGATTTCATTACTATTAGTCGAAACCACCAATTCATCTATGAACTTACTACTATGTACCTGTTCAATCGTCCATGCAATTAACGGTTTACCATTTAAAATCCTTATATTTTTTCCTGGTAAACCTTTAGAGCCACCTCTTGCTGTAACAACTGCTAAAATTTTTTTTTCTTTATACACATCTAATACCCGCTCAATTATACTTCCTAAATACTAGTTTGATTATATTACCTTCTATATATTGACTTACATCCCCATTTAATGCGTCTTCATATACACGCATCGCCTTTTTAGCGGCTTCTAAAGTCCAGTCAATCTCTTTTTCTGTATGTTCATATGCAATCGCAATATAAGGCATAAGTATTCCCGATCTAATCATTTCCTGTAAAAATACTGTCCTGTACTCCAAAGATGCTTTTTTGTCTTTGCCACATATCACAAGATTGGGTGAACATTCTGCTCCTTCAATATAAAAATACTCCTGTAATGAGAACTCTTTTGCAATCTCATTCAAACCACTTACCAATCTTTTCCCCATATCCCATATGTGATTTGTTACATTCAATTCTTTGTATACATTTATTGTTTCCACCAAAGCACCCAAACTACTCATCTCTGCACCATGCGTTGTAGAAATGAGAAATACTCTTTCTTTTCCTGGTGTTAACCCGCCTAAGTCCATAATCTCTCGTTTTCCGCCTAATGCTGCAACTGAAAATCCATTTGCCATTCCTTTCCCAAAAGTAACCAAATCCGGTTCTACACCATAATATTTACATGCCCCCTGCAAATCCCAGCGAAATCCTGTTATCATCTCATCTAATATGTATACCACGCCATATTCCGTACACAGCTTTCTCACTTCCTGCAAAAAATTATTTATTGGCTCCTGTGTATCACATGGTTCCATAATAAGCGCCGCAATTTCTCCTTTATATTTTTCAAACAAAGTTTTAACTGAATCAATGTCATTAAAGTTAAACTGCAATGTTAATCCTTGTATCTCTTCTGGAATACCTGCATTCATGACAGTATCCCCAATAAACCAGTCATCATATGAGAAAAATGAGTGTTCTTTGCAGCGTGCTATATATTTTCTTCCTGTATAAGCCCTCGCAAGTTTAGTTGCTGCAGATGTTACAGTTGAACCATTCTTTGCAAACTTCACCATATCAACCCATGGAAATAAATTACATATTGCCTCTGCTGCCTCAACTTCTATTTTTGATGCTTTTGTTGCTGTATTACCATTATGTATTTGCCTTATCGCAGCAGCAGAAATTCTGTCATAATCATATCCGACCGTCACTGATCTGCATGCCATCCCAAAATCAATGTATTTGTTTCCATCTACATCCCATGTATATACACCTTTGCTACGTTCTATGATTTTGGGCGCATTTCCTGGAAATACCTCATCCGTTCTGCTATATGTATGTGCACCAGCTGGAATAAGCCTATGTGCTTTTCTTCTATATTCTTCATTTTGACTCATTATAGATTCTTCCTTTCCTTATCTCAACGCTACAATAAAATACCACGGCAGTATAAGGGCTGCTGAGATAACCTAACTTTACAACCATTCCACAAATTCAATTGTTCTTCAATATATAGTCTGATTCTGTATTGAATCGTACTCTTCTATATCTGTCATATTGTTATCCCCTCAATCTCATCAATTATTTTCAGCGTTTCTATATCTTTCTCAAAACTGTATAGCGCTTTCTTCCCTTTTATCACATCAAAAAATTCCTCAATTTCTTTCATATATGCATACTCATTAATAGAATCGCCATATCCTTTCTCATGAAGATATCTGCCTGCGGGTATTTGTTGCAACACGCCTGCATCTATATCTTTTTCATATAACGTTTCTGGTGTTCCATCCCATCTGATATATATATCCTCATTAAAAATTTCCAGTTTTCTAACAGCATGTCTGCTTACTACATCCACTGTCAGATTTCCAATCGTTCCATTAGAATGCCTTATCTGAACAAGATAAGTGTCAGGAAAATCCAACTCCAAGTCAGTAAGTTTCGTTTTTACTACATTTACATCACATATTTTTCCAAATGTATGTAGAATCCATGGTAATTCAATTGCCAAAAGTTCCCTGCATCCATTGGTTTTTTTATCACTTACAAAAAAATTATTTAAACTATCCCACGGATGCCAATCTGGAAGATACTGTCCTACATGATACTGATATGCACAAGGCTTGCCGTTCTGTTTTATTCTATTTTCAATAATCTGCATCTCTTCCTTATATAAAGGTGTTGATGAAAGAAATAGCACTTTTCCTTTTTGTTGTGCCAGCTTTATATTTTCAGCATACATATCATCAATCAGGTTAATTTCTGAAAAAACATGAATATTCTTCTCAAGGCATTCCTGAATGATTGGTGCATGAAACTGTGGTGATGTACATACAAAAGCGCAGTCAGGTTTTTCAGAAATATTAGGCAGGACGGAAGAACAGTTTATTGCATACTCCATTGAAACACTTTTTGCTCGTTGTATGTTCCTATCAATTCCCATAATTTCAAGTTCTGGATTTATTATCTTTAGAAGTCTGATTCTCCGTTTTCCCATTGAACCTAATCCAATCACACAAATCTTCATGTAATCTCCCTCTCTGCCCGAAACCTAATGTAAATATGTTTTCAATTGCATACTTTATATCAGGATTTCAACTTTCTATTTTATGGCTCTTCTTTGATTCTAAGTCATATTTTAGGAATATCATAAAACTTCTTTTCTATCGTCTTATGCTGCAACAAATACTTTTTAATTTCTGAATATATATTATCGGACGTGCCACTTTTTTCATATGGATTTTCCATATCTTGTAGCGTTCCCTCCGCTTTTAATCTTTTCGCTTTTTCTATTGCTGCACTAATTTCTTCAACGCAATTTCCACAATCAATTACCGATTCAGCCCTTATTCTTCCAGACTGACGCTTTCCTATGTTTATAGTGGGAACACGAAATGATGGCGCTTCTATTATTCCACTAGAAGAATTCCCGATAACCATTTCACAATATTGCAGTGCACTTAAATATCGTATCATTCCCAATGATATAAACGCTATTGCCCTATCACGATTCCGCCCTACATATTGATCCATCTTCTGATTAATTATCCTTCCATCCGTGTCTGCATTTGCCTTAGTAAATATAATATAGTATTCTCTATATTGTTCTAATGCTGTAAGAAGATTTTCAAACTGTTCTCCTGCCGTCTTATTTTCCAATGTCACTGGATGAAATGTTACTATTACATATGGAATATTTGAAGAAAGTCCAATGCTTTGTGCCAATTCTTGCCTGTCCATCAGATTTTGCATTCTGATATTTTCCACACCCAAAGCACCTGCATAAAATACGTTCTCTGGTCTTTCTCCTAACTGAATAACTCGTCTTCTATATTCTTCTGTTGCCGTAAAATGTAATGTACTCATTTTAGTTATGGCATGTCGGATTGCATCATCAACTGCGCCTAATGTTAGTTCCCCGCCATGTATATGTGCAATTGGTATCCTATGTATCATAGCTGCCGTAGCTGCTGCAAATGCCTCATATCTATCTCCAAGTATCACAACAATATCTGGCCCAATTCTTGTAAATATATCTGCAAATCCAATCGTTCCAAGCCCTACTGATTTTGTGATACCATTTGGTGTATCCGAACTTAAAAGCATCTCGTTTCGTTCTGTTATTACAAATCCGTCTTGCTCTATTTCTTGGTAGGTAAGTCCAAATTCAGGGGATAAGTGCATCCCTGCTACCACTAACTGAAGCTTTATATCCCTATCATTATTTATTTTCTTAATTAATGGCCTTAATAAACCATACTCTGCCCTTGTTCCTGTCACTACGCATATTTTTTTCATACTTGTATTATCTCATCTGCTTCATAATCCTTATTAGCCACTCTCCCAATTATCTCATCCCACAGCATAGGATTTATGCCTGTCGCGGGACGTTTTGTTGTCAGGTTTTTCTCAGTATACTTTTCGCCCTTTTTTATGCTGGTTGCTGCTACAATACTTTTTCTGACAATCGCTACATTTGCCATTTCAGACGCTGATGCTTGTTTCATCTTACTTCCTAGTGCTATCTCTATTTTTCTGATTCCTGCTATCATCTGTTTTAATTCCTGTGGTTCCAGACTTGCTTTATGGTCGGGTCCTTCCATATTTTTATCCATTGTAAAATGTTTTTCTATAACCGTTGCGCCAAGTGCTGTTGCTGCAATTGGTATCTCGATTCCCTGTGTATGATCCGAATATCCAACTGGAAGTCCTGTTTCTTCCTGCATTTTTACCATCGCTAATAAATTTACGTCCGATATCGGTGTAGGATACTGTGTATTACAGTGAAGCAGTGTAATGTCCCCTGCCCCGTAAATTTTCAGAACCTTAACTGCTGTCTTGACTTCCTCCATATTGCTCATACCCGTTGAAAGAACTATCTTTTTATGCTGCTTTGCTATTTCACGTAGATACGGAAGATTTGTGATTTCACCAGATGGTATTTTATATATTTGTATTCCCAGTTCTGAAAGCAATTCGATACTTGCTAAGTCAAATGGTGTTGACAAAAACATTATATTTTTCGCTACGCAGTACTCCATCAGTTCCTGATGCATCTGCTGTGTCAGTTCAAGTTTTTTAAGCATGTCATATTGTGTTTCCGCCCTATCCGTCGTTTCAAGCTGATAGTTTGCTTTTCTTGCGGTTCGGCATACTAAAGAATCTGCCTGAAAAGTTTGAAACTTAACCGCATCTGCTCCTGCATCACTCGCTGCATCTATTAACTGTTTTGCAATTTTTATATCTCCGTTATGGTTTACTCCTGCCTCTGCTATTACAAATACCCTGCTCATCCTGATAATCCTCAAAGTTTTTTAGTTTTTCTGTTATTCCATACCGAATCGCACTGTCTTGTATATTCTTATTAACTATAGTTCCTGCTCCTACTACAACATTGTAACCAATTCCTATATTTTGAATTATCGTAGCATTTGCCCCTATAAAAGTTTGTTTTCCAACTGATACACCACCACACAACACACTCCCTACTGCGACATGTGAAAACTCTTTTATCACACAGTCGTGCTCAATAATGGC
>ERZ808054.171-NODE-171-length-86133-cov-11.394766_pt1 | contig 86133 bp, 114 predicted proteins | sample MGYA00380201_ERZ808054 | MGnify/ENA primary metagenome ERZ808054 (study PRJEB31490, sample SAMN06133419) | mouse gut metagenome | isolation source: Z5_2 | host: mice | place: China: Chengdu | collected 2015-05 ... | reverse complement strand
TGGGATCTTAGCTCAGCTGGGAGAGCATCTGCCTTACAAGCAGAGGGTCATAGGTTCGAGCCCTATAGGTCCCACTTGCCGGCGTGGCGGAACTGGCAGACGCACAGGACTTAAAATCCTGCGGGACTAATCTCCCGTACCGGTTCGATTCCGGTCGCCGGCATTCCTTTGAAAGAGACCTAAGTTTTAGGTTTCTTTTTATGTTACACGCCAATTAATGTATATGGAGAAATAAAAATGAACATGGAAGAAACAATTCAAAGAATCAATGCGCTATATCATAAATCTCAGGCGGAGGGGTTGACGGAGGAAGAGAAAGAGGAACAGCAATGTCTTCGCCGCAGATATATAGATAGTGTAAAGGGAAACCTAAAGGGACAGTTAGATAGCATGTCCATCCAGAGACCGGACGGAACAATTGAAAAGGTAAAGAAACGAAAATAATATTCAAGAAAAAGGAGGATTATATGAGTGATTATAGGATGAGCACGAAATGCGTGCAGGCAGGGTATACACCGGGGAATGGGGAACCTCGCCAGATACCGATTATTCAGTCTACAACTTTTAAATATGATACTAGTGAGGATATGGGAAAGCTGTTTGATCTTGAGGCATCAGGATACTTTTATACCAGACTCCAAAACCCTACCAATGATTATGTTGCTGCTAAGATTGCAGAACTGGAAGGAGGAAGTGCTGCCATGCTTACCTCTTCAGGGCAGGCAGCTAATTTTTTTGCACTGTTTAATATATGCGAGTGCGGCAGTCATATTGTATCTTCTTCCTCTATTTACGGTGGAACGTTCAATTTGATTTCTGTAACAATGGCAAAAATGGGAATTGAGGTTACTTTTGTCTCGCCAGATTGCACGGAAGAAGAGCTTAACGCAGCTTTTAAAGAAAATACCAGAGCAGTATTTGGAGAATCGATTGCAAATCCGGCACTTACCGTTTTGGATATAGAAAAGTTTGCCAGTGTCGCTCATAAGAATGGCGTTCCGCTTATTGTAGACAATACTTTTCCCACACCGTTAAACTGCCGTCCAATCGAGTGGGGAGCGGATATTGTTACCCATTCTACGACAAAATATATGGATGGACACGGGGCAGCGGTGGGGGGAGCCATCGTAGATGCAGGAAAGTTTGATTGGATGGCGTATGCGGATAAATTTCCGGGGCTTTGTACACCGGATGAGTCTTATCATGGCATCACCTATGCTGAGAAATTTGGCAAAGAAGGCGCTTTTATCACTAAATGTACTTCCCAGTTGATGCGGGATTTAGGGTGTGTTCAGTCTCCCCAGAATGCTTATATTTTAAATCTGGGACTGGAGTCCTTACATGTAAGGATGCCTCGGCATGTTGAAAACGGACAGGCAGTGGCAGAGTTTTTAAGTCGTCAGCCGCAGGTAGCTTATGTAAATTATCCGGGACTTGTGGGGAATAAATATTATGAGGTTGCAAAAAAATATATGCCTCAGGGAGGATGCGGCGTCGTTTCATTTGAACTAAAAGGAGGACGGAAAGCAGCAGAGTCGTTTATGAAGCACTTGAAACTTGCCGCGATTGAAACCCATGTAGCGGATGCTAGAACCTGCTGCCTAAATCCGGCAACTTCAACCCACCGTCAGATGACGGAAGAGCAACTTGCACAGGCAGGCGTGCCAGCAGGACTGGTTCGCATTTCCTGCGGTTTGGAAGATAAAGAAGATTTGATTGCCGATTTTGCGCAGGCGTTGGCAGCAATCTAAATTGGCAGAATGATTTGTGATCATCAGTGTGGCAGTGAAAACAGATTCTAAGCGTTATTAATCATAAGTAGAAAAGGTAAAAGAGAAAGACTATGAAGGAAAAAGTATGGAAGTTATATAAAGAATATGAAGAAGTTGTCAATTATCTAATTGTCGGTGGTATGACTACGCTGGTGAGCTGGGGAACTTATTTTGCATGTGTGTGTACTTTTCTGAATGCAGAAAGTGCAATTGAGCTGCAGATTGCCAATATTTTATCGTGGATTGTGGCTGTGGCATTTGCCTATGTGACGAATCGGAAATTTGTGTTTAAAAGTAAGGAAAAGAATATCTTTAAGGAGGGAATGCAGTTTTCCGCATCTAGGGTATCGACGCTTGTGCTGGATATGGTGGTTATGTTCGTAATGGTGACGCTGATGGGAATCCATGACGGAATCAGTAAGATCACATCGGCAGTTTTAGTTACCATTGCCAATTATATTATCAGCAAATTTTTTGTTTTTAAAAAGAAGGAAAAGGAATAAAAGACCCTTTGCGTCTGCATACTATTTTTGGAGGTGTGGATGCGAATGGATGGTAATTTTTCAGCGCTTCCTCTGGGACTTGGCATGGCGCTTATGATGAATGAGCGTGCGAAGCAGGGCTATGAGAGCTTAACTGAGACAGAGAAAGAGCACATTATTTTAAGATGTAAGGATGCAAAATCCAAGGCGGAAATGGATAAGATCATTGATTCTATGTCGTCTGAGGATGGACTCAGGGATTTGTTCAAGTGACCGAGCATAGGTTTAGATAAACAAATTTCTGGAAAAAATGAGAAGAATCAAGTATAATAAAGTACGAGCCTTAGGGCTCGTACTTTTGTTGGAAAATATTTTTTGATGTAAGGAGGAGACGCTAAGGACGATGAGAATATTGGCGGCAGTAATGTCAGCGGTTATTATACTTTCCTCAGGGCAATTAGGAACGTTAGGGAATCCAAGGAGCAGTTTTGGGCTTGGCAGCGCACAGTATTTGCGAGGGAAAAATCTGCTTTATAGTCTGTATGTGGATACCACCGAAAGCAGCTGGAGCAAAGAGGAAAGGGAAGAAGTGCTTTTCAAATTGGAGATTGCAACTGCCTACATAGAAGATAGCGCAAAGCAGTACCATGAGAAAGTGGAACTTGTCTGTAATTGGCAGGAAAATGAGGATCTTACGGGAAATGCCAGGGTGAAATTTCCGATAGATGATCAGGTTGATTTTATGGATAGACTGGATCAGGAGATTGCATTATGGGTAGAAAATAGGGTGGATTATGAGGCGCTTATGGAAAGTTATAAGGCAGAAGGAATTGCGCTTTTGGTTTTTATCAATAATCCGGTCTCATCGTATGCCATTGTATATGACGGTATCGACAATCCGAAGGAAAGTGTGGTCTTAGCGGGAGAAGAAACGCCTGCCGCCTTTGCCCATGAGATTCTGCATGTGTTTGGGGCGCATGATTTGTATCAGGATGAAGAGTACACAAAAGACGTTACGGATTATGTAAAAAAGGCATATCCCATGGAAATTATGTATATAGTCACGGATGTTGACGGCAGGAAATATGAGGATCAGATTGTCAATGAAATATCGCCTATCACTGCCTATCATCTTGGGTGGATAGATTATACAGAGGAAATTGATGTATTTCCACAGCTGCGAAGAAAACAAAAGAATATAGGAAAAAATGAAAGTGAGCAAAGATAATGAAAGTAAGTGAAATTTTTAATGTAAAGAAAAGCCAAGGAAAGCCAGTTTTGTCATTTGAGATTTTTCCTCCCAAGAAAGAGGAGGCATTGAAAAACATCGACGCCACATTGGAGAGATTGTGTGACCTTCACCCGGATTTTATCAGCGTAACTTTTGGCGCCGGAGGCAGCGCAGTGGATAATCAGACGGTGGAAATCGCCAAGAAAATCAAAAATAATTATGGCGTGGAGCCCATTGTGCATTTGACCTGCCTGCATTACGAAAAGGAAGAGATCAGTGCACTTTTAGGACAATTGTCAGAAGCAGGAATTGAAAACGTGCTTGCCTTAAGGGGAGATGTGAATCCGAATGTTCCTATGAAGCATGATTTCAGGTATGCAAATGAATTAGTTGAATTTATTAAGAAGCAGGGAGATTTCCACATTAGTGGAGCGTGCTACCCGGAAACGCACTTAGAGGCTCCTTGTGCAGTTACGGATATACGTAATCTGAAGAAGAAGGTGGATGCAGGCGCTTCTCATCTTGTGTCTCAGCTGTTTTTTGACAATGAGGCATTTTACCGCTTTTATGAAAAAACCAGAATCGCAGGGATTGACGTTCCTGTAGAGGCAGGCATCATGCCAGTCACCAATAAGGCGCAGATTGAGAGGATGGTCAATATCTGTGGCGCTACGCTGCCTAAGAAATTTGAAAAGATTCTTCATAAATATGAAGATCATAAGGAGGCGCTTTTTGATGCGGGGATGGCATATGCCATCAACCAGATTGTGGATTTGATTGCTAATGACGTGGATGGCATTCATATTTTTACCATGAACAATCCTAAGGTGGCAGGAAGAATCTGTGACGGAATACGAAACCTGATTTGAGGATATATATGTATGAGGAAAAAAGTATTAATTACAGGAGCCTCACGTGGAATTGGTGAGGAGACGGCACGTGTTCTGGCAAAGGAAGGATATGACTTGTTTCTGGTGTGTAGAAATTCAGAAGAAGCGCTTCAGAAAATCAAAAGGGAACTGGAAGAAGAATATCAGGTTTCCTGCCAGAGCGCGCTCTGCGATGTATCGGATCCGGCACAGGTGGAAACAATGATGGAACAGGCGGGGCAGGTTCATATCCTTATCAACAATGCAGCGATTTCATATGTAGGTCTTTTGACAGATATGACATTGGAAAAGTGGCATCAGGTGATAGACACCAATCTGAACGCGCTGTTTTATATAAGCAGGCTCGTAATACCACAGATGGTGCGCCGCAGGGAGGGAAAAATCATTAACGTATCTTCCGTCTGGGGAAACATAGGCGCTTCCATGGAGGTTGCATACAGTGCCTCTAAAGGCGGTGTGAATAGCTTTACCAGAGCGCTGGCCAAGGAACTAGCGCCCAGCGGTATTCAGGTAAATGCAGCAGCCTTTGGTGTAATTGATACAGACATGAATGCCTGCTTATCTAAAGAAGAGCTGGAAGCGCTTAAGGAGGAAATTCCAGCGGACCGTATAGGAAGCGCAAGAGAAGCGGCGGAAATGATACGTCAGATTATTCAGTCCCCATCTTATTTGACTGGACAGATCATCACAATGGATGGAGGATGGAATTAGTTAAATTAGGAGAATGGAGGGATTAGGATGTATGATGTTGTGATAATCGGGTCTGGTCCTGCCGGACTTTCTGCATCTATTTATGCAAAAAGGGCGGGTCTTAAGGCTGTTACGTTAGAGCAGAACCCTATGAGCGGCGGGCAGGTTCTTAATACTTACGAAGTGGATAATTACCCCGGGCTTTCTGGCATTGGCGGATTTGATTTGGGACTTAAGTTCAGAGAGCATGCAGATAAGCTTGCCTGTGAATTTAAGGAAGCTTCGGTCCGCACAGTGAGGCGGGAAGAGCCGGAAGGGTTTACGGTGGTTACCGAACAGGAAGAAATCAAAACAAGAACAGTGTTGGCTGCTATGGGAGCGACGCACGCCAAGCTGAATATACCGGGGGAAGAAGAATTTTCAGGCATGGGCGTATCCTACTGTGCTACCTGTGACGGCGCCTTTTTCAAAGGAAAGGTGACGGCTGTCATAGGAGGCGGGGACGTGGCTGTGGAGGATGCCGTTTTCTTGGCAAGAGGCTGCGAAAAGGTATATTTGCTCCACAGACGGGATGAACTGAGGGCGGCGGCAGTCTTGCAAAAGGAAGTGATGGAGCAGCCCAATGTGGAAATACTCTGGGATACAGTGGCTGAGCGCATTGAAGGTGACGAGCAGGTGAAGGCGCTCCGTATCAAAAACGTAAAAACGGGAGAGGAAAAGAGTTTGGCGGTGGATGGCGTTTTTGTGGCGGTAGGCATTATTCCTGCCAGTGATATCCTGAAGGATGTGGCAGAGTGCGACGCAAAGGGGTATCTACAGGCAGGGGAAGACTGTGCTCTTGATACGCCGGGATTGTTTGCGGCAGGGGATGTACGGAAAAAGAAACTGAGACAGATTGTCACGGCTGTAGCTGACGGCGCTAATGCAGTTACCTCCATATTGGAATATCTGCAGAGCCGGACGGTGTGATAATTACAAAATTGTAAAATTTGTTCCAAGATTAATTAAAAATTTTTTTGTGGCGCAGAGAAGAGCTTGAAGAAGGAAAATCCCCTTTTTTTAGCTCTTTTTTTGAATATTATTTACTAGATATAGTAGCCTGGCAACTATTTCCTGCGGTTGACAGATGAGGCTTTGAGTGATATATTTATTAACAGATGTAACAAATTTGTAATAATTCATAAAATTAATGAAAGAGTTACCATAGATAAAATGATTAAGCGGAGGTTATTATGCAGAAAAGAAGTATGAAAGGAGCAGGACGCGTAGCCGCATGTGCGGCAGCAGCTGCAATTATGTTTTCAAGTATGCATTTAGAGTTATTGGCAAAGGAGGCAAACGGGCTTCCTTCGGCAGGCATAGACTTTTTCTTATCTGCCGATGCAACCAGTGTAAAGAGTCTTAAAGACGAAAATACACAGTACCCATCGACAGATGAAAGTTTGGATGAAGATGCAGAGAAAATGGCATTTCCTACAGCAACAGCAACTGCATCACCAACAGCCACCCCAATGAAAGAGCAGGACGAGGAGAAGGAAGAAAAAGTCATTGAAGAGACTATGATGGCTTCCACTACAAAAACAGTCAATCAGAAAGAAAGAGAGCTTGAGGCAAAGAGAGAAGAAGAAGGATTTAAGTCTCTGGTTATTGCGAAAGTAAATGATTATGTAAATGTAAGAAGTATTCCCAGCGAACAGGGTGAGATTCTTGGAAAGTTGTATGACAAATCGGTAGGAGAGTTTATATCCGAAGAAAATGGATGGTACAAGATTACTTCTGGAAGTGTTACCGGATATGTGAAAGCTGAGTACTGCGTGACAGGTGATGATGCCGTAGCGCTTGCAAAAGCAGTGGGAACCAGAATTGCAACAGTTACAACCACTACATTAAAAGTAAGAGAAAATCCCGGTCTTGATACGACTGTGCTGGGACTGATACCGATTGAGGATCAGCTTCTGGTAACAGAAGAATTAGATGGATGGGTCAAGGTGAACATAGAGGAAGGCGATGGATATGTATCAACAGATTATGTCACACTTTCTACAGAATTTGTAAAAGCAGAATCTAAGGAAGAAGAAGAGGCAAGACTTGCCAAGGAAGCAGCAGAGAGAAAGGCAGCACAGGAAGCGGCAGCCAGGGCAGCAAGAGAAAGACAGGCAGCAGCGCAGGGCAGTTCTGCTTCACAGGAAAAAGAAGTGATCGCACCGGTCATTACTTCAGGAAGCGGAAGTGAGTTAGGTAAATCAGTAGCGGATTTTGCGTGCCAGTTCGTAGGAAATCCTTACGTATGGGGCGGCACCAGCCTTACCAATGGTGCTGATTGTTCTGGATTTGTAATGAGTGTTTACAACAACTTTGGTGTCAGCCTGCCACATTCATCCTCTGCAGACAGAAGCGTGGGTTCAGCCGTGAATGGGCTTGAGAATGCGCAGCCGGGCGATATCATATGTTATTCTGGGCATGTGGGAATATATGTAGGAAATGGACAGATTGTTCATGCTTCCACAGCGAAAACAGGCATCATTGTTTCCAGTGCAACTTATCGTTCGATTCTTTCCATCAGAAGAATCTTCTAAGAAAAAAATAGAGACACATAGAAAAGAGGACACTTTCACTTCGGTGAAAATGTCCTTTTTAAATGTCACAAAATTATTTTTCCGGGGGTTATATAAGGTGTAAGTGATATGTGTGATTGTAGGATTACATACAACAGAAATGGAAGGAGCACGAAGATATGAGGAACAAAGGTTTAATTGTAGTCATGATATGCGGTATGTTGCTGCTGGAAGGATGCCGCGGGCAAAAAATGCAGGATGAGATAGTGATTCCTGTTGCGGAAGAAGAAACGGGACGGGAAGATACAGCTAGGGAAGTGGAGGATTTAGGCGGGGCAGATACGGCAAGTACAAAGGACACGGTTTGCGCAGATGATGCAGTGGTAATTGAGATGGGACCGGAGAAAAATTTACAGGCTCTATTGCTACGATTATGTTGTGCCAGAGTCTTCAGCTTGGACGAAAAAAGGGCTGACCATGGAGATTTATTATCGTCATCATTTCCATGACTATTGACAGGAATGCAGGTCTTGGTTTGTCTAAGGAGGAGGAATACGATCCATGGTATATCTATTACGTGTCCATTAACTTTAAGGATGGAACCAGCTATCTTGTACATGAACATGAAATAGAAGGGATTCATTCCTGCGAAACACATGTTGACAATGTGGGATATAGCCGGGGGATGAGCAAAATCAATTTGTAATTGTTTTTAACCGGCTGGTGGATTTCCAGAGCGTAGAGTCTGTTACTGTGAATGAAACCGTCTATAGGATGAGATAAAAAGGGTGAAATTGCAAAAGTTTTTTAAGAAGATATCTGAAATTATTTTTACTTCTAAAACACCTTGACAAAAGCAGACTTGTACAAGTTATACAAATACGGAATTGGCATGTTCAAAAAAAGAATTATGGGAGGAAAAAACCAAAAAAAGATATCCACATTTAAAAGGTGATAAACAAAGGAATTTCAAGTTATACACGGAGTTATCCACATTATCCACCAACGAAATAACGAAATTCATATTTCTTTCGATTTGCCAATAAGAACGGGCGTTTTGTGAATTATGATAAACTAATGAAAAAGTGGAGGAAATATCACAGATACAGGCAAAATAGAATTGTTTGAAAATGACTGTAGCACTAAAACTAGAAATAGGAATTGTTGCATAACGGATACAAGATGTGGTATAATGTTTACACAATAATCCAAGGAAAGGATGATGAATATGAATTTTATTATTGCTGGCAAAAATATTGAGGTTACACCGGGGCTACGCAGTGCAGTCGAGGATAAGATTGGAAAACTGGAGAAATATTTTACTCCGGAAACCGAAATTCATGTAACACTGAGCGTTGAGAAGGACAGACAGAAAATTGAAGTTACCATTCCTGTCAAGGGAAGTATCATCCGTTCTGAACAGGTGAGCAATGATATGTATGTTTCCATCGATTTGGTGGAGGAAATCATAGAAAGGCAGCTGAAGAAGTACAAGCATAAGCTGATGGACCACAAGCAGTCGGAAAGTTACTTTAAGAAGGAATTTCTTGAGAAGGAATACATGGAGGAGGAAGAAATTAAAATCATCCGCAACAAGAAGTTTGATATCAAGCCCATGTATCCGGAAGATGCCTGCATCCAGATGGAATTGCTCGGACATAATTTCTTCGTATTTTTCAATGCGGAGACAGATCAGGTGAATGTGGTATACAAACGTAAGGGAAACACCTACGGATTAATCGAACCCGAATATTAAAAAAGATTTTATAACAAAATATTAATAAACAAAAAGATGTGTAGCCTCCTACACATCTTTTTGTTACAATAAACTGGTAGCGAAGCGGACAGTGTTTGTTACAATAAACTGGTAGCGGAGCGGACAGTGTTTGTTTTGGTTTAACATGTTGGAAGGAAGTTGAGCACATGTTTGTAATTCATATTATTGCTTTTGTTTGTTTATTATTGTTTATTTCGTGGAAGTTTAAGCTTCAGTTGGCAGAATCGGTTCCGGTGGGCAGTTCCCTGCTGGTTCTTCTCCTTTATGTGCTCTCCTTTTTCAGAGCCCTTTCTTTTTCGGATTATATCGCTATGGCAGGGATTCTGGCATCTGTGATTTATGTGTTACGGCGGAGTGCGGAGCAGCGTAAGGAAGTGATGGCATTTGCCCGGAAGGAGCTCCTAAGCCCGGCGGCAATGACAGCGTTTGGGATGACGGTGGCAGTGGCTGCGTGTGTAAGCGGTAAAGCGGTGAGCTGGTGGGATGACTATAATTTCTGGGCTACGGATGTAAAATCTCTTTTTTATCTGGACGGATTTGCATCGAAATATGCCAATGTGGCGGCAGAATTTGGAGATTATCCGCCAGGTACGCAGATGATGAAGTGGTGGTTTTTACATTTCTCTCCTTCAGAATTTAAGGAAGGTCTTATGTTCGCCGGGTACTATTTCATGAATCTGTCGTTTCTTTTCCCGCTGCTTAAAGTCCTGAAAAAGAGAAATATTTTCATGATGGCGTCAGGGGCGGCAGTCCTCTGGCTTTTTCCAGCAGTGGCGGAGGTGTTCTGGTGTGACGGCTGTTGTGCCGATTTGACTATGGCAGTGGTATACGGCGCCTTTCTGACGGCAGTGATCGATAGGAAGAATCACAAAAGCTTTTTCTATTATGGGCGTCAGGCACTGTTTCTTATGGTGCTTGTGCTTTGTAAAAATACAGGCTTTATCTGGGCAGCATTTGGGTTATTGTTTGATTATGCGTATCACTTTATGATGCATAAAAGGCAAGAGGCTGGTCAGTGGAAAAAAAGTACAAACAGGCGGGGGCTGCTTTTCGTTACGCTGCTTCCAGTTTTGACAGAAGGTTCATGGCTGGTATTTTGCGTGCTGAACAGGAGAGTAGCGAAACTGACCGGAACCGCTATTCGAATGGCGACAGGGGGAATGAACATCCCAGCTTATCAGAAAGAGATGGTAAAAGCATTTACGGAAGCATTTCTTAAATGGCCTCTGCACAGATGGAAAACGATCGGAATTGATTTAAGCCCCCTTGCGCTCTATCTGCTGCTTCTCGTAGGTATCTTTTTATTGTATAGATTTCAAGAGCTGGATAGGAAGAAGGCAGGTCTTGTGGGAATTTTTCTTGCAGTCACGGGGGCCATATTTTATGGAATTAATCTGCTGAGCCATTTGACGATTTTTGCTGTGGAGACCCAGTATCTGGAGCCCTTTGGAATGGTCTCGTCCATCGAACGATATGGGGCGCCTTTTACCATAGGAGGTTTATACCTGACCGCATTTTTGGCCTTGAATGGGAAAAAGCCGAAAACAGGCGCCATTGCATGTATGATATTTGTACTTTTGACCACAGACTATACCAGCGCTTACCGGGCGCTGATCGGTTATAGGGACACAGTGGAGGAAGTTATGGCACAGCGCGGTGAAATCGTGGATGAAAAGGCGGAAAGTTTTTTGGATAAAGTGGATGGCGCCGAAAAAGGAAGTGTTGGACGTGTATTATATTTAAGGGATATATCGGATGTGAGTTGGGTGAGAAATACCTATGTAGGGTTTGAGGCAGCGCCGGTGTCGGTCATGTACGGAAATGTGGATGCCACTTCAGCTGAAAGTCAGGATATCGTGAATGCACTTTTGGATGCGCATGCAAACTTTTTGTATGTGGACGAACTTACGGAAAATGGGGAAGCGCTGTTTGAAACTTTGCTGGAGGATTCGGAATTTGAATACAGCTGTCTGTATAAAATAATAGAAGAGGCAGGGAATCTGCGCCTTGTGAAATTTTAGAAGGGTTATTGGATAGTATGAAAAAAGAGGAACAAAGATGGAATGTGCCGATTATTATCCCCTCCTATGAGCCGGATGATAAGCTGCCTGGACTGCTTTATAAATTGAAAGAAACAGGTTTTCGCAACATCGTGCTGGTGGATGATGGAAGCGGGGAAACATACGCGCATTTTTTCAAAGAGGCGGAAGAAAAATACGGGTGCATTGTTCTGCATCATGCGGTCAACCAGGGAAAGGGAAGGGCGTTAAAAACGGCGTTTCATTACTGCCTTTGGGCGTACAAAGAAATGCCCGGCGTGATTACGGCAGACTCTGATGGACAGCATTCTCCTGAATGCATTCTTTCTTGTGTGGATGCGTTGATTAAAAATGAAGATGCTCTTATTCTGGGGTGTCGGTGCTTTGAAGGCGAGAATGTGCCCGCCCGCTCGGAATTTGGCAACAAGTGCACCAGGGTGGTGATGAAGTATCTGACAGGTATTACGATCAGTGACACCCAGACAGGACTAAGGGGGATTCCAGCAGCATTTATGGAACAACTCCTTACGGTGAAGGGAGAGCGGTTTGAGTTTGAGACGAATATGCTGCTGGAAACCAAAAACAAAAAAATCAAAATAGTAGAGGTGCCCATACGCACGATTTATATAGAGGAAAATAAGACGAGCCATTTTCATCCCATAAAGGATTCCATGAAGATTTACATGATTTTTGGAAAATTCCTGTTTTCCTCTGTTTCATCTAGTGTGGTCGATTTGGCTTTGTTTTCCCTGTTCTGTTTTTTGATGAAGGACGGACAGTGGGGAAGTATCACCTATATTACGGCGTCTACCGTCCTTGCAAGGATTCTTTCAGCGCTTTACAATTATACCCTGAATCTCAAAGTGGTGTTTCAGAGTGAGGTGGCGGTGAAGACCACTCTGCCCCGTTATGCCCTGCTTGCGGTGGTTCAGGTGGCACTGAGCGCTTTTCTGGTAAACCGCCTTTACCCTTTATTTGGAGGGGCAGAGGTGGCGGTGAAGATACCGGTGGACGTATTCTTGTTTTTTGTGAGTTTTGTGGTTCAGCGTGAGTTTGTATATAAGGATCCTTCGTAAAGATTATGCGTCAGGGGTGGCTTTTGGGGAACCATTCTGCGTGTATTCGACGACGGCAGGGTCTTTCATCTGAAAATGGCGGAACCATTCTTTGGTCTCCTGATTTTTTTCGGTGAGAGAGCGGTTTTTATAGAGAAAACGGGTTAAGGCGTAGCAGTCGATCCAGATTTCATTGTTTCCTTCTTTCTGGGATTCATCGAAGATTAGCTGCAAACCCCAATGGAGGTGGACCGTGTCGATGTTATTGGTGTTTTCTTTGGTGCTATATCCAGTGTGCCCCATGTAGCCAATGACGTCTCCGGCAGTGACCACGCTTCCTTCTTTAAGATCCAGGGCGTAAGGGAAGTTCTGGCGCAGATGGGCATAGTAATAATAGCGTTTGCCGTCAAAGCTGCGGATACCGATGCGCCAGCCGCCGTACTGATTCCAGCCAAGCGCCTCCACATAGCCCGATTCAATTGCGATTACGGGCGTACCTATCGAAATATAAAGTAGAAGCCTGCGTATCAGAAAATAATACGCAGGCTTTTTCCGTCATAGACGCATTTCTTGACAATTTTCCGGATTAATTCATTTTTACCGGAATAGCTGATCTGGTCAAAGTTATCAAGCAGGTAGCAGACGCTGTCAAATATCTCCCGTTCCTCTTCACTGGCGGATTTGTCAGCAGATTCCCGGAGCAGCGCTTTCTTGAATTCCCCTTCCAACGCAGTCTTTTGCTTGTCAAGCTCCCCTATCTGCTTGATGATATAGGCGGAGGCAGGAGAGTCCATCGCCTGCATAAGGGCAGCGGTAAGGTTGTTTATGGAATCTTCTATCTTCCTGATATCATTTTTGACATCCGTAGAACTTCGTCCGGATTCGACGAGGCGGAGCTTAGTGCTAAAGGATGAAGGATCAAGCTGGATACGATGCAATTCATTCAAAAAACTTTCGTCGATTTTTTCTATCCGGGTATAACCAGAATCACACACTGACTTGCCCTGCCTGAACATGTTATCGCAGAAATAATATGAAAATCTGATATTATTCTTATAATAGGTTCTTATAGACATTTTAGCGCCGCAGGAGCACCTAAGCACTCCTTTTAGGAGCCCTGCCTCATACTTGGCAGTCCGGTATTGTTTGTTAGTCCCTAGACGTTTCTGTGCGCCGATCCAGTCGGCAGCAGGAATCACAGGATCATGTATTCCAATGGCTAAAGTCCACTCGCTGGAAGTCTGCCGTGATTGCGAGACGATATTGGTTTTAGTCTTGCCATAGCCAATAAGTCCTTTGGTTCCGTCAAATAAAGACAAATCGGGGAGAGTGCATCCCAGATCGTGAAAATAGTACCATGCTTCGGGACTGTTCTGGCAGTATACAGGATTAGTAATAATTCCATAAATCTGGGATGTATTAAGGAATTTTCCCGATTGACTTTTAATTCCGTGGTCTCTGCAGTATCGTTCTACAGCAGTAATTGGGTAGCCCTCAAGGAGAAGACTATAGAGCAACTTCGGGAGCCATATCTTGTCCGGGTCAACTATCAGAAAGGAATGTTCCTTTCCACCAGTCTTTTTGCGGATAGATGTCATGCCGGTAGGGCATTTCCCACCAGTCCACTTTCCAGAACTCCCAAGAGCAAGCATGTTGTCAGCGACTCGTTCGGAAGTGTTTTCTCTTTCAAGTTGCGCAAAGGCAGCAAGAATATACATAACAGTACGCCCCATGGGAGTAGTAGTATCAAAGGACTCCTTTACGGATATAAAAGAGACGTTGTGCTGTTGGAATATTTGGTACATAGCGGAAAACTCCTGCACGTTGCGGCTGATCCGGTCAAGCTTATATACCATAACCACGTCAAGAAGATTATCATTTACATCCTGCATCATCTGCTGGAAACTGGGACGGTTTGTATTTTTCCCGGAAAACCCTTCGTCTTTATCATAGATTCGAAAGTCTATCTCTTTATCCTTATAGATAATTCCGGCATAATCCTTGCAGAGTTGTACTTGTACTTGTACAGAGTCGGAGTTGTCACGGTATACAGATTTTCTGGGATATATCCCTATGGTAAGCATAGAGTAAACCTCCTTGGACTTTCTTATAACTTTAATTTATTTGATCATCTATATGAAGTCATTGGCATTTTTTATACAGATTTCGAATAAAATTAAAGCGTCATATGATTTCCATTTGTTCCGCATTTTCAATTTCTGCAAGTTCAAAATCGGACCCTTGAATAAATTCCCCATCTTCGTCACATTCACAATATTCGAGAGCATACTCTGTTACATCTAAAACATAATCTCCATTACATGAACATTTATACTTTGCAAGTTCTTTCTTTGCATCCTGCTCCTGTACGATACCCCATCGTTTTAGTTCTTTGGGATTGCTATCTTCTCCCCAAATCGTGTCGCCTTTTTGAAAGTTTTGGTATTCTTTTTGGGTAAACTTTTCATATCCTTTTTTTAAAATAATCGTATTAAACATATCAATCCCTCCATATTATATTCAAAGCATCATACGCCTTTCAGCCGTTCCAATTCCTTAATAATCAATTTTTCTTCTACTTTAGTAGGTTTCCTTCTTCCACAATCCCAACTTTTCACTGTATCGAGGGGGATTTCAAATAAATCAGAAAACTGTTTTTGTGTTAACCCTGCCGCTTTCCTATATTCTTTAATCAACATAATTATGTGTTCACGCTCCTTTCAAGGATATTAGCATTCCGTTCTCAATTCTTCCCAATCCCAATCGTCCCAGCCTTGTTCTTCTGCAAATTTATCCATATCTATGCTGACAAATTCCAATGCCTCGTCCACTGTCATACTGTGATTTGTAAGAACTTCTCCTAATAAGATATCTCCATAAAATAACTTCATATTTATTTCCTCCTTGTGTTTTATTTGTTGATTTTATTATAGTGTACTATGCACACTTTGTCAAGCATAAATATGTACAAACTAATATTTAGTACATATCAATATGTTGTAGTCATAATGCTTTTTCTTGTGGTTGTAATATTTTTTTGTCATGGTATAATCTTAATAGTACAAAATATGGGGAAAAAAATGCTAAAAACTAAAGAAGAAAATGAAAATTTATATGTATTTGTTGATCATAATATTAATAATAATATAGAAGATATATGTGACTTGATTGAATTACAATATGATTTTCTTAGTGGAAATTGCAAGAAGCTGTTTCTTCAGTTTACTGATTGTGAACGTGTTGACGCTGCGGTTGCGGTTATAATCGGAACATTGCCGGAGTATGCAAGAACGCGTAAAAAATCAGTATATTTTAGATTCCCAGGAGATAAAGATAATCATCCTGTTTTACGTTTCATGAAAGATGTAGGAATGTACAAGTATTACATGAAAAAAGCTGAAATAAAATACGCGGGTGAAAATGCAATTCCATTCAACAGAATAGAAGATGAACGAATGATGGAAGAGTATACGGATAAGATTATGGAATTAGCTCCTATTAGAATGGAATGGGAAGCGCAATGCATATTATCTTCGTACATCTATGAGGTATATCAAAATGGCTTTTTCCATTCAGAGAGCGAGATAGGTGTATTTACATCGGGATTCCTAATAAAATTCGTAGACATATGGAAAGGGAAGACATTAGTAGCGAAAAATGTTTAAAAATTGCATTCGTAGAAGGCTTTTCTACGTCGAGTGATAGGGATCTCAATAGAGGACTGGGTTTATCAAGATTAGAAAAATTTATTCGATTAAATTCCGGAAAAATGTTTATGTTTACTGATGATATATGCTGTGCAATTTGCGAACAGGAAGAGAAAAAATATCATATTTTAAAAAAGGCAATTAAGGGCACACTAATCATTATCAATATAATTGCAGATGAAAATCATATATATGTTGTGGGATAGGAGGATAAAGATGAAAAAAATAAAAGTAGCTGATATTATTTCTAATGCTTTTTCAAGCGAACAAGCGCTAAGGCTGAAAGAGGAAATGGAAAGGTATATGAATGATGAAGAAAAGATTATATTGGATTTTTCCGGAATAGATAAATATACCACATTATTCTTTAATTTTAGCACGGGATATTTCATCGGGAAGATCGGAAAAGAAAAATATGATAGACTGGTTGAATTAGATAATCTTTCAAATTTGGGACAAAGTACTTATCAAAATTCTTATTTTAATGCTACCAGGGATGACTTTGAAAACGCAACGATAGAAAATGAAATAATTAATATTCTAAAGAATCCAGATGAGGTGTAGATAAATATGAGCGCGGTATTTTGCGATATAAGAAGCATAGATGTAAATTTGATAAATAAAGATGAAGTATTTGCCATTGATACGAATGTATTGCTATGGACTCATTATTCAAAAGCAAGTGATCCTAGTCTTAATAAACATCCGTATCAAGTAATAGATTATCCGAACTTTATTGCAAAGTTACTAGCAAATGGAAATAAACTTGTTACGACAGTCCTCAATATAAGTGAGTTGATTTCTATTGTTGAAAAAAACGAATTTAAAATTTACAAGGTTTCCAATTCCTGCTATGGAATGAAAATCAAGGATTATAGAAAAATATTAAGCGAAAGACTTACTTATCAAAAAGAGATTAATAATATGCTTATGGAGATAAAATCTTCATACAATGATCGGATTGAAGTAATTGATATAACCAAAGAAAAATTAGAAAATTTTTGTAATGAAATTGATAAAAATATGTGTGATGTGTTTGATTCTATGATAATCGAATACTTGAAAAGTATTAGCATCGTTAATTATATTAGCGATGATAAAGATTTTCTAAGCATTGATGGGATCAATCTGTTTACTGCATATGAATAATATAACATATATTTGTTATAAATTTATAGTTGAGCTATCTTTGTTTTTTTCATAAAAGTTAAAGGGTAAATCTCTTGTATGTATAAACATATTATGCTAGTATGAATATACGATTAAAATTATTTTTGTAGGGAACGGGGTTAAACTCGTTCCTGATTTTTATTCTCAAGGATTAGCAGGGGGAGTATTACAAAAGTAGATAAATAATCTACCGGAGCAGCCCCCACTCATTAAATTTATCAGATAGGGCAAGTAAATCTAAAAAGAACGGGGGAAAGGGCAAAATAGAATTTATAACAGATAAACAAATGCAGTACATAATATGGCTGATTACTACAGCGGCGGATAAATGCCAGACAATGGATGAAGTAAGGGAAATGAACAAAGAAATTCGCAGGTACTTAACTAAAATTAGAGAAGATGCAGAAGAGCAGAAAAAAGAAGAATAATAAAAAAAGAGCGGAACTTGCCACCGCTCTTTTTTGTTTAATGGCGTTATAACATTAATCTATACATAAAAAACCAAGTACACAGGGTACTTGGTTACTTGTTGAAAGTGTTACCACAATCAACTGGTTATAATAACTTCTAAACAATCTTATTGTAACATTGTGGTATCTCTTTTGCAAGTGGTTAGACAGCTCCTCCTACCCTAAGTGAAGTTGAGATTTGAGAGCATCTTGCAATACCTGTGAAAAGTTGATATTGCGTTCCAATGCGGCGGCATTAAGCCATGCAGGTAATGTTACAGTGCGATTGACAGAACGGTTAACGTGTGCTTGACGGATAGATGGCATATATACATCTACCAGTACAGCACGTTCGTTGGGCTGCGTTTCCACATCTGCCAAAGGAGTGGGGGCAGGAATTTCTTCCGCGTCCTCTTCCAGTCCATAAAGGACACAGCCGAGAAGCTCTCTTGCGGATAAGAGCGCATCATCATCATTTGTGCCGCTGGTGGCGCATTTCAGATCGGGAAAATCCACAGCGATTTCCTGACCCGGTTCGTAAGTAAAAATAGCAGGATAAAAATAACGTTCTACTTGTTTCATAAAAATACCTCCTTAATCAAATATGCCGGGAGGGAGCCGGGGCTATCTGAATTTTAGCCCCGACTGTTCTTCAATGCGTTTGAGCGTTTTAACAGGGATGTCTTTGTCAGGATGCTTTACTGTTGTACGTCCCTTCTTGGTTGGATGTTTGTATTGATGGTGGCTTCCCTCCACATTCACTTCATACCATCCATCCGCTTTCAGCATTTTAATGACTTCCCGTGACGAATAACTTTTCATTCATGTACCCTCCTGACATTATTATAGTAACACATATAAAAATATTTGTCAATAAGAAAAACAAATATTTTTATATGTGTTTATGGAGCGGAGAAAATACAGATATGGAGATGTACGCGAAAAATATTTCACAAACTTTTTAAAGTAAGGTGTATGAAAATCAACATGGAGAAACCCAAAACTGACATTAGCCATGTCAAACCTGTACAAAAAAGCACCTAAAACAGCAAAAATGACTAAAACAGGAGGCATTGACCTATCCATAAAATAAAGTACAATAGAAGAAAGAACAGATACAAGGAGCTTCCGGCTGAGGCGCCGCAGATGGAAGACGAACGGTGAAACTGGAACAAAATACGGAGGGTGAATGCAAATAATTACATATAAGTGTACAAATTATTACATCAATGTAAAATGGACTGTTTTTGTGTTATAGTAGAGCATTGGAAAATACATGGGAGGGTGAAATGTGCAGATGATAAAAAAAGAAAAGCCAATGAAGGCTTTTCAAACTAAATAATTTAATAAATGAAAAAGACATATAGTGTCTTTCCTATTTCAAGCGAAGGATTGTAATATTATTGATTAGTTAAACCGTATTTCTCAGCAAGCGAATCTAAATCCTTTTCAAAATTTGCTCCTATATCGTATGCTGAAAAATAGGATGTGTAAAAATCAGAAATACAATCTTTATATTCTTTTTTAAAAACAACGGGCTCTGATGTAGAAAATGAGTCTAATCCAGTATAATTTATTAATGTCATAGTGGTGATGTATGAGTCGTCAACGAACATCGAGAAGGAAATGGTGGAATAGTAATCTTCCAAACTACAGTTAATACATGCTGAAGAAAGGGTGAAAAAGAAAAGATTGACATCGCTCTCGTAGGTACTATGAGATACATATATACTAATATCCAATGAATCACCCATGTCATAAAGAGCAACGTTAGGATTAATCGCTGTAATGGAATCATATAAATCACCTTCGGTTATTTCAATAGCGTTATCAGCGTTTTCCTCTGATTCTCTGTCTAATTCTTTGATGTAATCATCATGAGAGGATGATTGCGGAGAAGCGGAGCTTACATATTCCACGCTTTTGTAACAATTTTCAAAGGCATTGCTTACATCAAAGGGGAGATCATCGCTGATACGACACGCGATAAAGGTTATGGAATCCGACGTAACAGAAAAGAACTTACCTTTAAAGGTATATCCTGATTGCGAGAGTGAGTATTCATAACAACCTTTGTAGGGACCAGTTATTGAAAAGATTGCTTCTGAATCACGCTGAAAAACACCATCGAAATGAACTTGGGTTAACATTAAGGGCATTGATTCGTATAAATCATTCCATTTATCGCCATATTTATAGTTGGGTGCTGTCACTACATATATACAACTTCCATTTAATAAGAGATCAGATTTTTGATCTTCTGGCACATCAGACTCAGTTATTAGCCATGAATACGAAAATTCAGGTATATCATATAAGCTAGTACTTAATAAGGAATCGTTGTATTGACAAGAAATAACCCCATCATCATAAGTGCTTATTGATGAAACAGGAGTGGATGGTTGGGCAGATAAATTATTATCAACAGTTGAGTCGTGAGATGGCGAAGAGCAGCCAATCAAAAATAGAATAGAAAATAAAATAATAAACACACAGATCGTTTCATAGTTTCAATTCCTTTCTTTTGTATTTTATAAACAGTATATCAAAAAAGGAAAAAACATGAAATGGAACTATAGGTAATGTTGAGAAAACTACAATATATATTCAGGGAGGAATATTATGGATGAACAAGAAAAATATATCGAATGGATATTGAAACTTGTGCTAAAAAACAAAGAAAGGGTAAAAGAAGTATATTACTTGCTAGTAGGGTTTCTTGGGGGATAGTTGATACTATTCCCCCTCTTTTTTGTCAGAGAATTTTTTGAACTCTTTATAAATATAGTCCCAGAAATCATCAGGAAGACCCATCATCGTATTAAGATAGAATTTTTTAAACTCATTTTTTTCATTCCCCAGTTTTCCCATGTTCTGTATGTACTTCAAATCTTCTGGAATGTACATGTTATCTGGTCCGCCAGTTCCGTTAACTAGCCAATCTTCATTCACACCAAATTCCCGGCATATAGAAAGAATTATTGATCTTCCTGGTGTGCGATTGCCATTTTCGTAATTAGCAATGGTATTGCGCGCAGAACCTATTCTTTTACCAAATTCTTCTTGAGTTAATTCAAAATCTTCCCTTACTTGCTTAATACGTGTATTCAGAATAATCACCACCTTTATGCACATCATAAAACAAAAAGTTCTCAATGTCAACAAAAAATGATTGACAATGTTCACGATGAGATGTAATATGTTCTCAACGAAACAAGTAGGAGGTGAGAGAAACGAATATCAAAGAGGAAATCAAAAACTTTATGGAAAAGAATAATGTAAGCTATGTAGAAATGATGCAAGAGTTATCCTTAATCGGACAGCAGCTCGTAAAAGATGGGACAGGCTACATGAATGATACGGAGTCTCAGGCATATAAAAAATTCAAGGAGACAGGAAATGATGAATTAAAACTTGCATTGATAGGAGCATCATGGACGCATACATTTGCTCTGGGGGTCCAAACTATAAAGGCAATGTTTGACGATGTCAATTTTTCGGAGCCGTTCCGGGTAACAGTGGATTACGACCCGGAACAGCCAAGAGTGATAATTAGAAAATACCTTACTAAGGAAGCTCACGAATCTTACATGACTTCAATTCAGGAAAAGTTGAAGGATTAAATCCTTCTTCCCAGAAAGCGACATAGGAGCATTTCCTTTCCAGATCCAAAGCATGGTTGAAAGATTCGTGCTCAATGAAGTACATAACAGATGGAACCTCGTTGTCTGGAACATCGCTTCCATCAATGTAATATTTTTTTAGTCCCATGGTAAAATCCCCTTTCTTTAGTACTCGACTGCTGCAACAGTCTGTAAGTACAGTATAGCAAAGCAAACAAGAAAGGAAAGTAAAAGTTGATATCACATAGACAAAGAAAGGAGCAAAATCTATGAGCGCAACATTAGAACTAACCCCAGAAAAAGCCAAGCAGCGCATTGACCAAGCTAATGAAATGGCTGCTATCTGGGAACAAAGTGACATAGCGGTACAGATGTACTTAAAAGGATGTATAGTCACCGCCAAGGCATTAAGCGACAGGCAGCAGGAGCTGCAGAAAATATAGGAGGAAAGTGAAAAATGGAGAAGAAAGGAGAAAAGACCGCTTCTGGCGGGAAGCAGTCTTTCAAAAGTCTTATTATGGATGTTTTACCAAAATCGGAGTTCCCGGAGGGGGAACGCTATCCAAGTAACCATAAAAAACAGCAGCAATACCATCCCGAAGAGCTTTCTGATGGAGCGCTTCTTCTGGTCTTTCCAACAAAGGAATCTGCTCTTGAGGCATCTCAAAGGAGTATTCAATCTTTTTTGGAATCCAAAGGTACTTATCAACATAAGATATAGCTTTTTGGCGAGCAGAAGAAATATCCTCTGCAATAACGCAGATATGCACTTTAGCTCCGGCTACAGAACCATAATTTTGATTTTGAGGTAAAGGCGTGCTGTCAATAACGAACATAAAAGAAGCCATTGCGTTTTTCTCCTTTCTTTTGTACTTGGCTACGGACAATAGCCTGTACATACAGTATGGAGCCAATAAAAAATAATTTCAACGGAACTATAGGTACAGATTACGTTATAGGAGGTTTTTATGGGAAACAGCGTTAAGAGCATAAACCAAACCGGTCTGCCTGCATGGCTTGAAGAGCTGGAAATGGATCATCAAAGATACATAGAAGAGCGAGAACAGGAGAGGAAAAGGAAAGAGGAAGAGGACTTATTGTTGGAAATATAGCAGCAATGCAACATGTACAACCAGTAAAGCATAGGATTTACAGGAAGGAGTTGATTCTATGTCAGAAAAGAAAGAGCCGGAAATGATTCCCTGTATAGTGGAATTTACAGAAGGGGCTATGGACAGGATTGCGGGAGGGTGGGCAGCCCTGGTTTATGGCATCAGGGACGGAATATACGAAGGTCCCCTTCCCCCAAAAGATGAAACCGCCTAGGCGGTCACATAAGGACAAGCCCGGAAAACATTTTAAAAGAAAGAAGAGGACAAGCAGAAGTGAAAAAAGTAATAAGCTATTACGTTGCTGCTATCGCGCTGACAGCAGTTGCCAGTCTTTTGATTGCAATGACAGTACATGCAGCGGAGCCTGTAACGGTACCAGAGGATGTAAAAGAAATATCAGAGGAACTTGGTGCAAAATATAATATCTGTCCGGAGCTGATCCAGGCGATCTGCTGGCAGGAAAGCCGCTTTAAACCGGACGTAGAAAGCGGTGGATGTGCCGGCATCATGCAGGTGTCACCCAAATGGCATCAGGAACGTATGGACAGGCTGGGCGTGACGGACATCATGGACACCAGGCAGAACATGACCGTTGCGGTGGACTATCTGTCAGACCTACTAAAAGAAGGAGAGGACATGGAAGAGCCCTTGATGCGGTACCATGGTGAATCAAGGGTGAGTGAGAGGCTGAACGCCGGCGAGATGTCAGAGTATGTAGAGTCCATCCTTGCTCTGTCAGTAGAGTTAGAGCGTAGGAACGAAGGAGGAGAATAAGATGCAGGATATGGAATATCTGAACAAACTTATCACAGGAGAAAATGATAAGTTAAAGCCTGTCTTGGGTGAAGTGCCGGCAGGAAGAATGGAGATACGCGCTTTTCTCATGGAACAGTATCTGAATGCAATAAAATCAGATCCCGATTTTAGTAATGAGATATATCAAGCCATAAACAAAGTAATGACCTTTAGGACATATAGTGCGAAAGCACATCAAAAGGAAGACCCGGAACAAGTCATGAGACGGCTTGAAGTAGCAGCGATGATAGACAGAATGAAGGAAGGACGGCTATAAAACAGGAGCAGGATATGAAGACACTCGTACATATCATACAGAAGACAGGCTATGTCATAGCCTGCATCGGAATGGCGGGAATGGATTCAGAAGACAGGATGCTCCCTGCATGCCTGATAGCAGCAGGAGGACTGATGATGTACGGCGCAGAAAGGAAGGCTAAGGATGTACGCGCAGATGGAAGCAGCGGGACTCATAGTGGGAACCGAGGAATGGAAGCAGAAGCAGGAAGAAAAGGGTAGTTTCCTGTTGAAGGAGAAAGGTGATGGAATGGAAAAAGAAAAATTTGAACAGCTAAAAGCACAGGTAAAAAAGTTGTTTGGAGCTCAACCTGATGGTAGCAATATCTATTACCTAATAGGGTACATCACAGCATTGGCTGGAATAGAGGGTGCAGAGAGGACATACACGGAATCACAGTTAAAAGAGTTAGTTGATTTGGTTATGCCGGGAGAAGTGAAGTGATTATCAAAGGAAACAAAATGTTGGACATGCAGGAGCTTGTATTACAGATAAGCGAAGGGAGCAATCAGAATGGTATCACAAAAAAGAGCGCTGGAAATAGAATTGGAATTTAGAAAAGAGATACCCGGACAGTTCTTTACTGCTCCTGTGAGGATGGAGACAAAGACGGACAGGCTTGCCTATGAGATAGTAAGGGCGATTGGAAATTACAGAAAACACCTCATGAAAGAGGAAGAGCACCTGCAGGACGGGCTGGACTGCGCCCATGACATCTGTCCTTCGTGCGGCGCGCATCTGGATCCGGATGAAGAGTGTGACTGCAAAAGAAATAGCGCATGAGCGGGAACTCATGCGCCTAATATCTGAACCATATGCAGATATAAAACACCTAAAATAAGTATACTGCATATGGTCCAGAAAGTCAATAAATATAAGGGGAAATCCCTTTTTTCTTGACTTGTTTAGCATATTAAAGATGGGACCATTGCTTATGAAAAAGAAGAAAAAATATAAAAGACAGCAAAAGGCATATTACTTTAATACATCGATTGAGATCGAAAGGACATATACCGGCAACTACGGAGCCAGAGGAAAGAAACGTCAGAAGAGGGCAAAGCCGACAGAAGAGCAGATTGCAAAGCAGAACCAGTATAACCGGGAAAAGAATCTAAGGCGGATATTAAAAGCGAATTTTGTAGAAGATGATCACTGGGTACTACTGACCTACCTGAAAGGCTACCGGACGGATATCAGTCAGTCAAAAAAAGATTTTAAAAAATTCTACCGGATGCTCCGCCGCGAATATCGAAAGAGGGGATATGAGCTGAAATGGGTCGTAAGAACGGAGGTTGGGAAAAGAGGCGCCGCCCACCATCATTTCCTTACAAACCGCATCCCGGACGGGGACGTCTTGATCAAAAACTGCTGGAGGAAAATAAAGGGGGCGGGATTCCCGTCTTTTAAACACACGCATGAAGAGGGAGGCTTTGCTGGACTTGCATGGTACCTTACCAAACCGCCGGATAATAAAGGCATGGAGCATAACTACTCCCGGAGCCGTAATCTGGTCATCCCGGAGCCGGAGATTACAAGGACGAAAAAAAAAGAAATCCTGGAATATCCAATACCTCCCGAGGGATATTATATCGACCCAGATTCGGTCAATATGGGGACCAATCCTATTACAGGACATGAGTACCAGCATTTCATCGCATACAAAATAGGTACCAACGCACCACAATGGCTGACAGGCAGGGGAGGTGATGGATAAATGTTCGACGTGAATATCTACATAGAGACCTCTATCAGGCAGGTGAAGGCAGCGAAAACAGCCGCCGGAATGTACGTGCTCGAATGTGTCAGCGACAGAGAGGTGTTGGGAACAAGGGATGAACTTATTTATGAAGAAAACATTACGGAATATGCATTAAATCTTAAACTGCTTTACGCTGCGTTTTCGAGGTTCACGAAATGCAGTTCCGTAATAGTAAATACTGAATGCGAGAAGGTTTTTGGAGCCATTAAAAATCAGTGGTACCGGCAATGGAAAAAAGATGGATGGCTGACCGCGAAAGGAAGCCCCGTAAAAAAACAAAGAGATATGGGAGCCGCTTGTTAAAAAGATGGAACTGCATCTGGTGACTGCTGACCGCTGGGAGAACAGCTATGGGAATCTGATGCAGACAGCCATCAGAAAAGAACTGCAATCATGTCATGCGGAATCCATGGAGAGGAAAAGAGATATTTTGAATATGGAGGAAAATCAATGAAGAAATATGAGTTTACAGGTGAGACTAAAAAGACGGGTATCTTTAATAATACTACAGTCAGAAGAATAAGGGTAATAGCTGCATTTGGACTGGTTAAAGCAGGTGAACTGGGTGGATGGATAGAGAAGGAAGAAAACCTCTCGCAAGACGATACTGCCTGGGTCTACGGCGATGCCAAGGTCTACGGCGATGCCGAGGTCTACGGTAATGCCAAGGTCTACGGCGATGCCAAGGTCTGCGGCGATGCCTGGGTCTACGGCGATGCCAAGGTCTACGGCGATGCCAAGGTCTACGGCGATGCCTGGGTCTACGGCGATGCCAAGGTCTGCGGCGATGCCAAGGTCTTACAGACAAGCCATCTATTGGTAATTGGACCAGCCGGTAGCCGGAATGATTTCACAACCTTTTTCAGGGGCAAGGACAATGAGATCACAGTCACATGTGGATGCTTCCTTGGCAAGATTGATAGATTTCTTGAAAAGGTGCAGAAGACCCACGGTGACAATAAATATGCGCTTGTCTACAGGGCGGCAGTGGAAGTCGCAAAAATTCAGATCAATCTGACCACAAAGAAAGAAGGGGGAAAAGAAAATGTTTGATAGATTTGGAGAATTCGACACGGCGAAGGAGATAAACGAAGCCGTGGCAGCGCAACTTGCAGAAGGCGATACGGAAGCGATCTATGTCATAGCAGAAGAGAATGGGATTGATAAAGAGGATGCAGAGGATTTTATAGACGGCGCTGTGGATGAACTGGTCAATCCCCTCATGGCTGCTTTCGGAAAGCTGAAAATAGAAGAGGAAGAATTGAAGCCTTATGAAATCATGGAAGACTGGCTCTCCTATATCAGGGTACGCTGCGAGGAAGATGAACGCATGGCAGCAGCCGTGCGGAAGAAAGGAAAGAGCCTCAAGGGATGCATAGGGACTCTGCTGGTCTGGTCGTTCAGGAACCAGCATCCGATAGATAAGGACATCCTTAAGGCAGCAGGCGTGAATAACCGGTGCACGTTAGGCATTCCGGGCATGGCAAGGGCAAAGCAGATCATCACGGAATATTACATGGGAAAGTAAGAGGTGTGTCATGAGAAGAAAACAATTTGAATCCATTGCGCCGGAACATGAAGGGAAAAAGGCGGGAAAAGGTGACGAATATTCCATGGCGGCATTCATCATGGATAACATTCTTGCAGTTGATTTCTACGAGAATGAATCCGGTGAATGGAAAGCTATGTGGAGGACGCTGATCGATCAAGGGGGATTCTGCAACTACAGTTTTAAGAGCAGGGTGTGGAGCGAAGAGAAATTAAATACGGTCGCATCGAGGCATACGAAGCTGAATGCATATAGAATTAATGAGAGCGGATACAGGCTGCTGAAAGGTGCAGGAAAGGTCGTTAAGGACTTCATAAAGTCGATAGGCGGATACGTGTATTCGGATATTTACTACACCCTGACAAGCGAGGAGGATGAAATAGTGGTTGAAAAACGGGAAGCAGCAGAAGGAAGAAGATTTGTAAGGATACAGGAGAAAATGGCACTTGCGCCCGCGGTTCCTGATGATTTCGGCAGATTCATCAGCGAAAAATTGTTCAGACACGATCACATCATGTACGTGTCAAAGGAGGATGCAGTATGCTCACGCTGCGGCGCGAAAACCCAAAAGACGAAAGAGATGAAGCATAATGTGAAAGGCACCTGTCCCTCATGCGGGAAAGGGATCACATATAAGGCTGTAGGAAGAATGTCAGAGCACGAGGAAAAGAAAGAAGTCCTGCTCGTCCAGAGATGGGAAAACGATGTGATCCTGAGATATTTCAAGTGCTCTCTGTATTCCGTGAGCGGAAGAATAGAAAGCCTGCACTATTCGGAGAGAGTAAGAACATATCACAATAAACAGATTAAATGGTACGACAAGAGGTATGTGCAATACGCGGGTTTTGATGGAAGAGAATTCTGGAGCGACAAAATGAATGCATACCATCAGGTAATCTATGGACGGTGCTGCCTTTACAGCGGGAACCTGCAGGAAATTACTGACCTGTTGGGTGAGAGGGCGCATCTCCCTATAGAGGAGATGGCGGAAGAGGGGACCATGATTCCGTGGAAAGATATATTAAGGGGTCAGCCTCTTAAGAACAGCATCTTTGAAAAGCTGTATAAGGCAGGTATTAAGAAACTGGCAGTAGAATATATATGCACAAAAGGCAGCGTAAGGACTGATTACACGCAGCGGGAACTTAAGAAAATCCTTATGATCACAGGTCCTATGCTTAAATATATGCGGGAACACAACAGCGGAAGGAAGGTGCTGGAGGTATTCCAGGATGCAAAGAGGGACAACCACGGACTGAATGACCGGGAGATTATCGAACTGGCAGAAGCAGGAATTAAGGTAAGCGAACTGAAAAAGATATCCGAAAAAAAGAAACTGATTAAAATGTTTCATTACCTGAAAAAAGCAGCCGGATATTCCAGCTTGGAGAGTGCATACAGTCATTATGCGGACTATGCGGATATGGCACAGAACATGGATTATGATTTTGGAAAAGATACGGTCAGATACCCGAAAGACTTAAAAGCAGCCCATGATAAGGCGGTAACAGAGTTCTATAAAGAGGAAATGGACAAAAAGAAAAGAGCAGTGCTTAAAAAATATCCCAAGATACGGAAGATAGCAAAAGAACTGAAAGAAAAGTACGGTTATCAGGATGAGGAATATGTGATCATAGCGCCTGCGGATGCAGCTGACATTGTGGAAGAAGGGAGAGAGCTCCACCATTGCGTGGGAGGAGACGCATACCTGCATAAGCATAACACCGGGTACACATACATCCTTTTCCTCCGCAGGGCGCAGGAGCCGGACAAGCGATACTACACGATAGAATTCGACCCAAAAGACGCCAGGATTGTGCAGTATTATGGTTATAACGATAAAAAGCCGGACAAGGAGCAGGTGGATAAGGTTTTGGAGAAGTGGAAGCGACAGTTGAAAAGAAAGGAAAGCCGGATGAAAGTGGCGGCAGCAGGATAAGAAGATATGGAAATAGCAACAGGCGAAGTAATCAATATCAATAACGAATACAGGACTTACCAGGATTATAAGGCGGCAGTGGATAGTGAGATGCAGAGATCAGCAGAAAGTTTCGTGCGCATAGGTTATCTGCTGAAACTGGCAAGGGACACGGATATCCTTAAGGACACCTTATATAAAAGCGTCAATGAATTTGCACAGGCAGAATATGGACTGGACAAATCCCAAGTATCGAGATTTGTTAGGATAAATGATGAATACTCAGAAGGAGGATATTCTGACCAGCTGAAAGAGCAGTATCGCGGATACGGCTATGCAAAGCTGGCGCTCATGCTCCTTCTCCCCGCAGCAGTCGCGGAGGAGATATCAAGCAGCTATTCTAAAAGCGAGATTCAGGCAATCAAGGAAGAGGTCGACGAAGAGAAGAAGATGACAGACATCGAAGTCCTGCTTGAAGGGCAGGACCGGCAGCAGGAATCAATGGACTCCACGCTCCACAAAGTGATCCACCAGCTGGGACATGACCAGCCGGAACTGTATGCGCAGATACTGAAAGCACGGTATGAGGATTACTCCAGCCGGGAAGAGGATATAGACATTGCATCTAGGATTATAACGGAAATCCTCGCCCCCTGCGGGGAGGCGATACATAACGTAAGGCTGCAGGGAATCGGACGCATGATGCTGAGCATAAAGGGAGCAGACAGGGATGTTGTTGTCGTAAATATGCGCAGCGGAGAAAAAGAAAGTTTCAGCTGGCAGCAGATGATAGCAGCAATCGATACGCTGGTGGTTGCGGAAGCATCACCGGAACATGAAAAGGAATGGGAAATGCTATACGGAGAATCATTCCCGGTCAAAGAAGAGCCTAAAAATACAGAAGTTGCACCGGTGCAACCCAAACCAGTGCCAAAGAAGCCGGGCAAGGTCACCAAGGCAAAGACAAAAAAGAAGGTTGATGAAAATGTTACAGAGAAAAAATCTGAAGACAGACCAGAAATCGCCCCAGATAGTGAACCCTCTGACACCAGCACAGAAGAACCAGAACCGACTGAAAACCATCCTGAATCATATGGAACTGCGGAGGAGTCTGGAAGTGAGCCGGATACTGGAGAAGAGCAGCTGCCTGGACAGATGCAGTTAGAGAGGGATTTCCCGGAATACTGTCCTGACACAGAGGAAAATACCAAAAACATGAAAATTGCACCGGTGCAACCGGATAACTATACCGAGAAGCATGAAGAATTAGGATATTACATCACCGCCTTGAAAAAAATCCTAATTTCTGAGACGGGAGAATGCGCTTACATAGGTCCAGCAGCTGACAGACTAGCAGAATATGAAAGAACAGGTCTTGCGCCAGAAAGGATCATAGAGATAGACAAGCTATATACGGAGCAATGCCGGGAGATTGCAGCACTGAAAGAGCAGATAAAGAACTTGCAGGGGGCAGCAGGCATGGAGGTGTCAGATGGCAAAGAAACCCCATAAGTACACAAAGAAGCTACAGTTCGACATAAAGACACAGGAGAGAATCATTGAAAGAGACGGAGGCTGCATTTTTTGCAGGATGGGCTATCCCACAGAGGGTGCCACATGGCTTGACCTGGCGATTAAGGATATCATGCATTTCATTCCAAAATCACAGATGGGATTAGGCATAGAACAGAACGGCGCCCTTGGATGCCGTTATCATCATAGCAAACTGGATAATGGCAATGGTAAAGACGGATTCTCAAGGAAAGAAATGCTTGAAAGATTTGAAGCTTACTTGCGGAGCATATATCCAGATTGGAATAAAGAAGATCTGGTTTATAAGAAATATGATTTTTAGGAGGGAAAGGCATGTTCATCAGCACGAGTGGATTTAAGAAGCTTATTAAAGCTGCATACAACAATGGAAGGCTTGTAATGGGTGATGCAGGAGAGGAATTTTTCCTTGAGGGGGGGGCTGGGTATTGAGGATAGACAAAGAGGAGCTGCCCAACAAAGAAAAAGCGGCAATCATTGAGCTTACAGGTGAGTTCCCGGCAGCAGGCTTAGTGTTCAAGGCATTGAAAGGAGGGGATAACCAATATCTGATTCCTGAAAATGATGTATGGAATATCGGAGAAAAGTTTGAAAGATGCACAGAAGAACTGGCGGTAACAAGGGCGCTGTATCAAAAGGACGGCGTGACATACCGGATCATACAGCACCCTAAAACGCAAACATGTATCCCATACAATGAAAAATATATAGACTTATTGGACAAAGAAGCTCTTCAGTGCGAGGAATCCTCCCCGAAGGGACCTAGAGCAATCGATGAAAAGGGAAATATCCTGTACTGGGGCAATGAAGTAATGACCCTGGCAATATGCTCCATAGCAGTTGACAGGAATGAAAATAGGGAATTTGGAGAATATCTCCAGCTGCTGGAAAACATAGAGCTGCCGGAGATGAAGCTATTCTAAAGCCTTTTGGTCAAACATATCACATAGATGCCATGATTATTGCACAGGGGACACTCTTTCTCCCAAAAGAGTGTCCCGGAAAGGAGGAAAAGTGAGTCCAACAGAAAAACAACTGACATCGTGGAGGCAGCAGGGCATGACAAACAGGGAGATAGCCCGGATGACAGGAAAGAGCGTTGCCACCATCAATATGCTCTTTCACAAATACAGAATCCCCAAGTGGGACGCATCTATCCCTCAAGAAGAGATAGATATAATGGTACGGATGAAGGAATCCGGCAGCAGCATTAAAGAGATCGTGGAAAAGACAGGCTATTCAGAAAGCACTGTAAGAAATCACATGAAGGCAGCAGGTCTTGTGAAGGAGAGACAGATGGAACCAGCGGCATTCTCTGTCGCAGAACCCAGAAAACCGCACATATTCCGCACAGTGGTTTCTGGAAAAAGATACATTGATGTAACGGATTTATACATCCACACGTAAATCTATTTTTAATGCAGGAGGAACGGTTGAGACTGTTTCAGGGAAATTGTATCAGCCGAAACCATTTGCCGGTGTACCGGAAAGGAGTACATGGATTCTGAGATTGCCTATGAAGGAGATATTTTTGAAAGTCAGGTTGGTGAGCAATTAATGATCTTGCGTTTCGGGACATACCGAGCATACTGTCCAGCAGACAGGTGCTATATGGATTCAGTTGGATTTTATGCTGAATGCGACGGATATCCTGATATGCCGATAGGCGACTTACATGACTACGCTTTAAAAAAGGGCAACATTTTTGACAATCCAGAATTACTGGAAGGAGTAATGCATAATGGGTGACTTTTCAAGGGAAATTTTTGAACGCAGGGCGAAAGAAACATCATGGTGTAAAACCTGTGCAAACAGGAATACCTGTAAAAACAAGGAAACAGTCGCATGGGAACAAACGTTGGTAACTACACATGCGACCAAGTATCTGGATGTGACTGTAAAATGCAGGGGGTATAAAAAAGACCTTAATCTGCCATATGCGGCTGATACATTGGAATCTTTATTTAAACTTTGGTGGAGGTAAAAAAATGACATTATGGTTAAAAGTGACAAATGATAAATATGAACTACCTTTAGCAGTAGCAGATACAAAAAGAAAACTGGCAGAGATGCTGGGATTAAAGAAGATTTCCATCAGAAAAGGTAAAAGTTGCTATATAAAGGTAATCTGTCCGGATGAATAGAATTTTACAGAGGATGGATATAGGATGATTGATGAAAAGAAATTGATTGACTAATTAAAACGAGAGGAGAATAAAGAAATGAAAAGCTATGACAATGATGCGTTTGAGGAATCCATAGGCACTCACACAGTTGAGATTACGTTGCAGCAACGAGAATACGTAGGGCATATCACACAAAGGTTTTCTGGTGACTGTAAAGGTTTAGAAATGCTGGATTTCAATTTTGAGTGTGAAGATGGCAGTTCGAAAAATGACTGCAATCTGAAATATGATGAAGACAGTGAATATTTTTATGCTACACTCAAAAATCCGGAAGGGGACACACTGGACGTTGAAGGATATGCCGAAGAATTCAACAACATGATTGTAAAGATGGAAATCGTGGATTTTAGAAAGGAGCAGGTATGCTGACCAGAACAGAATTGTTAAAAACAGCAAAGCCTATTCTTTTCAATACAGATATGGTCAGGGCGATACTGAATGGAAGGAAGACCGCTACAAGGAGGTGTGTGAAACCGAGAAGTAAAGACGCATGTGGATTTTATGTGACATTTAGGGAATCAGACAATGCCTTCACGGGGGTATATGACTATGACGAGAATGAAAGGATGTTTGACAATCCGCAGACACAGCCGTGCTACCCTAAAGACATCCTGTATATACGGGAAACATTTAGACCATTAAGCGACCATCCGAGATCAAAGTTTGAATATGCAGCAGACTGGTCTCGAAAGTATTTTGAAAACAGCAGGAATCCGAAAGCATGTAACGGAGGAAAGTGGATTCCGTCAATCCATATGCCAAAGGAAGCTGCGAGAATCTTTTTGAAGGTGCATGACGTAAAAGTGCAACACCTCCATAATATGACTTTAGATGACTTTCTTAAAGAAGGAGTTACCCTCAGACCGGAGGCGTTTAATGATCCAGAAAACGCATACCATCAAGCGAAGCGTATCTTTGCCGAAGAGATATGGGACAAGACATTGAGAAAGGCAGACCGCGAATACTATAGCTGGGATGCTAATCCGTGGGTATGGACAATATGGTTCGAAAGGATATATCCGGAATAACCATAGAGATATAAGAAAAACCAAGAAAGGGCAATGTGATGATTAAAAGAAATAAAGAAAGATGCGTTCACGCGCATGAAATAATGGCGTGTATTGTCATAGTTATGCTGTGTGTCATGTTTGTAACTGATTGTGCGAAAGCACAGGGCATACCGAATACACAATGCGAATGGCATTATATTGGCGGTTACATATATACGGAATGTGATCACTGTATATCGGATGGGTGTCCATATTGCGCAAGAAATATATGCGTGAATACTGAAAACAGTGAGGTGGTGGACTAAATGAGACTGATTGATGCAGATTATTTAAAAGAGGTTTTGAATAGCGGCACTGGTGAAGCGGTAGAAATAAAAATTAGCAAAAGTATGCCGCTTGAAAAGATTGTTGATATAGTAATTCATGCATATAGAGAATGTTTGTTTGCTGAATTGGAGAAAGTGCCTACCGCCTATGATGTGGATAAGGTTGTGCGGAAATTAGAAAAAGGCATAGAAGAAAGCGCGCTTGTTACGTTGAAAGCAGGTTTCGATGTGGCTATTGAAATAGTAAAATCCGGCGGTATTGGACGAAAGGAGGAGAAAAATGTCAAAGCAAGCCATGGAAAGTACGTTATCTAAAGATATGCCGTTTTTTATGTATTTTGAAAACTGGGTAGAACAATACAAAAAAGGCATAATCAGGGAGGTTACGTTGGAAAAATATTTTAATGATGTCAGGCGGATCAAAGAACTGTCCCCAGGACTTTTGATGAAAGATATTGACAGGACATCCTACCAAAGGCTACTCAATGAGTTTGGAAAAACTCACAGCAAACAGACAACTACAGACTTTCATCATCATATGAAAAGCTGCCTTTTAGACGCCCTTGATGACGGAGTATTGGAAAAAGACCCTACAAGAAAAATTGTCATAAAGGCATCAAACGCAGGAAGAGGGAAAAAGAACTTTTTAAGCGTAAAGGAACTTAATAAACTACTGGGTGCTCTGGAACTTGGAAATGAGCTGGATGGAAACTGGCTCATATGGCTTTTAGCAAAGACGGGAATGAGATTTGCAGAGGCTATGGGGCTGACACCGGAAGACTTTGACTTTAAGCTAAAAACGATAAATATAAGCAAAACGTGGGATTATAAAATTACGAATGATTTTGCACCAACAAAAAACCAAAGCTCTGTCAGGGTGATAAGCATGGACTGGGAAATGGTGGCAAGATTTTCAGAGCTGGTATCAAAACTCCCTTCCGGCAGACCCATATTCGTGCCGGAAGGAAAGAAGACATTCAATTCCACATATAATGCCATTTTGAAAAAGAAATGCATTGAAGCGGGGGTAAAAAGTATTTCCATTCATGGACTTAGACATACCCACGCCTCTGCATTATTTACCAGCGGTGTATCAATGCCAAGCATAGCAAAGAGGCTGGGGCACTCTGGGACAGAAACCACACAGAGAGTATATATGCACCTTATAAATGAGCTGGAAGAAAAAGACAGGAGACTTATACAAGGTGCATTGTCTGGGATTACAGGCACATAAGGAGAAAATCATATGGAACAATCAGATATAATTCAAAAAGTAAATAGCCTGATAGGGATTGATGAAAGTTATAAGGCACCTGAAAGAATCATGGAGATCATATCAGATAAGGCGGTTGCAGATGGTGTATTTAAAGCATTCATGAAAGCCTTTGATTATGATCTGGGACGTGAATGGTTTCAAGATTACTTTGAGGATGAACACGCAGACAGAAAAGGGAAAAAGCAGGATTTTACGCCAGGCTCTATATCAAGACTAATATCGGAACTGCTTGGTAATGAACTACAGTATGGTATTATATACGAACCAACGGCAGGAACCGGGAGTTTAGTAATTACCCATTGGTACAAAGAGCTAAAGAAGCATTACTTCCCTTGGAATTACAAGCCTTGCAATTATTTGTATATATGCGAAGAATTAAGTGACAGGGCAGTACCGTTCCTCCTCTTTAATCTTATGATAAGAGGGATAAATGCATTAGTCATTCATGGGGACACGCTTACGAGAAAAGCAAAGGAAGCGTACCATTGCGATAACAAGGAAGATGACTGCATGTGTTTTTCTGAGCTGCGGAAATTGCCACACACAAAAAAAGTGGAAAACTTGTGCAATGTAAAATTTATATCAGCAAGGGAGGGGTGATTCTTGGGAAAGAAAACGTGGACAGATGAACAGATAGAAAAGCTTCGTGATTTATGGGGGACGAAAGATTACCGTTCCATAGCAAGAAACCTTGGGCATACGGAGACTGCGGTCAGACTGAAAGCAAAGAGATTAGGTCTTGGGGCAATGAAGAATGCATCTGATTATATGTGCGCAAAGGAAATTTCAAGGATTATGGGTGTCGATTTCCATACGGTGACGGATTACTGGATAAAAAAATTAGGTCTGCAATGCAGAAGAATAGAGGGGAAGCGTAAAACTTTATATATAATGGTCAGGCATGATGAACTGGTCAGGTTTCTAAAGAATAATCAGGAGATATTTGACTCAAGGCGGATAGAACCGTACGGTCTGGGGTGTGAGCCGGAATGGCTGCATCAAAAGAGACTGCGCGACAGAAATAAATAATTTGTAAATCAACTGATCTTAAAACGAATGGAGGCAGCAGGCATGAAGAAATTAATCAGAACCTTAATCATACGATACATATTCAGATATGAAAACGGAATGTTTGAGATTAAAAGAAAGGGCGGGGCAGAGCAGGTCTGCAAAGTGATATCTAAACAGAGCTATGAGCGTATAGTCAAGCCTGCCCTGCAGCAAGGCGGAATCTCCTACACGCAGGAACAATTAAATAAAGCAGTCAAAGAGACGGCAAGGGCGGTTTACAATTGTCATGAGGACTCCGACTGCCAGTCATGCTATTTGAGCATAGGAAAAGATGATTGCGTATTGCGGCGCCTTGATATAGGCGAATGATATTTAGGTGGATGCGGCAGCAGGCGTATAGGAGAAAAAAGATGGCAGAACAGAAAGGCGCATTGAAAGAATTATTGATACAGTATAGCGCAGCATTATCAAGGGTAAAAAAGCTACGGCAAAGCGTGATGCATCTAGAAAACAGAATAGCAGAAATGGACAAATGTGGCTTTTATGTGGCAGATGTAGTTACTTGCGGAAAAAAAAGAAAAAAATATCTTGGAAAAGTAACCATTGCTGGATTTCCTCATGAAGAATATCAGAGAATCAAACTACTTTATGAGAAAAGGAAAAGTAATCTTATGCAAGAAGAACAGGAACTTCTTGAGCTAATTATAAAAGTAGAAGAACGTATATCAAAGATAAGTGACATAGAAATGCGCGATCTCCTGACCCTGTATTACATTGAAGACCTAAATTGGGTTCAGGTAGCTTTATGTATGAATAAATTTACAAAAGGAAAACAGTATACAGAAAGTAGTTGCAGGCGAAAGCATGACAGATATTTAGAAAAAATTTTTTAAAATGACGGTTTTGACGGATTCAATGTGTTATATTTTAAAATAACCGAAAGGTATGGTAAAAGACATGCAAGATTAGAATCTATTTCAACAGGTCTCTTATCGTACGTAGAGGTCTCATGATTATTAACCCTGCTTGAAATGCCTGACTACGGATGTGGTTGGGTGTTTCTTTTATATGGGAATGTGTGAAGATAAAGTGCCGGCGGCAGCAGGCGTATACAGTAGCGAGGAGGACAGGCAATGAAAGCATGGATTTAAGCATACTGAATATCGTATACAAAAAAAGGTACTGTCAAACAAATAACCGCCATGAGGTGCTGCCCGAGCTCATGAGCTGCCTAGATATGAAGATTTTTTTTGACCGATTTCGTTCGCTTAGGAAAAGAGGGACGGTATATGATAAATGAAAATAACGAAAAAATAATAGATTCCAGCGAGCTTGCAAAGATACTGGGAATTACTGCAAGAACCGTGCAAATACTGGCAGGACAGGGTGTCATAACGTGCCAGAAAACAGGCAAAAAGAACAGGTATAATTTATACACTGCGGTACATGAGTACATCGAATATTACGCGAAAAAGGCTGGTAAGAAAATTTCGTCATTTGAGGAAAGAAAATTAGACGAAGAAATACGGCTGAAACGTGCGAAAGCAGATATGGCAGAAATGGAGCTGGAAGAAATAAGAGGCAGTCTCCACGCAGCAGAAGATGTTGAAAATGCAACCACAGATTTAGTCATGTGTATCAGATCAGCGCTCCTTACTCTTCCGGGTATGCTTGCAGTGGATGTGGCAGAGGCAGCCAGTGCTGCCGAAGCGTCTGAAATCATCAAAAAAGCTGTTTGTGACATATTAGAGGAACTGGCTAATTATGAATATAATCCAGAAGAATATAAGCGCAGGGTAAGGGAAAGGCAAGGATGGAAAAACAGAGATGGAGAAGATGAAGACGGCTGAAATAGAGAATCCGTCGAATCTTATCAAGACTTTTGCAAAAGCAGTCTCCAATTTCAGACCGCCGGAGCAGCTGACGGTTACGGAATGGGCTGATAAATATCGAAGACTGTCAAGGGAAAACAGTGCGGAGGCTGGACGCTGGAAGACCAGCAGGACTCCATATCTGGAAGAAATCATGAATGCCTTTACCGACCCTAAAGTGCACAGGATTGCAGTAGCAGCATCATCCCAGGTAGGAAAGACTGAAGTGGAACTTAATATGCTGGGATATGCTATAGATATAGATCCGGGAGCAATTATGTTCATACTCCCGAACTCCAAGCCGGTAGCCGAAGAATTTTCGAAGCGGCGTGTTTCTGCCATGATCAGAGACACGCCGCGGCTGCGCAAAAAAGTCGCAGATGTTAAGAGCAGGAATGGCAATAATACCATTTTCAACAAGACATATCCAGGCGGAATGCTCACCATAACAGGAGCGAACTCACCATCCAACCTTGCATCGACGCCATGCCGATATGTGTTCGGAGATGAGCGCGACCGCTGGCCGAAGAGCGCAGGCACAGAAGGAGACCCTTGGGGACTGGTTGAGGCACGTACCACTACCTTCTATAACTACAAAATGGTAGAGGTATCGACGCCGACAATCAAAGGATTCAGTGCTATTGAGGATTCCTTTAATTCCGGGACGCAGGAATACTGGTGTGTGGAGTGCCCCCACTGCCATGAATACAATTTTGTCAAGTTCGGCAACATTGTATATGACTATACATCAACGGTAAAAAATGGAAAAAAGCAGTATACCATTACCAAGATTGAATATGTGTGCCCTGTATGTGGATGTATTTCCACAGAAAGCGAGATCAGGAAACAGCCAAAGAAATGGGTGGCAGAAAATCCCGATGCATACAAAAAGGGAGTGCGCTCCTTCTGGATCAATGCATTCAGCTCCCCATGGGTACAGTGGGAAAAGCTGATATTACAGTATCTGGAAGCAGATAATGACCCGAATAAGTTACAGACCGTGTATAATACTAAATTCGGTCAATTATGGGAACACCGCACAGGGACGGTAGATGAAGATACCCTCCTGAAAAGGAGGGAAGAATACGATGCCGAACTGCCGGATGGAGTACTGTACCTTACCTGCGGCGTCGATACGCAGAAAAACCGTTTAGAATACGAAGTCGTAGGCTATGGCTTTTTCAAGGAGAACTGGGGTATCAAAAAAGGTTTCCTTATGGGAAAGCCGGACGAGGACGAGGTATGGGAGAAACTTGACGGGATCATAGACAGGCTCTGGAAATTTAAGAACGGCAGAGGCATCAAGGTATCAGTCACGTTTGTGGATTCCGGAGGCGGCTACACGCAGGAGGTGTACAGCCAGTGTAAGCGGCGCGCAGGGAAAAATGTATTTGCAATCAAGGGCGCGAACAGGGAAGGGACTCCATACACATCACCGCCCAGACTGGTGAAGATTTTTGACAAAGACAGGAACGTAATCGGGAAGACCTGGCTTTACTATCTGGGAGTAGATGCCGGCAAGGAAAAGATCATTTCAGGGCTGGAGATACAGCAGCCGGGGCGCCGTTATTCCCATTTTCCGCTGGACGAAGAAAGAGGCTATGATTACGATTTTGCCAGATCATTCCTGTCAGAACAGCTGATACCGGAGGGGAATAGGCTGGTGTGGAAAAAGATTCCCGGTCATGAGAGGAACGAAGCCTTTGACTGCCGGAACTATGCGAATGCCGCATCGGAGATACTGAACCCTAATCTGGAAAAGCTGGCAGAGCAGATCAGGAATCCGGAAATGGAAGAAAAGAAGAAAAAGAAAGTCAAGAGGCAGCCTGCCCGGCGAGCCTCTTCCTTGTTTGACGATTGGTAGGAAGGAGAGAAACATGGCAAGGCTTACAGTGAAGCAGATACAGAGGAGGCTGGATGAAGTAAATGAGCGTCTGGAGTATTATCTTTCAAAAGAAAGGGAAATACTTTCCGAATCAGGCGTTGCATCTTATACCATAGGGTCCCGGAGCGTATCCAGATACCAGTATTCCGCTGACATCAATAAGAATATAAAGGAATTACAGACCGAGAGGGACGAACTGGAAAACCTGCTGGCAGGAATAAAGCCGAGGGCGGTACTGGGTGTAGTCCCACAGGACTGGTGATAAAGGAGATGCATATGGATAGCACATTATTTCTGGCAGCAGGAAACAAAGGATATGGACAGGCAGGCGCTTCCCATACCAAGAGAGCCTTCAAAGGATTTGGAGCCCAGTCAGGAAGCCCCCATGAAGATATCGACCTCAACAATTACACCTTAAGGCAGCGCGGACGCATCCTGTATATGTCACAGCCAATAGCCACATCTGCCGTCAGAATCAAAAGGACGAAAGTGGTAGGGATAGGGCTCAAACCAAACCCAAAGATCAACAGGGAATTTCTGGGATTGAATTCTAAGGCGGCGGAGGAATGGCAGCGGCATGTGAAGATGGAATTTGCCTTGTGGGCGAACCGGAAGAACACATGTGATGCTACCGGCATGAATAACTTCTACTCCATGCAGCAGCTGGCATTGATATCATGGCTCATATCCGGTGACGTGTTTGTCCTGCGGAAGGAGCAGGAGAGCACGCAGAATGCGCCTTATAAATTAAGGCTCCATCTGATAGAGGCAGACCGCTGCAGTACACCCATTGACAATATTGGATTTTTCGCAAACCTCACAACGGGCAGAACGAAGGATGGAAAAAGAATATATGACGGTGTGGAGGTCAGGGATGATGGCATGGTGGAAGCATATTATTTCAGAAATACGCATCCTTACGAAGCGGACTTTCAGGAGACCAAATGGCACAGGGTAGAGGCATATGGAAAAAAGACAGGACTGCCAAACGTCCTCCATATCATGGATTCGGAGCGACCGGAACAATATCGAGGGGTCACTTACCTTGCGCAGATCATAGAACCACTCCTGCAGTTACGCCGCTACACGGAAAGTGAGCTGGTGGCAGCAGTCGTACAGAGTTTTCTGACTGCCTTTATTACGTCAGAGGCAGCTACGGATGCGGCAGGAAATCTCTTAAGTACAGCAGGGGAGGAAGATTCTGAAAGGTATGATCCAAGCGAGTATGCCATGGGAGCAGGAAATATAGTGATGCTGAACAAGGGTGAAAACGTGGTCTTTTCAAAGCCAGAACATCCATCATCAGGATTCGACGAATTTGTGGACGCAATCTGTATGCAGATAGGTTCTGCCTTAGAGATTCCCACCGACTTATTGACAAAAGAGTTCAGCAACAGTTATTCAGCTTCAAGGGCGGCGCTTCTTGAAGCGTGGGAGTCTGTCAGGATGTGCAGGACATGGTTTGTAGATGATTTCTGCCATCCAGTATATGAAATGTGGCTCTCCGAAGCCATAGCCACAGGTCGGGTAGATGCACCCGGCTTTTTTGCTGACCCATTAGTCCGTGAAGCATGGCTGGGGTGTGAATGGATAGGACCGTCACAGGGACAGCTGGATCCCGGAAAAGAGGTCAAGGCGGAAATCCTTGCAGTGCAGCATGGATTTACCACCCACGAAGACGCAACCATGCGGCTAAATGGTGGTGACTGGAACAGCAATATGGACCAGCTTGCACGGGAATATGAGAAATTAAACAGTATCATCCCGAGGCAGCAGGCACCGGAAGAAAAAGAAGAGGAGGAAAAGGAAGACGATGACGGAAAAGACACAGAAGGGCAGGATCATAAACGGTCCTATAGGAGGCGTGACAGGGATTCTTGAGAACCAGACAGCCTACAATATTGTTGAGAATGAGGCAGATGATTCTGCCGAGATCACAATGTATGGAGAGGTCGTGGATAACAGACCCAGTTCATGGCGTACGGAAGACGGGAAAGATGACAAGCTCTACATAGTCCTTAGCGAGTTTCTGACTGATCTGGAAAAAGTAAAAGACCGGAGCAGGGTGACGGTGCGCATCAATTCCCCGGGCGGAAGCCTGTATGCAGGACTCGCCATTATGAACAGGCTTTCCGAATTAAAGGGAGATGTGGTCACTATAGTTGACGGGCTTGCAGCAAGCGCGGCAAGCATTATCATGCAGGGAGGAAAAAAGCGTAAAGTCCACAAAGGGAGCCTGATCATGGTGCATGGAGTATCAAGTTTTTTGTTTGGTTTTTACAATAAGTCAGATCTAGAAGAGGCATCCAAGCAACTAGATGCTGCAAACCGTACGGCGGTGGAGGCTTATGCGCAGAAAACGGGTCTTGACAGAGAAGAAATCAAATCCATCATGGAAAAGACGGAATGGATGACGGGACAGGAAGCAATCGATAAAGGATTTGCGGATGAACTGGTTGATTCCGGCGAGGTGTCCATGAGCATCAGTCATGACCATACTTATATGACAGTCAACGGGATCAGGATCCCTACCAGCGGGTTTGAGACGCTGCCCGATGGAATCGCGATGGAGGAGGTAATCCCCGGCGAAGAGCCGGTTGATACAGGAATAGAAGAAAATAAAGGAGGAAATGGAGAGATGACAACACAGGAATTGATGGAAAAGTATCCAGAGATTGTGGCTGAAATCCAAAAGAAAGCAGTACAGCAGGCAAAAGGCGGCGCAGGAGAGGAACAACAGAAGTCTGTAGATGATGCTGTTACAGCGGAGCGCAGGCGGATTTCAGAAATCGAAGAAATCGCAGGCGCAATAGGTGACAAGGAACTTATCCGCAAAGCAAAGTTTGACGAACCCATGACGGCGGAACAGCTGGCGCTGGAAGCAATGAAAAAACAGGCAAAAGCCGGTCAGCAGTTCCTTGCGGATTCCAGCGATGACACAAAGGGGTCCGGCGTTAATAACGTCACGCCCCTTCCGGGAAAGAACATGCTTGAAGAAATGAATGACGATGATATTGCCAAAGGAGCAGAGCTCATTGTCGGCACGGAGGAAGGAGGAGAGATTGTATGAAGACCACAGGAAGGGAAGTCATAGGGCACTGCGGTGATGATATGCTTGTGGCGGATAACAGGCATCCGCTTGACGTCCACCATGTCACGCTGGCAGCAGGAGAAATGCATAGAAAAGGAGAAGTGCTGGAAGTGTCAGAGGATGGGAAATGCTATATCCTCGGGACTGCGGCAGCAGCCAAAGCCGCGGCGGAAGTTCAGATAGCGGAAGAAACGCAGGATGGGGAGACGCAGGCAGCGGACAATGCGACAGATACCCTCATAGAAAACGCCACGGTTGCAGGGTATATCCTCGCGGAAGATGCAGATGCACGGACAGGGGATATCACAGCGGCGGCATACAGCAGCGGTTCTTTCATTAGGAACGCGCTGATTGTAAAAGAGGGCTACTCTTTGACAGACAAGGACGAAAGAGAATTAAGGATAGGCGGCATCTATTTGTCAGATGCCATGATGTAGACAGGAGGAGAGATAAAATGCCAATTAATATTTACCAGACACAGACTATTTTAGCAGCAATGCCAAAAATCAAGAAAGAACCTACTTTCCTGCGGGACAGGTATTTCCCAACTACGACAAATGACATTTTCGTGACAGAAGATGTTCTCGTAGAATACATGGATGAATCTAACCGCAAACTTGCTCCCTGTGTAATACCTCTAAGGGGCGGCATTCCCATTGGGAGAGAAGGATATTATACAGAAAGGTTCACACCTCCCTATGTGGCACCGGAACGTACCCTTACCATCGATACGCTGAATAAAAAGCAGTTCGGAGAGACCCTGTTTTCAAAGAAGACGCCGGCAGCGCGCGAGGGGGCTATCCTTAACAAGGATATCAGGGACTTAAATAAGATGATCGACAGCCGCGAAGAGTACATGTCAGCACAGACACTGTTTTATAACGGGTATTCAATGAAACATTATGCAGACAGCTACGGCGGTGACAAGTTTAAGGAGTTTAGCATCCGGTTTTACGACGAAGATGTAAACCCTGCAGTCTACATCCCGGCGCAGCCGTGGAGCAGGGCTAACAAGGAGATCGCAAAGGATCTGTACCTGATGGCAAAGACCCTGAAACAGAGGGGATTGAATGCAGCAGATGTGCTGTTTGGTGACGAAGTGGCGGATGTGCTGCTCAATAATGAGTACTTCCTGAAACTCATGGATAACAGACGGCTCGACCTGATCAGGATGAACCCGGAAGAATATCCTAACGGCGTCATTTGTTATGGGAAGATCAACTGTTACGGTGTCGTCCTGACACTTTTCTGTTACCCCGAAAGCTATGTAGATGAACAGAATAAGACGCAGACATTCGTGCCTAAGGATAAAATCTGTGTGACAGCCCCGAACGTAGGGCGTACGCTGTTTGGCGCGGTGACACAGATGGAACAGTCAGACATGGAATTCCATACCTATGCTGCCAAAAAAGTCCCACATGTCATTGCTGACGCGAAAAACGGGGTAAGGACGCTTACCATGAAAGCAAGACCCTTGACCATACCAAATTATAAGAACTCATCCATTACAGCAACAGTTCTGTTCTAAGAAAGGAGACTATATGTTAATCAAAATGATATGTGGGACCTATGGTTCCCTGGAAGACGGGGTGGTGACTGCAAAGACGAATCAGTCGCCACCTTTTGAAGTAGAAGAGAAAAGGGCAATGCAGCTGATCGCATCGGGGTACGCGCTCCCAGCAGAACAGAAATCCGAGCAGGCAGCAGGGCAGCAGGCAGAACAGAAGCCAAGCCCTGCGGTTGCTGAACCTGCAGAAACAGATGCAGGGCAGAAGCCCTTTACAGATTATTCCTACAATGAGCTCAAGAAAAGAGCAAAGGAACTGGGAATCTCCGCAGCAGGGACGAAAGAACAGCTTGTAGAACGCATTGAAGCGGCTCTTGCATCAGGGAAAAAACAGGACGATAATCCCGGCGAAGAACCGCAGGATGATGAACCTGGGGAGGAGGACGCCGGAGAGGAAACACCGCCCATGCTTCAGCCGGCAGAACCGGAATAATGTCAGCATTCAAGGAGATGATCCGGGATGATCTAAAGAACGTATTTCTGAATCCGGATGAATTTGGCGAGACCCATATGGTAGATGGAAAAGAAATGACCATCATCATAGACGAAATCGAACTGGTAAGACGGGAATCAAGGATAAAGACCATGGCGGAGGGGCTGCACAAGAAGCAGCTCCTTATCTATGTGTCTGCGGAAGAATTTGGGGAAGAACCCCTCATAGGTCGCATGCTGGATCTGGACGGGAGCTATTATGGAGTAAAGGATGTGGTTAACGAAGCTGGCATGTATTCCATCAGTCTGGAGGCGAACAGGTCATGAGTAGATCAATCATGTACATAGAAGTACCGCAGGATGTAAGAGACAGACTGAACAGTCAGCTTAAATCTGTCCCGGAACGCATCCCGGAAGTCCTGCGTAAGACAATCAATTCTGCCGCACAATTTGCCAAAAAGGACACTCCCGAAAGGATAAAAGAGGAGTATACCCTTAAACGTGCGTCCAAAAGAGTCAGGCAGAGTATTGCGGCATATGAGCCTGCAAGAGGAAACCATTATCAGGCAACCATACGGTTCGAAGGGAGCCCCGAACCCTTATATGACTTCCACATAAGAAAAAATGGAATAAGAGCTTCTGCAAAGGCAAACGCTTTAAGGTCTTCGTCATTAAAAAATTTAACAACCATAAAGGATGGCGAAACCTTAAAAGCATTTGTCATGAAAGTGCAGAACAAAGATAAGGACGGTCATGTGACAAGTGAACATATCGGAGTCTTCCGCCGGTACTCAAAAAGAGAATTAAAAGAGACGCCACAAGTGAGAAATCAAGTAAACGGAATCAAGCAGCTATATAGCACATCCATCCCCCAGATGGTAAGAAATGATAAGGTCTATTCTAAGATTGAGGAAGATATCAGAGAGAAATTAAGGGAAAGCCTTGATAAACATATAGCTGCAGTGATGGGAGGAATGACATGACACCAGTACAATTGGTAGAAGATTTGACAGAGGAACTGGAAGCGGTATTGGGACACATGCAGTTCCCATGTGAGCTGACAGGGGAGACAACAGGAATCAATATCTTCCAGTTCGGCATCCCGCAGGAAAAGACTGTAGATGACAGAAAAAAGAAATTTCCATATGTCCTGATCCTGCCGGACGAAGGGGAAATTGAAGGCTCGATAGAGCCCCAGCAGATACGGGTTCAGTTGCTTATAGGGGTATTTGATAAGGGCATGGAGAACCAAGGAAAAAAGCATGTGCTGAATGTGGTCAATGACATATGTGAACGGTTTCTCAAGGACCCGGTGTTGAAAGAAACGTATTACGCAGACCAAAAAATAACATGGGTAGTGGATAAAGAGGAGGAATATCCTTACCACTACGGAGCAGTATGGATGATATTTAACGCGCCAGCAGTAAGAAGGGAGGATGAATTTGCATGAGCGAGAAAGCAAAGAAACAGCAGGAGACAGTACAGGAAGTAAAAGAGGAGGCAAAGCCGGCAGCAGGAGTAAAAGAGCCGGTAAAACAGGGAGCAGCATCAAAGACAGTGATATACATAGGACCGACAATCAAGAATGTGGTCACTGCCAACACCCTGTACAGTAACGGGCTGCCCAAAGCCCTCAAAGAGGAGATGACCAGACAGAAGGTTCTTAAGAAGCTGGTCATTTCTGTAGAGGAATTAGCCGACGCGCAGAGGCAGCTTGCGACGCCCGGCAGTGCACTTCAAGCAATCTATGACAAAGTAATCACACAGGAGGAAAAATCATGAAAGGATATAAGCACGGCGCTTACGTAAAAGAAGTCGGCACCAGTATCGGGACGCCGAGGAAGAACGAAGCCGGACTACATGTGATCTTCGGCACTGCCCCCATCAATATGGCGGCAGAGCCGGAAAAAGCAGTCAACCAGCTTATCGTTGTAAATGACTATGACGAGGCAGTAGAAAAGCTGGGATACTCCGAGGACTATGAGAAATACACCCTATGTCAGGCGATGGATGCCTATCTGAAATTATTTATGGTGGGTCCCATCGTACTCTGCAACGTCCTTGATCCGGCGAAACACAAAAAGGAAAATGAGGAAAAAGAGTATACCGTAATTAACGGGCAGGCAACAGTGGACGTAAAGGGAATCCTTCCTGACTCTTTAGTGGTAAAGAAGGAATCAGAGGATATAGTACTTGAAAAGGATTTGGATTATATCACTTCTTTCGATGGGAGTGGAAATCTGGTAATCACCCTCCTTGAGACATCGGGCGTGGACAAGATCAGGGTAAAATCTACCAGCATCGACCCGGAGGCGGTGACGGAAGCCGACCTTATCGGGGGTGTGGACATAAAGACAGGAAAAGAAACCGGGATTGAACTTATCCGGAGGGTATACCCCAGATGCGGAAAGTTCCCCGGTCTTATTTTGGCGCCCGGATGGAGCCATAAAAAGAACGTGGCAGCAGTCATGGCAGTCAAATGCAGAGAAATCAACGGAGTCTTCCGCTGTGAATGCCTTGTCGATATCGATACAGAGGCAGCAGGCACTTATACAGACTGCGCCGGCGTGAAAGAAGCAAATGGTCTGACAAGCGAGTGTATGATTGCCCTATGGCCCATGGCATTGTCAGCAGGAAAGAAGTTTTATTACTCCGCAATCTATGGCGCCATGGTAGCCCAGACGGATGCAGATAATGACTCCGTGCCTACCATGTCACCGTCAAACAAGCTGATAGGCATCGATGGGGCAGTCCTTAAGAATGGCACGGAAGTTTTCCTTGATCAGCCGGAAGCCAATTCCCTTAACGCCGCAGGAATTGTAACTATCCTTAACAATGAAGGCATGCGCAGCTGGGGGAATAATACTGCGGCATATCCTTACGTCACAGATACTAAGGACAGGTGGATCAACTGCAGGCGCGCATTCTCGTGGTGGGGAAATTCTTTCATTGCTACTTGCAACGAGAAGGTCGATAACCCGGCGAACTATCAGCTGATTGAGTCTATCGTAGACGCGGAGAACATCCGCGGAAACAGCTACGTGCAGCAGGGCAAATTCGCCGGGATAAAGATGGAGTTCAGGAAAGAAGAAAACAGGAAGGAAGACTTGCTGGAAGGAAGAATACAGGTAAGACAGCAGATCGCACCCTTTACACCTGCAGAATACATTTTAAACATTCTTTCTTTCGACCCGTCGCTCTTGGAAAATGCATTAGGAGGTAACGCATAATGGCAGGATATATTTTACCAACAGTAACTAACACATACAATGTGTATAGAAAAGGGAATACTTTAATTGGATTGTCTGACGAAATCACGATTCCGGATTTTACCGCTGTCACGGAAGAAATGTCAGGCTCTGGTCTGCTTGGAAAGATACAGGAAGCGGTAATGGGGCATTTTGACAGCCAGGAACTGAAACTTCCGTTTCTGAATCTGGATGATGATATCTTTTCCTTTGCAGATCCTCTTGAAGTAATCGACCTGAATCTACGGGCGTCACAGCAACAATTGAATAAGAAGAATGGCACCAAAGGATACAGAGGAATAAGAATCGCGGTGCGCGGACCGCTGAAATCATTTAGTCCCGGCGTATTAAAGCAGGGCGGGAGGATGGGATCATCCGCAACTCTGGAAGTCCACTATATCCTGATAGAGATTGACGGAGAACCTAAACTTGAGTTGGATAAGCTCAATGGTGTGTATAGAGTAAATGGCAAAGACATCATGGAAGAGATGCGGAAGTACTGTTAAAGATTTTACTATTAAAAAAGGGCGCTTAGAAATAGGCGTTCTTTTTTAATAAAAAAATAAGAAAAGTGGAGGAAAAAGCAATGGAAAAAGAAAAGGAACTTATGGAACAGGAAGAGGTAATGGTAAAAGAGGAGGAATCCGATCTTGCTGACATCATGGTAGTGAAGTTGTCAAAACCGTACAAGTTCGAGGGCAAGGAAATTACAGAACTGGATCTGAACAATCTGGAAAACCTAACAGGCATCGACATGATTGAAATCAACCGCATGATGAAGAGAAGAGGTAATACAGACGCATCCCCGGAAATCACCTTGGAGTTCGCGTTCTTCACGGCAGCCAAGGCAACAGAGCTTCCCCTTGAATTTTTCTACGGTCTGTCTATGAAAGACAGCATGAGGGTAAAAACGAGGGTCAACTATTTTTTAATGTATTAGGAGTGGATCCTGAAGACTTTGGGAACATCCACAAGTTACTGGTAAGTATGGCGCTAAGGACGAAAACAGACCTGAGCTTTTTCTACAAGATGCCATTCAGGGATACGCTGGAAATCATGAAGGAGGTAGTCGAATTTGGCAAAAAGCAGCGATTACAGAATGGCAATAAAAATTGCCGGTGAGATTGAGAAGTCTCTATACACAAGCACTGATCTGACGAGGAAAGAATTAAATAAGATTGCAAGGCAGGCTGCTTATGCCTCTGCAGCTACCAAAGATTCCTTCGAGCAGCAATTAAAGGCTGTGGAGCCTTTTTTTGACGGATTGGAAAAGGCAGGCGTAAAGACCTTTGAGGCAGTGACAGCGACAGCAGTAGCTTCCGGCACTGCCATTGCAGGAATCGGGACATTTGCGGCGCATGAAGGGATAGAATTTGAATCTGCCTTTGCCGGGGTAAAGAAGACTACGGAAGCCACCACCGCGGAATATGCAGCGCTCCGCCGGGAAATCCTTGGCATGACAAGAGAGATTCCGACAGCTGAAAATGAGATAGCAGCCGTGGCGGAAGCAGCCGGACAGCTGGGCATAGTGCCGGAATACCTGCTTGAATTTTCAAGGACGATGATAGACTTAGGCGAGTCAACAGATATGGTGTCACAGGAAGCGGCATCATCCCTCGCAAAGTTTGCAAACATTACCAGGATGTCAGCAGAGGACTACGGGAGGCTTGGTTCTGTCATAGTAGACCTCGGAAATAACTTTGCCACTACAGAGTCTTCCATTGTAGAGATGGCGACCAGACTGGCATCTGCTGGCGAACTGGCAGGCTTTTCGGAAGCCCAGATTATGGCAGTTGCTACTGCTATGTCAAGTGTCGGTATCGAAGCGGACGCAGGCGGTTCCTCCATGAGTAAGATAATCAAAAAGATTCAGGTGGCAATCGAAACCGGAAGCAAAGACTTAAAAGACTATGCCAAAGTCGCAGGAACATCCGTAGAACAATTTAAGGAAGATTTTGAAAAGGATGGTCTTAGTGCGGTCGCTGCATTTATCAGCGGATTAAATGACGTAGAACGCAATGGAAAATCAGCTACGGTAATCCTTAATGAGATGGGACTTACAGAAGTGCGTTTGAGTAATACGCTGCTGAGCCTTGCCAATGCTGGACCTCTTCTGTCAAGGGCAGTCACGACTGCAAATGATGCGTGGCGGGACAATGTAGCCCTTACCAATGAAGCCGCGCAGCGCTATGAGACGACAGAGAGTAAACTTGCCATCATGAAGAACGGTTTTTCTGAAATGGGCGTGACGATGTATGACCAGTTTAACGAACCGTTACGGGAAGGGATAGACATCATCACCGATCTGGTGCATGAAGCTACCGCAGAGATTGCAGACAGCAATGTAATCCATGATCTGGCGCAGGATATCGTGGACGGACTTCCGGATGCAATACATATTTTGAAACAGACAGCGGAAGTGGCGGGAGATTTTGCAGAACCGTTTCTCGAAGTAGGAGGATGGATGGTAGATCATCCTGGTTTGATTACAGGGACGATTGCGGGGATAGGGACATCTATTGCATCATATAAGGTCGTGTCGGGGGTCATGTCACTTGCTGCCTCATTAAGTGCATTAGGCGCTCCGGGACTTGCAATCATAGGAATGGGAGCCGCCGCAGGCGGTGTGGCTGCGGTCATTACAGGAATAGCCACCGCTGTAAAAAAGAGTGCCGCCGAAGCAAAAAAGGCAAATCTGGATGCGCATTTCGGCAATATCGCACTGTCCATGAAAGAGATACATCAGACAGCATCCCTTATCATCGGCGACAGGAGTCTGGAACAGATGCAGCAGTCTCTGCAGGAGTTGGGGGCGTTGGATGGTATCGCAGATGATATCAGCCGTGCATCAAGGGAGCTTGACCGGATGGACTGGAAGGTCTCTATCGGAATGGAGCTGACGGAAGAGGAAAACGGCGCTTACAAGCAGCAGATAGAGTCATTTATAAGCAGTGTACAGGGATATGTAGAACAGGACCAGTATGCCATCACCATGTCAGTGACTACCCTGTTAGGGGATGATCTGGAAAACACCAATCTGGTTGCGCAACTTAATGACTTTTATTCCGACAAACAGCAGGAGCTGTCAGAGATCGGAACTAAATTGAATGAAACCGTCTCTAAAGCCTTTGAAGATGGGCTCCTTGAACTTGACGAGGTAAAAGAGATAACAGAACTCAAAGAGCAGATGGCGCACATCCAGTCGGAACTTGCAGGTAGCGAATTTGAAGCGGGGCTGGATCTGCTGGAACTGAAATACGGAGGGAGCCTGACAGCTGATTCCGCCCAGGCATTAATGACAGAACTTGTCGACCTGCAGGCGGAAGCAATGGAGGGATTTAATGAGGAATATGCCGCCGGCATGTCAAGAAATAGGACTCTGTTAAACGAAGGTGCCATTACCCAGGAAGAATTTGACACTAATAAAGCGGACATGAACGCAGCACTCCTGCAACATGATATTGAGTCGCAGCAGAGAATCATGCAGTTTTACACTAACATGATCAGGGAGACTTACGGGGAAGAGATTGGCAATCTGGAAAATGAGATAGACCATCAGCTGATGGGAAGGCTTGAAGAGGCAGTCAATACTGGAGACCACGCAGCACTTTTAAATATAGCACCGGAAATTATGTATGACACCATGGACGGCACTGATAGCGCAACAATAGCAGCTATTAGGGAATTTAGTGAGATTATGCAGCCAATGCTAGAAAATGCCGAAACCACGAAGCAGAGGGCGCAGGATGCAGAATATATCACAGCAGATACAAAAAAAGCAATAAATGAACTGAATGATGGTCTCTATGAGGCAAGAAAGATAGCGACTGTATCAGGAGATATTGAAGCCGCGCAGGCAGTCATAGGTGAAACAATAAACACATTTCCCGAATATAAGGAAGTGCTTGAGAAGGGAATAGAAGATGGACTGGCGTACCCGAAAGGCTATGCAACTGGAATGGATGACGGGCACTATGTAGTAAAGGATGCTGTATTTGACCTGTACGATGCTACCCAGCAATTTATCAACGAAGCCTACGGGAAAGATTTTACTGCTCCCATGCACATCAGGATGGGAGCCCCTTATGCAGATGATTACACCCCTAAACCTAAATATACTGATATCCCAAGCTATGGCGATGGAGGAATCGTTAACAGACCTACGCTTGCATGGGTAGCCGAAGCGGGATATCCTGAATCAATCATATCTATTGATGGATCTCCGAACTCACGGAAACTATGGTACCAGACAGGGGAATTGCTTGGCATGTACGACAGGAAGGATGGATATCATGCATTGGCATCACAGCTGTTGGATGACCCAGAAAGCAGCACCGTGAACAATTCGGAAGAAAACAACATAGTGGTAAGTCCAGTCTTTAACATCAATGTGGGAGGTGGTAAAGAAGACGCTGACAGGATAGAAAAGGCGATCCGGGAGACACTTCCTGATTTAAAAGAACTTGTAAGAAATGTCATGAAAGAGGAGGCAAGAAATAAAGAGAGGTTCAGCTTTCGCTAAATAGATGTGTTTGCAAGGTGAAATTTTTTCATTTTGAGTATCGACATATACGTATAAAATACGTATAATAATGTCCCGGATGCGATCGAAATGGCACGGGATGCTATAGGAGTTGTAGGAATCGATATGGAGGATGACAAGGAAAGCCTGCCGGAACCGTCAGCGGTCTCAGATGTAAAAACTGATTCCGCAAAGGATATTGTAACACTGGTGGATGTGGATTTTGGAAAGTACCGCAGAAAAAATGATACGAAGGCAATCGAGAAAACTTTGACGATACCATCATGGCTGAATGTTGAAGCTGAAAAGACAGGGGTTAATTTTTCAGCAACTCTAACAACGGCACTTAAAAGGGAACTAAAAATCCAGAGCCGATAGATACCATCATCAACAGGAAAAGTAGTAAAGGCGTTGCATATGCAGCGTCTTTTCTTATTAACCAAAAAGGAGACGCTATGTATACAACAAAGCAAGGACAGGCATGGGACCAGATAGCAAAGGAGGTCTACGGGAAAGAAATCCATGCGGATTTCCTCATGCAGAGCAATCCCCGGCACCTTAATATCATGGTATTTTCTGCAGGCGTGGAACTGGCAACGCCGCCGCTCCCCCAGTCAAGGAAAGACCTGCCGCCGTGGAGGTAGACGATGGAAAGAGCAAGATGGGCGGATGTAGAGATTACGTACGAGGGAAAGGACATCACGACACCGATTAACGAGTATCTTGAGAGCTTTTCCTATACAGATGTTGCATCCGGCAAGAGCGACAATATATCCCTCTCGATGCATGACATGGGAAAGCAGTGGATGGATGCATGGATGCCGAACAAGGGCGACCGTGTAAGCGGCTCCTTGATACTGCATAACTGGCATTCAGACGGAACAGAGGACAGGATGTACTGTGGAGAGTTTGAACTGGACGAGATGTCATTTTCCGGGCGTCCCCTTTCCTGTAAATTGGGGGCGGTATCCATCCCAAGGGATGAACCTTTTAATACACAGCTAAGGACCAAGACTTGGGAAAGTGTCACGGTACAACAGATCGCACGTGAGATCGCGGAGCGTGCGGGGGTGGAACTGTATTATGAGGCAGATGACATCATCATAGAGATTCTGGAGCAGAACGAAGAGACTGACTGCAAATTTCTCTATTCTGTATGTGAGGACTATGGGCTTGCCATGAAGGTCTATGCAAACAAGATCATCATATTTGATGAAGAAATCTATGAGGGCAGGGCAAGCGTATGCACCATCCATGAGACGGATATGGTCAAATGGGACTATAAGTCCGCCATGGCAGGCACCTATACAGGTGCCAATGTAAGGTATATGGACCCAAACAATGAAGAGGAATACACAGTCCTTATTGGAGGCGGCAGCAGGATCCTTGAGATCAACGAGAATACGGACAGTATCGAGGATGCGGAGCGGAAGGGCATTGCCAAGCTGAATCACGAAAATAAGAAGGCAATCACGATGGAGATCACCATCATGACGGATATACGGATTCTGGCAGGCTGCTGTGTGGATATAGAGGGACTTGGCAACAGGATTGACGGAAAGTATTACGTAGATGAAGTTGTCACCAGTAAGTCCGGCAATGGAGCCTGCCAGATGAAGATGGACATCCGGCGCGTAGTCCCTCGGATCAAGTCTGCATCGATTGTGACAGCAGAAGGAGCCGCAGCAGATACCACACAGGGAAGTACCTATACGGTGGTACAGGGTGATACCCTCTGGAGGATTGCGGTACAGTTTTACGGGAACGGCGTAAAATACGAAAAAATTTATGAAGCAAACAGGGAGGTAATAGAAAGCACTGCCATGACCAGAGGAAAGAAAGATTCCAGTCACGGGCACTGGATATTCCCCGGCACCGTGCTTGCTATTCCCCCTGTGGAGGTGTAGGGATGAAACATACAGGAATAAGGGTAGGCAGGGTGTCCAGCATCGATTATGAGACTGGGATGATGCAGGTGGTCTATCATGACAAGGACGATGCGGTAACGGCGCGGCTACCGACCGCTAACTTTAACAATGAATACTGCATGCCTAAGATAGGTGAATCGGTGGTAGTGGCGCATTTGAGCAATGGCAGCAGCCGCGGAGTCGTCTTGGGGACTATCTGGAACAAGAAGAACATCCCTAAAGAGACCGGGAAGGAACTCTACCGGAAGGAACTGTCAAAGACGCAGGGTGCCGCTTATATACGCTTTGATGACGGGAAGGGCGAATATCTGATACGGTCGCCGGTGATCCTGCTCCATGGCGTGGACAGGACGGACCTTGAGGGACCGGAGGTTAATATCGCGGCGAATCTAAGGACAAGTTTTGAGAGCCCGGAACATGCAGTATCAGTAGGCAGCGTGTATTTTGAAGGACATGAGGGCGGTGATATTGAGGCGGAGATTAGAAGCAATGTAAACCTGATCATGGATATGGCGGCGCTGGACGCACTGATCCAGACTGTGAGAATGGAAACAGAGGAAGAACTTACCCTGACTGCTGGAAAGCGGCTAAATGCGGCAGCAGGAGAGGATATCAGTATGACGGCGGAAGGTGGTATCAAACTGGAAGACAAGATGTTTTCTACAACTCTTTCTGAAATAATGGAACGCCTGGAAGCGCTGGATCATGATACATCTGCGAGAAAGTAGGTAGGTATGGTAGGCAAATACGGAGATATCATATTTGAAACGAATGACAAGAGGGTCCTGGCTTTTAACAGTTTTACCCGGAAGGTCAGCGGAAGATGGAGCAGCCATGCGGTCATAGGAAAAAAAGAAAAATTGGAATTTAATGGTCCGGGAGACGGGGAAGTATCCTTTAAGATGGTGCTCTGTGCGACGCTTGGCGTCCGCCCCCGTAGGATGCTCGAGAAGCTGGAGGAGATGGTAGAAAACGGAATGACAGATTATCTAGTAATTGGAGGAAAGGCAGTAGGTGAGAACCGCTTTGCCATCACAAATATAAGTGAAACGTGGGATGCGGTATACAGCAAAGGCGATCTGGCAAAGGCATCTGTGACGGTAACCCTAAAAGAATATTGCTGAATGAAAGGACAGGACTATGTTTGACGGAAGGGACATTAGGATAAGGTTTGACTATGATGAGCCGGAAGCAGAAGACATTATGCGCTGCCTAAATACATTGTATTCGACACGCAAGGGCAGTCAGCCGCTTGATAGGGAGTTTGGTCTGGACTGGGGCTTTATAGACAAGCCTCTTCCGACAGCACAACAGGAATATGCATTTGAAGTAATCAGGCAGACCAGAAAGTATGAGCCAAGGGTCAGGGTGATGGAGGTGGCTTACGAATTTGACGAGTCGAACGGAAAAATGATACCAGTAATTGCACTGGGGAAAGGAGACCAGATATGAGCCTTAAAGCACTGGAAAATTATCCTAATATAAGTTTTATAGGAGAAATGACACTGGAAGAGATGAAAGAGCAGATGATCAGTGATTTCCAGAAGAAATACGAAGAGATTACAGGAAAGCCGGTAGTATTGGGAAAGGCTGACCCAGTAAGGCTGATTCTCTACGCGGCATCTTTACAGCTCTATCAGGGGATGCAGTATATAGATAATGCTGCCAAGCAGTCTTTTCTTAAGTATTCGTACGGAGGATTTTTGGAAAACCTCGGGGCGTTAAAGGGGATTACAAGGAATCAGGGAACTCCCGCACAGACGATGATAAGATTTACCTTGTCAGAGGCAAGGAACATAGCGTCTGTGATCCCCAAGGGAACAAGGGTCACTCCCGGTGGCAACATCTTTTTTTACACAGAAGATGAAAGAACAATTCTTCCCGGTGATATGTCAACGGATATTCCGGTAGTCTGTACTGATTTAGGAGAATGCGGGAATGACTATGAGCCCGGAAGCATTAAGGTGCTAGTTGATAAGATACCGTATGTGGCGGAAGTGGTCAATCTGGAAAGGACTTATGGAGGTGCTGAAATCGAAAGCGACGAGAGCCTTGCGGAAAGGATATATCTTGCTCCATCAAAATATTCTGTCGCAGGACCGGATGATGCTTACCGGTTTTGGGTAAAGACTTACAATCCATCAATCACAGATGTAAAGGTATCATCACCTGTCCCCGGCAATGTGGATATCCGATTTACCATAAACAACGGAGAGATTCCACCGCAGGAAATGGTGGAAGAAATAGAATCCTTCCTGATGGAAGGGGAGCGGCGCCCGCTGACTGACTTTGTGACAATAGCGGTGCCCGAAATTGTAGAGTTTAATGTCAACGTGAAATACTGGATCAATGAGACCGACAGGGTCAAGGCGGAAGCAGTGCGGAGGAGCGTTGACGAAGCTATAGACGGGTTTGCATATTGGCAGAAAAAGCAGATAGGGAGAGATATCAACCCATCAATGCTAAATCACCTCATCATCCAGGCAGGAGCGAAGCGGACAGAGATTACAGAGCCTGCATTTACTGTGGTAGGAGAGACCGGGCTTGCTGTAATGGCATTAAAAAATGTTGTATATGGAGGGATAGAGCGTGATTGATTTTTATAACAGTATTATTACGGATATCCTGCCGGACAATATTAAAAGTGATCCTGTGGTAGCAGCCATGGGTTATGCCATGTCAAACATGATAAAAAAAATAGTAGACCATGCTGATGGTTCCGGAATCTACGCGTCAATCGATGTGCTGGATGAAGAGGTGCTTGATCTGCTGGCGGCAGAACTGCGGACAAAATACTATGGCTCATGGATGACGTTAGAGGAGAAGCGTCAGATTGTAAAGAAGACGCTTCTCTGGTACTGTCGTGCCGGGACACCCTGTACAGTGCAGGAACTTATTGATTTTGTATTTCAGGATGCATATGTAGAAGAATGGTTCCAGTATGGTTCAAGCGCATTCCTTTTCCGGGTCGTGGTAAATGTGATTAGCCAGGATGTTCCGCTGGAAAAGTATCTAAACTTTATCCAGTCGCTTTACGGGGTGAAAAATACGAGGTCTCATTTAGAAGCGGTAATCTTTTCCTGCAAAAAGGATACAGAGGTAAAGTCAGTGGCGGCTGCCGGTACAGGAAATACAATCAAAATCAAACCCAGCACCGCGGAAAAGATTAAAGCGGCAACGGAAAGCAGATGCGTATCTGTGTTGCTTATGAGCCAAACAATCATTGTTAAAACGGATAACAGTATCAAGGATAATGAAGTCTATCTAATCACAGAGGACGGCGCTATGGAACGGGTGACTGATTCGAATGGCGCGTTTATAAAAACAAGAGAATAAACAAGGAGGAGTCAGTATGGCAGAAAATGTTATCGTGGAAAACGCGGAAAGAAAGTACATAGCAATCGTTACAGACATAGGCAATGAACTGATGATGCAGGCAGTGGCAGACGGTAAAAAGGTTGAGATCACGGAGTTTGCCGTAGGTGATGGAGGCGGCGATTATTATAAGCCGACTGTAGATATGACAGCGCTTAAGAATGAGCAGTGGAGAGGGAATATCAATTTCTGCGAAACCAGCAGAGAAGCGCCGAACGTACTGGTAGTGACTGCAATCTGTCCCGGTACGGTAGGCGGTTTTACCATAAGGGAGATGGGGGTCTTTGACAAGGACGGCAATATGATAGCTGTGTGCAACTGTGCGGCGACGCCCAAGGTCATTGCATCTGACGGGACAGTCAATGAACTGCGCCTGATGCTGGAAATAGCCCTTGTGAATGGCGATGTTGTAGAATTGGTCATCGACCCTAACATTATGACCGCCACCAAGGCAGATGTGGAAGCGCTCCAAACTCAGATTGACTCTCTGGAGGATAAGGTCAGTAAGATTCCCAAGGTGACTATCGGGATTAAAGATGCTCCATTTGAAGAGGGCGAGATACGTCTTATAGTGGGCGAGATGCCGTATTAAGTGTAGGAGGCTGATTATGGAAAAGACAGAACAGTTATATAAAGCAGGGCAGCCTATCTGCCCTACGACGAATTATGAAAATGAGAATGCCGAAAAAAGGCTTAAACAGGCAGAAGAGCTCTTAGTACAGATCACAGCGACGATTGCCAACGAGCTGCTGCGCAAGGGTGATATAAGCGCATGGGCTAAGCAGACACAGAAGCCGACATATACGGCGTCCGAGGTAGGAGCTGACCAGTCTGGCAGCGCTGCCAGAGCGCTTGTGGATGCAAAAGAATATTCAGACGGCACATACATCCAGTCAACCGGCTATACGGATGCAGCGATTGCAGCGCTGATCAATGGAGCGCCGTCTACCTTGGACACGCTGAAAGAAATAGCAGATGCCATGTTAGAGAATGAAAGCGTGGTGCAGGCGCTGGAAGCAGCCATAGGGACTAAAGCCAATGAAACAGAATATCAGGCACACGCCGGAAATAAGACAGTACATGTCACTGCGTCTGAAAAAGCCAAGATTCAGGAAATCGATGCCATCAAACAGTCTTTTCAGGATGGCTGTAGCACTATTGCCGGGAAGCTGACCACGCTGGGAGTGACTACAGCCGCTAATGCATCACCTGAAACTATAGCTGACAATATCCAGCAAGTCCATGATTTATGTTACGCGGCAGGCTCCGAGGCATCTAAGGTAGGCACAGCGACCGCTGACAAGGTACTTACAGGCTACTCTTTTACTAATTCTGACGGGGTAGGGATTGATGGGACAATGCCTGTCATACAGAGCTTTGGAGTGGGATTAAGATGCGGAGCAAGCCACACAATCCCCAAGGGATTTCATGATGGTACGTCAAAAGTCATTGCAAATGATCTCGCCAGCCAGACGCAGGCAAGCGCATCAGCTGCCAACATTACAAAAGATAAAACTGCCTATATCAACGGTGTTAGAGTTACAGGGACGGGCGCGGATAATACCGCACATTACAATGCAGGTGTTGCTGCTGCCGATGCAAGGGTAAATACAGCAAGCGCAAACTATCAAGGCGGCTATAACGCAGGTGTAGCAGCCGCCGATGGGCGTGTCAACACCAATTCCCAAAGCTATATACAGGGATATGCTGCCGGGCTTGCGGCAGGGGCGGCGTCTGCGCATAAGACCCTGCAAGTCCGGGGAAAAGGGCATGAGAGTGGAGGGGTGCAATATTTTTATGCCCGTATTTACGACGGTGATTCTTTGGTATTCGACCAGGGCGGATGGATAGGCAAAGACAATAATACATCTGGTCCCAAAGATGCTGCAGGATATGTAACCATCAACAGTTTCACAGTATAAGGAGCGAGAAAATGGATAATACAAATACAATAATACGGGAAGCTATAAGGGAGCATAAGGGAAAACAATACACATTTCCCATAGGTGCGCTTGCCGGAAATGTGATAGAAAGCGATGAACGACAGTTTATTTCGAAGGAATTAAAGGAACAGCTTGTCGAAGATATTGAGGGCTTGAAAGAGTCCAGTAAATCCTTGGGCGAACGGCTTAATGATATGTCATTGGAAAGAGAGGGCGACACTATCTACATAGTGTACGGGACGGGTGCTGATACAGTGCGAAAAAAATTAGGTAATGAGTTTGTGCCGTGGAAGAGTGTGGATATAAAAAATGAGACAAATCACAACAATGCAAGGACCATCACGGTTGACTGCACGGATATCCAAGGATATGGCCAATACTCAAAAGATGATTTTCTAGTAGTTCCAACGGGAATTTACGAAAGGAACCGGGGGCAGGAATCAGTCCACCGACTCGAAAAAGTGGATTGGGATTATAGCAATGGGATTTTGACCATTAATAACCAAGTGTGTCATCTGACAAACGAGTCAGATGGACAGCAGGTAGATATGTGGTATTCAGGCTTTGATATTTATAAATAATGGTCATAAAAACTGACGGGACAGCAGCCCGTCAGTTTTTCCATGAAGGGAGGTGGAGAAAATCATGGAAGACACGATATCACGCAAAGAGCATGAAGAGTTTGCACGCCGCATCGATGCGGAAAATGAACGTCAGAACAGACGGATTGCTCTCCTGGAAGAGAACGGGCAGCATATCACATCAATGACTGTATCGATTGAAAAAATGGCGGTCAACATGGAAAATATGCTTGCCGAACAAAAGAAGGTAAGTGAGCGGCTTGAAAAACTGGAGGAAGAGCCAGCGGAGGCACACAAGCAAATTCGCCTTGCGGTAATGACTGCTATAGTGAGCACGGTGGTAGGCGCTGCTGTCACAGCGATACTCATGTTATTGTGAGGTTGATTTTATGGGAAAAATGCTATTAAAAAGGGGGTTTACCGATAAACTTTATTGGTACAACTTTAAGATGGTGTGGATATTTACAGCAGCCTGCTTCATACTAAATGCCTTGAGCGGAGTGCTGCGTGTGACAGATTTAGCCATCATTAATGTTGGCATCCCCTCGGCATTCGCAGAGCTTGGTATTCATACCGGATTTATTATCTGGAAAGCAAAGATGGAAAACTGCAGAAAAAACAAGGATTTTTCAAAAGTAAAAGAATTGGAGGAAATTGAATTATGAACTGGATCATTGAAAATTGGTTTTTGGCAGTGGGATTTACAGCGGTAGCAGTAATGGTGGTATATGCGGTACGCAGGTTTTTTGGACTGCCGACAGATAAGCAGGTAGAAAAGATTAAAGAATGGCTTGTGTGGGCGTGCATCGAGGCGGAGCGCAAACTCCAGAGCGGTACAGGGCAGCTTAAGCTAAGGCAGGTATACGACGCATTTTGCGCGGTACCTGCCTTTTCAGCGGCAGCAAAGCTGATATCTTTCGAGACTTTTTCGGAATGGGTAAAGGATGCGCTAAAAGAAGCAAAGATCATGTTGACGAAGAACCATAATTTAGCCACGTATGTGTATGGAGAAAAAGCCTATGAAGAGATTAACAAAATCAGAAAACAGCTTGAAGCTGAAAAATAATACCGAGCAAGAGAGCGGAGGATGGAAGTTCGTCTTAAGCATTTTTATTTCCGTTATTGTCGCCATTAGTATTCTGGTACTGATGGCGATATTTTGGTACAATTACGCATCACTATATCAAAACGGGGAAATGCCAGGAGTCCAAGAGCGGATCCATGAAGAGACCATGATTCAGGGAGGCTTTGGCGGATATTAAATAAAGGAGGAGTAATATGGCAACACAAGCACAGAAACAGGTATTTATAAATAAAATAGCACCATTGGCACAGAAGGCGTACAAGCAGTTTGGAAAACCCCTACCATCCATATGTATCGCTATGGCAGCAGTGGAATGTAAATGGGGACTTGCCGGAAGCTGCAAATACAACAGCTACTTGGGACAGAAAGTAGGCACAGGAAAAACTGCCACCAAGTATTGGACAGGGAATTATTTTAATTCGCGAACGCAGGAAGTAACAAATCAGGCTACAGGACAGCTTGTCACCATCCGCGATAACTTCCGGGCATATGATTCCGCAGAGCAGTGCATCTTTAATTATTTCGAGTTGCTAAACACATCCCTGTATAAGAGAGTACTGGCAGGAAGCAGCTACGAAGATCAGATGAAACAGATTAAAACCTGCGGATATATGACATCTGTAACGGAAGTAAACACGTGTCTGTCTATTATCCAGCAGAACAATCTGACACAGTTTGATGATGTCCCGGCGATAGATACAGGTGCCTCTGGTCCTAAATATATAATAGGAAAGACTTATACCTTACAGGACAATATGTACGTCAGGGAGAGCGCCAATGGAAAGAAAAAACCATTTGCAAAACTCACAGCAGATGCAAAAAAACATGCGAAGCAGGATAGCGAAGGATATGGAATCTTAAAAAAAGGTACTAGGGTGACATGCAAGGGAACTGAAATCAAAAATGGCAGTACATGGATGAAGATTCCTTCCGGATGTGTATGTGCCGTCAGTATCAACGGAAAAGTCTATATCAAATAAAACTTATTGTAGCTGGGGCGGAGAAGAACCCGCCCTTTCTGCAGTCTTCTTTTGAACAATCTCTTGATCACAGAATTTTTTAAAAATCTTATTAAGTTTTTCTTCTTTCCCCACATCTTATTTCAAACTACAAGAAATGACATCTAAGAATATTACCAATAATTACTAATGCAAAGAATTTTAGTTCCTAGTATAATCTTTTAGTTGGAAAAGACGCGTAGTATGAAAGGAAGGGAAATGTACAAGGTAATTATTTGTGATGATAATCCCATTTTTTTAAGATTAATGGAAAAGATATTAGGAAATTATGCTACATTATTTGAGATGGAAATAATAAGTTTTGGGACGGCAGGGGAGTTAATGGAATATTGCAGGGCAAATCCTTTTGATGTAGTGTATATGGATATTGAATTGGACAAACAAAACAATGGCATGGATTTTGCGAGGCTGCTCAAGATCATAAATCCTAAATCACTTACTATCTACATATCAGCATATGATGCATATTACACCGATATGGTAAATGCGGAGCCTTTTAGGTTCATCAAAAAAAGCGAATGCATAGAAGAAAAAGAAGGAATGGAAAAATTTGAAAATGATATAATCCTATCGGCTAGTGATGCGATTAAAAGAATCAAAGGAGTGGATGTGTGGACTTTTACTTGGAAGCGGCAGCAGTACAGCGTTTCTTTTACACAGATTATCTGTATTTATTCGCGCGCACGAAAGATATATATTGTTAGTTTAAAAAAGCTGGATCAGGATTTTTATTACGGGAAATTAGAGGATATACGGGCAGCATTGGAAAAGGTAAGCAGGGGATTTGTGCAAATTAATAAAAAGACGATAGTAAATGTGTCCTGTATCAGACGGATTAAAAATAAAGTTAAAATCGGGGATAAGACTTTTGCTATAGCACCGGAATACCGTCAGTCGTTCGAAAAAAAGTTTGCTATGTATGGAGGCTCAATTATAATTTGACAATAATTACATATAACCTAAATACACATCTTAGAAATTTATAATAAAAGATAAAAATGATGCAAAAATGATGCACAATTATGTTATAATTAAGATAATTCAATAGTATTTATATGAATAAGCTCGAAATGAACGAGGGATTTTTATAGACAAGCCAACTGCGAAAATTATAAAGTATAAGTAAATGCAGATTTGATTGAATAGGGATTACAGCACTATTGACTAATTCAAATGAAAGGTATAAAATTTATGACCGGTGTATTATACTGTACTTATCAAATATTCAAAAAAGGGAATTAGAAATGACTAAAGAAAAAAAAGATAATGAAAAAAGAAAGGAGTTCTTTTGGTATCCAGTTGCTGTTGAAATAGCGGTTATAGCGCTTATGGCAGTAGCAACTTGGGCAGCAGGATTTTTTTCATTGCCCAAAACAATGGAAAATATAGCCAAACGCTTGGATGCATTAGAAAAAAATGTGGAAAATCTAGATGTGGAAAATAGATTTGCAGGCGTAAATCAAGATATTGCTGCATTATCAAGCAAAGTAGATGTGATAGGACAATTGGTATTAGATAACACTGCGCTTGTGTTGCAGCCAACATACAAGGCAATAGATTCAATGAAAGTTGAGTATGTTTCTGTAAAAAATGAATTTTGCCTTAGTGCTCCATCGTGGAATACGACAGATATTATTGCAACAGATTTGGCGAGTGGAAAGGAATATAGCGCAGGAGAATTAGTAGGAGAAACATTACTCCTTCCATATATTAGTGAAGGGAATGAGGTATATTTTTATGGACAATTCGATGAAAAAAATCAGTGGGATGGAAATTGTTTAATTAATGTATATTCGAATGATCAGTTAGCCTTAATAATGGAAGCAGAATATAACCATGGACTTCTTACGGAGTACAAACAAGTTCTGCCTGCTCAGACGCTGGGAAAGACAAACGTTTGGATTATAGCGGAAAGGACGAACATGGGTGATTCGAATAGTGGAGATAGCTGGAATTATATACGCGAAAAAGGATATGAAAAGGCATTTGATTTAGATACCGTTACAAATAAAGATATAATAACAGTTGATGAATTTAGAAATATAATAGATACACGCATAGAAGGCTTTTATCACGGAAACACATCGGATGGGCTTTATAATGATAATACAGGCGATGCTTATCTGGTCAAATACAATGAAGATGGAACTGTGAGAACATTGTATAACGGTAGGTTTAAAGATGGTATTTTTGAAGATACAACAGGTTATGCCTGGTACATAACAAAAAACGAGAATACGGATTATATGTATTATCAAGGACAGTTCGACGATGGAAAACCGGTACATGACAGCAAGAGCGTTTTTGAGAATGGGTTGACTCAAGAAAGGATAAATGAGATTCTGCAGGAAAAAGGTTTCACAGGTGATTTAAAGTGGGATTTTGATTCGTCCATGTAAGGCAAGGGAATGATAAGCCCGAACATGTAAAATAAAAAAAGACCGCAATAGGTAAATAAAGTTTTATCTATTGCGGTTCTATTTTATATTCTGACAGGCGTTCCGATTTGCCCCATCATGTCGTGGCCTAAATGCTGCCGCTTATATCCGTAGCTTCGGGAAGAACCGAAATCATCATAATCGCTGTATTCAAAGCCTTTGGCAATGGGAGAGAAGGCCTTTAGTCCATACACCTTTTTCCAAGTTTTTGTACCGCCTTCATCTTCCTGTTCTATCTCATATTCTCCAACCATACCTCCAAGAACCGCTTCGTAGGCTTCATAATAATAATCATAGTATTTCATATCTTTGGTCAGTTCTTTTAAGGTAGTTTTGCCTTCCGAAAGTTCCGAGGCCAGTTTTTTGATTAGAGCGACACTGTCTTTTTTAAAAGACCCTCCGCTTTTAGCGCCAGCATAGGCAAGCAGTTCGATCCAGTTAAGATGTACGGGAGCATCATAGCTTTGAACATCCAGTTCATAAGCGGCGCAGAGCGCTTCGTAGGAAACATTGAAATCTACCCATTTGATATAGTCGCCGTTGGCGCCGGCGGCAACTTCGATGGCCGAATATTCTTTTGTGGTTATGCGGTTTTCTATGAGAAGGCAGACTGCCGCAAGCAAAAGACAAACGGCAAATGTGGTGAGGTAACGGCGGTTTTTTTTCATAAGACACCTATTACAAAGCAGGTTACATAAACATATGTGTCCAATAGCAAATTTATGCGTAATAAAAAAGTTTCAGGCTCAGGGTTTTTGCTTCAATTTCAGTTAAATTTTTTGTGAATTGCCAATGGAATAGATTGCAAAAACGAGTGCCCTATGATATAATGAATCTGTTCGCAATGATAAAAAATTAACAATCATTGTAGAGAAAAAATAGAACAAGTTATTTATAAAACGGAGGAAAGAATAATGGCAAAAAAAGTAGTTTTAGCCGGCGCATGCCGTACTGCTATCGGTACAATGGGCGGTTCCTTGAGCACAGTACCTGCCGCAGAGCTTGGAGCAATTGTAATTAAAGAAGCTTTAAACAGAGCAGGGGTAGCACCTGAAGCAGTGGATCAGGTCTATATGGGATGTGTTATCCAGGCAGGACAGGGACAGAACGTAGCCCGTCAGGCTTCTATTAAGGCAGGTTTACCGATTGAAGTACCTGCAGTTACCATGAATGTTGTATGCGGTTCAGGTCTTAACTGCGTGAACCAGGCTGCACAGATGATTATGGCAGGAGATGCAGATATCGTTGTTGCAGGCGGTATGGAAAATATGTCCATGGCTCCTTATGCAATTCCTCAGGCACGTTATGGATATAGAATGAACAATGGCACATTGGTTGATACCATGATCAAGGATGCGCTCTGGGATGCATTCAACGATTACCATATGATCAGAACAGCAGACAATATCTGCGAAGAATGGGGACTTACGAGAGAAGAATTAGATGCATTTGCATTAAAGAGCCAGCAGAAAGCAGAAGCTGCACAGAAGTCGGGCGCATTTGATGCTGAGATTGTACCCGTTATGGTTAAAAAGAAAAAAGAGATGGTTGAATTCAAGGTAGATGAAGGACCTCGTGCTGGTTCTACAATTGAAGGACTTGCTAAGCTTCGTCCTATCAACCCTGACGGATTCGTGACAGCCGGCAATGCGTCTGGTATCAATGATGGTGCGGCAGCAATTGTTGTCATGAGCGAAGAAAAGGCAAAAGAATTAGGCGTTAAGCCTATGGCTACTTTCGTGGCTGGCGCGCTTGCAGGCGTAAGACCTGAAGTGATGGGCATTGGTCCTGTGGCAGCAACCCAAAAGGTTATGGCTAAGACAGGCATGAAGATTGAAGACTTCGATATCATCGAAGCAAATGAAGCCTTTGCAGCACAGTCTGTTGCAGTAGGAAAGGATTTGGGAATTGACGTTGACAAACAGCTCAATCCTAACGGCGGCGCTATTGCACTTGGACATCCTGTAGGAGCTTCCGGATGCCGTATCCTTGTTACACTGCTTCATGAGATGCAGGCAAGAGGCGCTAAGACAGGTCTTGCAACTTTGTGCATCGGCGGCGGTATGGGATGCTCTACCATCGTAAAAATGGAAGATTAGATCACAAACATGAAAACATGAACAGAACTTCTAAGCTGTGAATAACGCATGGGAGAGCCATGTTTCATGAAAGAATCATGTGGGAAGAATGGCTCTGCGGGGTCATTCTTCATTGCACGTTTATGAAGGATATGTGTTTTGAAGGTTTTGGGGCAGAACTGCGAAAAACAGAATCTGCGGCCGCAGGACGCATAAATATATAAAGAGAAAAGGAGTCGTAAAAATGGAATTTATCGTATACGAACAAAAGGGCGCATATGGCGTGATTACCATCAGTCGTGAAAAGGCGCTTAATGCACTCAACTCAACGGTATTGGAAGAACTGGATCAGACCTTAGATGCGGTTAATCTTGAGGAAGTAAGATGTTTGATTCTCACAGGCGCCGGTCAGAAGTCCTTTGTGGCAGGTGCAGATATCGGAGAGATGAGCACACTCACCAAGGCAGAGGGAGAAGCTTTCGGAAAGAAAGGAAATGATGTGTTCCGCAAGCTGGAGACTTTTCCTATTCCCGTAATTGCAGCAATCAACGGATTTGCACTGGGCGGCGGATGTGAGATTTCCATGAGCTGTGATATCAGAATCTGTTCTGACAATGCTGTATTCGGACAGCCTGAGGTTGGACTTGGAATCACGCCTGGTTTTGGCGGCACACAGCGTCTTGCACGTCTGGTGGGTGCAGGCATGGCAAAACAGATGATTTATACGGCAAGGAATATCAAAGCGGATGAAGCACTGCGAATCGGTCTTGTAAACGCTGTTTATACCCAGGAAGAACTGATGCCCGCAGCAGAAAAGATGGCGGCAGGCATCGCGAAAAATGCTCCTATTGCAGTGCGCAACTGCAAGAAAGCGATCAACGAAGGCTTGGACGTAGATATGGATCAGGCAATCGTGCTTGAAGAAAAATTATTTGGCGACTGCTTTGAGACAGAAGACCAGAAATATGGTATGGCATTCTTCCTTGACAAGAACAAAGAAAAAGTAAAAGAGCCGTTCAAGAACTGCTAAAAAGAGTTTAACACTGCCATAAGGCGGTGATAAATACAAAACCAACATAGCATATAGGAGGATTTGAAAATGAAAGTAGGTATTATTGGTGCAGGTACCATGGGTGCCGGAATCGCACAGGCATTTGCAATGACAGACGGATACGAAGTATGTCTTTGCGATATCAAAATGGAGTTCGCTGAAGGCGGAAAAGCAAGGATCCAGAAAAACATGAATTTCCTGGTAAGCAAAGAGAAAATTACACAGGAAAAGGCTGATGCCATTATGGCTAAGATTACCTGCGGTTTAAAGGATATCTGTACAGACTGCGATTTGATTGTAGAAGTTGCACCTGAAAACATGAAGATCAAGAAGGATACCTTCAAAGAGTTGATGGATATCGTTAAGCCAGATTGCATGTTTGCATCCAACACTTCTTCTTTATCTATCACAGAAATCGGCGCTGGACTGGACAGACCTATGATTGGTATGCACTTCTTCAATCCTGCCGACAGAATGAAACTGGTAGAAGTCATTGCCGGTGAAAATACACCTGATGAAATGGTAGAAAAGATTAAAGCAATCTCTGTAGAAATTGGCAAGACACCTGTACAAGTGAAGGAAGCGCCCGGCTTTGTTGTAAACAGAATCCTGATCCCTATGATCAATGAAGCAATCGGAATCTATGCTGACGGCACAGCAAGCGTAGCTGACATCGACGAGGCTATGAAGCTTGGTGCGAACCATCCTATGGGACCTCTTGCACTAGGTGATCTGGTTGGTCTTGATATCGTGCTTGCCATCATGGAAGTACTGCTGAATGAGACAGGCGATCCTAAATACCGTCCTCATCCACTTCTTCGCAAGATGGTACGTGCAGGAAAGCTTGGAAAGAAAACCGGAAAAGGTTTTTATGATTATTCTAAGTAATACAAAATTAAACACTTTATGGAGGAATCAATATCATGGATTTTATGTTAACAAAACAACATGAAATGGCAAGAACTCTTTTTAGAGAGTTCGCAGAAAAAGAAGTTAAGCCTTTAGCGCAGGAAGTTGACGAGACAGAAGTTTTTCCCAGAGGAACTGTTGAAAAAATGGCAAAAGCAGGTTTCCTTGGCATTCCTGTACCGAAGGAGTACGGCGGACAGGGCTGTGATCCCCTTACTTACGCTATGTGTGTAGAAGAACTTTCCAAAGTTTGCGGTACTACAGGCGTTATCGTATCTGCTCATACCTCTCTTTGCTGTGACCCGATTATGACTTACGGAACAGAAGAGCAGAAGCAGAAATACTTAGTTCCCCTTGCAAAGGGTGAAAAATTAGGCGCATTCGGTCTGACAGAGCCCGGTGCAGGAACAGACGCACAGGGACAGCAGACAAAGGCTGTTTTAGACGGCGACGAGTGGGTGCTCAACGGCTCCAAGATCTTTATCACAAACGGTAAGGAAGCTGATATCTATGTTATCTTTGCAGTGACAGATGTTGTCACAGATGCAAAGGGCAGAAGTAAAAAGATGATTTCTGCATTTATCGTGGAAAAGGGAACACCTGGCTTTACCTTTGGTACAAAGGAAAAGAAGATGGGTATCCGCGGATCATCCACTTATGAATTGATCTTTACAGACTGCCGCATTCCAAAAGAGAATCTTTTAGGTCAGGCAGGAAAGGGATTCGGCATTGCGATGCACACATTGGACGGCGGACGTATCGGTATCGCTGCACAGGCACTTGGTCTTGCAGAAGGCGCGCTGGATCGCACAGTTGAATATGTGAAAGAAAGAAAACAGTTCGGAAGAGCCATCGGCGCATTCCAGAATACACAGTTCCAGCTTGCTGATATGGCTACCAAGGTACAGGCTGCACAGCTTCTCGTTTACAAGGCAGCTATGGCAAAGGCAACACAGAAGGTCTACTCTGTAGAAGCAGCGCAGGCAAAACTGTATGCTGCAGAAGTTGCAATGGAAGTGACCACCAAGGCGGTTCAGCTTCACGGCGGATACGGCTACATCAGAGAATACGATGTTGAGCGCATGATGCGTGATGCAAAGATCACCGAGATCTACGAAGGAACCAGCGAGGTGCAGAGAATGGTTATTTCCGGCGCATTGCTTAAGTAAGCCGGATTTAAGATTGGTTTGACGAAAAGATTAATTTATAAGGAGAGATAATACAATGAAAATTGTTGTTTGTGTTAAACAGGTACCTGATACCAAGGGCGGCGTTAAGTTTAATCCCGATGGTACTCTTGACAGAGGCGCAATGCTTACCATTATGAATCCCGATGATAAGGCAGGATTGGAAGCAGCGCTTAGATTAAAAGATCAGTACGGTGCAGAGGTAACGGTAGTTACTATGGGTCTTCCCAAGGCGGAAGAAGTGCTCCGCGAGGCAATGGCTATGGGAGCAGACAAAGGCGTTCTGGTAACAGACAGAGTGCTCGGCGGCGCTGATACATGGGCAACCTCCCAGACACTTGCTGGCGCAATCCGCAATCTGGAATATGATTTGATCATCACAGGACGTCAGGCAATCGACGGCGATACCGCACAGGTTGGTCCCCAGATTTCTGAGCATCTTGGAATCCCCGTTATTTCTTATGCACAGAAGATTCAGATTGAAGGAGACAGTGTAATCGTTGAGCGTCAGTATGATGATAGATATCATGTGTTAAAGGCAAAAATGCCCTGCCTGATCACAGCCCTTGCTGAATTAAATGAGCCCCGTTATATGACTCCCGGCGGGATCTTTGACGCATACAATGCAGAGATCACCGTATGGGGAAGAGCAAATTTAGTTGATGTTGAGGATTCCAATTTAGGACTTAAGGGATCACCTACCCAGATTGCAAAAGCTTCCGACAAGGTAAGAAAGGGAGCCGGCGAGAAGGTAAATCTTGATCCTACAGAATCCGTGGAATATATTATCGATAAATTAAAAGTAAAACATGTAATCTAATTACTATGATGGAGGTTCAAAATGAATATTCAAGATTATAAAGGAGTATTTGTCTTTGCACAGCAGGTAGACAATGTACTCAGCGGAATTGCTTTAGAATTAGTTGGCAAGGGAAAAGACCTTGCGAAAGATTTAGGCACAGAAGTAACGGCAGTTTTGGTCGGCAGCGATGTGAAGGGACTTGCAGATGAACTTGCCGAATACGGTGCAGATAAAGTTATTGTTGTGGATGATCCCGAACTGAAAGAATACAGAACAGAGCCTTACGCACATGCCCTGGCATCTGTGATAGGTGAGTTCAAGCCTGAAATTTTCTTGGTTGGCGCTACCGCAATCGGACGTGATTTAGGTCCCAGAGTGTCCGCAAGAATCCACACAGGTCTTACCGCAGACTGTACACAGCTTGATATCGGCGATTTCCCGATCAACCCTATTCCGGGCAAAGAACAGCTTCACAATCAGCTGCTCATGACACGTCCTGCATTCGGCGGAAACACGATTGCAACCATTGCATGTCCCGACTTCCGTCCTCAGATGGCAACCGTTCGTCCCGGCGTTATGCAGAAAGCGCCCAGAGAAGCCGGCAAAAAGGCAGTTGTGGTAGAGTTCAATCCCGGATTTACACCCAACGATAAGTATGTAGAAATCTTAGAAGTTGTAAAGGCAGTTTCAGACGTAGCTGATATCATGGATGCAAAGATTTTAGTATCCGGCGGACGTGGCGTTGGAAGCCCTGAAAACTTCAAGATTTTGGAAGACCTTGCAGAAGTTTTAGGCGGTACGGTAAGCTGCTCACGTGCGGTAGTAGATGCAGGCTGGAAGCCCAAAGATTTACAGGTTGGACAGACAGGAAAGACCGTTCGTCCCAATGTATACTTTGCAATCGGTATTTCTGGTGCAATCCAGCACGTGGCAGGTATGGAAGAAGCGGACATCATCATTGCAATCAACAAGGATGACACGGCGCCTATCTTCGATGTAGCCGACTATGGTATCGTAGGTGATTTAAACAAAATCGTTCCTGCGCTCACCGAAAGATTGAAAGCAGAACTTGCTGCAAAATAAGATATAGGAAGCTGGCAGGAATGAACTTTCCTGCCAGTTTTTTATGCGCAGGTCTGCAGATGGAAGTTTGCTGTTGATGCAGCATATGGACTGCGCGGCGAGTAGGGAGAAAAACTTTCCCTACTTGATTGGCGTATAAAAAATCAGAGGAAGAGGTAAAATGAAAAGAATTTTAGTCGTGGAGGATGACAGAGGACTTCGTGAAGGAATAGAGCTGGCGCTTAGAAGGGAAGATTTGACCTTTACCTTATGTGAAAGCATTGTAAAAGCAAAGGAGGCGCTCGCAGGCAAAGCGATGTTCGATTTGATTCTGCTGGATCTGAATCTGCCCGATGGAAGCGGCTATGACCTGCTCAAGGAGGTAAAGGCAGGCAGGGATATCCCCATCATCATCATAACAGCAAATGATATGGAAATCGACGAGGTACGCGGTTTGGAACTTGGGGCAGAAGATTACATTACCAAACCATTCAGCCTTATGGTGCTCCGTGCCAGAATCGACAAGGCGTTAAAAAATGCCGGGAAGCAGAAAAAAGAGGTCTGGTGTTTTGGAGAGTTGTCCTTTTGTTTTGAAGAGATGAAGATTATGCGAGGAGAGGAAGAGATTGTCTTGAGCAAAACGGAGCTTAAGCTGTTGCAAACCCTTGTTGAGAATCAGAACATCGTCATGGGAAGGGAGAAGCTGATTGATAAAATATGGACAGACGGGGCAGAATTTGTGGATGAGAATGCTCTGTCGGTGGCAGTCGGGAGGCTTAGGAGCAAATTGAAGGAGGACGGAGAAGGACATCTGCAGACGGTTTATGGAATCGGCTATGTGTGGAAAGGAGAAATCAGATGAGATTCCCGCGGTTTGGTGTGATGAGTCGCATTGAGGAGATGCTTGAGGATGCCATAAATGATACCTTTGAAGAGAGCGCTTATGATGAGAGCAGGATTTCCAGGCTTGAAGTGAAGTGGAAAAGATTCCTTTCTTCCTCTGTAAGTTCTAAACATCGGCTGCTTGAAGAACAGAAGAAGATCAAGATGCTGATTTCCGATATCTCCCATCAGACGAAGACACCTCTTGCCAATATCCTTCTATATGCGCAGATTCTGCAGGAAAAGGAGACGAATCCGGAGCTTGTGCCTATCGTAACGAATATTAAAGAGCAGTCAGAAAAGCTGGATTTCCTGATTCGGTCACTGGTGAAGGTATCCCGGCTGGAAAGCGAAGTGCTCATGCTTAAGCCTAAGCGGGAAGCAATTATGCCATGCATTAGGGCGGCAGTTGCAGGGGCGGAGGAAGCGGCTGCTTTAAAAGGAATTCGTCTTAATATAGAGGAGACGGATGCAAAGGCGAATTATGACCGGAAGTGGACGGAGGAAGCGCTTGGGAATTTGCTGGACAATGCCATCAAGTACAGCCCTGTGGGCAGTGAAGTGAGGATACAGGTAAAAGACTCTGAAATGTTTGCCGCCGTTTTGGTGACGGATGCAGGAATTGGAATCAGAGAAGAAGAGCAGGCGCAAGTTTTTGAGCGCTTTTACAGAAGCGCGGAAGCAGCGGAGGAAAAAGGCGTGGGAATCGGTCTTTATCTGGTGCGAAAGATCGCGGCAAAGCAGGGAGGCTATGTGCGGGTGAAGTCAAGGCATGGCGCAGGAAGTACCTTTTCCTTTTATATGGCAAAATAAAGATTCTTTCAAAACTGTTAGATTTGAGACAGAGGAAAGAAAGGTTTTCCTGTTATAGTTTAAAAAAGAAAACTTACAGGAGGCAGTCTTATGGTCATTTTGGAAACAAATGGATTGAAAAAATATTACGGAGAAGGAGAAAGTCTGGTAAAGGCGCTGGACGGAGTAGATTTAAAGGTAGAGCAGGGAGAGTTTGTCTCTATCGTGGGAACCAGCGGAAGCGGTAAATCCACACTGCTGCATATGCTGGGCGGGCTGGATTATCCCACGGAAGGAAAGGTGCTGGTGGACGGCAAAGATATATCTTCCCTGAAAGAGGATGCACTTGCGATTTTCCGGCGGAGGAAAATCGGCTTTGTATTTCAAAGCTACAACTTAGTGCCGGTATTGAATGTATATGAGAATATTGTATTCCCGGTTCAGCTAGACGGAAACCAGATCGACAAAAGTTATGTGGATAAAATCATAAAGACGCTGGGCTTGGAAGCGAAGATCAATAGTCTCCCCTCCCAGCTTTCCGGGGGACAGCAGCAGAGGGTAGCCATTGCCCGCGCCCTTGCGGCGAAGCCAGCGATTATCCTGGCAGACGAACCTACGGGAAATCTGGATTCCGGCACCAGTCAGGATGTGCTGGGGCTTTTGAAGGTGACGGCGAGGAAATTCGAGCAGACCATCGTCATGATTACCCACAATGAAGAGATTGCCCAGCTGGCAGACCGGATGGTACGGATTGAAGACGGAAAAATCGTGACAGGAGGCGGTAAGGCATGAAGAGAGTTGCAAACAAGAAGATCATCCGCACCCTGTCCTACAGAACCATGCGGGAAAAGAAATGGAAGAACATCATAGCAATCCTGGCGATTGCCCTCACCACCTTGCTGTTTACGGCGTTATTTACGGTGGGCACTTCCATGATGGAGTCCATGCAGGAGGGAATCTTCCGTCAGATCGGCACCAGCGCCCACGGCGGTTACAAATACCTTTCAGAGGAAGAGTATGAGAGAATCAAAGCGGCAGGCGGTTACAAAGATATTGCTTATGATATTGTAGCCGGATTTGCCCAGAACCCGGAACTGAATATGCTGCAGACAGAAGTGCGCTATGCAGAAGATAAGATGGCAAAGTGGAGCTATTGCTATCCCGAAAAGGGCGAAATGCCCAAGGAGATGAAGGAGTGCGCCGCCAGCAGCAAAGTGCTTGAGGCGCTGGGTGTCCCCCTTGAACTGGGAGAGAAGGTGCCGCTCACCATCGTGACCCACGATAAGGATGGCAGGGAAAAGACGCTTAACGAGGAGTTTATCTTAAGCGGATTCTGGTATTCCAATGATGCCTCCCATGCGCAGGAACTTTGGATTTCCAGACAGTGGCTGGATGCGCATGTAGATCTGCTGGAAGAAAATTATTATAAACGTGAAGAAGAAAGAGGGCTTTTTCATCCAGAGGGAACGCTTTCGGCAAGTGTATGGTTTGATTCCTCCTATGACATAGAGTCCCAGGTCAGCGACCTGACAGAGAGAGCCGGCTTTGCCGAAGACGAAGTGAGGGAATCGGTCAATTGGGGATATGCCACTGCCACCATGGACGGAATGACGATTGCGCTGGGAGTCGGGCTGTTAGGCATTATCATTTTGTCAGGATACCTGATCATCTATAATATCTTTTATATCAATGTGAGCAGTGATATCCGGTACTATGGACTTTTAAAGACCATTGGCACCACAGGAAAGCAGCTGAGAAGGATGGTACGCGCCCAAGCGCTTTTGCTCTCCGCAGTGGGGATTCCCATAGGGCTCTTTGCCGGCTGGTTCGTGGGGAAAATGCTTTTGCCCTTTATCTACAGCGCGGTCAGCGTCTCTGTAGAAAATATCTCTCTTAATCCATGGATATTTGCAGGCTCGGCGGTATTTGCTCTATTCGTGGTCTATCTAAGCTGTATCAAGCCCTGCCGGCTGGCGGCGAAGGTATCGCCCATAGAAGCGGTGCGCTATGTGGAGAACAAACAATATAAAAAGAAAGAAAAGAAATCCGGCAAAATTTCCGCAGCCCGCCTTGCAGCTGCCAATATGGGAAGGAACAAACGCAAGGCAGCGGTGGTGGTGGCATCTTTGTCCTTGAGCCTGATCCTGTTAAACGGAACCTATTGCCTGATCAAAGGATTCAGCTTTGACCAGTATGTGAAATCCTATCTTTTGGCGGATATGCAGGTCAGCCATTACAGTGCAGTAAATATGACAGCGCCAGAGACAGATTATGAAGCGGTTACAAAAGAGGCGGTATCAGAGATACAGAAAATGGACGGGGTAGAGCAGGTCAGTTCGCTGCAGTGCAGAAATGGTCTGCTGACTTACCCGCCGGAAGTGCTGGAGAAATTTGCAGCCTATTGGAGCCCGGAGAAAATAAGTGAGAAGGGACGGTTCATGGAGCAAATCGTGGCGCAGGTCGTGGGAAGCGGAACGACCAACGGACGCTGTTATTGTCTTCCCGACGACCTGTTTTCAGAGCTTTCTCTTTTGGAAGGAGAATTAGATCTTGAGAAGTTTAAGCAGGGCGGATATGCATTGTGGACGCAAAGAGACGATGAAAACGTGATTTCCGTAGGTGATAAGGTCACGCTGGGAAGCAGTGATGAATCGCTGCCTTCAAAAGAACTGGAAATCATGGCAATCGTGGATTACCCTTATGCCATCAGCACCAAAAGCTGGGTGCTGGGCGGCGAAGAGTTTGTACTTAGTGAAAAGGACTTTGGGGAACTATATGACACGAGAGGAGCCATTCACGCCTGCATCGATGTGGCAGAAGGGACGGATAAGCAGGTGGCAGCAGAAATCACTTCCCTGCTGGAGGAGAGGTACCCGGATCTGGTACTGATTACCAAGGATTCCCTGCGGGACGAATTTGCCAAGGAAACGCGGATGTTTTCTGTGATTGGCAGCCTGCTTGCACTTATCTTAGGGCTGATTGGCGTCTTAAACCTGATCAATGCCATGATTACCAGCATTCTTGCAAGAAAACAGGAATTTGCCATGATGCAGGCGGTGGGCATGACGGGAAAACAGCTGGAAAAAATGCTCACCATGGAGGGCATCTGGTATGGCGCATTTACCCTTTTGATTTCACTGACTTTAGGGAACGTGGTCAGCTGCGGATTAATCTATATGCTTGGGAAAAATATGGCTTACTTTGAATGGAGCTTCAGTATCCTCCCCATGGTGGTCAGCATTCCCGTAATCCTTCTCATGTCCATCATCCTTCCGGTAATCTGCTACCACAGCATGTGCAAAAAGAGCATCATTGAACGCCTCCGGCTGGGGGAAATGTAACCAGATTATCGGTCGGTGCGGTGGGTACAATTGGGGTTCGTAAGGTCAAGCCCTGTTCCCTGCTCCATGGGCGAGCTTTCCTTCTGAACTGTTTTTGGAGGGGAAAACGGAAAACCACAGTCGAACTGTTTGCCGAACTCTAAGTTAGCCTGAATCAGATTATATTGCAGTAAAAGTTTTAGCGTGTGGGAGAGACACTCGGAGGTATTGCAGTTTACTTCGCACACATCTTTAAGAGAATGGGACAGATTGAGGATATCTAGTGAGGTTATTGCCATAGGGACTCCATAGGATACGATTTAGATATACGAGCGGCTTGTATTTTGCCGCTCTTTTTCTATAGTATATGTGCAGAAAAGGGGTTATGTGCAGGAGGCAGAGTCCGGGATGGACTTACGGGCGGCGCATAGCGGCAGGCGGCAGCGGAAGATTTCGCTACTCCCAATTGACATTTCGTGCAAGCGATGATAGGATAAAATAAATTTTTTATGTGAATTAGCAGGTTCAACTTTACTGTAAGAACGGGTGTATTCTAGGAGCCTCATCATGCAAAACATCAAAATGATGTTTTAGATGATGTTTTGGAAAAACGCAGGGTGTGACTGAGGGAGTCGATGGATATGACACAGGCGGTTTTAAACGGTGCAAAGCGGAAGAAAGAGGAAAAGAGAAGGATAAAGGAGCGCAGGAAAAGAAGAAAGCGTGTCAACTTGAGGATCGAGCGGACGGTCTCCTTCCTGGCGATACTGATATGCGTTGTTTTCTCTATTCTGGACGTATTGGAGAAAAAGAGGATGGCGGGCGAAAGAGGAAGAAAGGAAGAGGCAGCAGGCGATGAGTGAGAATATTATGACATACGAAACAGTGGATTTAAGCGATGATGACGAAGGTGTCATTATTATTGACCAGACCAGATTACCGGGAAAGGTAGAGATGATTCGTTTAAGGACGGCGCAGGAGATTTGGGATGCGATTTATCTTTTAAAGGTCAGGGGAGCGCCGGCAATCGGAGTGGCAGCGGCATTCGGGATTTATGTGCTGGCAAGGCAGATTGCGGAGGAAGAGAAGGAGTTCTCTGGTTTTTATAAAAGGTTTAGGAAGCAGAAGGAATATCTGGACTCGGCGCGTCCTACGGCAGTCAATCTGACGTGGGCGTTAAACCGGATGGACAAGGTTTGCCGGAAGGCGCATGAGGATGGTAATGATGTGCCAAAGATCGTGGAGATTCTTGGCAGAGAGGCGAGAGAAATAAAAGAAGAGGATGTCAGGGTGTGCAGAGCCATCGGGGAATACGGCTTAAGTCTTGTAAAGCCGGGGGATGGGATTCTGACCCATTGTAATGCGGGGCAGCTTGCGACCTGTAAGTATGGGACGGCGACGGCACCGATTTACTTAGGGCAGGAGAGGGGATATCGGTTCCGGGTATTTGCAGATGAGACGAGACCGCTTTTGCAGGGAGCAAGGCTGACGGCATATGAACTGCACAGCGCTGGGGTGGATGTGACCCTTATCTGTGATAATATGTCAGGCATGGTCATGAAAAACGGATGGGTCAATGCCGTGTTCGTGGGATGCGACAGGGTGGCAGCCAATGGGGATGTGGCAAATAAGATTGGGACCAGCGTGGTGGCGGCAGTGGCAAAGCAGTATGGGATACCGTTTTATGTGTGTGCGCCTACTTCCACCATCGATTTGGACACGCCTACAGGGGCGGAGATTACGATTGAACAGCGTCCGGCAGAGGAAGTGACGGAAATGTGGTATAAAGAGCGGATGGCGCCGGAAGGGGTGAAGGTCTTTAATCCGGCGTTTGATGTGACGGATCATGAACTGATTACGGCAATTGTGACAGAACATGGTATCGCAAGGGCGCCGTTTACGGAATCTCTGAAAAAGTATAAATGACTGCCTGCGGAAATAAAAAGGTATCCTCCCACAGGAAAACCGTTGGAGGATACCTTTTTTATAAGCTCTGATGTTTCTATCACCCGTATAACCAAAATTCATACATGATAGAGTAAAATATGTATGTCGTGTGTCGTCTGCAGCGCATTGTATATAAGTTATTGGACAGAAAAAATTCTTCTAAGCTTTTAACTTGAATTGTCCGACTAATCCTTCCAGATTGTCAGACTGTGCGGACAGTTCTTCACTAGTAGCGGAAGTTTCCTGCGCTGCTGCTGAATTATTCTGAATGACTTCAGAAATTTGTTCCACGCCCATTTCAAGCTGTTTCATGGCATCGGCCTGCTCGTCGGATAATTCGCTGATTTCCTTTGTGGATGAGGCAAGCATTTTGATACCTTCGATGACAGCTTCAATGGCGGCTGTGGTTTTGGCTGTGATTTCATTTCCATGTTCGATTTCTACAATGGAGTTTTCAATCAGTTTCTTTGTATTAATTGCGGAATTGGCGCTGTCTGATGCCAGCTTGCCAATCTGATCTGCCACGACGGCAAATCCTTTTCCGGCTTCTCCTGCTCTTGCGGCTTCGATGGAAGCGTTGAGAGATAGAAGATTTGTCTGGGAAGCGATGTCTTCGATTTCAGCGATGATGTTTGCAATCTGCTTAGAAGTATCGTTGATCCGTCCCATTGCGGTGTTGAGAAGCTTGATATCTTCATTGCTCTTTTCGGCGGCTTTTTCAAATCCTTCTGCGTCTTTATAAGAACGTTTTGCCTTTTCGGAACTGTGTACGACTGCCTCTGTGATATTTTGAATGGTCGCAGTCAGTTCTTCCACGGAACCTGCCTGATCGGTAGCGCCTTCTGCCAATGCCTGCGCGCTTTCAGCCATCTGACCGGCGCCTAATGCAACCTGCTCGGCAGCTTCATTGATATTTTTGAGTGTGCCGTTTAAAGAAGATATAATTGTTTCAAGGGCATCCGACAGGGCTTTAAAATCACCCTTAAATTCTATGTCGGAAGTGATAGTGAAATTGCCTGTGGCAGCTTCATTAAGGCATCTGCTCAATTCATTGATATACAGTTTCAGGCTGTCAGTAGCTTCCCTGAAAGAGTCGGTCATCTCGCCGATTTCATCAGGATACATTTTTTCAATTTCAATATCCAGATTCCCCTGTGCAAGTTTAGCGGATGCTTCCTTGACATGCGTGATAGGCTCTGAAAACAATTTTGCCACAAATTTGGAGAACTTTGTAGCGACTAAAACGGCAAGCAAAGCAACAAGAACGATTACGGCTAAAATAATATAAGTTTGAATCCCTAAAGAACTGGACACTTCATTTCCCATTTTCACATTTAAATCGATCAATCCTTCTACTGCATTGGTCAACTGCTTCAGGGCAGGTTTGCCTTGGGAAATCAACATGTCGCGGGCTTCATCATTTTTGTTTTGCATTGCCAGTTCCTGCACTTCGGCAAATATGCTGCGGTATTCAGGCAAAGTTTCTTCAATGATTTTAACGTATTCCTTTTCTTCGGCTGTGTTGCAATGCTGCACCATCGTAACGACGGCAGCATTTGTAATTTCCTGTGTCTGCGCTAATTCGTCTGCAGATTCCTGCAAATCTGCCTCATCTTCTAAAAGAATCATTTCTCTTATAATTGCAGGTTCCTTATTCAGATAGGTGCTGAAGATACCAATTTCACCTTGGGAAAATCCATTGGAGACCAAAGCGTTACTGTATTGGATATCGTGGAGCAGCAAAAAAATAAGACCTAAAATACCAGAGATGCTGGCGATGGCAACAACCAGTGCAAAACAATACCTCAGCTTCTTCTCGACCTTCATATTTTTAATCTTGTTTAACATAAAATTCTCTTATCCTCCCTTTGGGAACAAATTATGTCTGATTCCCACATTTTTACTGCGATTCAGCCTTTGCACCGGTGCATGAAAATACGGGCATAAGTCTGAAAGGGTAAGGTAATTTTATCTGTGAACAGCTTAGATACAATACTTTATTATGATGTCAAGGTTCGGGTTCTGAAATAATATATCAGTTAATAGATATATTGCATAATTAGAGTATGTTTCATTATACCATTTTTGGAAAAAATTACAATAAAATGGGCAAAATCAAAAGCCCAAATTTTTCAGTTCAGATACGATCCGTATATAGGCTTCAATGACATCGAACCCTTTATAGTCTTCCCGTTTCAAATCGATCATATCTCCGTGGGAGATTCCCCGCCTGCCGCTGCTGGCAAAAACTGTCTTGAAGTGTCCCCATTTGGCTGACTCGATGCTTACGAGTCCGTCGTTTTTGGGGGCGCCGGTGAAGAACATAATGAGGTTGGGGATGCTCAAAAGATGGTCCCCGAGGGTGTGCTTTACATAAGAAGCATAACTTTGATAATAGACGCATGGGGCGTCCTTATAGGTTTCATTGAATGTTTTGCAAAACTCACTGGAAAGCTGCTTGCTGGCATGGTAACAGTCCGGCGCCGGATCGCCCAGCCTCTTATAGGTGGAGTCGAAAAGGGAGGCAACCAGACGGTAAACAGAATCCGGCAGTTTATTTAAAACATTTAAGAGTTCCGATCCTCTGTGGGGAGTGGATATGGTGGTCAGGGACGCTACCTGATTTTCCATATGTAAGCCTGAGATTAAATAGCGGGCGTCAAGACCTCCCTTGGAGTGGGCGATAATATTGACTTTGTCACAGTGGTTCTCTGCAAGAATCTTCTCTATTGTATCCCTAATAATCAGCGCATTGTCCTCGATCGTTCCCCATGCCTGCTGGTGACCGTAATAGACAGTGGCACCGTTTCTCACCAATTCCGCTGGAATGCGCCCCCAGTAATTGAAATACTGCAGATCCCGAAATCCAATCCCGTGGAGCAGGACGATGGGATATTTGGTAGCGCAGACTTCAGAATCCGCCCGAATCTGTCTGTTTTCAAACCGATAGACCTCCGCATCATATTCAATTTTTGCCCGCCGGCTCAGATACCGGGCAAGAAACAGATGAATGAGCGGTATCCACAAAAAGAAGACAAACACCACCCTTTTCCAGACGCCAAGGCTGCGGCAGGTACACAGAATTCGTATGCATCCGTTCAAAATAAGAAAATAAAAGAAGAAAAAAGCAGCCACCGCGTCAAACAAGACGACAGACATTCCGCTGCCGGAAAACAGAACAAGCGCAGGGGTATATAGTTTAAAGAAATAAAGGAAAGGCTGTGCAAGAATCCCCCAGAAACACAACCGGAAGATTTTCGTTGCCCCTTTCATGATCTTAAGCCGGAGAGAGACCGGATTCTTGTCCTTGTAAGGCATAAGATGCAGGTAACATAGGACAGCGGCATATATAAAAATCAGCAATACAGAAAAAACGGTATACAGCAGGTATTCTCCATGTTTATACTCCCAGTCGTAACATATGTCATAGGCAATTACGCGCAGTAACTGCAGCAGTAAAATAATATGCGGTAAAAAAATCATTTTCCATCCCTCTTTTGAATAAATCAGTTGTTGGTTCTAACAATGATTTCATTTTACCATAATTTGCACGTGAGAACAAATCTGCCACATTTCTTTTCTCGGGGATGAACAAAAATCGTCAAATATTAACAGGAATGGCAATACCGCAAGAAACCTTAAGAAGCTATAATAAAATCATATAACTTCTCGGAATCTCAATGAATGAGATTCCAACCGAAAATTGACAACAGAATATCATGCAGGAAAAGAAGTTTGAGAAAAATGGACATAAATATTGGACATAGCGGGTACTATGCCTTGAAAAATCTTATGGAATCGCCTAAGATATCATTATTAGGCGGTGAATCCTAATAATGATTTTTGAAATGCTTCAATTGAAGGCATTTCCCAGGCATCAAGGTGTTGCAGCATCATGATGCCGTAGAGGCGGCAGTACCACATCTTAGTTGAGCGGTGCCTGCCGTCTTCTAATTTATAGTCCTGTTTCTCACGCTTGTTGGAGCGTTCCACGGAAGTCCTTCTATCATATTCCTTTTCCCATGCTTTAGAGTCCCTTGGCGGTATGTTAAATAACCTTGGATTATCATCGGTAAAGATGTGTACGGTTCTTCCATATTTCGCTGGTGAACAGGGGTGTTCACAGAAGCAGCCGCGTTTGCGGACTGCTTTCGGGCACCGGTATTTTGCGCGGTGCCTGGCAGCTTCATATCCATCTTTGTGCATGCGTAAGCCCATTTTACAGACAGGGACACCATCATCATCAATAGTGAAATCATCCTTATAAGTGAAATATCCGGTATGTCCGGAATTGAGGTCAATAAAAGGAACGATATTTTCCCGCCTGCAGTAATCATAGACAGCGTAAGCGTCGTGGGCAGAATCCAGAAGGAGTTTTTCAATGCGGAACCCGGGAAGATAAACTTTCATGGTGAAAAAGGAATGGAGGAAGGAAAGCATATCATGCCGGGAAGCCCGCTCCAAAAGAGGAAATACCGGAAGGTCATTGCAGGAATCGGAAGCCACATACATGTAGAGATGGTAACCGAAGAAATAGCATTCGCGGTGGGAGTCCCACCCCCAGCTGCAGTCGGGCTGGGAATAATGACGTTTGCAGTTACAGGAAGAACAGCCTTTCTCCTTACAATCGCAGATGCGCTTTTTGCGCTGCTGTGCGGCAGTACGGACAGGAGTGCCGTCACCGGCAAGAGCCAGGTGGTGGGGATTAACCAACCCCCTGTGGATGGATTGGTCCAGGAACTGCTGCTGATAAAGCCGGAAGATAAGGAAGAAGGGGTTTTGTGGTTTTAAGTGCCAGCGTTCCAGCAGGGGCAGGAGTCTGGAAGCAGTGCTGGAAGAATCACAGGGAGTCTTCTGCCCTTTCTTTTTTCCTTTGGGAGGCTTCAATTTGGGGAACCGGTCTTTTGGGGAGAGGTTATTCTGAGCATCCATCCAAATGCGGGAGAAGAAATCATAAAAAGTGCCAATGCCGGGGGTATCGCCGAAGGGGAAGCCGCTGAGGATGGCAAAAAGGGGAGTTTCCCTAAGCATGCGGCACCAGACAGTGATGGAAGCCACCTTCAATTTTAGGGCAAGCAGATAGGAACGCAGCATACAGGAAGGAAGCCGGGGTTCCGGTCCAAAAACAGAGTAGCAGTCCCGCATAATGGAATCCGTGAGGGAAAGATCGAGATACCAGAACTGCACGATATAATCCCAGGAGGCTTTGGGAAGGACAAAAGGGTTAGGGTAAAACTTAAGGAAGTCGGATACGAAAGTATCCTGATAGGCGGCATGACCGCCGGGGTTACAAGGTAGCATGAAAAATCGCCTCCAATCAAAAAATGTACTTTTTGATCAAGGGCGCGTAGCGCCGCATTTTTTGACTGGTTTGTCAAGTGTTTTAGAAAAAAAGTGGGTGATTTTTGAAAAATGGGGTCTGAAAGCCTTATGAAATAAGGGCTTAAGATTCCGAGAAGTTATAAAGTTGTAGGGGAGGATGGGATGAAGAGGAGAAGGCAGCTTAAGTGGAGTATGGTTGCGATGTTGACGGTGGGGTGGTTTATTCCGCTGTTTCTTTTGTCGGTGATGGTGTTTTTTTCGTGGACCGGCAGATTAACAATCAGTTGGAAAAGACGATTATTACGTCCACGGATAAGGCGGTGGAGATTTGTCAGATGAGGATCGATGATGTGGTGGCGGCGTCGAAAACGGCATCTTATCTTCCTACAATCCGGGCGTCTTACGGGCGTTATCTGAAGAATCAGGACGGTAATGCGCTGAATCAGGAGGTAACGCTGTTTTTGACGCAGCAGTATAATTATAATACGAGTATCAATATGACGGTGCTTTATTTTACAGATCAGCCGGAAGTGCTTTATCATTGTTATGCGAATAACAATAGGGGGTCTTTTGCGGCGGTGCAGGCGTTTAAGGAAAATGCGATGGAGACTATCCAGCAGTTTGCGCCTAAGATCGATACGGATATTGCGTTCCTGAATATCGGGGGCAGGGTCTATCTGGTGAGGAATATTATGGACAGCAGTTTTCATGCGTATGGGGTGATCGTGATGGAACTGAACATGGATAATATCCTGATGGGACTTGACGGTGTCTGGGGGTATAAAGAGGGAGATTTGTTTGTGGACGGGATCTCGGTCCTAAATGAGGATGGTGTGGATCCGTGCAGGGATGATTTCCCACAGAGAAGAATGAGGAGCAGCTATTTTGAGAGGAGTTTCGGGAAGACATATGAAAAAAAGAATATTATCACTCATTTTAGCAACAGCTATGGTATGCGCGCTGGCAGGCTGCGGAAGCAAGCAGACCGGCAACACGGTGGCAGACACTTCCGCTACTTCCGACGTGACCTTTAAGACCCGTGTCATCACAGACTTTGAAACAGGTTCAGAGCCGGATGTACTGTTCTTCTTCAACGGAGCAGACGCAAACAGCTTCATCGAAGCGGGCAAGGTGGTTTCCATTGACGAGATCAGAAAAGAGTATCCCGACTATGCAGGCAATATGAATGACGACCTGATCACCGCTTCATTGGTTGACGGAAAGAAATACGCAGTGCCCGTAAACGGATTCTGGGAAGCAATGTTCGTGAATACAGAAGTACTGGACGCAGCAGGAGTATCCATGCCGGGGGCAAACTATACATGGGAGCGCGCAGCTGTGATTACAGGGGCAGAACCGGTAAAGAATTGGGAGGCTTGCGAAGGCAATGTGTGGAAGGCGAGAATCCCTAATAAAATGCTCATGTACGGTAAAGAAGCAAGTAACCGAAAACAAGAGATAGACCGCCAGCACCACACTATTCCGAACCAAAGACCAAAAGACAAGCACCGTGGAAATGTGTATAACTTGCTATTCCGTCATGGAAAAGTCCGTTCACAGAACATG